>Ga0209491_10000458_pt1 | contig 81609 bp, 83 predicted proteins | sample BON02_FD_187213 | JGI IMG/M metagenome (GOLD analysis project Ga0209491, IMG submission 187213) | Freshwater microbial communities from Lake Bonney liftoff mats and glacier meltwater in Antarctica - BON-02 (SPAdes) (version 2) | ecosystem: Environmental > Aquatic > Freshwater > Ice > Glacier...
CGCCCACAGCATCCCGCTTTGGACGCTCATTTTGCATCTTGTTGAACGTTCCGATGGCTTGGTAGCTATTATTGAGCAAGTAGACATCCAAGTCACCGTCTTTGTCATAGTCAAAGAAAACTGCGTGTGTCGAAAACCCTTGATCGGCCAGTCCGAAAGCTTCCGCTTGCTCGGTAAAAGTCCCATCGCCGTTGTTGATAAACAGCTCGTTTTGCTTGTTGTCGCCAGAGATATCCCCGGAGTTGCAGACGTAAATATCCAAAAGTGAATCTCCGTTGATATCTGCCATCGCCACGCCGGTACTCCAAGCGCGCGTTCCGGCAACGCCAGCTTTTTCGGTGACGTTCTCAAATTTGAAATCGCCTTTGTTGAGGTAAAGTTGGTTTGGCCCAAGGTTGGCAGTGAAATAAATGTCCAGCAAGCCATCGTTATTCACATCACCGAGTGCTACCCCGCCGCCGTTGTAATAATTACGATAGGTGAAAATATTGAATGATTCATCGAAAGTCAGGTCATTACTAAACGCAATGCCTGACTCCGAAGGCTGAATGGATTCAAACAGTGGATTGGGTGTTGAAAGCTCTTTTTTTCCGCAGGCAAAAAGCAAGGTAAGAAGAGCTAAGAGTTGGAGCTTTTGTTTCATGCCGGTTCTTTCACCAGTTCTTTCTGGATTTTCAGATCCACGATCTCTGCTGTTACTGCGGAAATATGCTTTTTGAAAACACGAATCCGTCTATTTCCATCCACCTTTACCCATGCGATCTGAGACCGATCCTCATTGGTCACTTCTAAGAATCCTTCGCCATACCATTCTTCAAAAAGCTTTGTCACGTCATCGCGGAGTTTTTCGGCTGATAATTCTTCATTCCAAGGCGCCCAATTGTCGTAAGAAAATTCCGTGGGCATCAGGTAGATTTTGTTGTCTTCAAATTTTGGATAAAAGCGCATACTGGCCGCATTTCCCGAGGGAAGTGTCACTTTGTATTCTACCGAGAGTTCGCCCGGGCCATTATTCAGGACGCCCTCTTTGTTCAAATCCCAGCAGGTTTCATAGAATTCCTTTTTATCCATTCCCAGTTGCAATCCGAGAAAGAGTTCATTTACAGTTTTACCAGAGGCGAGTTCTCTATTTTCGACTTTCTCATATTCAGACTGGCAGGAGCTCAGCAGGACAAGCACATACAAAAGGGTAAGATTAGCGGATCTCAAAAGCGATTGGATTTTCATTGGTTCTAAATACAAGTAAATGAGGTTTATTTTTGATGTTTAGTTGGGCAAAATCTCGGATTTCACCTTGGACGAAAAGTCCACTTTCTTCAGGAAGAAGGCATTTCCAAGTGCCGTCTGGCTGCAATTCGATTAGCCAGCCGTAGCTTCCCATTTGCGAGCCCAGTTCAGGTTTGATGCCACGTTGATTTCCTCCGAGGGCGATTTGGATCTTTCCGCTTTCCGAAATGATTTTTTTCAGTGCATATACTGGAGCTTGCTGGATTTGGGAGGGGATTTGGGTATCGGTAAAGCTGCCATTTCCAGCATTGATCCATAGCCTGGTATTCAATGTCTGGGCTCGCAAAGTTACTGATTTTGAAAGAATAGATTCAGGAAACAGTGCTTCCAAAGATTTGTCTTTGTAGGAATCATAAGTTATCAATTGCTTTCGCAAAGTTGGAATCTGTTTGAGTAAGGTGTTTTTCATAACCCAAGGAATTGAGTTCGCTCCGTCAAAATTGACCAGAATTTGTTCGATAGCCCCATTTTGGTCAAAGTCATTTACCAGCATGCGAAGTTCGTGTTGGGCATTGCTTTTTAAACGGGTATTCAGGCCTCTGTTTCCTGCGAAAATGTCAGGCTTTCCATCTCCGTTGAGATCATCTACCAATAGCGCGTTCCAAAGTCCAAATGTATTTTTAAAACCAAAATCGGCAGTTTTTTCGATGAATTTGTTTCCCATCAAGCTAAAAATCCGAATTGGCATCCACTCGCCGGTGACAATCAGTTCCAAGCTTCCATTGCCATCCAAGTCACTAAAAGTTCCGGCAGTCAGCATGCCCAATGCCTTCAGATCAGGAGCGATTTTCGATGAAATATCAGTAAAAATTGCCTCGCCGTTATTTTCCCAGAATCGAATCCCGACCGGAATCCCATAGGCGTAGGGAATGGTACGCTCACCAATAGCCAAATCCAGATCTCCGTCTTGATCCCAATCCTTGGCAAGGATAAATGCCGTGGGAGTAGATGGGAAGCTGTTGACTGTTTTTGAAAAATTCCCCTTGCCATCATTGAGGTAAATGCGATCTGAGTAATTCGGATTATTCATAGGCAGTTCCAAACTCCCACTGGCAACTATCAAATCGGGGATCCCATCACCATTCAAATCATGGAAGTAGCCCGCTATATCTTCAGGCTCCATGTCTGCTTCGAATACTTTTTGATTGGACTGTTTGAAAATGCCATCCGGAAATTGAAGGAGCAGCGTGGAGGAAATTCCTTTTGCTCCGGGAATGAAAATATCTTCCAGCCCATCTCCGTTTACATCCGCTATGGCAGGCTTAGGTCCTTCTTCGCTATTCATCCAAAACCGAAGGCGATCTCGGTCAAAGTCTATAAAATCATTTTGCTTTTGCACAAATGGAAAGGCCATCTCTACTTGATGTAGAGGTAGCTGAACTGATTTCCGGTCATCTTTCAGGGGAATTGCATTTGTTTTTTTAGGTTTCAGCTCCTGATTGACAGCGACTTTTTCGAGTAGGGTGACCTGATTATCAGGCCAGATGATTTTAAGCGAGTCCAGCACCGTGATACTTCCCAATCCAAAATGAAGCTTCTGATCCACCGAAGACATGTAGCCTTTGACCGGTTGAAACTCTTGCATGAAAGTCTTGCCGGCGCTATAGCAAATCACTTTTGCCCCAAAAGCATTTCCGAGATCCACTTTCAGGAAGTTGCCCAGCTTATTTTCCATGGAAAGATTTTGATAGATAAAAGCCCGTTCATTGAGGTTATTGATGATTAACTCCAGATCTCCGTCATTGTCCAGATCTCCGTAAACTGCTCCGGTGCTGAAGGTCAATTGCTCCAAGCCCGAGGTTTGGGCTAGATTTTCAAATTCCCAATCTCCCTTATTTTTGTACCAATAGTTTTGTTGCGGTACAGAAGGAAATTCATCGATCATTTTTGTCAAAAGCACGGAATCGGCCCGAAACTCATTGATGTTTTCTTGATTATTGACATAGAAATCCACAAAATCAAAATCCGTCAAATCCTTGACGATTCCATTTGCCACGAAAATATCCTTCAGACCATCATTATCTGCATCAAAAATCAAAGCTCCCCAGCTCCAGTCAGTAGCATGAACTCCTGCTTGTCGCGCCACTTCTGCAAAGACGGGAAGATTTCCATCGGGTCTCATACCCATATTTCGTTGGAGCGTATTTCGGGTAAACTGATGATGATAGCCTGCTTGAATATTTGCCTGAGCTTTGTCCCAATCTTCAAATGGTGTTTTGGTTTTTACCCGTGTCATATCCTCAGGGAGCATTTCGGTCACGAAGATATCAAGGCGCATATCATTGTCCAGATCGGCGATGTCAGCACCCATTGACCCAAGACTGATTTCCGGAAGAATCTCTGGAAGCGATTCTTGGAAAGTGCCGTCTTGATTGTTGAGGTAAAGGTAGTCTCGCTCAAAGAAATCGTTTGAGACATACAAATCCGGCCAGGAGTCGCCGTTCAGATCTGCTACAGTGACTCCAAGTCCATAGCCGATGGAACTTCCATAGATGCCCGCGGCCTCGCTTACATCGGTGAAGTGATCTCCTTCGTTGCGATAGAGTTTATTTCCGCCATCGGGATCCCGTTGGTCGCGCTGTCCCAGACGTAGGTCGTAGATTCCAACAGATCGACCCGAGTTTGACAAAAGGTACATGTCCAGATCGCCGTCTTTGTCATAATCAAAAAATACCGCATGCTGGGAAAGGCCCGAATCAGCGATGCCGTAGGCTTCGGATTGTTCTGAAAAAGTAGAATAACCTCTGTTGATGAACAGCTCATTGTGTCGGTTTTCACCCCCTGGAGGGCCTGACTTGCAGACAAAAATATCCAGTAGGCCATCGTTATTGATATCCACCATACTGACTCCGGTAGACCAGATATCAGTTGTCGCCAAGCCGGCTTCTTGGGTAATATCTTTGAATGTCAGATCACCCATATTCAGATACAGCTTGTTGGAGGTCTGATTGCCGGCAAAGAAAATATCCAGCAGTCCATCGTTATTGATATCGCCCAGCGCTACTCCGGCGCCATTGTAAAAATTACGAAAGGTGTACGGGTTGACCTGTTCGGTATAGCTCAGGTCATTTCTGAAGTTGATTCCAGATTCTTCGGGCGATAAAAGCTGGAATAGAGGTGTAAGTTTTTGTGATTCTTGTTTGCAGGAAAAAAGAAGGATAAAAACCAGTACAATCGGGATTTGATGCTTCTTCATGAGTATGTTAAAAAAAAGGAAGTACACAAATGTGCACTTCCTTTAACTGGGATGATTTCATTCAATTAATAACCTGGATTCTGTGTGAAGTTCGGATTGGTATTAACAATATTTATAGGAATAGGGAATAAAGATCTGAAAGGCTCAGACTGTCCTTTTTCCCACCATGGCTGATTCCACTTGCCGAATCTGATTTGATCAGTTCTTCGGGAAGCTTCAGCAAACATTTCGAATCCACGCTCATCGTACAATGCATCCAAAGTAACATCAGGTAAAGGAGCTATTCCCGCTCTTGATCTTATTTGGTTGACAGCAGTAAGAGCAGCAGCGGTTTTCCCCTGACGGAAAGCAGCTTCAGCTTTAGTCAAGATCATATCTGCCAGTCGTATCAAGACATAATCGTTGTTCATATGTTGGCCTGCTCCATCTGCAAATTCATATTTTCCCACTCTAGCACCTGCCTGACGCAACGCATTCGGAGCCAGTTCATTGATTCTAGGTGTGAAAGTCAATGGGGGTCCATTAGGATCTGTCGCTTCTGCCTGCACATCCAATAGTCTAGCTCCAGTAGCTGAGAATTGATCTCCTACGATAAAAGATTGTTTTCTTACATCAGCATCATCAAACCTATTGTAAAATTCCTCTAGTGAAGCATAGCCATTCCAAGGCTGCTCTTGGAGATCATACGTAAACTGATTTTCATAATGAAGGGTCATTTGTGCCAAGTTGAACCCTGTTGCATTATTTTCATCATAAGGAAGTGTCAAAATATTTTCAGTAGATCCTCCGTTTCTTACTGAAAAATTATCGAAGAAATTTGAGCTAAGAGAATAAGGTCCTGAAATTACGATATCCGCCATTGCTTCAGCATCCGCCCAACGAGCTGTGCCAGTGTAAATCTCTGCATTGAGGTATAATTTGGCCAAAATCGCATGAGCGGTATAAAAATTCATCGTGGTCTTATTAGGCTCCTTGGATAAAAGAGCCACATTTTCAAGCACCGAACGCTCAATAAAATCAAATACTTCCTGACGTGAATTATTTTTAGGGTTACCTCCCAAACTTTCTTCCGTAACAATCGGTACATTTCCAAAGCTATCAATCAACCAAAGGTAAACAAGTGCTCTCAAAACGCTTAATTCAGCATTCAATAACTCCAAATCTGGATATTGGACCAAAAGGTTATTAATCTCCCCTATGGCAGTATTCATATAATTGTATGAATTTCTAAACGGTTCATCTGAAGGTAACCACTGATGCCGATGCATTCTGAGCCATAGCCCGCCATCTTGCCAGTCAGCACCTTTTTGTGGGATAGCTATCTCATCAGAGGATACTTCATGTATAGAATAAATGCTATTGTGACCTCCCCAGCTGTCAACTATTCTTGAATAGGCCGAGGCTTTCAATACATCTATTAAAACGGGATTTTTACTACTATTTACTTGTTCTTGCGTTACTCCATCGAGTACCTCTTGGTCAAGCTCCCAGCAGGAACTTACAAGAATTGGGGTCGCCACCACCATCAACATTCTACTTATATTTTTTAACATATCTAGGATAGTTTATTTATTATTTAAAATTCAATGTCACACCCATCGTGAAGGATCTGGTTTGGAAGTAAGTACTTCTTCGTTCAATTCCTGGAGACAGTGCGGCTGTTAATCTGCCATTTAAATCACCTCCGGCTTCAGCGTCAGTTAAACGAGCCTCTGGGTCAATACCCGTGTATCCAGTAATGGTGAATAGATTCTGAGCAGCAAAGTATGCCCTTAAAGAACCCAAATTTTTGGAATTGGTTTTAAAATTATATCCTAATTCCAAGTTATCCAATCTGATAAAGGAGGCATCTTCCACGTAAGAACTATTATAGGTTTGTTCTGAAGTAACCAGCGGATTGGTAGGAGTCTTATCGGTCACTACAGAATTCCAAGTGTTACCACTCGCGTCGCCATTCTCATAAAAGCCTCTGTAAGAATTGTAAAGATCATGACCCCATACACCTCGGAAGAAGAAATTCAAAGACCATTGATTGTACATAAAAGTGTTGGCAATACCGAATTCGCCTTTCGGAAGACCATTTCCTACTTTCTCCCAATTATCAGGATTGTCAGTGGATAGGATGTATTCTCCGCCGTCAGTATAGCCAAGTAATCGTGGAGCATAAATATCACCTAGGGTCTGACCTACTCTGTTGTAAATTATAGGATTATTATTTTGTCCGGGAGTGCCTGGAGTTGCAAAGCGCAATTCATCAAATCCTAAACCCCCAGCGGTAAATCGCTCAATGGTTGTCTTCTGATAAATGGTGAAGTTTGCGCTTGGAGACCAAGTAACGCCTCCTATCTTTAAGGCATTTGCAGTAGCTGCAAATTCAAATCCTGCCGCTCTTAGATCTGCAAGATTCACCCAAGTGGAAGCAACCGTATTGAATCTTCCTGGATCAAAAATATTTGGATTACCAGCCTCTACAGGAACTGGAAAGAGTAGATCGGAAATGTTTCGGGTGTAATAATCCACACTACCTGTTACTTTATCATTCCAGATTCCAAAGTCAATTCCAAAGTTGATTTCTTGCTTGGTTTCCCATTTCAAATCTCTGTTTGGGTTGGAACTTTGTATTATACCCACATATAAGTCATCAGTAGTTAAAGGGTCATTGTCCAAATCCACTCTATTTCCGTTACCGAAAGCGCCAATTGCCAAAGTAGGATTTGGAGGAAGATTACCTGTCACCCCAAAGGAAACTCTTGGCTTGAACTGACTCAAGATACCCATATCAAAAATCTGTGTGAAATCTGATCCCACGGAAACACCTGGGAATACGCCCGTTTGATTGTTAGGACCAAAGCCAGAATAGGTCTCCGCTCTTACTGAAGCCGAGAAGAAAAACATATTTTGATAATTGAAATTAGCTCTACCGAATAGGGAATTCAACTGATCTTCATTTGCATAGGATGACATTTCAGTATTTTCGCCTAAACGGATAGATCCACCACCTAAGTTGTCCCAACCTTGATCAAACAAGAACTGTCGTGATCTGGCGTTGAAGCCTTGATTTTTGATCGTCTGAGTACCCACACCAGCCAACAAGGTCATATTCAAACCATCTGTGATGTCTGCTTCATAGCGTAAGGTAGATTCGAAAATCTGCTGTTTTCTATCGTTAGTAAGTCTTTGGGCTGTGCCTCTTGCGCCAAAACCAACTCCAAAATCCTCTCTTGACCAGAAATTTCCAACAAGTTCATTTCTGTTATCCTGAGAATATTGAGCAGATAGCGTAAGATTGGTCAATATATCGAACTCCACTTGATAAGATACCAAGCTAGTTTTCCGTTCGTTTCGAAATTTCTGCTGATTCGCAAGTGCCACAGGGTTTAGGAAATCAGTCAATGATCGCTGAAAATAACCTCCGAAACGCTCAGCGTCTGGACCCTCTTCAAATATTGGGGCCGTAGGATTGTAAATAGTTGCATATCTAAATGCTGCATCGTTGATTGAATTTCGATCCTCAGTGGTATTTGAGACATTGAGGTTCATTCTCAATCGATTATTCAAAGCTCCATGAGAAATGTTAATTCTAGTATTAAGACGCTCATTGGATACACCATTTACGATACCGTTGTTATCTCGGTAGTTTACAGAAGCAAGGAAGTTGGTATTGTTGAACCCACCGGATACACTTGCGTTGGTTGTAAATGAAAAAGCATCAGAGATTAACTCGTCTCTCCAATCTGTTCTGGAGCCGAAGTCTGTACCGCCTCTAGCCACAAATTCTTCTGGAGATAACATATCGAGAAGATTGGTCGCCTGATCCACAGTAGCAAAGGTATTGATAGCCACATTGGTAATTCCTTCCTTGCTGCTTCGTTTGGTAGTGGTAATTAAAATCACACCCGAAGACCCTCTAGCACCATAAATAGCCGCGGCAGATCCGTCCTTCAGTACATCAATGGACTGAATGTCATTTGGATCCACATTTTCGATCGAAGCGCCGATTACACCATCCAATACAATCAGTGGTGAGGAGTTTGCTCCGAAGGTGGATAGACCTCTAAGTCTGATATTGAAACCAGCGTTAGGATTACCACCCGGACGAGTGATAGAAAGACCTGCTACCTTTCCCTGAAGTAGTTGAGCTGGGTTAGCGATATTGCCTCTGTTGAAGTCTTCAGGCTTTACACCTACTACTGCTGAAGTGATCTCTTTCTTGTCCTGAGAACCGTAGCCGATTACTACTGCTTCTTCGAGGCTTTGAATATCTTCTTCCATATTGACAGTGATGTCACTTTGATTTCCGATTTCAACCTCTTGTGTGTTGTATCCTACAAAAGAGATCACGAAAATCTGATCTCCTGGCTGCACTTCGATAGTGAATTTACCATCGATGTCTGTTGCTACTCCACGAGTGGTACCCTTGATTAAAACAGTGGCGCCGGGAACTCCATCTCCGAGATTTGCGTCCAAGACAGTTCCTCTAACGGTTCTGTCCTGTGCGTTAGCAACCAGACTGACACTGAGAATCAGTGTCAATGCAAGAAGCAACTTCTTTAATTTTTGTAAATAATTTCGCATAGGGTTTTTTGTTTGATTGAAAAATGAAATAGGCACGAGCACTTATTATCCGATTCAAATTGTGGTATATATTTTAATTTTGCAATTCTTAACATTTGCACTACTGTGATCTTAAAAAATGGCGATTTAATAAATTAATATATATTTTAAGGAATTCTTAACAATCCGTTAATAATTAGATATTAATCGTAATGGAAATCGATTTCCATTTACAGAAAATTAAAAAATCAAGTCTTTTTTAATTGTTTGAAAATTTATTTCTTTTTCTCAAACTGCCCTAGTACTCTGATTTGACATTTTTAAAAAATTTACAGAAGTCTTTATTTTCAAAAAATAAATTGGAAAAGATATTATTTGTTTAGCCATGATTTCTTTATGTCATATCGATACAAATTTTTCAATTTGATAAAACATCTTAAAACTTTGTAACTGACCCCGCGTATTCTTCGGAACTCCTTAATTTTCCTTTTAAATTCTATTTTCATGTGGATAATTCAGCCAAAAGCTAGCTTCTTAATTTTATTTTTTCTTCTTGTAGGAGAGACTACACTTTTAGCACAAGGTATTAGAGGCGTAGTCAAAAACAATGAAGGGGAAATACTTCCATATGCCTCCGTTTATATTCGAAATCTGGGTGATGGCGTACCTACAAATGTGGAGGGGAGATATGAGTTGAAGCTGAAGAAAGGGGTGTATGATGTGCTTGTTCAGTACCTAGGCTATCAGTCTAAACTTGAGACGGTGATCATTGCTGATGAAACATGGAAAGAAGTAAATTTCGAACTGGAACCTCAAGTTTATACGCTGGGGACGGTTGAGGTGAATGCCGGTGCAGAGGACCCTGCATTGACCATTATGAGAAAAGCCATTGCTAAGGCAAAATACCATCGACTGCAAGTACAGAAATATTCGATGACTGTCTATCTCAAAGGTACTGGTCAATTGACAGATGCGCCATTTTTCATGAAAAAGACCTTAGAAAAGGAAGGTCTTAAATTGAACGAGGCTTATACTTCTGAATCTGTTTCCAGAATCACCTTTACTCAACCTAACAAAGTGGAAGAAAAAGTCATATCGATCCGAACAAATGGTGACAATCAATCCACGTCTCCTGCACCGTATATTCAATCGAGTTTTTATCAAGAGAAAATCAATAACATTATTTCACCCTTGTCTCGAGCGGCCTTTCAATATTACCGCTTCAAATATGAGGGAAGTTTCTTTGATCAAAATGTGCTGGTAAGTAAGATCAAAGTCACCCCACGATCGAGAGGTGAGCAAGTGTTTGAGGGTTATATCTATATCATTGAGGATTTATGGGCGATTCACAGTTTAAATCTTCAGACTTCTTACCTCGGATTTGAGATTCAAGCTACCCAGCAATATGCACTGGTAGCAGAAAACGTATGGATGCCGTTGACTCACCAATATAAGTTTGGAGGAAAAATATTCGGCTTTGAAGGCAATTTCAAGTACTTAGCCTCTACTCGGGAATATGACATTACGCTTAATCCAGACTTGAAAGAAGTACCTCAAATTATTGATGAAACAGTTCAAGATGTTCCTGCTTCTGCCACGGAATTTAAAAAGTCAGTTTCTGCTTTGGAACAACTTTCGAGTGAGGAGCCAATGACTCGAAAGGAATATCGAAAGCTTTTGAATGAATATGAAAAAGAATCACTCAAGGAACAAAAAGAACCTGATGTGATTGTGGAAAGATACTATAAAGTAGATTCCTTGGCCAAAAAATACAATCAGAACTATTGGGATAGCATTCGACCAGTGCCGCTAACAGATCAGGAAGTTCTAGGATACTCCCGAGATGATAGTATTGCGGTGATTGAAGCTGCCAAAGTCAGCGAGATAGATTCTGTTGCCAAAAAAGCAAGGAGAAAATTAAAGCCACTGGACTTTATGAATGGAGGCTCGTACAGTTTCGGGAAAGGGGTTTCTATCGGTTTTGATCAAAACTGGACCAAAATGTCATTCAATACAGTCGAGGGTTGGAAAGTTGGAATGGGGCTTTTTTACCGAAAAAATCAATCAATCAAACAAGCAGATAGCGTCACAGTACTTCGAAAAAACTTCAGTGTCGAACCGGATCTTCGGTACGGCTTTTCTAGTAATCAGCTGTATGGTCGGGTAGACTTCCGATGGTCGAACACACTGCCCATGTCCGCAACCACGTTTGGCTTTAGGGCTGGCAGGTATATTTATCAGTATAATGTAGAGGAGCCAATCAATGAGCAAGTGAATGCTGTTTATTCCCTCTTGCTAAGACAAAATTACATGAAGCTCTTTGAGCAGGATTTTGCTGGGGCTTATTGGTCGCATCGTGTGAATTACGGTTTCACTTACAGAGGTACTTTGACCTATTCTAATCGTAAGCAATTATCTAATACGACCGACTATAGCCTCTATAATAAACCCGAACGAGCATATACTTCCAATGAACCTGAAAACGTAGAAACTACAGCTAATTCCTTTGTTGATCATCAAAGTTTGAAATTGGTAGCTTCGCTAGAATGGCGACCTGGGATTCGCTATGGTATCAGAAATGGAAAAAAGTATCCCATCATGGAGCGATCTCCACTGATTGAGTTTACCTATAGAAAAGCTTTTGGAAGAATCAGTACTGATGGACTAGCGTCAGATTTCGATCATATTTCATTGGGAGTCAAACATGACTACAGTTTCGGAGTAAGCGGGAAGCTTGATTTTAATGTTACGGCAGGCACATTTCTCACTAATGATCAGGTCTTTTTCCAAGATTTTCAGCATTTCGGGGGTAATCGTACCATATTTTCAAATTTTGGACCAGCGTCCAACTACCGATTTATGGATTACTACAGGTACAGTACAAACAGTTCCTACATCTCCGGAATAGTACATTATCAATTCAGAAAGTTTTTGCTTACTCAGCTTCCAATGCTTCGCTTTTCAGGTGTTCGAGAAAATCTGTTTTTTAATTACTTGAAAACAGAAAATTCCCCGCATTATTTGGAGGTGGGTTATTCTCTGGACAATCTCTTCCGGATCTTCCGAGTGGAGTTCGGCGCAGGATTTGAGAATGGAATATACTTAAGGGGAGGAGCGAGATTCGGAATAGCTACCTTCATTCAGCTGAATTAAATCAGAAATATGGGATAGAATTCATATTCCTTACCTATTCAACTGAGACGGACAAAATCAAACGTACCATCGCATCCAACATATTAATCATAGCTGAATAGGCCTAATTTGAGGTATACTGAATTTTTATGATTGGAGTTCTAATGGTACATTCTAATTCAGAATCCCTAAAAAAAAGGGGCGAATAAATTATTATCCGCCCCTTTTTTTGATTTTTCAAAAAGTTTAGATTTTCATAATGTCAACTTCTTTCTTGACAAGTAAATCATCGATTTTCAAAGCATACTGATCCGTGAACTTTTGCACTTTCTCTTCAGCCCGCTTGACATCATCATCTGAGGCTCCATCTTTTTGGAGTTTTTTCAATTCGTCATTGGTATTTTTCCGGACTGTTCGCAAAGAGATTTTCCCTTCCTCACATTCATTCTTAGCTTGTTTTACCAGCAAAATCCTACGTTCTTCTGTTAAAGCAGGTATTGTCAAAATGATCATTTCTCCATTGTTCTGGGGTGCCAGACCAAGATCCGAGTTAATAATTGCTTTCTCGATTTCTGAAATCATGGTTCGCTCAAACGGCTTGATCGCCAGAGTTCTTCCATCAGGAGTGTTAACAGATGAAATTTGACTGAGTGGAGTGGGCGACCCGTAGTATTGCACCATAACCCCGTCAAGCATATTAGGCATGGCCTTGCCTGCTCTAATTTTCAATAATTCAGAAGCCGTGTGGTTTACTGCTTTTTGCATCAACTCTAAGGCTTCTTCCAGATATAGTTCGATTTCTTCCATGATTTAAACTTATGAAGTGATCAGTGTTCCAATTTTTTCTCCTTTTACTAACTCTAGCAGATTACCGTCTTTATTCATATCGAAAACGATGATTGGTAAATTATTCTCCTGACAAAGTGTAAATGCGGTCATGTCCATTACATTGAGATTCTTTTCATATACCTCATGAAAAGTGATAATATCATATTTTAGAGCACTTGGATCTTTCTCAGGATCTGCGGTATAAACGCCATCTACACGAGTGCCCTTCAAAACAACTTCAGCTTCTATCTCGATTGCTCTAAGACTGGCAGTGGAATCCGTGGTAAAATAAGGATTGCCAATTCCAGCGCCGAAAATTACAATTCTACCTTTCTCTAAGTGGCGAATGGCTCTTCTACGAATAAATGGTTCACAGACGCTTTCAATTTTAATTCCGGACATCAATCTAGTGTACATTCCACCTTGCTCCAGCGCACTTTGAAGTGCCATCGCATTGATCAAGGTGGCGAGCATGCCCATGTAATCTCCCTGAACTCTATCAATACCAGATTTCTCTGCCTGCACTCCTCTGAAAATATTGCCGCCTCCGATCACGATTGCAATTTCGACACCCATATCTTTTACTTTTTTGATTTCTTGAGTGTATTGCTGAAGCCTATTTGGATCGATGCCAAAGCTCTTTTCTCCCATTAGCGATTCTCCACTGAGTTTGAGCAATATTCGCTTGTATTTCATCTGTTTGTGTATTGGTATAAGTTCTAAAATTATGATTTTTTTAAGCGTCTTTGAAGCAGGCTATCCACTGAAAAATTCTCGAAGACAGACCACACTACCCAAATAATATTCCAAATATAATTTCTTCAGGCCATTATGCTAGGCAAAAAATCAAAATTGGATTAGCACTTGATTTTTTTCGACACTATCCTTTAGATTCACTTTAACCAATTTTACGATGCCATCTCCAGGTGATTTGATGCTATTTTCCATTTTCATAGCTTCTAGAATTAGGACGACATCTCCCTTTTTCACTTCATCTCCAGGCTTTACTTTTAAATCTAAAATTAAACCGGGCATCGGGGCCTTTATCTCTTTTAATGCATTGGAAGCAGAAAGATTCATACCTAGTTTTTCTAGGAGCAAATCATGGCGATCCTGAATTACCAGGGATGAGATTTTATTTCCAAATCGAATCTGAAGTGTTTTGGACTCCCTTTCGAAGGAAATTAATTCAGCTTCTATTGATTTATTTTGATGCAAAAAATGAATCTTCGTGGGTGATATCCATTGCAAATCCCAAGAGAGTGGCCTACCGTTAACACTGATAGAATCGTCTGATTTCTCAACCAGAAAGTCCGTATTTTGGATTTTTACTATAAACATTCCTTTCAATTTGAATTCGAATATACAATTTCCTCTCAAAGGTGATTGTTTTCTTAATATATGATGACAAGACTAATTTCTTCTCGCTGCTCAATTTCTGCAAATCGCTTTATTTCTTATTCTTCTCTAGTTTGTTTGATTTTGGTTTGGTCATGCAAGTCTGCGGACTTGTCTGATCAGTCTAAAAATTATTCGCAGGAGAAACTCGAGATAATCAGTGAAGAAAGTGTGGATCCAATTGATAAACTGTCACTTAAACAATTGGATATCTCAGAGGAAAAGGCGATTGAATCCTATCGAAACTCTAAAAAGCGAGTCTTTGACATACTTCATATGGACCTGAGTTTGAGCTTTGACTATGAAGCTCAAACCGTAATTGGACATGTAGATCTCCGAATCAAGCCTTTTAAATACCCACAAAAAATCTTGCAGATAGATGCGCAGGATTTCGAATTAGGCAAAATATCTTTCAGTCAGAACGGGAAATCGACTGATTTAACTTATTCCTATGACGAGCAATTGATTCAGATAGATCTTCCTAGAGAATTGGATGAGCGTGATACTTTCAATCTGATTTTTGACTACAGGGCATTTCCGAACAAAAATTCAGGAGGAGGAAGTGAGGCAATTCAGGATACAAAAGGGCTATATTTTATCGATCCGCTGGATACTATTTCCGGCAAGCCAAGGATGATCTGGACTCAAGGCGAGACCAAGCATAATTCTAAATGGTTTCCAACCATCGATCATCCAAATGAACGATTCACGCAGCGCCTTAACCTCAGTTTAGCTGACTCATTGGTATCTGTCAGTAACGGTGAGTTAGTCGCTCAAAAGAAAGTAGAAAACGGGATGAGAATTGATTCTTGGGAAATGAAAATGCCCCATGCTCCATATTTGGTAGCATTTACTATTGGAGATTTTGAGAGAGTAAATGCTACTTGGGAGGATATTCCGATGGGATATTATGTTGAAAAAGGGTACAAGAATGGAGCAGCGAAAGTGTTTCAGAATACACCTGAAATGATGGGGTTTTTCTCAGATATTTTGGGTGTAAAATATCCTTGGCCAAAGTATGATCAAGTGGTTGTTCGGGATTTTGTCTCAGGAGCAATGGAAAATACAACGGCGTCTATTTTTATGGAAGAACTCAGACTCACTGAGCGCGAAGCGATTGATGGAGAGTGGGATTATATTATTGCTCATGAATTGTTTCACCAATGGTTTGGAGACTATGTAACCGCTGAATCTTGGTCAAACCTAGCGCTCAATGAGGCTTTTGCGAACTACAGTGAGTTTCTATGGAATGAGCATAAATACGGTCCGGATGAAGCTAAATTAAAGTTGATAGCTGAGACTGAAAATTATTTTACCGAAGCAGAATTCAAGGTTGAGAATTTAATCAGATTTGAATATTCAGATTCTGAGGATATGTTCGATTCTCATAGTTATTCAAAGGGAGGCGTAATCCTTCACATGCTTCGGGAATACCTTGGGAAAGAGGTTTTTTACACGGGGCTAAATTATTATCTAAAAGCTCATGCGTTACAAAGTGTGGAAGTACATGATCTTAGACTGGCATTTGAAAAAATTAGTGGAGAGGATTTGAATTGGTTTTTCAATCAATGGTTCCTAGACAGAGGGCATCCTGAATTAGAGATTGAGGTGGATTATTCAGAGCCTGAAAATATTTTAGTGTCCATCACGCAGCAGCAGGATTTGACTAAATTTCCCTTATTCCAAATTCCCTTCGAAATCAGCTGGTATGTAGATGGAGAAAGAGAAAAAAAGAAGTTCTTTTTGAATAAAGGATTCCAACAGTTTGCTTTGGACAATAAAATGCCGGCAGATCAAGTTTACTTTGATGAGGAGAAAAATATTTTGGCAAACATCAGTATCGACCGAAATGCGGAATCTTACCGAAAGCAATTTCTAACTTCTAAAATTGGAATTGCGCGTTATGAAGCGCTTGATAGTCTTGTTTCTATGGAGGCGAACGAGGAACTGAAAGTCATTGTAAACGAAGGGTTATCTGATAGTTTCTGGGCTATTAGAGAATCTACTCTTCGAATAATTCAGGGCAATACGAGTTGGCTTTCAGAAGATACAAACCTTGAAAATAAGGTATTTGGACTAGTAGAAAACGATTTAAAAAACTCTGTCAGAGCTGGTGCAATTGATGCGCTTGCCAGCCATGATGCGGTCAAATATCAGCAGACCTTCAAGCGATTGGCAAATAATCCTTCCTATTTGATTTCCGGATCAGCTTTGATGGGGTTAATGGAGGAGGGTATTGATTTAGAGAGTGACTTCATAGCTCAATTTGATGCAGAACAAAATTTCAGGATAGTACTTCCTGTGGCAGATTTCTACATCACAAAACCTATTCCTGAAAAAGGTGCATGGTTTCACTCGCAATTAAAGACACTTTCAGGAGAGGGATTATATTTTTATTTAGGGTACTATGCCGAGTATTTCAGCCGTTTTCCACAGGAAGGAAGTGAAGAAGCGATTTCGAGTTTATTTACAATTCTAAATGGGGATGAAGAAAGTTTCATCAGACTAGGAGCATTTCAGGCTTTATTGGCATTCTCCAATGAAGAGGTCGTGATTGACCGTTTGGTCAAGAGTACGGCATCAGAAAGTGACCCGGAGTTGAAAAGATATTATGAATACTTTATTGAAGCAATAGTAATAGAAAATTAAAACCTTGATAACTAAATCATTGCAAATAAATATGTTAAAAATCCATCAATTTTTAAAAGCTTGTTTTGAATCTTTAGGAAAAGCCTATAATTTTGCAATCTATTACGACGAGAAGAGTTCTTAAAAGAAAGAAAAAGTCGAATTAAAAGGGGGAATACCAAAGCGGCCAACTGGGACGGACTGTAAATCCGTTGACTTATGTCTTCACAGGTTCGAATCCTGTTTCCCCCACAAAATTGTTCGAATGCAAAATTTTTCCATAATTTCGCAAAGCAAAAAACAATTTTATAAAGTTTCAATAAGCGGGAGTAGCTCAGTTGGTAGAGCGGCAGCCTTCCAAGCTGCAGGTCGCGGGTTCGAGCCTCGTCTCCCGCTCAATGTTTTTCAAAGTAATGAGAAAAATATCACAGTCTAAGCCGACGTAGCTCAGGGGTAGAGTACTTCCTTGGTAAGGAAGGGGTCACGGGTTCAATTCCCGTCGTTGGCTCAAAAGACTTTTAAAGTAAATTTTAAATATATCATAAACTTAAACTGAGGATTTTCACGCATGGCAAAAGCACTATTCGACCGTTCCAAGCCGCACGTTAACATCGGTACGATTGGACACGTAGACCATGGCAAAACCACTTTGACTGCCGCTATAACTACAGTATTGGCTGCAAAGGGTCTGTCTGAATTAAGAGATTTCTCTTCTATCGATAACGCTCCGGAAGAAAAAGAGAGAGGTATTACTATTAATACTTCACACGTAGAATATTCTACTGAAAAGCGACACTACGCGCACGTAGATTGTCCTGGACACGCTGACTACGTAAAAAACATGGTAACTGGTGCAGCTCAAATGGATGGAGCTATATTAGTAGTAGCTGCTACTGATGGTCCAATGCCGCAAACTAGAGAGCATATTCTGTTGGCGCGACAAGTTGGAGTACCGCAACTAGTAGTATTTATGAATAAAGTGGATATGGTTGACGATGCTGAGCTTATTGAGCTAGTTGAAATGGAAATCAGAGAGTTACTTTCATTTTACGACTTTGACGGTGATAATATTCCTGTCATAGCTGGATCAGCACTTGGTGCTTTGAACGGTGAAGAGAAGTGGGTCAATACAGTAATGGAATTAATGGATGCAGTTGATAGCTTCATTCCAATTCCTGAAAGAGCAATTGATAAAGATTTTCTAATGCCAGTTGAAGATGTATTTTCGATTACAGGTCGTGGTACAGTTGCAACCGGTAGAATTGAAAGGGGTATAGTTAATTCTGGAGAGTCAGTTGATATTATTGGCATGGGAGCAGAAGGTTTGAAATCTACTGTGACTGGAGTTGAGATGTTCAGAAAGATCCTGAACAGAGGCGAAGCTGGTGACAACGTTGGTCTTTTGTTAAGAGGAATCGAGAAATCTCAGATTAAGCGAGGTATGATTATCTGTAAGCCAGGTTCTGTGAAGCCACACTCTCATTTTAAAGCTGAAGTCTATGTTCTATCAAAAGAAGAAGGTGGACGTCATACGCCATTTTTCAATAGATATAGACCTCAGTTCTATCTAAGAACAACCGATGTAACTGGAGAGATCACTCTTCCTGAAAACGTTGAAATGGTAATGCCTGGTGACAACGTTACGATCGAAGTAAATTTATTATCTACCGTTGCACTTGAGAAGGGTTTACGATTTGCTATCCGTGAAGGAGGTAGAACAGTAGGTGCTGGGCAAGTCACTGAGATCCTTGACTAATTATTTTTAATTAAGATTTTACAATGCGACTTCATAAATTATTTTGGAGTCGCATTTGTTTCTTAATTATTTTTTCCTAATTTTGCGTTCCCATTAACGGATCGTTCATTTACACGGGCATAGTTCAACGGCAGAATAGCGGTCTCCAAAACCGTTGATGGGAGTTCGAATCTCTCTGCCCGTGCCAATAACAAAGTACACTATGAATCTAAAAAACTTTGCTCTGGAGTCATACGATGAAATGAAAAACAAGGTCACATGGCCTAAGTATTCATTTCTTCAAAATAGTGCAGTATTGGTGTTAGTTGCATCCTTAATTTTCGCACTATTTGTAGGTGCAGTGGATTTAGGTTTTGAAAATATCATGAAATGGTTTTATGATTTGTTCTAATTGAATTGATTTTATAGAATGGCTGAACATAAGTGGTATGTACTCAGAGTAGTTTCAGGGCAGGAGAAAAAGACAAAGACCTACTTAGAGAATGAAATCTTCAGAGAAAAAATAGAAGAGTTTATTCCAGATGTACTCATCCCTGCTGAGAAGATATACGAAATGCGAAATGGCAAAAAGCGTGTTCGAGAAAGAAATTTCTTTCCTGGCTACGTCTTAGTTAATGCAGACTTATCTAATGGTGAGGCCAATCATGTAATAACAAGTATTCCGGGAGTAATTGGTTTCTTAGGTTCAAGCTCCGGGGGAGCTTCCAAAACTCCCGAGCCATTGCGTCAATCAGAAATCAACCGAATTTTAGGTAAGGTTGAAGAAATTGATGAGTTTGCTGAGAAACAGGATACGCCATTTATAATAGGAGAGACTGTAAAAGTAATGGATGGTCCCTTCAGTGGATTTACTGGAACGATTGAGGAGATATTTGAAGAGAAAAAGAAATTGAATGTTATGGTCAAAATCTTTGGAAGAAATACTCCTGTAGAATTAAACTTTATACAAGTAGAAAAACAAGACTAAGCAATGGCTAAGGAAATCACTGGTTATATAAAACTGCAAGTGAAAGGTGGCCAGGCAAACCCTTCGCCTCCAGTAGGTCCAGCCCTTGGTTCAAAGGGTCTGAACATCATGGAGTTCTGTAAGCAATACAATGCACGTACTCAAGATAAAATGGGTGCAGTGCTTCCAGTATTAATTACAATCTATTCTGACAAGTCTTTTGACTTTGTGGTTAAAACACCTCCTGCAGCCAATTTGTTGCTTGAGGCTGCAAAAGTTAAAAGTGGTTCTCCTGAGCCCAACAGAAAAAAAGTTGGATCAATAACATGGGAGCAAGTAAAGGAAATAGCGGAGGTTAAAATGCCTGATCTTAATTCTTTCAAAGTCGAGTCTGCCATGAAAATGGTGGCTGGAACAGCACGAAGTATGGGTATCACGGTATCTGGTAAAGCTCCTTGGGAGGTATAAATAAAAAACAATGGCTAAGCTAACAAAAAAGCAAAAAGAAGCTCTTTCTAAGTACGACCAAAGTCAAGTGTACTCTCTTGAGGCAGCTTCTTCTATTCTAAAGGAAATATCATTGGCAAAATTTGATGCTTCAGTAGATGTTAACGTCCGTTTGGGCGTAGATCCACGCAAGGCAGATCAAATGGTAAGAGGCGTAGTAGCTCTTCCTCATGGTACAGGTAAAAACATCAAAGTGTTGGTGCTTTGCACACCTGATAAAATAGCTGAAGCAACCGAAGCAGGTGCAGATTACGCAGGTTTGGACGAATATATCGCAAAAATAGAAGGTGGATGGACTGACATTGATGTCATTATCACTATGCCTAATGTAATGGCGAAAGTCGGTAGATTAGGTAGGATATTGGGGCCTAGAGGTCTCATGCCAAACCCCAAATCAGGAACGGTTACTTTAGATGTAGCGAAAGCGGTAAGAGAAGTTAAAGCCGGTAAAATCGATTTCAAAGTTGATAAGTTTGGAATAATTCATGCTGGTGTAGGAAAAGTATCGTTTACACCTGAGCAAATTCAGGACAATGTGAAGGAGTTAGTTCTGACTATATCAAGGCTAAAGCCATCATCATCAAAAGGAACGTATTTTAAGAGTATATATTTATCCAGTACGATGTCTCCTGGAATTGCAGTAGACAAGGGTAGCATTCAAGGTATTTAATCATGACTAGAGACGAAAAGAAAGTAATAATCGATGGTCTTACTGAAAAGTTTAAAGAAAACCCTTTCTTCTACATTACTGATGCTTCAGGGTTTTCGGTAGCTAAGACTAATGCGTTTAGAAGAGTTTGCTATGAAAAGGGTGTTGAGTATAAAGTCTATAAAAACAGACTTATCGCAAAAGCACTTAAAAATCTAGATGCTGATTATTCTCAACTATCATCAGAAGCGTTAACAGGATTTTCGGGGATATTATTCTCAAAAGAGATAAGTAATTTACCAGCAAATCTTTTGTTGGATTATAGAAAAAAACAAGGTAAGAAAGAGACAAGGCCAATATTTAAGGGTGCTGCAATATATACAGACGTATTTATTGGGGAAGAAAACCTTGAGTTATTGTCGAAACTCAAATCAAAGCAAGAACTACTTGGCGATTTAATTGGATTGTTACAGTCTCCTGCTATGAACCTTATTTCTGCGTTGCAAAGTGGTCAAAATAATCTAACCGGATTATTGAAAACCCTTGCAGAAAAAGAAGAAAAATAATACTTAAAAATTAATTTAAACATAACTAAATTTCAAATACGATGGCAGATCTTACACAACTTGCAGATCAGTTGGTGAACTTGACTGTAAAAGAAGTTAAAGAATTGACAGACATTCTTAAGGATCAGTACGGCATTGAGCCTGCTGCTGCTGGAGCAATAGTAGTTTCAGGCGGGGCTGGTGCCGGAGAAGTTGCAGCTGAAGAAGAGAAAACATCATTCGATGTCATCTTAAAAGCAGCCGGTGCATCCAAACTTGCGGTTGTAAAACTTGTGAAAGAACTTACAGGTCTTGGCCTTAAAGAAGCCAAAGACTTAGTAGATTCATCTCCAAAAGCAATCAAAGAAGGCGTATCTAAAGACGAAGCTGATGGCTTGAAGAAGTCATTAGAAGATGCTGGGGCTGAAGTAGAGATAAAATAATTTGCTAAACCGAGATTATTAAGTTTAGGTTAAGCACCTTAGACCTGACTATTTTAGTCAGGTCTTTTCCAGTTTGTGCACGAGTATTAAATTGCACTATTCCAAGCGAAAATTGAGTTATTTCGCTAAATTAATTTCACTATAAACAAACACTACCTTGGCTATCAAGAATCAAACCGAAAGGAAAAGTTTCTCCTCCATTAAGGTGGTCAAAGACTATCCTGATTTTCTAGATATTCAACTGCAGTCATTCAAAGACTTTTTCCAGTTGGATACCCCGGCAGAAAAACGACGGGCAGACGGCTTATTTAAAGTATTCGCAGAAAATTTCCCGATTAGTGATTCCAGAGAGAATTTTACTCTTGAGTTCATTGATTATGCAGTAGACCCTCCCAAATATAGCGTCAGCGAATGCATTGATCGTGGATTGACCTACTCTGTACCCTTAAAAGCTAAACTCAGATTGCTTTGTCATGATGAGGACAATGAGGATTTCGAGACAATTGAGCAGGAAGTTTTCTTAGGTAATCTTCCTTACATGACCGAGAAAGGTTCATTTGTGATTAATGGTGCAGAGCGTGTAATCGTCTCTCAGCTCCATAGGTCCCCGGGTGTATTCTTTGCACAAAGCAAACATACTAATGGGACAAAACTATATTCGGCAAGAATTATTCCGTTTAAAGGCTCATGGATAGAATTTGCTACAGACATTAATAACGTCATGTACGCCTACATTGACAGGAAGAAAAAGTTTCCAGTGACTACTCTTTTGAGATCTATTGGATATGGAACTGATAAAGACATTCTTGACCTTTTCGGTCTTTCTGAGGAAGTTCTTACCACAAAAGCTGCTTTGAAGAAAGTAGCTGGAAGGAAACTTGCAGCTCGAGTTTTGAGGACATGGGTTGAGGATTTTGTAGATGAAGATACTGGTGAAGTAGTCTCAATTGATAGAAATGAAGTTTTACTTGAGAGGGACACTGTTCTTACTGAAGAAGACATTGAAATGATTTTAGATTCTGGTTCAAAAAGCATTATCCTGAATAGGCAGGATGTTAATGTTGCGGAATTTTCAATCGTATATAATACGCTTCAAAAAGATGCTTCTAATTCTGAAAAAGAGGCTGTTGAAGTTATTTACAGACAACTTAGAAATACTGAGGCTCCTGATGAGTCCACAGCCCGTGAGGTGATTCATAGTTTGTTCTTTTCAGACAAACGTTATGATCTCGGTGAGGTTGGTCGTTATAGAATCAACAAAAAGCTTGGACTTGACATTGATCCTGAAAAGATTGTATTGACCAAAGAGGATATAATTTATATTGTTAAGTATCTGATTGGTCTGATTAATTCCAAAGCAGTAGTTGACGATATTGATCACTTGAGCAATAGGCGAGTACGGACTGTTGGTGAGCAGCTTTACAGTCAATTTGGAGTAGGTCTTGCTCGTATGTCAAGAACCATTCGAGAGCGAATGAATGTACGAGATAACGAAGACTTTAAACCAGTCGACTTAATCAATGCAAGAACTCTTTCCTCAGTAATTAATTCTTTCTTTGGTACCAACCAGTTATCTCAGTTTATGGATCAAACCAATCCATTGGCGGAATTGACTCACAAGAGAAGATTATCAGCTTTAGGGCCCGGTGGTCTCTCAAGAGAAAGAGCAGGATTTGAAGTTCGTGATGTACACTATACGCACTACGGTCGTCTTTGTACTATTGAAACACCAGAAGGTCCAAATATTGGTTTGATATCTTCACTGTGTGTTCATGCGAAGGTGAACTCTATGGGATTTTTAGAGACTCCTTATCGAAGAGTAAAGGATGGCAAGGCAGGAATGAAAACAGAGGATATCGTGTTCCTAACTGCTGAAGAGGAAGATGATCATAACATTGCTCAAGCTAACGCACCTCTCAATGATTCTGGTAAGTTTATCAACGAAAAGGTTAAAGCAAGATTTGAAGGTGACTTCCCAGTGTTGGAGCCCTCAGAAATTACTTACATGGATGTAGCTCCTAATCAAATTGTATCTGTAGCAGCTTCACTTATTCCATTTTTGGAGCATGATGATGCTAATAGAGCTTTAATGGGATCCAACATGCAACGTCAGGCAGTTCCTCTTTTAAAAGCTGAGGCGCCAATCGTCGGTACAGGTTTGGAGGCCAAAGCTGCTGTAGATTCTAGGTCACTGATTATTGCTGAAGCTGACGGTATAGTAGATTATGTTGATGCTAGAAAAATTGTCGTCAAATACGATCTGTCTGAAGATCAGCTTTTGGTTAATTTTACTGACGAATATAAGTCATATAAGTTGATCAAGTTTAGGAGAACTAACCAAGATACTACCATCAACTTGACACCACTCGTCCTTAAGGGCGATAGGATTAAGAAAGGTCAAGTACTTGTAGAAGGATATTCTACAAATAATGGTGAATTAGCACTTGGTAAAAATTTAGTAGTGGCTTACATGCCATGGCAAGGTTACAACTTTGAGGATGCGATCGTAATCTCTGAGCGAGTAGTTCGTGAAGATGTTTTCACTTCGATTCACGTTGAAGAGTTCCAGCTTGAAGTAAGGGATACCAAAAGGGGCGAGGAAGAATTAACGTCTGAAATTCCAAACGTTTCTGAAGAGGCTGTAAAAAATCTTGACGAAAATGGAGTAATCAGTATTGGTGCAGAGGTAAAAGAAGGAGATATTATCATTGGAAAGATTACCCCTAAAGGTGAAACTGATCCAACTCCAGAAGAAAAATTACTTCGTGCAATCTTCGGTGATAAAGCTGGTGACGTAAAAGATGCCTCATTGAAAGCATCACCTTCCTTAAATGGAGTAGTAATTGAAACCAAACTTTTCTCTCGACCAAAGAAAGATAAAGATCATAGAGTTAAGTCTAAGGCTGAGGTAGAAAAGTTAAAGAAAAAGTATGGGAAAGATCTTGTAGCAATAAGAGCCCGAATGATCAGTAAAATGGTTACCATTCTTGATGGCAAAACTTCTCAAGGAGTTAGACACAAATTTGGTGATGAGATAATCTCAAAAGGAACAAAATTTAGCGCTAAGAATATTGAAAGTAATTTATTCCCAGCAAAGAATCCTTACAGAGATGAGAGTAATTATAATGTTCCTGAGGAAGCTAATTTGATCTCGGATATTATCCTAGATGATTGGACAAAAGACGATCATATCAATACCATGGTATCTCATCTTGTCAAGAATTTTATTAATTCCAGAAATGACATCAGCGGTAACTTCAAACGAGAGCGATTTACCCTAGAGGTAGGTGATGAACTTCCAGCGGGTATTGTCAAACTAGCTAAAGTGTATATAGCTAAGAAGCGTAAGCTGAAAGTGGGAGATAAGATGGCGGGTCGTCACGGGAACAAAGGTATCGTTGCTAGAATAGTTCGTGATGAAGATATGCCATTCCTCGAAGATGGAACTCCAATGGATATTGTATTGAATCCACTTGGTGTCCCTTCCCGTATGAATATTGGACAGATTTTTGAAACTGTACTTGCTTGGGCTGGTCAAAAACTTGATAAAAAGTATGCAACACCAATTTTTGATGGAGCTACATTGGATGAAGTTTCTCATGAGTTAGAATTAGCAGGCTTGCCCGCTTATGGAAGAACTTACCTTTATGATGGACTATCCGGAGTTAAATTCGATCAACCCATCACTGTAGGTGTTTCCTACATGTTGAAACTCGGTCACCTAGTAGATGACAAGATGCATGCAAGATCAATAGGGCCTTACTCATTGATTACGCAACAACCATTGGGTGGTAAAGCTCAATTTGGGGGACAGCGATTTGGAGAAATGGAAGTTTGGGCTCTTGAGGCATTCGGTGCTTCTCATGTACTCCAAGAAATCTTGACTGTAAAGTCAGATGATGTAATCGGTAGAGCAAAAGCTTATGAAGCTATTGTGAAGGGTGAAAACCTTCCTAAACCTAATATTCCTGAATCATTCAATGTATTGGTTCACGAGTTAAGAGGTTTGGCTCTTGAAATTACCCTAGATTAATTAAGCGAATTAGGGCTCGAAAGAGCCCTTTACCTATCTTTAAAAAACTATGGCTTTCAGAAAAAATAAAAAACTTAATAATGATTTCTCAAGAGTCACTATAAGCTTGGCCTCTCCAGAATCTATTTTGGATAGTTCCAACGGTGAAGTGACTCAGCCAGAGACGATCAACTATAGAACTTATAAGCCTGAAATGGGTGGTTTGTTCTGTGAGCGAATCTTTGGTCCTGTCAAAGACTGGGAATGTCATTGTGGTAAATACAAGCGAATCAGGTATAAAGGAATCATTTGCGACCGTTGTGGGGTTGAGGTGACTGAGAAGAAAGTCCGAAGAGAGCGAATGGGACACATCGAATTGGTGGTTCCAGTAGCTCATATTTGGTATTTTAAATCTCTTCCAAACAAAATAGGATACTTATTGGGCCTACCAACCAAGAAACTTGATCAAATCGTTTATTATGAGCGATATGCTGTAGTTCAGGCTGGTATTAAAGCTGAAGAAGGTGTTCAATATCTTGACTTCTTAACTGAAGATGAGTACCTGGACATTATGGATAAGCTTCCAAAGGAGAACCAAATGCTGGACGATGCTGATCCGAATAAATTTATTGCTAAGATGGGAGCAGAGGCTCTTGAAATGCTGTTAGCAAGAATTGATTTAGATGATTTGTCTTATTCTTTACGTCACCAAGCAGCTACAGATACCTCTCAACAGCGTAAAGCTGAAGCTTTAAAGCGATTGAAAGTAGTTGAAGCTTTCCGGGACGCTAGAACTCGAATCGAAAACAGACCTGAGTGGATGGTGGTCCGAATGGTCCCTGTTATCCCACCAGAATTGCGTCCTTTAGTTCCTTTGGATGGAGGTCGTTTTGCGACTTCTGATTTGAATGATCTTTATAGAAGAGTTATCATTAGGAATAATCGTCTGAAGCGATTGATAGATATCAAAGCTCCAGAGGTAATCTTGAGAAACGAAAAGAGAATGCTTCAGGAAGCTGTCGATTCACTATTTGACAACTCTAGAAAAGTAAATGCAGTAAGATCCGACGGAAACCGTGCCTTGAAGTCACTTTCAGATATGTTGAAAGGAAAGCAGGGTCGATTCCGTCAAAACTTGCTTGGTAAGCGTGTCGATTATTCGGGACGTTCGGTGATCGTTGTAGGTCCTGAATTGAAGCTTCACGAGTGTGGTCTTCCTAAAAATATGGCAGCTGAACTTTTCAAGCCATTTATAATCAGGAAACTGATTGAAAGGGGAATTGTAAAGACTGTTAAATCGGCTAAGAAAATAGTTGATAGGAAAGATCCTGTAGTTTGGGATATTTTGGAAAACGTGTTGAAGGGTCACCCTGTACTTCTAAACCGTGCTCCAACACTTCACAGATTAGGTATCCAAGCCTTCCAACCCAAATTGATTGAAGGAAAAGCAATTCAGCTTCACCCTTTGGTGTGTACTGCGTTTAACGCCGATTTCGATGGTGATCAGATGGCGGTTCACGTTCCATTAGGTCACGAGGCAATTTTGGAAGCTTCTACTTTAATGCTTTCCTCACATAATATTCTTAATCCAGCCAATGGAGCACCAATTACGGTTCCTTCGCAAGACATGGTATTGGGACTTTATTATGTTACTAAAGGAAAGAGATCTACTTCTGAAGAACCAGTGGCAGGTGAAGGAATGACATTCTACAGCACTGAAGAAGTGATAATTGCAATGAATGAGGAGAAAATCTCTAAGCATGCAAATATCAAGTGTAAAGTAAATGTCAGGGATGCTGAAGGGGCTATCACAAGTCAAATTATTGATACTGTTGCAGGAAGGTTGGTTTTCAATCAATTTGTACCAGAGGAGGTAGGATATGTGAATGAGCTTTTGACAAAGAAAAAGCTACAGCAGATTATTGCAACTGTTGTGAAGGTATGCGGTATGGCCCGTACTGCTCAATTTCTAGATGATATAAAGCACCTTGGATTCCAAATGGCATACAAAGGCGGCTTGTCTATGGGATTGAATGATGTGATTATTCCAGCTGAGAAGGAACCTATGATTGCGAAAGCAAAAGAAGAGGTAGACCAAGTTTGGAATAACTACTTGATGGGTCTGATTACAGATAACGAAAGATATAATCAGGTAATTGATATCTGGACTCGAACCAACTCGCTTTTGACTAATAATCTTATGAAGCAGATGGAAGAGGACAACCAAGGATTTAATGCCATTTACATGATGATGCATTCAGGCGCTAGAGGTTCTAGAGAGCAGATTCGTCAGTTAGGTGGTATGAGAGGTTTGATGGCAAAGCCACAGAAAAACCTTCAAGGTTCTGTAGGTGAAATTATTGAAAATCCAATTCTATCTAATTTCAAAGAAGGGCTGGATGTATTGGAGTACTTCATCTCTACTCACGGGGCTCGTAAAGGTCTTGCGGATACAGCCTTGAAAACAGCTGATGCTGGATATCTTACAAGACGATTAGTCGATGTCGCCCAAGATATGATCATAACTGAAGAAGATTGTGGTACACTCAGAGGATTAATTGTTCAGCCATTGCGGGATAATGACGAAATTGTGGAACCACTTTCTGAGCGAATTCTAGGTCGTGTTTCTGTACACGATTTGTACGATCCAGTTACTGACGAACTGATTGTAGAATCAGGTTCAGAGATTGATGATGAAGTAGCTCGAATTGTAGATGAATCAACAATTGAAGAGGTTGAAATCAGATCTGTTTTAACTTGCGAGACTCGAAGAGGAGTTTGTGCTAAATGTTATGGTAGAAATCTTTCAACTGGTAATATGGTCCAAGAAGGTGAGTCTGTCGGAGTAATTGCAGCGCAGTCAATTGGAGAGCCAGGTACTCAGCTTACCCTAAGAACCTTCCACGTAGGGGGTACTGCTTCCAACATGGCGGTTGAAGCCTCAGTACTTGCAAAGTTTGAAGGCGTGGTAGAATTTGACGATGAGTTAAGATGGCTTGAGACTACAAATAAAGCTGGTGAGCCACTTTCTGTAGTAATGGGAAGATCCGGTGAAATCAAACTTAACGATAGTAAAACTGGGAAGACTTTAGTTTCCAACCATGTTCCTTATGGTGCGATGCTGAATGTAACAGATGGCCAGAAAGTTGTAAAAGGTGAAACACTTTGTAAGTGGGATCCATATAACGCGGTAATTCTTTCTGATTTTGATGGTCAGATTGAGTTTGAGGCAATCGTTGAAGGGGTTACTTTTAAAGAAGTAGCTGATGATCAGACTGGCTTCAGAGAGAAAGTAATCATTGATACAAAAGATAGAACTAAAAATCCTGCTATTCTTGTCAGACATGGTGAAGAATTAAAAGAATATAATATCCCAGTTGGTGCTCACTTATCAGTAGAAGCTGGTGAGAAAGTAAAATCAGGTCAGATTTTGGTGAAAATCCCAAGGTCAGTAGGTAAGACTCGTGATATTACTGGTGGTCTTCCAAGAGTTACTGAGTTATTTGAGGCGAGAAATCCATCTAATCCAGCGGTTGTCTCTGAGATCGATGGTGTGGTATCTTATGGAGGAATCAAAAGGGGTAATAGAGAAATTATCATTGAGTCCAAAGACGGTGTAATAAAGAAATACATGGTATCTCTTTCAAAGCATATCTTGGTTCAAGAGAATGACTTTATCCGAGCTGGCGAACCATTGTCAGATGGTGCAATTACTCCAAATGATATTTTGTCAATCAAAGGCCCTACTGCAGTCCAAGAATATTTGGTGAACGAAATTCAGGAAGTTTACCGTCTTCAGGGTGTGAAAATAAACGATAAGCACATTGAGGTGATTGTATCTCAAATGATGCAAAAAGTTGAAATTCTCGATGCTGGTGATACTGGATTTCTTCAAAATCAAGTGGTTGATAAATGGGCCTTCCGTGAGGAGAATGATAATATCTTGGATAAGAAGGTAGTAATGGACGCCGGTGAATCTTCTACATTGAAGCCAGGTATGATTATTTCTGCTAGAAGACTAAGAGACGAGAATTCTAGCTTAAAGCGTAGAGATCTGAAACTAGTAACAGTAAGAGATGCGGAGACAGCAGTGTCTAAGCCAACCTTGCAAGGTATTACCGCGGCTTCTCTGGGTACAGAAAGTTTTATTTCAGCTGCTTCTTTCCAAGAAACTACAAAGGTTCTTTCTGAGGCAGCTATTAGAGGTAAGCGTGATGAGTTAAAAGGTTTGAAAGAAAACGTAATCGTGGGTCATTTGATTCCTGCAGGTACTGGTCAGCGAAGATTGCAGTCAGTTATCGTGGGATCTCAGGAAGAGTATACTAAGCTTTCTGAAAATATCGAACGAAGCAACTCAAAAAGAACCAGCACAGCTATTCTTTAATAGAAGTATCAATTTAATAGAAAGGCCTGTATTCGTACAGGCCTTTTTTAATCCATTAAAAAACTGCATTAATAAAGATATTGCATGTTTGTAATTTGCATAGGGGTCTAATTAGAGAGGCAGAAGAAATCTTCACTTCTGGAATTTGGTTTTGTTATGAGTTTTGATAGCTTTTTAATATTATTTCAGCTCTTAATAGTTTACTATGTGAAATTAACTAGCAAGTATTTACAAATTTTATGCGTTTTATTTAGCGTTTTAATCCAAAGTTGTGCCGAAGATGTTTCTTTGCCTCATGCTGTAGATTCTTCAATTACAGAATTTATAGAATCCGAGGATTTCAAAATTCAAGGAATAAGTAAATCCGATATCGATTTTAGATTGTCACAAATATCTTACGTGGAAGGCGATCCTGAAAAACCAGTTCTCCATATTTTTTTCAGAAATAAAGGTGGGGTAGGTATTATTGATGCTATAAAAGTTACAGAAAAGAGCTCAAAAATAAAGAAACTTCCTAATAATCAAGATTATGCAATGACCCTCAAGGATTATTCACGGTTTAAGATGGAGTCCAATTCTGGTTTTATAAATATTTACGATTTAAGTTATGATGATAGTCACATATCGACTATTGAAATAGGTAGTAATAAAATCTTGAATTTAGAGTCTTACAGGATTGAACCAGAAGTTTTAATCAAACATGGGTACATTACCGATGATAGATACTCAAAAGCATAAGACTCCGATAATTTTAATTTCCGTTCTCAAGAACTTAACTTGGAAGATTTTCCAAGTAGTTGTTCTGGAGGTTCCGATAATAATGTTAGTTGGGGTGAGTGTTATGATTGTCTTACGTCAATATGTGGAGATAGTGATTGTCAAGAAACTTTAGATTTAACTAATATATTCTTGTTTTACAATGGTTTTCCGCCCCTTGGGGATCTCGCTATAGGCGCAGCATGTGTATATATTTCCGCAGTTAATTAATTTATTAATAGAATCAATTATGGACAATTTCTCTGAAAATCTTAATTTTACCTTTTTCATTATTGGCATGACATTATTTGTAATATTGTCAGTTATAAAATTTCTTTCGTTAAGGGGGCTCCGTAAGGAAAAAATTAGTCCTGGTGAAAAGACCATCATTATTTGGTTTCCCTTTGCCCATTCGTATGAATACCTCAAAAAGAAGATCAAAAAACTGCGTTAGTAATCAACTTATTGATTTATTTAATTTGTATTTGAGTACATTTGAATATTGAAGGCCTGTTTCACGACAGGCCTTTTTTTAATCCACATCCTCCTTACCATGCAAGACGAAAACAAAAAAGTAGATCAACAGATTAATGTAGAGCTTTCTGAAGAAGTAGCCGAAGGTGTATATTCAAATTTGGCTATGATCGCACATTCCAATTCAGAATTTGTGATAGACTTCATCCGACTGATGCCAGGTGTACCAAAAGCAAAAGTTAAATCACGGGTAATAGTGACACCTGAGCATGCAAAGCGCCTTTTGGCAGCTCTGAAGGATAATATCGAAAAATATGAAGCTGCTTTTGGAAAGATCAATCAGGGAGGGGGAGCTCCTCAGTTTCCGATCAGTTTTGGTACTCCAGGTGAGGCTTGACAAAAATATAACTCTCTAAATTTGTTCCTTTTATTAAGTTCATTACCTTTGCAATCCAAAATTTAACTGTTTACAGGAAAACTAAATTTTATCAGCTAATGCCTACTATTCAACAATTAGTAAGAAAAGGTAGAACTACACTGGAAACCAAATCAAAATCAAGAGCTCTGGATTCATGTCCGCAGCGAAGAGGAGTTTGTACCAGAGTATATACTACAACCCCTAAAAAGCCTAATTCCGCAATGCGGAAAGTAGCAAGGGTGAGATTGACAAATGGAAAAGAAGTGAATGCTTACATTCCAGGAGAAGGTCACAATTTGCAAGAGCACTCAATCGTATTGATTAGAGGTGGTAGAGTAAAAGACCTTCCTGGTGTAAGATATCACATCATTCGAGGTGCACTGGATACTGCCGGTGTTAAAGATCGTAAGCAGGGCCGTTCCAAGTATGGTGCTAAAAGACCGAAAGCTGGAAAGGGTGCCGCAGCTGCCACAGCAAAGAAAAAATAATCAAACCATTATAAAAAAATGAGAAAAGCGAAACCAAAGAAGAGATATATTCTTCCTGATCCAAAATTCAATGATACCTTGGTTACCAAGTTTGTAAATTGTTTAATGGTAGATGGGAAGAAGAGTATTGCTTACAACATTTTCTACGATGCAGTAGGAAAAGTAGAATCCAAAGTAGGTGAGAATGGTCTTGAAATTTGGAAAAAAGCGCTTAACAATATTGCTCCATCCGTAGAGGTGAAGAGTCGTAGAGTTGGTGGTGCTACATTCCAAGTTCCAATGGAAGTCAGACCTGAGAGAAAGATGGCCCTTGGAATCAAGTGGATGATCAACTATGCGCGCAAAAGAGGTGAGAAGACCATGATGGATCGTCTTGCTGGAGAAATCATTGCTGGTGCAAAAGGTGAAGGTGCTGCAGTAAAGAAAAAAGACGATACACACAGAATGGCTGAAGCTAATAAGGCATTCTCCCACTTTAGATTTTAATTAGCATGGCTAGAGATTTAAGATATACAAGAAATATAGGTATTGCTGCGCACATTGATGCTGGTAAAACTACTACTACTGAGCGTATTCTTTTTTACTCCGGAGTGTCTCACAAAATTGGTGAGGTTCATGATGGAGCTGCGACAATGGACTGGATGGCTCAGGAGCAAGAGCGTGGAATTACAATCACATCCGCTGCCACCACGGTTTTTTGGGATTACAAAAACCAAAAATATCAAATTAACATTATCGATACTCCGGGTCACGTAGATTTCACTGTAGAAGTGAATCGTTCCCTTAGAGTATTGGACGGTTTGGTGTTCTTGTTTAGCGCTGTAGATGGAGTTGAGCCACAGTCCGAGACCAACTGGCGATTGGCTGACAATTATAAAGTAGCTCGAATCGGATTTGTCAACAAGATGGACCGTGCGGGTGCTAATTTCCTTGAAGTATGTAAGCAAGTTAAAGAAATGCTTGGCAGCTATGCAGTTCCTCTGCAAATCCCGATTGGAGCTGAAGAAAAATTTCGTGGCGTAGTTGATTTGATTAACAATCGCGCGATCGTTTGGAACGATGATGACTTTGGCATGACGTTCAATGAAGTCCCAATTCCTGAAGACATGCTGGAAGAAGTTGCAGAATGGCGGGAGCACTTACTTGAAGCTGTCGCGGATTATGATGATTCGTTGATGGAAAAGTTCTTTGTAGACCCAAATTCCATTACTCCGGCAGAAATTCTGGATGCTTTGAGGAAGGCAACTATTGACATGAGAATTGTCCCTATGGTTTGCGGTTCTTCATTCAAAAATAAAGGTGTGCAGACAATGCTTGACCTGGTGATGGAACTTCTTCCTTCACCGATGGATAAAGATGATATCATCGCACATGACCGTGAAGATGAGGAGTTAGAAGTACGAATTTCTCCTGACGAATCTGAGCCATTTACAGGCTTGGCTTTCAAAATCGCAACTGATCCTTTCGTAGGTCGTCTTTGCTTCGTGAGAGCATATTCGGGTATATTAGAGTCTGGATCTTATATTTTTAACAGCCGTTCAGGTAACAAAGAACGTATTTCTCGCGTTTTTCAAATGCACGCGAATAAGCAAAATCAAATTGAGCGATTAGTGGCTGGCGATATTGGTGCTGTGGTAGGTTTTAAAGATATTAAGACTGGAGATACTCTTTGTGACGAAAAACGCAAAGTCGTGTTGGAGTCAATGGTATTCCCTGAGCCAGTTATAGGTTACGCTATTGAGCCTAAAACTCAGGCTGATGTTGATAAACTAGGTATGGCAATCGCCAAGTTAGTTGAAGAAGATCCTACTCTTGTAGTAAATACAGATCATGAAACCGGTCAGACGATTTTGAGAGGTATGGGAGAGCTTCATCTTGATATCATCATTGATCGAATGAAACGAGAGTTCAAGGTTGAAATCAATCAAGGTGCTCCCCAAGTTGCTTATAAAGAGGCGCTCTTCAGCTCAATCGAGCATAAAGAAGTTTATAAGAAGCAGACAGGTGGTAAAGGTAAATTTGCAGATATTTCATTTGAAATTGGCCCAAAAGATCCTGACCCAGAGACTGGTGAAATTAAGCCAGGACTTGACTTTGTGAATGGAATTGTAGGAGGTATTATTCCCAAAGAATTTATTCCCTCCATTCAAAAAGGTTTTAATGAGAGTATGAAGAATGGTCCTCTTGCGGGATATCCAATAGAGTCCATGAAGGTTAGGCTTTTCCATGGTTCATTTCACGACGTTGATTCAGATGCACTTTCATTTGAACTTGCAGCAAGAATTGGTTTCAGAGATGCTGCCAAAAGATGTAAGCCTCAATTACTGGAGCCAATCATGTCAGTAGATGTAGTGACACCTGATGAGTATACTGGTCCAATTACTGGTGATTTGAACAGAAGAAGAGGTCTGATGAGAGGCATGGATACCAAAGGCACTGCTTCTGTAGTAAGAGCCGCAGTTCCTTTGTCAGAGTTGTTTGGATATATTACTGATCTGAGAACAATCACTTCAGGTAGAGCAACAGCTTCGCTAACGTTTTCTCATTATGAAGCAGTTCCTAACAGTATTGCAGAAACAGTAATTGCTAAAGTTAAAGGTCAGAAAGACTAACCAAAAATTGCCATGAATCAGAAAATCAGAATAAAATTAAAATCTTACGATCACAGTCTGGTGGATAAGTCATCGGAGAAGATTGTGAAAGCCGTGAAAGCCACAGGCGCAATTGTAGTAGGTCCAATTCCATTACCAACTAAAATGGAGAGATTTACAGTGTTGAAATCTCCTCACGTAAACAAAAAAGCGAGAGATCAGTACCAATTATGTACTTACAAGAGGTTAGTTGATATATATTCAAACTCTTCTAAAACTGTAGATGCGTTAATGAAAATTGAGCTGCCAAGTGGTGTAGATGTAGAGATTAAAGTCTGATTACGTTATCAGAATATAATATTAAAAGGCCTGCCTAAGACGCAGGCCTTTTGCGTTAGCGATATTTTCACAACTTGGTAGATATATTATATAGGAAAAAGCTGTAAATACTTTTAAACAATTGCTAATACTTTGAAAATATAGAAGTTCTGGTTTGTTACAGAATTTAATTCCAGTAACTTTGCAATCCGTTAAGGTAACCAAAGCATATTATTGCATAAAGGTTATCAACATATCTTATTTGTAGATGTCTGGTATTATAGGTAGAAAAGTAGGTATGACTAGCATCTTCAGTGCCGATGGACGTAATGTCGCATGCACGTTAATAGAAGCTGGTCCTTGCGTAGTGACGCAAGTAAAAAACGTCGAAACAGACGGGTACAACGCAGTGCAATTGGCATATGGAGAGCGTAAAGAGAAAAATACGTCAAAACCATTGATCGGTCATTTTAAAAAAGCCGGTACAACACCAAAGCAAAAAGTTGTTGAGTTCAGAGATTTTCGGGTCGAATTTGATGGCCAAGTTAATCTAGGAGCTACTGTGAAGAGCGGAGAGGTATTTATTGAAGGAGACTTCGTTGATGCTATCGGAACTTCAAAAGGTAAAGGTTTCCAAGGCGTAGTTAAACGTCATGGTTTTGCAGGTGTCGGTGGTGCAACACACGGACAGCACAATCGTGCTAGGCATCCGGGTTCTATTGGAGCATGTTCTTGGCCATCTAGAGTATTCAAAGGAATGAGAATGGCTGGAAGAATGGGTGGAGATAGGGTAAAAGTAGTGAACCTACGAGTGTTAAGAATTTATCCTGATAAGAATCTTTTGCTTGTTTCTGGTTCAGTGCCAGGACCAAAGAATTCTTTTGTCATTCTAGAGAAGTAAGTCATGGAATTAACTGTAATCAATCATAAAGGTGAAGACACAGGCAGAAAAATCAGTTTGTCTGACGAAATATTTGCAATAGATCCTAACGATCATGCAATATACCTCGATGTAAAACAATACTTAGCCAACCAAAGACAGGGAACGCATAAGTCGAAAGAAAGAAACGAAATAGCTGGTTCTACTCGTAAGATCAAGAAGCAGAAAGGTACTGGTAGTGCTAGAGCTGGATCCATTAAATCTCCACTATTTCGAGGTGGAGGAAGAGTGTTTGGTCCACAGCCAAGAGACTATTCTTTTAAATTGAATAAAAAGGTGAAGCAATTAGCAAGAAAATCTGCTTTGTCTTATAAAATCAAAGACAATAGTTTAATGGTTTTGGAGGATTTATCATTTGATTCTGTAAAAACAAAAAGTTTTTTAGCCCTCCTTAGCGTATTATCTCTTTCAGATAAAAAAACTATACTAGTGCTTCCTGAAGAAAATAAAAATGTTTACTTATCAAGTAGAAACCTTCCAAAGTCAAAGGTGGTGACTGTTAATGATGTAAATACTTACCAACTACTAAACGCAGATCATTTGGTTATCTGTGAGGGATCAGTCCGTAAGTTGGAAACCATTTTATCGAAATAAGACAATGGATATTTTAAAACAGCCCCTCATAACAGAAAAGATTTCCGCCATGAATGAAAGAGGCGTATACGGGTTTATTGTGGAGAAAACTGCGAAAAAACCAGAAATCAAAAACGCAGTAGAGAAAATGTTTGGTGTGAAAGTAGTAGCTATACGTACTATGCGATATGCAGCAAAGCATAAGTCAAGGTACACCAAAGCAAAAGTTGTGTCAGGTTTTACAAATGCTTTCAAAAAGGCAATAGTTGAAGTAGCTGATGGTGAGGTAATTGATTTTTACGGCGAAGTTTAATTGAAATAATATCATGGCAATTAAAAAATTAAACCCTGTTACTCCCGGAACAAGATTTAGAGTTGCTCCTGCTTTTGACGAAATTACTGCGTCCAAACCTGAGAAGTCTCTACTTGCGCCTTTGAAGAAATCAGGAGGAAGAAATAATGAAGGTAAAATGACCGCTCGCTACATTGGTGGTGGTCATAAAAGAAGGCTCAGAATTGTTGACTTCAAAAGAAATAAGTTTGGTGTACCTGCAGTAGTGAAGAGCATCGAGTATGATCCAAACAGAACTGCCCGTTTAGCCCTTCTGTATTATGCCGATGGTGCAAAAACTTATATTATTGCGCCTGAAGGTTTGTCCGTGGGACAAACAGTAATTTCAGGAGACAAAGTAGCACCTGAAGTTGGTAATGCAATGCATATTGAGGGTATACCTATGGGTACCATCGTACATTGTATAGAATTGAAGCCGAATAAAGGTGCTGCCATGGTAAGAAGTGCAGGTGGCTACGCTCAAATTGTAGCCCGAGATGGTAAATATGTTACTGTCAAGCTTCCTTCTGGTGAGATGAGACTGATTCTAGGCGTTTGTATGGCTACAGTTGGAACTGTGTCAAATGGTGATCACATGAATGTTGTTTTGGGAAAAGCTGGTCGTAAGAGATGGCTTGGAGTGAGACCTCGAACAAGAGGTGTAGCTATGAACCCAGTTGATCACCCTATGGGTGGTGGTGAAGGACGTTCTTCAGGTGGACACCCAAGATCAAGAAAAGGTCTCTTAGCGAAAGGTAAGAAAACTCGATCTTCGAAAAAGTATTCTAATAAGTTTATCTTAAGCAAAAGATCTAAATAATTATGGCACGATCATTAAAAAAAGGTCCTTACATCGAATACCATTTGGTAAAAAAGGTCGATGCGCTGAACGAATCAGGAAAGAAATCGGTAATCAAGACTTGGTCGAGAAAGTCTATGATTTCACCGGATTTCGTAGGGCATACCTTCGCAGTTCACAATGGCAACAAATTTATCCCAGTATTTGTAACAGACAACATGGTCGGTCACAAACTTGGTGAATTTGCTCCTACGAGAAATTTCAGAGGTCACATAGCTAAAAAAGATAAAGGAAAGAGATAATCATGGAAGCAATAGCAAGATTAAATAATGTTCCTACCTCACCTCGTAAAATGCGACTAGTGGCTGACCTTGTAAGAGGTAAGAGAGTGGGTCTGGCACTAAGCATTTTGAAGTTTACTCCAAACCACGGTGCAATTAGGCTTGAGAAGTTACTGCTATCGGCAGTTGCTAATTGGCAGTTAAAGAACTCTGATGCTAAGTTAGAGGAAGCTGACCTCTTCATCAAAACCATTATGGTTGATGAAGGCAGGTCTCTTAAGAGATTAAGACCTGCTCCTCAAGGTAGAGGTCATAGAATTCGTAAAAGATCAAATCATGTAACTTTGGTGATAGATTCATTTATCGATCAAAATGTTACCGCTGAAGTAGTAGAAACAAACGAAAAGGCAAATTAAGAACAGACTATGGGACAAAAGATCAACCCAATAGGATTTAGACTTGGTGTAGTTAAAGGCTGGGATTCCAACTGGTATGGTGGGAAAGACTTCGCCGAAAAGCTATATGAAGATCAGCAAATCCGTAAGTACGTCCTTGCCAGGATTCCAAAGGGAGGAATATCCAAAGTAATTATTGAGCGAACCCTCAAAAGAATTACTTTGACAATTCATACAGCCCGTCCGGGAGTCGTAATTGGTAAAGGTGGTGCTGAAGTGGATAAATTGAAGGAAGAGTTGAAAAAGATTACCAACAAGGATATTCAAATCAACATATTTGAAATAAAGCGACCTGAGATGGATGCTAAATTGGTGGGAGAATCAATTGCTCAACAGCTTCAAGCAAGAATTTCCTTCAGAAGAGCAATGAAGCAATCTATTGCTGCTACAATGAGAGTGGGAGCAGAGGGTATAAAAGTTAAACTTTCAGGACGTCTTGGTGGAGCTGAAATGGCTCGATCCGAAATGTACAAAGAAGGTAGAATTCCTCTTCATACGTTAAGAGCAGACATAGACTATGCACTTTCAGAGGCTAAGACAGTCTATGGCATAATTGGTATTAAAGTATGGATTTTTAAAGGTGAAGTCTATGGTAAAAGAGATCTATCTCCAAACCAAGGCGCAGCAAATGAGCCGAAAGGACCTAGAAATGCTGGACCTAAGAGAGATAACGGTCCTAGAAGAAGAAAAAGAAATAACTAATTTTCACCCATAAGTGAGAACTCATGTTACAACCAAAAAGAACTAAATACAGGAAAATGCATAAGGGCCGTGTCAAAGGTCTTGCACAACGGGGGCATACGCTCTCCTTTGGTAACTTTGGCATAAAGTCCCTTGAGCCAGGATGGATCACATCTCGTCAGATTGAGTCAGCTCGTATTGCAATGACGAGAGCGATGAAAAGAGAAGGTCAGGTTTGGATCAGGATTTTTCCTGACAAGCCGATCACTAAAAAGCCCGCTGAGGTACGTATGGGAAAAGGTAAAGGAGCTCCAGAATATTGGGTAGCGGTTATCAAGCCCGGTACTATACTTTTCGAGGCAACAGGCGTAAGCTTGGAAACTGCTCAGGAAGCCTTGAGACTTGCCCAGCAAAAACTACCGGTAAGTACCAGATTTGTTGTCAGGAGAGAATACGCAGAATAGAATAGCACTATGAAAAACACTGAAATTAATTCACTTTCAATAAGTGAAATTGCAGAGCGAGTAGTCGCTGAGAAAATGAGTCTAGCAAAACTTCGTTTTGCTCATTCAATTTCTCCTATAGAAAATCCTAATAGAATCCGCGAGACCAAGCGCTTTATCGCAAGATTAAAGACTGCATTGGCTGCCAAATAACTAGCTAACAGAAAACAAAATGGCTACGATAGAGAGAAATCTTCGAAAAGAAAAGGTAGGAAAGGTAGTAAGCAACAAAATGGATAAATCCATTACCGTAGCAGTAGAACGTCGCGTAAAGCACCCTATGTACGGCAAGTTTATTTCCAAGACCACCAAATTAATGGCTCATGACGATAAAAATGAATGTAGCCCTGGCGACACGGTGAAAATCAGTGAAACTCGTCCGCTGAGTAAAAATAAGCGTTGGAGAGTAGTTGAAATTATTGAAAGAGCTAAATAACTATGATACAGCAAGAATCCAGGCTAAGTGTTGCGGATAATTCCGGTGCTAAAGAGGTATTGGTAATCCGCGTTTTGGGTGGAACCAAAAAGCGTTATGCTTCTATTGGTGATAAAGTTGTGGTAACTGTTAAGTCAGCACTTTCATCCAGCAATATGAAAAAAGGTACCGTTTCAAAGGCGGTAATTGTAAGAACTCGAAAAGAGATTAGAAGAAAAGATGGTTCTTATATTAGATTTGAAGATAATGCGGCAGTGTTACTGACTAATAATGATGAGCCTAGAGGTACTCGAATTTTTGGCCCTGTTGCCAGAGAGTTGCGAGAGCGTCAATTCATGAAAATTGTTTCATTAGCCCCCGAAGTACTGTAATCATGGAAAGAAAATTAAACACTAAGGCAAAACTTCACGTCAAAACCGGTGATACTGTAAAGGTCATTGCGGGTGATGACAAAGGTAAGACTAGTAAAATACTTTCAGTCGATAAACAAAAAAGCAGAGCAATTGTAGAAGGTCTTAATATGGTTACAAAACATGTTAAGCCTACAGCGGCAAAACCTCAGGGTGGTATCGAAAAGAAAGAAGCAGGGATGCACATCAGCAACCTTATGCTTGTAGATCCTGCTACTGGAGAATCTACTAGAACTGGTCGAAAGTCCGGTGAGAATGGTAAATTAGTAAGGTATTCTAAAAAAACTGGGGAGGTGATCAATGGCTAATCCAAGAATCAAACAAAAATACATAAGCGATATCGTTCCAGCTTTGAAAGATAAGTTTCAATATAAGTCTATTATGCAAGTACCTGCATTGACAAAAATTGTTATCAACAAAGGTATTGGTGCAGCGGTAGCGGATAAGAAACTTGTTGACCAAGGTGTGGAGGAGTTATCTCTTATTACTGGTCAACGGGCGGTCTCAACAAAAGCCAAAGTCTCTGTTTCTAATTTTAAGTTAAGAGAAGGGATGCCTATTGGTGCAAAAGTCACACTTCGTGGCAATATGATGTACGAATTTTTAGATCGACTAATGACTGTTGCTCTACCCCGGGTACGGGATTTTAAAGGAATTTCGGATAAAGGATTTGACGGTAGAGGGAACTACACTTTAGGTGTACAAGAGCAAATTATTTTTCCGGAAATCAGTATTGAGAAAGTCAATAGAATCTCTGGTATGGATATTACATTCGTGACCTCAGCAAATTCTGATGAAGAAAGCTTAGAATTAATGAAAGCTTTTGGAATGCCTTTCGTTAAAAAAGATAAACAAGAATAATCATGGCAAGAGAGTCAATCAAAGCTCGTGAGAGAAAAAGGGAACGTTTGGTAGCCAAGTACGCAACCAAAAGAGCTGAGCTAAAAGCTGCTGGTGATTACGCCGCACTTGATAAGTTGCCCAAGAATGCATCACCTGTAAGACTTCATAATAGATGTAAACTTACAGGCCGTCCAAAAGGCTACATGAGAAAGTTTGGTATCAATAGGGTGACGTTCAGAGAAATGGCCGCATCAGGAAAAATACCTGGAGTGACAAAGTCCAGTTGGTAAACAAAACGACAGTAGTTTTTATTTTAAAAATCAATTCGTAACTTTATGAGCCCAATTTAGGGATCGTAAGAATTATAATTATAATGACAGATCCAATAGCTGATTATCTAACTAGGCTGAGAAATGCAATTAAAGCATCTCACCGAATTGTAGAGATGCCTGCTTCCAATATTAAGAAGGAGATTACAAAAGTATTGCACGAGAAAGGATATATTCAAAATTACAAATTTGAAGATATTGGTCCCCAAGGTTCAATCAAGATTGCTCTGAAATTTAATCCTACAACGAAGCAAAACGCTATTGTAAGTTTAAAAAGAGTGAGTACGCCCGGACTCAGAAAATATGTCAAACGTACGGAGCTTCCAAGAGTAATTAACGGGCTTGGTATAGCAATCGTATCTACATCAAAAGGTGTGATGACTGACAAAGAAGCACGGGTAGAAGGTGTAGGTGGAGAGGTTCTTTGCTACGTATATTAAATACTGATATGTCTAGAATAGGTAAAAAATCGATAAATATACCCACTGGTGTAACTGTAGACGTATCAGCTCATGGAGTTGTTACTGTTAAAGGTCCCAAAGGTGTCTTGGTACAGGAAGTTAATCCTGATATTAAAGTAAAAGTTGAAAGCAGCGAAATTGTTGTAACTAGACCAACAGATTCCAAAAGACATAAGTCTTTTCATGGACTCTACCGATCATTAATTAATAACATGGTTATTGGTGTTTCAGATGGATTCAAAAAAAACCTTGAATTAGTTGGAGTCGGTTTTAAAGCAACTAATCAGGGTCAAGTTCTTGAACTAAACCTAGGTTATTCTCATAGTATCTTTTTCGCTCTACCTGTAGAAGTTAGTTTGAAGACAGAAACTGCAAAAGGTAAGAATCCTATTATTTCTTTGGAATCTAATGATAAAGAATTAATCGGTCAAATAGCTGCAAAAATCAGATCATTTCGTAAGGTTGAACCTTACAAAGGAAAAGGTGTTCGCTTCGTTGGTGAACAAGTTAGACGTAAGGCTGGTAAAACTGCCGGTAAAAAATAATTTATGGCATTTAGCAAAAGTTCCAGAAGGCTTAGAATTAAGCAAGGTATCAGAAGAAAGATTTCTGGTACAGATTCAAGACCGCGTTTATCAGTGTTCAAAAGTAATACCGGTATTTATGCTCAGCTTGTTGATGATCTTAAAGGTCAGACATTGGCACAGGCCTCATCCAAAGAATTGGGAAATAAAGTCAATACTAATGTATCAGTCTCCAAAGAAGTGGGGAAAAAGCTTGCTGAAAGAGCAGTTGCAAGCGGAGTTAGCACAGTAGTTTTTGACAGAAATGGTTATCTATATCATGGTAACGTGAAAGCTTTGGCCGATGGTGCCAGAGAAGGAGGACTTAAATTTTAATTTCCTATGTCACAAATAAGAAGAAAGCCAATTAGGGCTACCGATACAGATTTAAAAGAAAAAGTAGTAGCCATAAATCGAGTAGCCAAAGTGGTGAAAGGTGGAAGGAGATTTTCATTTTCAGCAATAGTAGTAGTAGGTGATGGTAATGGTGTAGTGGGTTATGGGCTTGGTAAAGCCAATGAAGTTACTGATGCTATTACTAAAGGTATCGAAGATGCTAAAAAGAATCTGGTTAAAGTCCCTGTATTGAAGGGTACTATTCCTCACGAGCAGTTAGGCAAATTCGGAGGTGGATTTGTTTTGATCAAACCAGCTGCTGCCGGTACTGGTGTAATTGCTGGTGGTGCTATGCGAGCAGTTTTAGAGAGTGCTGGTGTAACAGATGTTCTTGCAAAATCAAAAGGTTCATCCAATCCTCACAACGTAGTGAAAGCTACTATAGATGCTTTAGTACAGCTTAGAGATGCAATTGCTGTTTCTCAGCAACGTGGTGTGAAAATGTCTAAAGTTTTTAACGGTTAATTGTCATGGCTAAGATTAAAATCACTCAGACCAAGAGTATAATAGATAGACCAAAAGATCAAAAAGCAACAATCACTGCTTTGGGTCTAGGTAGAATTAGTAAATGTGTTGTAGTAGAAAATACTCCTCAGATTGCTGGAATGGTAAATAAAGTTAGTCACCTTGTAAAAGTGGAGGAAGCTTAATTATGAAATTACACACACTAACTCCGGCTGAAGGATCAACCAAAAATCGTAAGCGAATTGGTAGGGGAACAGGATCCGGTAGAGGAGGAACTTCAACAAGAGGTCATAAAGGAGCTAAATCTAGATCCGGATATAAATCAAAGCTTGGATTTGAAGGTGGTCAAATGCCACTTCAGCGAAGAGTTCCAAAATTTGGGTTCAAAAGCTTTAACAGAGTAGAGTTTAAGCCAGTTAATTTGGATACCTTACAGAATCTATCATTGTTATATAATCTCGATATAATTAATATGGAGACACTAGTTTCACATGGTATTGCTTCCAAGAATGATAAAATTAAGATCCTTGGAGGTGGAGAATTAAATAGTAAATTAGATATTTCTGCCCATAAGTTTTCGGCATCAGCGATTGAAGCAATTGAAAAGTTGGGTGGTACAATAAACATAATTTAATTTAATGAAAAAGTTTATTTCTACAGTTAAGAACATTTTCTCAATCGAGGACCTTAGAACAAGGATCTTTAATACGTTAGGTTTCCTAATCATATTCAGATTGGGTTCTTTTATAGTATTACCTGGTGTAGATCCTTCAAAATTGAATGGTCCATCGGAAGGTATATTTGGTTTAATTGATACGTTTTTAGGTGGGGCTTTTAGTAATGCCTCTATCTTTGGACTAGGTATCATGCCTTACATATCTGCTTCGATTGTATTGCAGTTGTTAACTGTAGGAGTTCCATATTTTCAGAAGATGCAGAAAGAGGGTGAATCCGGTAGAAAACGTATTAGCCAGATTACTCGTGTACTCACCATACTTATTACTGTAGCTCAGGGTATCGGCTACATTTCAGCCACTATCTTGCCTACTGGTGCGGTAATGGTAAGTACATCATTATTTATGTTCAGTTCATTAGTTTTGCTTTCCGCTGGTACTATGTTTTGCATGTGGTTGGGAGAAAAGATTACTGAAAAAGGTATTGGTAATGGTATCTCAATGCTAATTATGATTGGAATAATATCAAGATTTCCTGGTGCCTTGATTGCAGAAGGTCTAGAAAAAGGGTCTTCAGGATTATTACTTTTATTGATTGAGGCAGGAGTTTTGTTCTTCGTTGTAGTAGGTGTAATTGCGTTGACAGAGGCCACAAGAAGAATTCCTGTGCAATATGCTAAGCAAGTTGTAGGTGGAAAAGTTTATGGTGGACAACGTCAATACATACCGATTAAAGTCAATGCTTCTGGCGTGATGCCTATTATTTTCGCACAATCTTTGATGTTTGTGCCGGCCCTAATTGCTCAGATTTGGGCTCAAGATAATGATATTGCTAATTACATTGGAGCAACGTTCAGTGACTTTACTTCATGGCAGTATAATTTATTGTTTGCAACAATGATTATAGTATTTACTTTCTTCTACACTGCTATAACAGTGAATCCTGAACAAATTGCGGAAGACATGAAACGAAATGGTGGATTTGTACCAGGAATTAAGCCAGGTGCGCCTACTTCAGAATTTATCGATGGTATTATTTCCAAGATAACATTACCTGGATCAATTCTTTTGGCGGCCGTCGCAATATTACCTGCGATAGCGATTGTTTCCGGTGTGGGGGGAGAATTTGCCCAGTTTTATGGGGGAACATCTCTCCTAATAATGGTTGGTGTAATTATGGATACACTCAGACAAATTGAAAGCTATTTACTCATGAGGCATTATGAAGGAATGATGAAGAGTGGTAACGTAAAAAATAATCCTTCTAATTATCAGATTGCATAGAATGATTCACTACAAGACTTCGCAAGAAGTTAAGTTTATAAAAGAAAGTGCTGACATATTAGCAAAAGCCCATGGGGAAGTAGCTAAACATGTCAAAGAAGGAGTAAAGACTTCTTTTCTAGATAAAATTGCTGAGGAGTTTATTAGAGACTATGATGCCGTTCCGTCTTTTAAGGGATATAACGGTTTTCCTTCATCGCTGTGTATTTCAGTTAATGAGGTAGTAGTTCATGGATTTCCTAGTGATTATGAATTGAAAGATGGCGATATAATCTCAATAGATTGTGGAGTCTTTCACCAAGGTTTTCATAGCGATTCCGCTTATACATATCCTGTTGGTGAGGTCTCATCTACCATCATTGAGCTTTTGAGAGCTACAAAAGATTCCCTTTATTTAGGTATTGAGCAAGCTGTATTTGGTAACCGGGTTGGGGATATTGGTAACGCTATACAAAAATTTGTCGAAGCTAAGGGCTATACTGTTGTTCGAGAATTAGTTGGGCATGGACTTGGTAAAAGTCTCCACGAAGCACCAGAGATTCCTAATTATGGTAAAAAGGGCAGTGGACCTTTGCTGAAAGGTGGGATGGTAATTGCGATTGAACCGATGGTTAATTTGGGTACGCGTAATATTGTCCAAGAGCGCGATGGTTGGACTATTCGTACAGCGGATAGAAAGCCTTCAGCACATTATGAACATACGGTGGCAATATTTGAAGATAGAACCGAGGTTTTGACAACTCATAAATATATAGAAGAGAATTTTAAATTCTAATATGGCAAAACAGACATCAATAGAGCAAGATGGTACTATCGTAGAGGCTTTGTCCAATGCGATGTTTAAAGTTGAATTGGAGAATGGACATCAATTGATCGCTCATATTTCAGGGAAAATGAGAATGAATTATATTAAAATTCTCCCCGGTGATCGTGTTAAATTAGAGCTCTCTCCATACGATTTATCAAAAGGTAGAATAGTATATAGATATAAATAAACTGATATGAAAGTAAAGACATCTATCAAGAAGAGAAGTGTTGACTGTAAGTTGATCCGGAGAAAAGGGGTCCTTTATGTCATCAATAAGAAGAATCCTAAGTTTAAACAAAGACAAGGTTAATATTATGGCTAGAATTGCAGGTGTAGACATACCAGACAATAAGCGGGGTGAAATCGGACTTACCTATATCTTCGGAATAGGAAGAAATTCCGCACAGGCGATACTAAATAAGGCCGGTATCTCTTTCGATAAAAAAGCAGGCGAGTGGGATGATGATGAATCAACTTCCATACGTAATATTATTGCTGAAGAATTCAGGACAGAAGGAGTTCTGAAGTCGGAAATCCAGTTGAACATCAAAAGATTACTTGATATTGGTTGCTATAGAGGTTTGAGACACAGAAAAGGACTTCCGGTTCGTGGCCAAAAGACTAAAAATAATGCCAGAACAAGGAAGGGCAAGCGTAAGACAGTTGCTAACAAAAAGAAGGCAACTAAATAAAACCTGATTAGATTATGGCTCAGAAAAGAAACGATAAAGCAAAAGGTAAAAAAAGAGTAGTAAAGGTAGAAGCTGTTGGGCAAGTGCACATTAAGGCATCCTTCAACAATATCATTATCTCGATTACCAATACTGCAGGACAAGTAATATCTTGGGCCTCTGCCGGTAAAATGGGTTTCAGAGGATCAAAGAAAAATACTCCGTACGCTGCTCAGATGGCAGCTCAAAATTGCGGGCAAGTTGCATATGACTTAGGTTTAAGAAAAATCGAAGTTTTTGTCAAAGGACCCGGTGCTGGTAGAGAATCAGCGATTAGAACGTTGCAAAATGTAGGTTTGGATGTGACTACTATCACTGATGTGACTCCTATGCCTCATAATGGCTGTCGTCCACCTAAACGTAGAAGAGTTTAACTTTAAAATTGTAACAGAATGGCTAGATATACAGGTCCTAAATCAAAGATTGCCAGAAAATTTGGTGAGCCTATCGAAGGGCATAGCAAAGCGCTCCAGAAAAAGAATTACCCTCCCGGACAACATGGTAGAGGTAGAAGAAAGAAGCAGTCAGAATATGCAATACAGTTATCCGAAAAGCAAAAAGCAAAATACATCTATGGTGTTTTGGAAAGGCAGTTTGCGAAAATGTTTGGAATAGCTTCAAGAAAATCTGGGATAACAGGTGTTAACTTACTTCAACTTCTCGAAGGGAGATTAGATAATACCGTCTACAGGTTAGGCATTTCCCCAACCAGAAGGGGTGCAAGGCAACTGGTTTCGCACAAACACATTCTTGTGAACGGTGATGTGGTTAACATTCCTTCATTTACTTTAAAACCTGGTGATGTGGTTTCGGTAAGAGAGCGATCCAAGTCTCTTCAGGCAATTACTAGCAGTTTAGCAGGAAAGGGTGCAAATAAATATCCTTGGTTAGAGTGGGATGGTGCATCATTTACCGGCAGATTTGTCAGTGTGCCAGTTAGAGATGATATTCCTGAGAATATCAAAGAGCAACTCATCGTTGAGCTTTACTCTAAGTAATTTTAATATTTTCAGCTTTTAATAAAGAACGAGATATATGTCCATACTAGCATTTCAAATGCCTGAGAAAGTGGTAATGGAAAAAGCCGATGACTTTCATGGCTTATTTACATTTAAACCACTAGAAAAAGGCTACGGCGTTACTATAGGTAATGCTTTAAGAAGAATATTGCTTTCTTCCTTGGAAGGTTATGCAATTACTTCAGTCAAAATTCCTGGAGTGGTGCATGAATTTTCGACCATCGAAGGTGTAGTTGAAGACGTTACAGATATTATTTTGAACCTCAAGCAAGTTAGGTTTAAAAAGGTTCATGAAGCGTTTGACGGTAAAATTACTGTTGAGATCAAAAATCAATCTGTCCTCACTGCCGGGGATATTGCCAAGTTTACATCCTCTTTCGAGATTCTAAACCCAGGTTTAATAATATGTCATATTGACGAATCAAAGAATTTTGAGATTGAACTTATGGTGGAAAAAGGTAGAGGATATCTGCCAGCTGAAGAATCCAAACCAAAAGATCAAATATTTGGCACTATTGCTATTGATGCAATCTTCACTCCTATTAAGAATGTGAAGTATAGTGTTGAAAATACTCGAGTAGAGCAAAAAACTGATTTTGAAAAACTGATATTAGAAGTTTCGACCGATGGTTCAATCCATCCGGAGAAAGCACTTCAAGAATCTGCTAAAATATTGATTCAGCATTTTATGCTATTCTCAGACCAAACAATGGTCCTAGATTCCACTGGTGTAGCTGAGCCAGAGCCCATTGATGAGGAGTTTTTACACATGAGAAAATTGCTTAAGACATCCTTGAGTGATCTGGATCTTTCCGTTAGAGCATTTAATTGTTTAAAAGCAGCTGATGTTAAAACGCTTGGCGACTTAGCAAGACTAGAAATCTCAGATATGATGAAATTCAGAAACTTTGGTAAAAAATCACTTGCAGAGTTAGAGCAGCTTATCCAAGAAAAAGGATTGACTTTTGGAATGGATATTTCAAAGTATAAACTTGATGAAGAATAATTGATATGAGACACGGTAAGAAATTTAACCACCTTGGAAGGAAGACTGCTCACAGGAAAGCTATGCTTTCTAATATGGCAACTTCGTTGATCATTCACAAGCGTATCTCGACTACGCTTGCCAAGGCAAAAGAATTGAAGAAGTATTTGGAGCCTCTCGTGACGAGAGCCAAAGAGGATACAACACACAATAGGCGAATGGCTTTCTCCTATTTAAGAAGTAAAGAAGCGATTATCGAGCTTTTTGGTGGGGTCATCGAAAAAGTGGCTACTCGTCCAGGAGGATATACCAGAATCATCAAAACTGGTTTTAGATTAGGCGATAATGCCGAAATGTGTATTATCGAATTGGTAGATTTCAACGAATTGATGTTGAAAGACGTAGAGCCAGTTAAGAAGACTACTCGAAGATCTAGAAGAGTGACTGGGACTGCTTCAGCTGTACCTGTAATTAAAGTAGATACTCCTCCAGTAGAAGAGTCTGAAGATCCAAGTGGATCCGACACTAGCGAAGATTCAACTGATAGTGAAACTGAGCAAAAGTAGATTGAATAAGTAAAAGATTATATCGAAGGATTGGACATTTGTTCAATCCTTTTTTTGTATCCCTTTCAACCTTAATTTTTTCCAAAAAATATCTAACTTCAAGTAATATAAAAAGAACAATGATCAAACAAAAAGCAACTTTACTCTTAGCGGATGGAACTTCCTTTCACGGCTCATTGATTGGAAACTATGGGACAAATGGAGGTGAAATTTGCTTTAATACCGGAATGACTGGCTATCAGGAAATTTATACTGATCCATCTTACACTGGACAAATTATCGTGTCTACTACGTCTCATATCGGGAACTATGGTGTAATCGATGCGGATGTGGAATCTGATCATCCTACGATTGGTGGTATTGTGGTGAATAGTTTTTCCGAAGTTTATTCTAGATTTGATGCAAATGGGTCACTTCAGGATTATTTAGTATTGAACAAAATCACTGGTATTGCAGACATTGATACTAGAATGCTTGTACGTCATTTGAGATCTAAAGGAGCTATGAATGCCATTATCAGTTCCGAGTTTGAAGACGATTTATCAGGTCTTCAAGCAGAACTAGAGATATTACCAGATATGAATGGTCTCGAGCTTTCTTCAAAAGTCTGTACTCAAGTCCCCTATTTCTTCGGTGATGAAAATGCTTCCATTAAAGTAGCTTGTTTAGATTTTGGTATTAAAAAGAATATTCTGCGAAATCTTTCTAGTAGAGGAGTTTATTGTAAAGTGTTTCCTGCTAAAACCAAAATTGATGAAATGGAGGCTTGGTCTCCTGACGCATATTTTCTTTCTAATGGTCCCGGTGATCCAGCGGTGATGGAATATGCAGTAGTTACCACAAAGGATATTTTAAATACCGGTAAACCTCTTTTTGGAATTTGCCTTGGTCATCAGATTCTTGCTGAGTCCTGTGGCATTTCTACCTATAAGATGCACCATGGTCACAGAGGATTGAATCATCCTATCAAAAATTTGAATACGGGGAGAAGTGAAATCACTTCTCAAAATCATGGGTTTAATATCACAAGAAAAGATGCAGAAAATAATCAAGAAGTAGAGATTACTCACGTGCATTTGAATGACAACACCGTTGCAGGAATCCGATTGAAGAATAGACCTGCATTTTCGGTACAATATCATCCGGAATCATCTCCTGGACCCCATGACTCGAGATACCTTTTCGATGATTTTATTTCTTTAATTACACAAAACTAATTTTCAAAAACCTATTAAAATTATGACTTTGATTCAATCAATTCATGCAAGACAAATTCTAGACTCACGGGGAAATCCTACTGTTGAAGTGGATGTATATACCGAAAATGGTGCCTTTGGCAGAGCCGCAGTACCAAGTGGTGCTTCAACCGGAATCAATGAAGCTGTAGAGCTTCGTGATGGTGACAAAAAGGCCTACATGGGTAAAGGAGTATTACAGGCAGTTGCTAATGTTAATGATGTTATCGCTTCTGAGCTTGTAGGTTTCGATGTATTTGAGCAAAATCTAATCGATCAAATAATGATCGATCTTGATGGTACTCCAAATAAGAGTAAGCTCGGTGCAAATGCAATTCTCGGCGTGTCCCTTGCTGTTGCTAAAGCGGCAGCGATGGAATCCAATCAGCCTCTTTACAGATATATCGGTGGAGTAAATGCTAATACTCTCCCTGTTCCAATGATGAATATCATCAACGGAGGCTCTCACTCAGATGCGCCTATTGCATTTCAGGAATTCATGATCCGTCCTGTTGGGGCCCCTACTTTTTCGGAAGCTATGCGGATGGGAACAGAAATTTTCCACAATCTGAAAAAAATCCTTCACGATAAAGGATTAAGTACCGCAGTAGGAGATGAAGGAGGCTTTGCTCCAAACTTCTCTGGTGGAACTGAAGAAGCTTTGGCATGTATTTTAGAGGCAATATCCAAGGCCGGTTACGAAGCTGGCAAAGAAGTTACTATAGCATTGGATTGTGCTGCTTCTGAGTTTTTCAAAGACGGAAAGTACGATTATAAGAAATTTGAAGGCGACGCAGGAAAAACAAGAAGTCGTGAGGAACAGATTGATTATTTAGCTGAGCTTTCCGAAAAGTATCCAATTGATTCTATCGAAGATGGCTGCGCGGAAGAAGATTGGCAAGGATGGGCTATGCTCACTGCTAAAATTGGTGACCGTGTACAATTGGTTGGCGATGATCTTTTTGTCACAAATGTTAAATTTTTGAAAAGAGGGATCGAAGAAAAGTCGGCAAACTCCATCTTAATCAAGGTAAACCAAATCGGAACCTTAACGGAAACCATCAATGCGGTTAACCTTGCTCATAAAGCTGGATTTACTGCTGTAATCTCGCATAGATCTGGAGAAACTGAAGATTCAACAATCGCTGATCTGGCAGTAGCTCTAAATTGTGGACAGATTAAAACCGGCTCTGCTTCTAGATCTGATCGTATGGCTAAATATAATCAATTGCTTCGAATCGAGGAGCAGTTGGGAGAAGCTGCAATTTTCAATGGAAGATTTGTTTGATAATTATTATACTTATCACAAATTTAGACAGCCTTTTTAGGCTGTCTTTTTTTGCATCATTTTTGCTCATTGGATATGAAATTTATATTCAATGAGCAAACACCTCAAATACACAAAAAACTTTTACGTTTTAGGCTTGGCTTTTTTTTCCGCTTGGATGATTTTTATTGATTCTAATAATGTCATTAATCAATTCGAACTCAGTAGTAAACTCAGTACGCTAGAGGATCAAAAGGAATTTTATTTAGAGCGAAAAGTGAAAATTAAAGCTGAGCGGGATGAACTGATGAGTAATTCTAAACTTTTGGAGAAATTTGCTCGTGAAAAATACTTGATGAAAAAACCAAAAGAAGATCTCTATGTCATTGTTAAGAAATAAGTGCGTCCTTTTGCTTTTCTTCGTTTTTATAATTTCAGCATCCATCACTTTTGCGCAGCGCGAATACTATCCTGGTGATAGTATTCCATTCAAAGACCGACTATATTTTGGTGGAAACTTCGGGATGCAATTTGGTACCGTGACTTTAATAGATTTTTCTCCTTTGATAGGACTCATGATTACCTCAAAATTTTCGTCAGGAGTTGGGATCACCTATCAGTATTTCAATGACCGTAGATACATAGGAGGAGAGTCGTCCTCTGTAGGAGGACGACTCTTTAGCAGATATAATATACTACCGAATATTTTTCTGCATACTGAGTATGAATCGATCAATTTTGACAATTACAATCTAATATCAGATCGTTTTGAGCGGATATGGTCGAATGCCCTTTTTCTTGGTGGCGGATATTTTGCGCCATTTGGACCTAGGGGTGGAGCTAATTTTACTTTTCTCTACAATGTGCTGCATAATAATCTTCGATCACCTTATGGTGAACCTTATGTGATTCGAGTGGGTTTTGTACTATAGACTAACCTATTACGACCTTTCATGTCTCCTTTCATTTCAAAACTCTTTCTCGCTCACCAAGAATGTTCTGATTGTTCCTCTCCAAAAGTAATTAAGCAGTTTTTTGAAGAATTATTAGGCTTGCTTTTCCCCGAATATGCTGTAGTAAAAATCAATGATCAGAACGAGCTGGAAATAAAACTTGATCAACTTCAAGAAACTTTCTCAATAATATTGGACAGAAACAAACAGCTGTACAATGGAAAATCAGAATTGATTGCAAGACAGTTTTTCCAAAACATAGAACGTATTTACGACTGGGTACATCAGGACGTGGATGCCATGTACGCGGGTGACCCATCTGCGAAATCCCAAATAGAAATTCTTCGGAGTTATCCTGGCTTTTACGCCATAGCTGCCTACCGAATTGCCAATCAAATTCATCAATTGGGCGTCAAACTTATTCCCAGAATGATTACAGAAATCGCACATAGCCAAACAGGAATTGATATTCATCCGGGAGCAAGTATTGGCCAGTTCTTCTGTATTGATCACGGTACTGGCGTAGTCATCGGAGAGACCACTGTTATCGGTGATCACGTGAAAATCTACCAAGGAGTAACGCTAGGTGCTTTGAGCGTGAAAAAAGCTGAAGCAGATATCAAGCGACATCCAACCATTGAGGATCACGTGGTTATTTATTCTGGCGCTACGATCTTGGGAGGTACAACAACCATCGGTAAGAATAGTGTGATTGGCGGAAATGTGTGGTTGACAAAAAGTGTTCCTGCTGGCAGTAAAGTGTATTACCAAGCACAGATGCATCATGCAGATTCTGACATGACAGATTTATATATTTTTAAAAACGAACAAGATGCGATTAGTTGAGCTAATAGGAAATACACCTTTGGTTGAATTAGAAAATATTCCTACCAATTCCAAAGTCAAAATCCTCTGCAAACTAGAAGGTCAGAATCCCGGAGGAAGTGTTAAAGATAGAGCTGCTTATAATATGCTTCGATCAGCGTTAGATCGTGGAGAGATTAAATCTGGCGATAAGTTGGTAGAAGCAACAAGTGGCAATACTGGAATAGCCTTGGCGATGGTAGCTAAAGTTCTTGGGTTGGAAATGACACTGATCATGCCAGATAATTCGACTAAAGAGCGAGTACTCTCCATGAAAGCCTATGGGGCCAGAGTCATCTTAACTCCTGCTGCAAAAACTATCGAATATTCTCGAACTCTAGCTGAGGAGATGAATGTGAATGAAGGTTATTTCATGCTCAATCAGTTTGCTAATCCTGATAATTACCTTGCACATTATAAGACGACTGGACCTGAAATCTGGAATGACACCAAAGGGGAAGTCACTCATTTCGTCTGCGCTATGGGGACGACAGGGACAATTATGGGCGTATCTAAATTTTTAAAAGAGAAAAATCCTTCGATTCAAATCGTAGGTACGCAGCCCACAGATGGATCTAGTATACCAGGAATCCGACGTTGGTCAAAAGAGTTTCTTCCAAAAATATTCGATCCTTCCCGAGTCGATAAGGTGATTGATGTAAGCCAAGATCAAGCTACCGAAATGACTCGAAGAATGGCAAAAGAAGAAGGAATTCTAGCAGGAATGAGTAGCGGCGGAGCATTATTCGCGGCTCTGGAGCTTGCGAAAACAATGGATTCTGGACTAATTGTATGCATCACCTGTGATCGGGGCGACCGGTATTTGAGTTCAGATTTGTTTGGCTAATCAAAAAAACCGCTTCATTTTCTCCAATCCCGTAGCAATCACATACTGAGGATCCATGGCATAGTAGGTTGGATTAAAGAGTTCGAGCGAAAGAATGATTTGCCCACCTTTGGACTGAAGGGTTTCTGCAAGTTCCTTCAGTGGCGCAGCTCCCTCCCCCGGAAACACTCGATCCTTATCCTGCTGCTTCAGTCGTGGGATATCAGCAGGTATATCGTTCATATGAAAAATATCAATGGAATGTCCATCCAGCATTTTCATGCCCTCAAAGCCAGATCCTCCACGAAATAAATGGTACACGTCTGCCAAAATCTTAGCGTCTTTATCATCTGCAGCAGCAGCCACCATCATCGCTTGTCCCAAATGGTAAAAAGAAGGATACGCTCCCCAGAATTCCAATTGAGGCATTACGCCAGTTTTCCTGCCTAGGTTAAGGAGACGCTTATATTTTTCACCTGCCTGGAGTAGATCAAGCGGTGCCTCGGTCCCAATTGCCGGCGCCGCCACTCTTGGACAGCCTAGATCGGCCAAGATGCCCATCTCTTTTTCCATCTGTATAAAACCAGTCTTACTCTTATCGAGATCTTGGGACATCCAGGCCGGAAATCCTATGCAATTAAAAAAATGTAATCCGGCATCAGAAGCTAGTCTTTTAAGCGACACGATTGATTTTCCAGATTCCAGATAGGCTCGAATCTCCGCCATCCAAGGCTCGAATCCATCATAGCCAGCTCTAGCAGTCAGCTCGATGATTTCAGGTAAGCTTAACTTTTGCCCGCTGATGGTACTGGTATTTAGCGAAAAGAGAAATTTGGTTTCTTCCTTAGGACTTGTACCCGCAAAGGCATTACTGAGCGGTAGGGTGGTAGCTCCTAATACGAGAGATTTGAGAAGTATTCGTCGGTTGATCATTTCCTTGTGTATGGATTAGTGGTATGATCCATTTAAAATCTACTTTAGCCTTTCATGATATCTTCCTAAGATTTGAGTCATTTCTTCGGTAAAATAGACCAATAGTTTTATATGTTAAAAATAAGCTTTTTTCTTTCGGGTCTTTTGATTTTTGGATGGTCGGCTAATGCACAGGAAGTCTCAGCCTCTGATTCTTACCTTTTGCTTTACCAAAAGCAGCTCCCCTTCTTCCAAGAGTTGATTAGTGGCGGGCTATATGCAGATTCTCCCCGCTACTTTGATGGACATCCATTCTTCGAAACTCGAGTATTTGGCAACGGGATAATTCGGATTAATGAAGTAAGCTATGAGGGAGTTCCCTTACTCTATGATAGTCAGGTAGATTGGGTAGTGACTTTCCAGCCAATCCACAATCAAAAAATCCTAATCAAATCGGAGAAAATCGAAAAATTTGAGCTCCAGGATGGATCAGAATTTAGGAACTTTAAAGGAAACGAATCCTATACCCATCACCGTAACGGATTCTACGAAATCATTTTGGATGGGGACATCAAAGTTTTGGCAAAGCACTACAAAGAGCTAAAACCAGTCAAAGAGCTGGGACAATACACCAAAGAATTCGTTGCTTATGATGATTTTTTTTATTGGCATAACGGAAAATTTGAATCAGTGAGTAGAAAATCACAGGCAATCAATCTATTGGGATTAGATAAAAAAGAAGCTAAAAAGGCGCTGAGAGCAAGTATACTTGTTTTTAAACGAAATATGGAACAGTCATTAGCCATTTTGGCGAATTTGAGGATAAAGGGTTCGGATACCTTTGAAGGATTTTCGAAATGAGGAAACTATTACTATTAGGGCTGCTTTGCTTCTTATATATAAATGCTTTCGCACAAAATGTGCCTTCATCCAAAATTTCAGGAATGTATCTGGGCATGAGCTTTGACCGATTTGCCACAACTATTGAATCCGATACGCCTTATCGATTCTTTTTCAAAGAAGAAGATGTCACTGGTATTTTGGTCAACTTTCAGCTGACCAATTCCGAACTGAAGGATGCCTTGAATCAGATTTTTGAGAAGTCAGGCTTGACCTACACCATTGATAAATCAAATCAAGTCTGGATCACGAAAGGATTGAGATTGACTTTAGATTTTCCTTTAGATTATTTTCAGATTCAAGAGCGCAATGATTCAGCAACGAGGACTTCAGACTCCTTAGAAGCTTTTGCTAAGAATAAGCGCTTCGTAATCGGAAGAGCTTCAGATAAGCCCCAATCCAAAATGGCCACGCTAAGCGGAATAGTGAGCAGCATCGAATCAGGCCAGCCTATCATCGGAGCTATTGTCCTTGAAAAGGTTAATTATGCACAGATTGTAACTGACGCAACCGGACGATATCGACTGAACTTACCTAAAGGGCGACATGCCATCGTAGTCCAGAATATCGGTGGATTTCAGGAGCAGCGCCAGATCGATCTGCAAGGGGATGGAACTTTAGATATGAGAATCGAGGAAAATGTACTTTCCCTAGACGAATTTGTAGTGAGCTCTGGGGCTTTGTCTAATATCAACAAACTAGAAATGGGTGTGCAATCTATCAGTATCGCCGAAGTAAAGCGATTGCCAGCAATACTTGGTGAGGTCGATGTGATACGAGGATTGCTCACGATGCCTGGAGTAAATACGGTAGGAGAGGCAAGCGTTGGATTCAATGTACGAGGCGGAGCTGCAGATCAGAATTTGATTCTATACAATCAGTCTACAATTTTTAATCCCTCGCACGTATTTGGATTCTTCTCAGCTTTCAATTCAGACATGGTTTCTGGGGTGGAACTTTATAAAGGTTCAGTTCCGGTAAATTATGGAGGAAGACTTTCTTCTGTCTTACAGGTTGTTCCAAAATTTGGAAGTACTGAAAAAATAGGAGTAAGTGGAGGAATCGGAATCATGACCGGGAGACTTAGTGTAGAAGGGCCGATCAGTGACAAGACCACTTTTATTGTAGGGGGAAGAACTACCTATTCCAACTGGGCGCTCAATCTTTTGGATGATGAAGCTGCTCTGAATGGTTCAAATGCTTCATTCTATGATTTCAATGCAAATGTAAAGCATCAAATCAATGATAAAAATAGTCTGGAATTTACCAGTTATCTGAGTAGCGATGAATTTAGCTTTGATGCCGATACGACCTATTCCTATCAAAATCGTAATCTGGCACTTTCTTGGAAACATTTTTTCAATGATCAATTGGAAGGTAAATTCACTGTTGGTTACGACAGCTATACATTTGGCATCGTTGGGTTAGATAATCCTTTGAATTCTTTTGATTTCAAATATAATGTCAATCAGCTCCATGCTCGCGCCGATTTGGAATACAGAAAGAGTGATCGACATATCCTGAAATTTGGCTTGCATGTCATAGACTATCAATTGAACCCGGGAACAAACAGTCCATTTGGCTCAGAATCCATAGTCATCGAAAAAGATCTTGAGGATGAACAAGCACGAGAAGTATCACTTTATTTTGGAGATGAGTTTTTTGTCAACGAAAGATTCTCGGTGAGCTACGGCGGACGATACATGTTCTATCAACTGTACGGACCGCTGACGGTGAATCAATATGTTTCTGGTGCACCAATAACAGAAAGTAATGTCATTGGGGAAGAGACTTTTGGAATAGGTGAAAATGTAAAAACTTACCATGGTCCGGAGTTTAGAGTCTCCGGAAGGTATACTCTAAGCAATCGGTCCTCAATTAAGTTTGGCTTCAATACGATGCGTCAAAATATCCACTTGCTTTCCAATACGTCGGCGATTGCTCCCACGGATTCATGGAAACTCAGTGATAGCTACATTAAGCCGCAATCTGGCGGACAGGCTTCTTTGGGTTACTATCGAAATTTGGCTAGCAATCGAATCGAATTTTCCACTGAGGTTTACTACCGCTATATGAATAATCTATTGGACTATCGTTCTGGCGCCTCTATTATTTTAAATGAAACTATCGAACAGGATATTCTCAATTCTATTGGAAAAGCCTATGGTGTGGAGCTGCTTCTTAAAAAGAATACTGGCAAGTTGAAAGGCTCATTGGCTTATACCTATTCTAGATCTTTGTTGAAGACTTCTGATGAGCCAAGTATTGAGAAGATCAATAATGGAGATTTTTACTCCAGCAATTTTGACCAACCACATCATGTGGTTTTAGTTGCAAATTATGAATTGAGCAAGCGAGTCAATGCCTCAGTCAATGGTAACTATTCAACAGGTAGACCAGTGACACTTCCAATTTCAAAATTTGAATACGCAGGCTCGGAGCGGGTATATTTCTCAGACCGAAATGCTTATCGAATTCCAGATTATTTCCGAATTGACTTCTCCGTGAATTTGGAGGGAAACCATAAAGTCAATAAGCTCGCGCACTCCTCATGGTCGCTTGGAATCTATAATGTGTTGGGCAGAAGTAATCCGTACTCGGTCTATTATACGGCTGTGGAAGGTCAATTACGTGGCTTCCAATTATCGATTTTCGCTCGACCTATTCCATTTATCACTTACAATTTCAGATTCTAATGAGATATTTTCAGCTATATCTGAGTATTATTGTGGCCTTGCTGTCAGGCTGTAGAGAGCCATTTGAGCCGCAGATCGCGCCGTCTGATTTGAATGTGTTGGTGGTAGAGGGATATCTGGATTCAGAAGGTTTGTCAAGTATTTTGGATCTGAGCTATACTCGATCTATTCAGAATAATACTGGTTTTAAGCCAGTAGTCTTAGGTGCATCCATCTATTTGGAAAGTTCAGAGGGAGAGCGGTATTCGTTAACTGAATTGGGTAGTGGCAGCTACGAATTTAAACATGATATCCCTGAAAATGACACCTATGTCCTGCGGATTTTTGTTGCAGATGGTACAAGCTACTCCACTGTTCCCTTGACTCCATTGGTGACTCCGGAGATTATTGATGTAGGTTTTGAGAAAAATGAAGCTGGAGTAGAAATCTTTCTTACTACCAAGGGAAATACTGATGCAGATGATTTTTTATGGACCTATGATGAAACTTGGGCCTTCCGACCTCCGATTACCTCACAGTATAAATATGATCCAGAAGTAGGGGATGTCGTACTCAGATCTCCCGATGAGCGTACCGATTATTGCTACAAAACTGTCCGTAATTCAGATTTGGTTTTGGAGACCTCTTCTCGATTTGAGGATCAGTTTGTATTCAGACAGTCGCTCAATCAAATCAATCAGGGAGATGAGCGACTTACTGTTCGCTATAGTATCCTGATTTCTCAGAAAGCACTTACGAAAGATGCTTCAGAGTTCTGGGAGATATTAAAGAAAAATACAGATGATTTAGGTTCGATCTTCAGTCCGCTTCCTTCCATAATCCGAGGAAACATTACCCAAGATCAGAATTCAGACGTTCCGGTGATCGGGCAGGTAGGTTTAGGGAAAGTACAACAGCGAAGACTATTCATCGATATCCGAGATATTAGCCCTTGGAGAGCTGAAGTCCCCGAATATGACGGATGTATCCTATCGTCAGATACGGTTTTGAGTCGAGATTATGAGTCGAGATTCCGATCAGGTGTTGCCATTCCTGCACAGCCCATAATTCCTGATGGAGGATTTAATCCGATCGGTTTCCGGTATTCTTCTATACGGTGTGTGGATTGTACTCAGCGCGGTACCAATGTTAGACCTGATTTTTGGGAGGATTAATATATGAATCAGGTGAAAAAAAAGATATTGCTTTTAGTCTTCATTGCCTTCCTTACCTCATCGTTTGGATTCAGTAAGAATTCTATTTTGAAGAGAGAGATAATTGATTTCTCAATCCCTAAAAATATCTATTTCGGAGGTGAACGAATTTGGATTCAGGCAGGAGTTTCGACCGAATCAGGAAGCGCTCCATCTCAGATTATTTACGCTGAGTTACTCAATCGTTACAATGAATCAGTGGCTCTTACAAAAATGCCTTCTGCCGAAGGGCAGTCGTTCAATTACTTAAGGATTCCAGTAAATCTCCCTTCGGATCACTACTTACTTCGAGTTTTTACCCGAGTGAGCCCCTACTTGGATTTGGAAGTGGGCCTGAGCCAGCAGTTAGTCACTATCTTCAATCCGAGGGTCCCTCCAGCTGTGGTAGCTAACCGAAAGGAATATTTAATCCAGGAAGACAATACAGATAGAATTTCTTTGAATTCTAAAAATCTAACGGGTGGAGAATTTTTAGAACTTAATCTAAGTTCAATCACGGGTGTTAAAGAGATTCAAATCTCGGCCATGAATCCTTTTTTGGAAAAGCAAGGTCTGCTCTCTTCGAAGGAACTATATCAATCGATTGAATCAAGAGCTTTGGTTCCAGAGCTATTCGGCCACATCGTGGAGGCCAAACTAGATCAGGAATCTGCAGACACTACCCAACTTTATTACCTCTCCGTGCATGGCGCCAAATCTGCGCTGTTTACTGATCGTTCAGATACTTCTGGTTCAATGTACTTTGACACAGGAGGGATGAAGAACTGGCGTTTTATGGTAGTACAGGCCAATAATAATTTAAGCTTGGTAGATTTATCTATTGTCTCTCCAGCACCGAAAACCAAGTTCAAATCCGAGTTCAACTTCCCCATACTTGAGATCTCTCCGGCAGATGAACCCTACCTCACAGCCCTTTTGAAGGCGAGTCAGGTTGAAGGATATTTTGTCTATGAGTTTGACAGTAGCCCATTTCCAGTGGCGACGGGATTTGTAGAAGATATTACTTATAGACTTGATGATTATACTCGCTTTGAGTCCGTTGAGACAGTGATCAAAGAATATGTACCGGAGACTAGTGTACGGACGGCACAGAAAAACAAAGAGTTTCGAGTACTTGATAAGGTGCGAGGTAGCATTTTTGACAGTAACCCACTTATGCTGATTGATGCCATGCCGGTTTTTGATTCTGATTTTTTAGCGGCTTTCAATCCCAAAGAATTAGAAAAGTTGGAGGTGTTAACTCGTAACTTCTACCTCAATGAGGAAGTCTTTCCCGGAGTAATCAGCTTTAGCTCGTATAAAAATGATTTTGGTGGATTTCCGATTCCTACTAATGGCATTTACCTAGACTATCAAGGGATTCTTCCCAGAGTCCTTGATAAACATGAGTTGTTTGCCACTCCGACTGATACTAAAATGAAAGACTGGCGAACGGTGATTTATTGGTCTGCAACCGATAGTGATAAGAATTTCAATGAAAATCTAAGGTTCAGACTGCCGGCAAATAGCGGTATCTATCAAGTAAAAGTAACTTTCTTAGGTCAGAACGGAAATTTACAACAAGTACTTCGGACATTTCGGATAGATTAATTTGGAATCTGATCCAGACAGGATTAGCGTTTATCCTCCCAAGGTAGATAAACCACTTTTTTTGTCTCAAAAAATTCCTCTTTGAAATAATCACTTAGGTGATACACAATATAGGACTTGTCGAGTTCGTCCATTTCCTCATCCACATCTCCGCCTTTCAGGTAGAGAATGCCATTCTGGAATTCATTAAAATCTTCTTTGCGAATCTTATTTTTTACCCAGGGATAAAAGTTAGCCATCTGAGTCACAGCTCGGCTGATGACAAAATCATATTTACGAACCAACTCTTCTGCTCTGGCTTGTTGTGCTTCTACGTTGGTCAATTTAAGTTGCTTCACCACATCCTTTACCACAGTTATCTTCTTACCAATCGAATCCACTAGGTGGAAATGGGTCTCTGGGAAAAGAATAGCTAAAGGAATGCCAGGGAATCCTCCACCAGTGCCAATATCAAGCACTTTGGTATTGGGTTGAAATTCCATGACTTTAGCGATTCCCAAAGAATTCAGCACGTGATGGACATAGAACTGCTCCATATCTTTACGGCTAATTACATTTATTTTAGAATTCCAATCCGCGTAGAGCTCACCCAATTGGGCAAACTGCTCCATTTGACGTTCACTTAAACCAGGAAAATAGTTACTTATTAATTCAGATTCGGTATTCATCAGATGTGTTTTTCTTTGCCCGCTGCAATTTCATATAAGAGTTCTCTTGACCTGTGCAGTTGGGCTTTTACCGTTCCTAGCGGTTTTTCTAATTCTTGAGCAATTTCTTCATAGGACAGTTCATCAAAATATCTGAGCTGGACAAGCTTTCGGTATTTTGCTGGCAGTTTGTCCACAAATATCCGTACCATTTCGATGCGTTGAGTACGGATATATTTATCCTGAGGATTATTATCATCGTCAGTCACATCGATTGTGACTGAATTCCCACTGTCATCGGAGAGTGTTCCATTCAAGCTCATTGTCTTGAGTTTCTTTTTACGGATAAAATCAATGGTATTATTTGTGGCGATTCGAAAGAGCCAAGTACTGAAAGTATAATCTTTTTTGAACCGATGTAAGTTTTTGAATGCCTTGGCAAAAGCTTCCATTGTCAAATCATCCGCATCATCTGCATCACGAATCATCTTCAGGATCATGTAAAAAACTGCTTTTTTATAGCGCTTCATCAGTGAAGCATAAGCTTGTTGATCATTCTCTGATACAGCCTTATCAATCAGATCAAAGTCTTCTAGAGCTTTGTTCGAAAAATCACGCTTGCTTATTTCCATTGGATGTTTTTTGCCTGATGAGAAATCGTCCCTAATATCCAAAAATAACCTAAATACAAGAAGTCAAGCATCCAGGTAGTTTTTGAGGGGGCTATTCCCCTAATCTTTTTATCAGCTTTTCTAAATAGGACAGTGACAAATAAAGACCTTAGTAGCATACTACCGAAAACAATGGAAAAATGTTCCCAAGATTGAGATAAACCAAAATAAATCAATAATCCGATTCCACCAATCCAGAATAATGCATGAGAAAAAGCATATAATCCAATTTTTTGTTTGTCGCTCGAATCATAGTATTTGCCAGCATGGAGATGGCGTTTCTTTTGAATCAGATATTCTGATCGGGTCTTCTTAGGTGTAGATGTAGTATTCGATTGGGGGTCGATTACGATAGTAGTATTTTTTCCTGTGGTATACAGGTTGACAAATAAATCATCATCGCCTCCTTGAATATGCCAAAGTCCTTTGAAGGCTTTCACTTCCATAAAGAAGCTTCTTCGGTAGCATAGATTTCTTCCAACTCCCATAAATGGTCGATTCCACAGTCCAAAAGACATGTAAAGCAAGGCAGTCAGAAGTGTCTCAAATTGAATCCAAGAGTTTAAGAATCCAGCCCTAAGCTCGTAGCCAGAGAAGCCAATTGCGAACGTTTTTCCCTGACTTCGAACGGGTTCTGTCATCTTGCCGATCCATTGGTCTGTATCAGGAATACAGTCAGCATCGGTCAATAGTATTACATCGTTCTTAGCCACTTTGATCCCCAATGTCAAGGCAAATTTCTTCGAAGTAACATGAGCTGGAGTATATTTCACGGTAACAGATCGGAGCCGTGGATAGATTTCCATGTATTCTTCAAGCAGTCTTTTAGTCCGATCGGTCGAGCGATCGTTTACAATCATCACATCAAACAGAGGATAGTCTTGCTCAAATAATTTTGGGATGAGGACTTTAAGATTCTGAAATTCATTGTGTGCAGCAATCATCACTGTCACACCCTCAGAAGAAATCTTAAGACTAGCGTCAGTGCTTTTCCCTGCGTAAAAGGCAGTTTTACCGAAGATGATTAACAAGTATATAACCTGAATAACTACTCCAATTCCGAATGATAACCAAAGTAAAAATAGGCCCATAGGTCAATTTGCTGGGCAAATATAAAATCAATTTCAGCATTCGTTTAAGAATAAGGGTATATTTTTGTGTCCTTTTGGGACAAATAATTAGAATGTCCAAAAATAGTAGCAAGTATGAAATTTACGCTTTCCAAAACAGATCAGAATACCAAAGCAAGGGCTGGAGTAGTAACTACTGATCACGGTGAAATCCACACACCTATTTTTATGCCTGTGGGGACAGCTGGCTCTGTAAAAGCAGTCCATCAACGAGAGCTGGATCAAGATATCAAAGCTCAAATTATCCTTGGCAACACCTATCATCTCTACTTGAGACCAGGATTGGATATTCTAGAGCGAGCCGGTGGACTTCACAAATTCAATGGTTGGAAAAAACCAATTCTGACTGATAGTGGGGGATACCAAGTGTTTTCACTGGCAGGAACTCGGAAGATAAAGGAAGATGGGGTGATGTTTAAATCTCATATTGATGGGTCGAAGCATCACTTCACTCCAGAAAATGTGATGGATATCCAGCGCAACATCGGAGCGGATATCATTATGGCTTTTGATGAATGCACGCCCTATCCATGCGAATACGGCTACGCCCGAAACTCCATGGAAATGACCCACCGCTGGTTGAAGCGCTGCATCAATCGCTTTGATGAGACTTCTGGAAAATATGGCTACAACCAGACTTTGTTTCCGATTGTCCAAGGATCAGTATATAAGGATTTAAGAGTTCAGTCTGCTGAATTTATCGCTTCCTGCAATCGGGAAGGAAATGCTATCGGAGGTCTCTCAGTAGGGGAGCCTGCGGAAATGATGTATGAAATGACTGAATTGGTAACTGATATTTTGCCAAAAGACAAACCACGCTATTTGATGGGTGTGGGTACACCAGCGAATATTCTTGAGTGTATTGCACTCGGAGTTGATATGTTTGACTGTGTGATGCCAACTAGAAATGCGAGAAATGGAATGCTTTTCACTTCAGAAGGGTTTATTAATATTAGAAATGAAAAGTGGAAGGATGATTTTACAGGAATCGATCCTACTATCGGAGGTTATGTCAGCACCTCTTACTCCAAAGCATACCTTCGCCATCTGACGATCAGCAAAGAGATCCTGGCAGCGCAGATTGCAAGTATTCACAACTTAAGCTTCTATTTGTGGTTAGTGGGACAAGCGCGTGAGCATATTCTTGCAGGTGATTTTAGCGTTTGGAAAGATCATATGGTCAAAAAAGTCAGTACTAGATTATAAAATGAAGATTCTCGATAAACTGATCATTAAGGATTTTTTGAAGACCTACTTTTTCGTAGTCCTTATGCTGATTCTTATTGTGCTGGTTTTGGATTTTACTGAAAAGAATGATACCTACATACGAAACTCGGTTCCCTTCTCGGATATTTTGAAGTACATGGGAAACTATGGTTTGTATTTGAATAACCTGCTAACTCCGATTACAGTATTTATTTCAGTTATTTTTATCACTTCCAAAATGGCCGGAAGGAGCGAAATTATAGCAATACTTAGCAGTGGAGTCAGTTTTTCCCGTCTACTTCGCCCTTTTATTTTTGCTTCGATGATGATTGGAGGAATAAGCTTCCTGATGAATGGTTGGGTCTTACCAGTGGCTACTGCTGAAGTGACTGAGTTTCGAATGACTTATTTGGATAAGGGATCGGCATCTAACGAGTCAAATAAACATATCAAAGTGGGCCCAGATTCCTATGCCTATATGAGTAGGTTCTTCAAGACTGGCAATACGGGTTATCATTTCACCTTGGAGACAATTCGCGAGGGAGAATTAATCGCCAAGCTTTCTTCTGATCGGATAGAATGGGATACGGCAAAAAGCGTATGGACGCTTCGTAACTGGAGACTACGTAAACTGAACGAGCGTGGTGAAACCTACAAGGTAGGAGAAAATCTAGATACAACGTTATCCATTACTCCCGACGATTTTGATCTTCCAAAAAATCACCACGAAATGCTAAAACTCCCAGAGCTCAGTCAACAGATTCGAATCTTGGAAGATCGGGGAGCTGATAATGTCAGTTTCTATAAGATTGAGCGCTACGTACGATTTATGTCTCCATTTGCAGCGATGATTTTGACTTTCATAGGAGTAATCATGTCGGCGCGAAAAACTCGTGGCGGTTCAGGATTTCAGATTGCAATGGGATTTCTATTGGCCTTTGTATACATTATTCTATTTCTGCTCTCAAGGACATTTGCTGAAAACGGGACCGAATATCCCATACTTGCAGTTTGGCTACCAAATATAGTATTTGCCGTCACTGGCTTATTGCTCTATAAAACTGTCCCTCGTTAGATGAACGCATCAATTAAAGATTACCTCATGCTTCATTTCATAGTGCTGATCTGGGGATTTACCGCAATTTTGGGTTTGTTGATCAGTTTGCCTGCAATAGAATTGGTTTTTTATCGGACTTTGATTGCTTCGGTCGGTGTCGCTGGACTATTTCTATTTAAGAAAAAAAGTCTTTTGATCCCATTTTCAGAAATGAAAAAAGTCATCGGGGTAGGATTTGTAATTGCTTTGCATTGGATCTTGTTTTTTTGGTCTGCGCGGGTTTCCACCGCATCAGTTTGCCTTGCAGGAATGGCTACCACTTCACTCTGGACTGCATTTGTTGAACCGATCTTTAATCGCACGAAGATCAAATGGTATGAAGTTGCCCTGGGTTTAATGGTGATCTCTGGGCTTCTGGTAATATTCAGTTTCGAGACTGGTTATTGGCTTGGGATAAGTATGGCTTTGGCCGCGGCATTCCTTGCTGCAGTTTTTTCGGTTTTGAATAGCCGCCTTGCTCATAAGCATAGCCCTTATCACATTACTTTTTATGAGATGGCGGGAGCCTGTCTTTTTTCCCTGTTGTTTATGCCGGTGTATTCTTATTTTATTGCTGAGGATGGGCTCAAAATGAATTGGGAAGGATACGATTGGTTTTGGTTAGTTATTCTGGGAGGAATCTGTACGGTTTATGCTTTCTCGGTCTCAGTAGAATTGATGAAACGGCTTTCGGTGTTTACCATTAATTTGACTATTAATCTGGAGCCGGTTTATGGGATAGTTCTCGCAGTTTTGATCTTTGGAGAAAGCGAAAAAATGACCCCTCAGTTTTATATCGGCACAGCGATTATATTGATTTCAGTATTAACCTATCCGGTTTTAAATTACTGGAATAAAAGGCGAAAGCCTGTGCGGACTTTTAGGTGATGTTTTTTAAAGCGTAGTAATATCATTCAAAGTCGCCAATGCTTGCTTCAATTGCTCAGGCGATATTTCTCCGATTTTTTCGATCAGCCGATCTTTTGAAATTGACCTGATATGAAAAAGCATCAGTTCAGACTCTACCTTCAGCCCATTTTTAGGAGCCGGTTCTAAGATTGGATTTCCTTGATAGTTTTTGATTTTGGAACTAAGCGGAGCGGTGATCACCACTTGCAGAAATTCGTTCATCAGATTGCCGCTCAGAATCACCACTGGCTTTCTTCCTGCCTGTTCAGAACCTTCCAGAGGACTGAGGTCAGACATCCAGATGTCACCTTGCCTCATCTTCAATCTGCTTTAGGTAGTCACCTATTCCTTCTTCTGCGAGCGTTATTATGTCCGGGTCATCCTCTGCGCGTCGATAGGACTTGACATATTCTGCTCGCTTGAGATGGTCAAGGTAGAGTGATAGTGCAGCTTCAATGAGCTTGTTCTTGGGCATTTTCAGTTTCTTTGAATATTCTGAAAGCTTGTCAAGCAGGTCATCCGGGAGTGTGCTAGTGAACGTTGACAGTATGTTTTATATTTATGAAGTACAAATATAAAACATACTCCTTAAGTTAGTATACTCTCAAAATAGAAATACGATTTGTCCAGTTTCACTAATCCAGGTTTCTCATCAAACAGGCCAAAAACCGAAGATCCAGAACCTGACATCACAGCATAATATGCTCCTGCCTCGTAAAGCTGCACTTTGATATCGGCGATTTCTGGATGATTCGGAAAAATACTCGCCTCAAAGTCATTGACCAGTTCGTTTCTCCAGCGACTCCGGTCTGCGAGTACTTCTTTAAGTTTAAATTTTGGAGCCGAAGGCCTTACTCCTGCATAAGCCTCTTTGGTACTAATGTGAATTCCTGGATTGATTACTACCAAGTGAGTTCCTTTAAGGTCCAAATTGATCGGTTCCAGAACCTCCCCTCTGCCAGTTGCGATTTTAGGGGTATTTTCAATAAAGAAAGCACAGTCACTTCCTAGTTGTGCAGCATATTCCTCCAGAAAGAAATCATCAAGAATCAAATCAAAGAGGTTATTCATCAGTGATAAGGCAAAAGCGCCATTTGCTGACCCGCCACCCAATCCTGCTCCTATAGGAATTGCTTTATGTAAGTGAATCTGTACAGGAGGAAGACTGGGGAAATCCTTTTTCATCAAGGAAAAGGCTTTTAAAATCAAATTATCTTTTGATTCTCCTGGTATTGAAAGTCCTGTAAATTCAAAAGTGGTTTTTTTGGAATCGATGATCATTTCCAACGCATCATAAAGTGGAATGGGAACCATGCAGCTTTCAATTTCATGATATCCATTCTTATATTTTGAAATAATATGGAGTCCGAGGTTGATTTTGGCATTTGGGAAGCAGATCATCGATTAGGAAGTGTTTAGCACAAAAATAAAGGTTTATTTAGCTTGCGCATTAACGGGAATGCTATTTTAATTTTTTTCAAAAAAATCAATCTTTTTTGCCAGAAACTATGGCTAATCATTCTTCTGTTAATGAAAAGGAAAAAATTTTTAGAAAATTTGAATAATCTAAAATCAGTACAAAATTTCGAGAATTGATTTTTTAGACAAATCATTAACTGAATTTAGGGGGTATTTAGTGAATAAAACGATTTAAAATTTGGATAAAAATATTTTTACCTCCATATTTTAGTGTAGTATATCCCAAAATGTAAAATTAAATATTGTAAGTCTGCAGAAACAGGATTAAGTTTACGCATTGGAACAATTTTAAAATATTTCAACCCCATAATATTATATGTACCGAGTCGTCTTCATGCTTAACTTTATTATTCTCATTGGACTATAATGTAAGGCACTAGACTATTTATAATAACCAAATAAAAAATCTTAAGTGCCTCATTAATCTGAGGCATTTTTTTTTTACCCTATCCTATGAACCTAAAAAAGTACAGTTGGGAAATCAGTGACAATGACGAGCATCCGGCTGGCAAAGCCATGCTTTATGCCACAGGTTTGAGTGATAAGAAGATGAAGCAGCCTTTTGTGGGTATCGCCAGTTGTGGTTATGAGAGTAATCCCTGCAATATGCACTTGAATGACTTCGCTAGCCTGGTCAAGAATTCCTCGCAGGAATATGATCTGACAGGCTTGATTTTTAATACAATCGGGATCTCAGATGGTACTTCGATGGGTACGCTCGGGATGCGGTATTCGCTGGTATCCAGAGAAATCATCGCTGATTCGATAGAGTCTTTTATTTTAGGCCATTCCTTTGATGCTTGTGTAGCTGTGGCAGGATGTGATAAAAACATGCCCGGAGCCATCATTGGAATGTTACGAATCAATAGGCCTGCCATCATGATCTATGGTGGTACTATTGCATCTGGGTTTTACAAAGGGGAAAAGCTTAATATAGTTTCAGCTTTTGAGGCTTTTGGAAAGAAAATCCAAGGAACTATCTCTGATGAGGATTATGAGGGAGTAATCCGTAATTCTTGTCCTGGAGCTGGAGCATGTGGCGGAATGTATACTGCAAATACCATGTCTTCTGCGGTTGAAGCTATGGGAATGTCTCTCCCTTATTCGGCCTCTTTTCCAGCCAATTCTCCCGAGAAACTAAGAGAGTGCAGAGAAGTCAGCAAATATGTCAAAATTCTTCTTGAGAAAGATCTCAAACCGAAGGATATCGTAACTCTGAAAAGTATTGAAAATGCTGTTCGTGTGGTTATTGCACTTGGTGGAAGTACCAATGCGGTTCTTCATATTTTGGCAATTGCACGTACGGCAGGAATAGAATTTACGCTTCAGAATTTCAAAGAGTTGAATGCAAATACGCCATTGATTGGAGATTTCAAACCATCGGGTAAATACCTCATGGAAGACCTTCATGAGCAGGGAGGCTTGCCTGCGTTTATGAAATATTTTTTAGAAAAAGGGTACCTCCACGGAGAGTGTATGACTGTAACAGGAAAAACAATCGCTGAAAATCTGGAGAACGTACAGCCAATTGTTCCTTCCAGTGTAAATGTGATTCATCCGGTTGAATTCCCAATCAAGGAGACTGGACATCTATGCATTCTTTCGGGCAATCTGGCGCCTGAAGGTGCTGTGGCCAAAATTACTGGCAAAGAGGGAAGATTATTCATTGGACCAGCCAAAGTTTTTGACTCCGAACTGGAGGCCAATAATGCCATTCGGGATCATAGCGTAAAGGCCGGTGACGTAGTTGTAATCAGGAATGTAGGGCCAAAAGGGGCACCTGGAATGCCGGAAATGCTCAAGCCTACCTCTATGATTATTGGTGCGGGACTTGGTGCCGATGTCGCATTGATTACAGATGGGCGTTTTTCGGGAGGTACGCATGGTTTTGTGGTAGGACACGTGACTCCTGAGGCTTGGTGTGGCGGTCCGATTGGACTGGTTCAAGACGGAGATATCATTACGATCGACACCAATAACCAAACCCTCAATGTCGAGGTAAAAGAAGAAGAATTCATAGAGCGAAAGAAATCTTGGTTTCCCAAAGTAATAGAAGGGCTTCAGGGAACTCTCAAAAAATACAATAAACTAGTAGCTAGTGCTTCAGAGGGATGTGTGACAGACAAATTTTAATTTATGAAAGAATCTAAAATCAGAGGAGCAGATATTATAGTACGTTCATTAATAGCTGAGCAGGCAAATATAATCTTTGGTTATCCCGGAGGTGCCATTATGCCGGTTTACGATGCCTTGTATGATTATCACGACCAAGTGAGACATGTGCTCACGCGTCATGAGCAAGGAGCAATTCATGCAGCACAAGGCTATGCAAGAGTTTCCGGTAAAGTAGGAGTCTGTATTGCTACTTCAGGGCCTGGAGCTACTAATTTAGTCACTGGACTTGCAGATGCGCAGATCGATAGTACGCCATTGGTTTGTATTACCGGTCAGGTGGCTGCCCATTTGCTTGGCACCGATGCATTTCAGGAAACAGATATACTCGGGATGTCGATGTCTTGTACCAAGTGGAATATTCAGGTGAGAAGGGTAGAGGATATTGCACCAGCAATTGCAAAGGGATTTTACATTGCCAAATCAGGCCGTCCCGGACCTGTCTTGATTGATATCACTAAAAATGCGCAAGTGGATTTCGGAGATTTCAATTACATCAAGTGTGAAGGTTTTCGTTCGTATAAAACTCAGATTCCTGTTGAAAAAAGTGCAATTCAAGAAGCTGCATTCTTAATCAATATGGCGGAGAGACCTTACCTGCTTTTTGGGCAAGGAGTAATTCTTGGAAAAGCAGAGCAGGAGTTAAAGGCTTTTTTGGAAAAGAGCGGTATTCCCGCAGCTTCGACGCTACTGGGATCTGGTGCCTTGTCTCAAGATCATCCAAACTATGTGGGTAAACTGGGAATGCACGGCAACTATGCGCCAAATGTACTGACTAATCATTGTGATGTTCTGATCGCAGTAGGGATGCGTTTTGATGATCGTGTGACAGGGGATTTGAAGCGTTATGCCAAGCAGGCTAAAATAATTCATCTTGAGCTTGACCCAGCCGAAATCGATAAAATCGTCAAATGTGAGGTGGCAGTCTTAGGTGACTCCAAAGAAAGCCTGAGCCTTTTGACGGAAGCTATAGACCAAAAATCTCATCCCGAATGGATGGTTAGATTTCGCGAATTGGAGGAGGAAGAGAACACTGTCGTAATCAGCAATGATTTGAAGCCAATAAAAGCAGGCTTGACGATGGGTGAGGTCATTCATCAGATTAATCATTATAAAGCAGATGATGCAGTTCTGGTAACTGATGTGGGACAGCACCAGATGATTGCCTGGAGATATTTTAATTATAAAAAGACTCGTACTCAAGTTACTTCGGGTGGATTGGGCACAATGGGTTTTGCACTACCGGCGGCACTCGGAGCTCAGCTACATGATTATTCAAAACAGGTGATCTGTGTAGTTGGAGATGGAGGAATTCAAATGACGATCCAAGAGCTTGGTACCATCATGCAAACTAAAGCTCCTGTTAAAATCGTATTGCTGAACAATAATTTTCTTGGAATGGTGAGGCAATGGCAGCAAATGTTTTTTGAAAAGCGCTATTCATTTACAGAATTGGATAATCCTGATTTTATAAAAATCGCAGATGCATACAGTATCAAAGCACAGAAAGTAACGGAAAGGGCTGACCTAAAAGAAGCGATCGAGGATATGTTGATTCATGATGGTCCCTTCTTCTTGGAAGTAGTGGTTGAGAAAGAAGATAACGTATTCCCAATGATCGCTACTGGATGCTCAGTAGAAGAAATCAGATTAAGCTAAAATTATTCCATGAAGCGCTATACAGTTTTCGTAATCACAGAAAATTTTATCGGGATTCTAAATCGAATCACCATTATTTTTACCCGAAGGGGGATTAACATTGATGCCTTAACTGCATCAGAGAGTAGAATTGAGGGGATTCACCGGGTGACGATTGAGGTCACAGCGAGTGAAGAGACCGTCATACAACTCGTAAATCAGATTGAGAAAATTATTGACGTAATCAAAGCATTTCACCATGAAGACGAGAGTGTGGTGTATCAAGAAATCGCGCTTTATAAAATCCCTGTTTCCAGACTTGATGGAGGATTGGAGAAAATCATTCGGCAGCATAATGCAAAGATCATTGCCGCTGAGCCTGAGTTTGTGGTCTTGGAGCTTACGGGACATAAAGACCAGACTCAGCGACTTCTCGAAATTCTCAAGCAGTATGATCTTCTGGAATTTGCCAGATCAGGACGTGTGGCTGTAGCCAAGCGAATGTTGACGATCGACGACATTGTTAAGTAGAAAAACAAAACAATCAAATACAGAATCAAGGAACCAATAGAACCTATTAAATCAATTAAAAATGAAATTAAAATTCGGCTCAGTAGAAGAAAACGTAGTAACCAGAGATGAATTTCCTTTGGAAAAAGCAAGGGAAGTCCTCAAAGATGAAGTAATCGCAGTCTTGGGTTATGGGGTGCAGGGACCAGGTCAAGCGCTGAATCTAAAAGACAATGGATTCAATGTCATCGTGGGACAGCGTAAAGGTTCTAAAACTTGGGATAAAGCTATGGCAGATGGTTGGGTTCCCGGTGAGACGCTCTTCGAACTGGAAGAAGCATGCGAAAAAGGTACAATCCTCCAATTTTTACTTTCTGATGCTGGACAGATTTCACTTTGGCCGACAGTTAAAAAACACCTGACCCCAGGAAAAGCACTTTATTTTTCTCATGGATTTGGGATTACCTACAAGGAGAAAACAGGAATTATACCTCCAGCAGACATAGACGTTATTTTGTTGGCACCAAAAGGATCTGGAACATCGCTTAGAAGAATGTTTGTTGAAGGACGCGGATTGAATTCTTCCTATGCTATTTTTCAAGATGGAACAGGTAAAGCAAAGGATCGAGTGGTTGCACTAGGGATTGGCGTAGGCTCTGGTTATTTGTTTGAGACAGATTTCTATCGTGAGGTAACTTCCGATTTGACAGGGGAGCGCGGAACCTTGATGGGTGCTATTCAAGGAATATTCGCTGCACAATATGATGTACTACGTGCAAATGGGCATACCCCTTCTGAAGCATTTAATGAAACGGTCGAAGAATTGACCCAATCCCTGATGCCACTGGTAGCAGAGAATGGAATGGATTGGATGTATGCTAATTGTTCGACCACTGCTCAGCGGGGAGCCTTGGACTGGTGGAAGCCGTTCAGAGATGCCACCAAGCCAGTTTTTGAAGCGTTATACGCATCAGTAAAATCAGGTGAGGAAGCTCAGAAATCAATTGATTCCAATTCTAAGCATGACTACAGAGAGAACCTAGAGGCTGAACTTAAGGAATTGAGAGAGTCGGAAATGTGGCAGGCTGGAGTAACCGTACGTCAGTTGAGACCAGAGAATAATTAAACATAAACCCAAAAAAGATGAGTGAGAAGCTTTGGATATTTGATACTACCCTTAGAGATGGGGAGCAAGTACCTGGGTGTCAGTTGAACACCCAGGAGAAGATCATTGTGGCGAAGGCCTTGGAACAATTAGGAGTGGATATCATAGAGGCCGGATTTCCAATCTCCAGTCCGGGAGATTTCAATTCAGTGTTGGAAATTTCGAAGGCTGTTTCAAACCCGATTATCTGCGCCCTCTCAAGAGCAGTAGAAAAAGATATTGAGGTAGCAGCTCAATCTTTGAAGTTTGCAAAGAAAGCCCGAATTCATACTGGAATTGGAGTTTCTCCCTATCACATTAAATACAAACTCCGTTCGACACCTGAGGATATCATCGCCCGTGGTGTGGCCGCGGTGAAATTTGCCAGAAGGTTTGTCGATGACATCGAGTTCTATGCAGAAGATGCCGGTCGCGCAGAGCATGACTTCCTGGCTAAAATTATTGAAGAGGTAATCAAAGCAGGAGCGACAGTTGTCAATATCCCCGATACTACCGGTTATTGTCTTCCGGAGCAGTATGGTGGGATTATAGCTATGCTGAAAAACCGAGTTCCAAATATCGATAAAGCGATCATTGCCACCCATTGTCACAATGACCTCGGTATGGCCACTGCCAATACGGTATCAGGCGTACAGCATGGTGCACGTCAAGTGGAAGTGACGATCAATGGTATCGGAGAGCGGGCCGGTAATACTTCTATGGAAGAAGTGGTAATGGCAATCAAATGCCATAAGTCAATTGAGGTCCATACAGATATTGTCACCCCGAGAATATATAATACCAGTCGATTGGTTTCCAAACTGATGAACATGCCTGTGCAGCCAAACAAGGCGATTGTTGGCAGAAATGCCTTTGCGCACTCTTCTGGAATCCATCAAGATGGAGTATTGAAGCATCGGGAAAATTATGAGATTATGGACCCGAAAGATGTTGGAGTAGCAGAGTCTACCATCGTATTAACTGCCAGATCTGGAAGAGCTGCTTTGAAGCATCACTTGGATGCTTTGGGAGCAGAACTAGAAGGAGAAGAATTGCGGGAAGTATATGAAGCTTTTTTGACCTTGGCTGATAGCAAGCGCGACATTAGTCGAAAAGATCTCATGGGATTAGTAGGTAAATATGTGACTGATTCGAATTTTATTGAATTAGAAAATGTAGCCTATTCTTCTAATGGAACAATTGAGAGTAGCGTCACTTTGAAAATTGGAGATGAATCAATGACGGCATCTGCTCATGGAAATGGCCCGGTGGATGCAGTATTAAAAGCTATTGAAAAACTTGCAAAAGTTCATGTTGAACTGGAAGAGTTTTTGATCCAAGCTATCACTCACGGGAGTGATGATGTCGCAAAAGTCCATATGAAATTGATCAAAGGGGACAAGCCTTATTTTGGCTTTGCTTCCCATACCGATATTGTCCTAGCTTCTGCTCAGGCATTTGTCGATGCACTTAATAAAATCCCAGTCAAAGACTATGCGATAGCTTAATTATGGAAAAGACAACTCTATTTGATAAAATTTGGGATGCGCACGTGGTGAAATCCGTGCCAGCCGGACCGGATGTGTTTTTCATCGATAAGCACTTTATCCATGAAGTAACTTCCCCAGTAGCATTTCTAAATCTAGATACCCGAGGAATTGGAGTGAAATATCCAGAGCGTACGATTGCCACACCGGATCACAATGTGCCCACCATTAATCAAGAGCAGACGATCAAAGATCAACTCTCTCGAATGCAAGTGCAGAAGCTACGCGATAACTGTAGCAAAAATGGGATAGAACTCCATGACCTAGGGTCGGCTCACCACGGGATCGTCCACGTGATCGGCCCAGAGTTGGGCATCACTCAACCAGGGATGACCATAGTTTGTGGCGATAGTCATACTTCCACCCACGGGGCATTTGGCGCGATTGCATTTGGAATCGGTACTTCTGAGGTGGAAATGGTTTTTGCAACTCAGTGTATCATACAGTCTAAGGCTAAGAAAATGAGGATTATTGTGGATGGGATTCTTGGAAAAAGCGTAACATCCAAGGATATTATCCTTTATATCATAGCAGAAATCACTGCTTCGGGCGCTACGGGCTATTTTGTAGAATATGCCGGATCAGCGATCCGAAGTCTATCGATGGAATCAAGGATGACGATTTGCAATATGTCTATTGAAATGGGTGCGCGTGGTGGCTTGATTGCTCCTGATGAGACTACTTTCAACTATCTACGGGGAAAAAGATATGCTCCAAAAGGGGGAGACTGGGATAAGGCAGTTGCTCATTGGAAAACTCTGAAGACCGAGGAGGAAGCAGTCTTCGACAAAGAGTATCACTTCGATGCAGCAGATATCGAACCGATGATTACTTACGGAACTAACCCCGGAATGGGGATCAAAGTCAAAGGAACTATTCCAACAACAGAAGGAATGGAAGGGAGTAATAAAACTTCTTACCTAAAGTCATTGGCTTACATGGGCTTTGAAGCTGGGGAAGCTATCAAAGGTAAGCTCGTAGATTTTGTTTTTGTTGGCTCCTGCACCAATGGGCGAATCGAGGATATTCGCTCGGTCGCTGAGTTCGTTAAAGGTCATAAAAAAGCGGATAATATTACGGCGTGGATCGTACCAGGATCAAAAGAAGTTGAGAAAATGGCACATGAGGAGGGACTGGTAAAAATATTAGAAGAAGCTGGGTTTGAATTGCGGCAGCCGGGTTGTTCGGCTTGTCTTGCAATGAATGAAGATAAAATTCCTGCTGGTAAATACGCCGTCTCTACTTCCAATAGAAATTTTGAAGGTCGTCAAGGACCTGGTGCACGCACAATGCTTGCTTCGCCTTTAACTGTCGCAGCTGTTGCGGTTACAGGTAGAATATGCGATCCACGCGAAGTTTTTCAGATTAATTTGTAAATCTACAACGGCAGACTGCTTCTTTAAATTTTCCAATCTTAATTTCACAAAAAATGGCCTACGATAAATTCACCTTACTCAAAAGTACCGCTGTACCACTACCGAGTGAAAATGTAGATACAGATCAGATTATTCCTGCTCGATTTCTGAAAGTCACTGAGCGAGTAGGGTTTGGGGATAATCTTTTTAGAGACTGGCGCTACGATGTAGAAGGCAATCCGAAAAAGGACTTCGTATTAAATGATTCTACTTACTCGGGAAAGATCTTGGTAGTTGGAAGGAACTTCGGTTCGGGATCCAGTCGAGAGCATGCTGTTTGGGCCCTTTACGATTATGGCTTCAGAGCAGTGGTTTCTAGCTTTTTCGCAGATATTTTCAAGAATAATTGCCTGAACATAGGCGTACTTCCTGTTACAATTTCTGTTGCTTTTGCAGATAAATTATTTGTAGCTATTGCTTCAAATCCTGAAACTGAAATCGAAATCGACCTTCCCGCTCAGAAGATCACACTCCTTTCTACAGGAGAATCAGAGTCGTTTGAGATCATCGAGTATAAGAAGGAAAATATGACGCATGGCTTCGATGACATCGACTATCTACTGAATATGTCAAGTGAAATTGATGCATTCGTAGCGAACAAGTAAAAATCCAAGGTTAGAATTTAAGATTTGCCAATTAAGAAATGCAATAATGAAGTTGAAAAGACGAATTGAAATCATGGACACCACACTCAGGGATGGTGAGCAGACCTCTGGGGTTTCTTTCCTGCCTTCAGAAAAACTTCAAATCGCAAAACTATTGCTCGAAGAGTTGAAAGTAGACCGGATCGAGGTGGCCTCAGCTCGGGTTTCTAACGGGGAACTTGCAGGAGTTCAAAAAATTACGAAATGGGCTGCCGAAAAGGGCTATTTGGATCGTGTAGAGGTCCTTGGTTTTGTAGATACTCCAGTATCGGTGGATTGGCTGGTTGCTGCTGGAGCAAAGGTGATGAATCTCTTGACTAAGGGGTCTTTAAATCATCTCACTCACCAACTGAAAAAGACCCCAGAGCAGCATTTTGAAGAGATCTCAAACTCCATTGATTATGCTAATTCTAAAGGAATCGAAGTAAATGTTTACTTAGAGGACTGGTCAAATGGCATGCGGAATTCATCGGCCTATGTTTTGGAGTTGATCCACTTCTTGACCAGATTAGCTGTCAAGCGGATAATGCTACCAGATACCCTAGGATTACTTTCACCTGAGGAGACCAAAAGCTATTTTATCGAGATTTCGGCAAAGTACCCCAAAGTGCATTTTGATTTCCATGCTCATAATGACTATGACCTTTCTGTCGCCAATGTCATGGAAGCGATGTTACATGGCGCTTCCGGAATTCATACGACAATCAATGGACTTGGCGAAAGAGCCGGTAACGCTCCTTTGGAATCTGTGATTGCAGTCATCAAAGATTTTACTGATTTTGAGATCAATGCTCAGGAGCAGAAAGTCTACCGTGTTTCCAAGCTTGTAGAACAATTCTCTGGTCAACATATCCCAGCGAACAAGCCCGTGGTCGGAGAAAATGTATTCACACAAACTGCGGGAATCCATGCCGATGGAGACAATAAAAAGAACCTTTATTTCAACGATTTGATGCCTGAGCGATTTGGGCGAAAGCGAAAGTATGCACTCGGCAAAACTTCCGGTAAAGCCAATATTCTCAAAAATCTGGAGGAACTTGGTATTTCCTTGGAAAAGGAAGAGCTCATTAAAGTAACACAGCGGATCATCGAACTGGGTGATAAAAAGGAGCGAGTGACTACCGAGGACTTGCCTTACATCATCTCCGATGTGCTTCAGAACAACTCTATTGCCAAAGAAATCAGTATTGAAGGTTACCATATGACGCATTCAAAAGGACTGAAACCTTCAGTTCAACTTCGATTGAATATTCATGGAAAATCGTATGACGCCTCAGCTACTGGTAATGGACAATATGACTCTTTCATGAAAGCTGTAAAAAAAATCTATAAGTCCCGGAAAAAAGAACTGCCAAAACTCATCGACTTCCATGTTTCAATTCCTCCTGGAGGAAAGACCGATGCTTTTGTCGAGACAGTAATTTCTTGGGATTTTGGAAAAATATTTAAAACGAAAGGGCTTGATCCCGATCAAACGGTGGCCGCGATGATGGCCACAGAAAAAATGCTCAACATTATCGAAACTTTAAATCAAGCCACCTGCTCAGAAGAGCCCAAAACTTATGAAAATGAATATCGCGTTATTGCCGGGTGATGGTATCGGCCCAGAAGTCATTAATCAAGCAGTAAAAGTTGTTAAAGCAATAGGCTATAAATTCGGTCATAACATTACTTTCAATGAAGCAGCTATAGGTGCTGCAGCTATCGATGCTACAGGCAATCCATATCCGGATAGTACCGACGAAATCGCTTCATCCTCAGATGCAATCCTTTTTGGCGCGATTGGCGATCCCAAATATGATAATGATCCAAAGGCAAAAGTAAGACCGGAACAAGGCTTACTTATGATGCGCCAGAAGCTCGGACTATTTGCAAACGTGCGTCCTACGTTTACTTTTCCTTCTCTGATTCACAAGTCTCCGCTGAAACTGGATCGAGTGGAGGGAGTGGATTTTGTCTTCTTCAGAGAGCTTACTGGAGGGATTTATTTTGGTGAGCCAAGAGGTAGAAATGAGCAAGGCACCAAGGCTTTCGACACCAATGTGTATAGTAAGTTTGAGATTGTACGATTGGCTAGAATGGGTTTTGAAGCTGCACAAAAACGTAGAAAATTACTCACCTGTGTGGATAAAGCAAATGTATTGGCTACTTCCAGACTTTGGAGAGAAACTGTCCAAGAACTGGCCCCAGAATATCCGGATGTCAAAGTGGAATATGAATTTGTCGATGCGGTTGCGATGCGTTTGATCCTGCGGCCAAAGGCCTACGATGTGCTAATCACAGAGAATTTGTTTGGAGATATCTTGACAGATGAAGCTTCGGTAATCTCAGGCTCGATGGGTTTGATGCCATCTGCATCTCTGGGTGCTGCGGTCAAATTGTTTGAGCCTATCCATGGTTCCTATCCGCAAGCCGCAGGAAAAGATATCGCTAATCCATTGGCAACTGTCCTGTCTGCAGCGATGATGTTTGACTATGCCTTTGACCTAAAGGAAGAGTCTCAACTGATTTCTGATGTAGTAAACCGCTCTTTGGAAGAAGGGATTATAACCGAAGACATTGCCGATGGTGCTAGAGCTTATAAGACTTCTGAAGTTGGGGATTGGTTGGCGGAGCGGATACTAAAGTGAAAATTTCCGGCATGTCTATAACCAACTACTTATAAATAAGCTAGTTGGTTTTAAAAAAAATTTGCTTTTAATTCTATGGAGTGATTATAGTTAGAAGTGGTCACTTAATGGTCAGTTTTAAGTTTCATTTTACCCTTAAATTTTGAAACAATAAAAAAGAAAATTTCAATTTTATTTGCTTTTGCCTTATTCGGGGCCATTGTGTCAATAAATTTCCAAGAAGCACGTGCTGCTGATAAGTGTAATGAGCGTATTAATGAATATAAAAAGCGTTTTTTTGTCTCCGGATGTAAATCGAAGGAGGGAGATAATTGTTTTGTTCGGTGTCAACAGCCTAATGAGCCATCGTTCTCAACTTAGCTCTTTGAGAGGATTTATTATTGGTAGTATGGTATTGATTTTCTTGTCTTTACCTACATCTGTGAAGGCTCAGAAGGGATCTACCCTAGAAAGTATCTCTGATACTGTATGCTTGATGGATTACAAATCGAT
>Ga0209491_10000460_pt1 | contig 81428 bp, 72 predicted proteins | sample BON02_FD_187213 | JGI IMG/M metagenome (GOLD analysis project Ga0209491, IMG submission 187213) | Freshwater microbial communities from Lake Bonney liftoff mats and glacier meltwater in Antarctica - BON-02 (SPAdes) (version 2) | ecosystem: Environmental > Aquatic > Freshwater > Ice > Glacier...
ATTAGCCTTGTATTCCGAAGTTTCTGCAGACCGAGCGCCTATCCAAAAGCTGGAAAACCAACTCGATAAGCATGAAAAAGACAGTATTTCATACGACAAAAGCAGTGCAGCTCCGCTACGGGAAATCAGTAAAAAGTATGATGAGCTGAACAGCAGAGTCAGAATACTTTATTCACAAATAGGTGACTATATCGGCCCATGGACCTATGACCAAAAAGAGCAATACGAGTACTACCGCTCGATGAAAGCCAAACTTGTATTGGAAAGAGACCAAGTGATTAAGAACACCATACCCAAAATCAACAAAGGACTTAAAAAAGATAATCGATTGACTGTAAATTAACTACTTGAATTATTGATGATGGAAGGAGCCTATTGAAAACCAATATGGGATGTTTTTACGAAGTAGGAGAAATGACTGATTTTAAAAAAAATGAATACCTTTTGGGGCGAAAATTAAAAAATAATATCACTGGCAATCGCAATGGCTACAGCGCATTGAAACACTACTTAGCTGGAACCTGAAAATCATTAAGAATATCAAACAGATGAAACCAAAACTACTATTATCTCTTTTATTGATTCTGTTTTCTCTTGCGTTAAACGCTCAAATAAAAACTGCAATCATTTGTGGCAAACTTATTACCGCAGAAGATGATAAGGTTTACATCAATACAGTACTAGTCATCGAGGAAGACAGAATTGTGGAAATTGGTGCCAGAGATATCATAAAGTCAGCTTATAAAATAATAGACTTAAGTGAATATACCGTGCTGCCTGGTTTAATAGATGCCCATGTGCATCCCTTAATATATGGAGACGACTACCAGATAAATCACCTAAAAGGATCATCTGCCTTTAATGCGTTGAGAGGTCTAAAAACAGTACAAAACTGGCTTAATGAAGGTTGGACATCCTTAAGAGTAGCGGGTGATGCAGATACCCAGTACGCTCATTTTGAAATCAGAGATGCCATAAACGCCGGTTTATTTGATGGACCGAGAATCTATGGAGCTGGACATTACTTGTCTGCAACAGGGGGTGGTGGTGATATTAATTTTTTTTCACCTGATCAATCCGTGATTGCTGACGGGCTAGTGGTTGATGGCGTAAATGAAATTCAAAAGGCTATCCGGGAAGAAATAAAATATGGGAGCGACTGGATCAAGCTTCTGGTGACTGGGGCTTTTATGTCAGAAGGGGACGATCCGAAAAACGTCCAATTTAGTGATGAAGAAATAATTGCTGCAATCGAAGAAGCAAAAAGAAGAGGTGTTCCTGTTATGGCTCATGCGCATGCTACTGAAGGCATCAATAAAGCAATAAAGTTTGGAGCAAGATCAATAGAGCATGGCACCTTCCTGACTGATGAAAGTATTGATCTGTTATTAGAATATGATGTATTCTTGATTCCTACCGTTAGTGTAGGTGAGTATGGACTCGAAACTTGGAAGGATAGTAAGGCACAGGCTAAAATGTATGAGTTAACTAAAAAATTTCGCGAGGACTCTTGGAATATGTATTCGAAAGCAATAGAAAGAGGCGTGAAAATAGGGGTAGGTTCTGACAATGTCGGGTTCCCTCCTAATTTTGCGGCTACGGAATTTCGGTTACTTGTCAAATTAGGCATGACGCCGCTTCAAGCAATACTGGCCGGTACTAAGGTAAATGCAGAGTTACTTATGAAGAAGGATGAAATTGGAAGCATCAGGGTCGGGAAAATGGCAGATATTATAGCCACCAAAGGAAATCCTCTGGATGATATCTCTGAATTGTCGCGAGTGAAATTTGTAATGAAAGGTGGAAAAGTCGTCAAATCAATTAAATAGAAAAGGCAGCAGGCATCAATATATTTAGCGCATTACAAGGCACCTTGTAAAATCATTTCCAAGACTTCTGTTCACTCTTAGTGTAGTATAATCAATCTTAGGCCTTGGTGAATTTCGATAATTATCGGAAGCAATTCCACGCTAATTTTCTTAATATCCCGACAATTGTCGGGATTAACTGTTTTACTATCCCTTCCAATAACTAGTTCGAAATGGCTTGGACTTCTAACCGGCCATTTTTTTATTTCATCGATTACCTCAACAAAACACTAGCATCATGGATAGCATTGTCAACGATACAGATATCAAAATCCTCACCAAAAAAGATAAGATCATTGCTGAGATTTATCGCAAATATCAATCACCACCCAATTGGACGAGACCACAAGGGTTTGTGACATTATCAAAAATAATTTTGGAACAGCAAGTTAGTGTGACTTCTGCCAATGCACATTTTTTGAAACTAAGCTCTTATATAAAGGATTTTACGCCATCGACTATTTTAAAGCTCTCCGATGATGAGATGCGCAGTTGCCAGATCAGCCGTCAGAAATCAACCTATCTCCGGGCATTATCATCATCCATACGAGATAATTCCCTGGATCTTGAGAAGATGTCAGTAAAGAGCGAAGAAGAAATAAGAAAGGAACTGACAAGTATCAAAGGTATCGGTAATTGGACAGCGGATGTTTACCTGATGCTAAGTTTGCAGGCAAAGAACATTCTGCCCATTGGCGATATTGCACTTGTCAATACCATGAAGGATCTTACGTCTGCAGAAACAAAGGAAGAAATAGTTTCTTTCGCAGAAAGATGGAAACCACTACGCTCGCTGGCCACTTACTTTCTCTGGCATCACTATTTAGAAAGTCGTAAGAAAAAAGAAAAGTAAAATTCATCTGTTCTGATTTGTACCATTGAAACAATTAACCAGGGCCTAGTCCTATACAGTGGTCGAGAACTTCTATGGCTTCCTGGTTTTTAGAATATGCAATTCAACCATATTTTTCAAAAAGTCATCATCCTAATCTTCAGAAGTATTTCGAGAACGAGCGACATTCCAAAAGCTGGAGATACAGCTAGACAGATTTTTATGCTTACTTTTTAAATTGGTTAAGATTATTATGAAGTCTCCTGTAATTTCATTAAAAATAAGATCCCAATGATTGTCACAATTTATGACCTTCAGCGAAACTGGGGGCATTATAAATATTCAAGAAATCGAAGCCCTGACGGGAGCATGACCAGTAAGTATCGCCCCTATCAGGGCTATAGAATAGTAGTTTATGAATTACCCTGCACTTCGTACAGGGTCACGAATGGTTAGGCTCCTTCGGAGCTAGTCAAAGAAAGATTCTCTAAATATTGAGATTTCTTCTTCCTCTAATACCCAAGAATCTTTCGATCCAAAGTCCAGATTTCTAAGCCAAATTGGTTGTAGAATGAATACCAACTGCATCGATCAACCCTATTTGGTTATTGATCAGAACTTTTTTTCTGGAAAAATCACGGGACTCAAAAATCAACTCGAGTTGTTCAAAATCCCATCAAGCTCTACCGACTTTGTTTGTTGTATCTAATCATCCTCGGACTTTTAAGTTGCCATTATACCAAGCAGTGTTAGGATACAATAATCAGCACGAGAATAAGGGTTCTTAACCGTGGCACTACTTGTGTTGAATAGTATTCCTGGTACTAATTCCACAACGAAATTCCCCATTTGGGGTAATCAGGATATGGATGACTCAAGCAAAAACAAACTAAAAAAGTTAAAACAATTCGGCTTTTATAGTAAGGGTTTAATTTATGCCTTGATAGGAATTCTAGCTGCAATGGTTGCCTTTGGCTTAGGCGGAGATATTAAAGGAAAATCTGGAATTGTTCAATTTCTTCATGAATTGCCTGGCGGAATAATACTCACTACGATTGGCGCTTTAGGCTTATTAGCCTACAGCTTATGGCAATTTTACGAATCTGCAGTTGATCCCAGTGGCGGCGAAGATGAAAAAAGGATTAGTACCAGAATTCAATTCGCTTATTCGGGAATATTTTATGCATTCATTGCTTTTTCGTTTGCAAAACCACTTTTTAGTAAGGGGGGCTCGTCCGACGATGATACTAAAAAGGCAGCACTAAGCCAGTTGCAGGACAAGGAATGGGGAATCTGGGTGATCTGGATAATTGGAATAGGGATGGCTTTGAGTGCAATATGGCAGTTCTATTTGGGAATTAGTTGCAAATTCATGAGGCAGATCGATGAAAATCCTGACAGCAAAAATGAACTCACAGTGGTAAAACAAATCGGAAGATATGGGTATATGGCAAGAGGGGTGGTCTTTGGAATCATTTCTTTTTTTATAATCAGGGTTAGCCTGGCTAGCAATGCCAGTGCGTTTAAGGGAACAGAGGGTGCTTTACAATATTTATTGAGTTTACCCTATGGTAATCTCCTTATGGGAGCAGTGGCCTTAGGAATGCTGGGTTTTGGCATCTTTTGTTTCATGGTTGCCCGCCATTCAGATAGTAGCGATTTAGCTTAGCCTGATCTTTCAAGTCAGAAAACAAGCAGTATGATTTTACCTTTAATTGCTGAAAATCTTATCAGATGTTATTGAGTAAGCATGATAAATAAAGTGTCTTTCTGTGTACTGAATAGTGCGCGTTTCAATTCATAAAATTATTTCAATTTCAAAAATGGATACATCGGGAAGTAAATTAACCATATATGCAGCTATTGCTGCAAACCTCGCAATAGCCATTGCAAAATTTGTGGCAGCAAGTATTAGCGGAAGTTCAGCCATGATTTCAGAAGGAATTCACTCACTAGTAGATACTGGAAACGGAGGGTTACTTTTATTTGGAATCCATAAGAGTAAAAAACCCGCTGATGATAATCACCCATTCGGTCATGGCAAAGAACTTTATTTCTGGTCTTTGATTGTTGCGATACTTATTTTTTCAATTGGTGGTGGAATGTCTTTATATAAAGGTATTTCTCACATATCCGATCCTATTCCTCTTGCCGACCCATTCTGGAGTTACGTTGTGTTAGGTTTAGCTTTTCTATTTGAAGGTTCAGTACTATTCTTTGCTTTGAAAAGTTTTAGAAAGCAAAAAGGGGACAACAGTTATTGGAAGGCAATTAAACTAAGTAAGGATCCCGGGAGCTTTGCCGTGATATTGGAAGATACAGGTGCACTATTGGGTCTACTAGTCGCTTTTGCGGGCTTATATCTAGGCCATTATTTTGACGATGCTCGGTACGATGCCTATGCATCTGTAGTCATCGGCCTTTTACTTGCTGGAATAGCATTAATATTGGCAATAGAAAGTAAAGGCTTGCTCATAGGAGAAGGTGCGAATCGCGAAATGTCTGATAGTATTTTGAAAATTGTGCATGCTGATAAATCGGTATACCAAGCAAGAAAACCATTAACCATGTATTTTGGTCCGCACGATGTTTTGTTGGCTATTGATATTCGGTTTAATAAAAAACAATCTTCGCTCGATATAGAGAAGGCCGTATGCAGACTTGAAAAAGATATTCGAATAAAACATCCCATTGTAAAACGGATTTTTCTCGAGACAAGTAGTTTTACAGAGCTTAAATCAACTGAATAAAACTGAACTTAGATCTTTGAAAAATTCTTAGCGATCGACTAGGCATTGTTGACTCAACCAGCCTCTGGCAACATTTAAATCTCGACACCCTTCGGGATATTTGATTCAGTAAACAGACCGCACATAAGTAAAAAGTGATGCATTTCAACTGCTGCTCATTCCTTCTCTCCCAAATACCCAAGAATCTTTCGATCCAAGGTCCACAGTTCTAGGCCAAATTGATTGGCAGAATTAATACTAACAGCATCGATCAACCCTATTCGATTGTTGATCAGGCCTTCTTTTCTGGAAAAATCACCAGACTCAAAAATCAAACCGGGTTGATCCAAGACCCGCATTTGGGCATAAAAATCCCGGATGAGTTTTAACTTACGATTCGTTTTGACTCCCTGAAGCAATTCAGCAAAAATCAGTTCCAGGGTATAGATCTCCCCATTCTCAATAAGTTCGAGCATGGGAGCAAAAAACTGGTTGCTGCCTTTTAGAAACTCAATCCAAACAGAAGTATCCGTCAAGACCTTCCTCATCGCTGATTACTATCACGGAGTTGATCTGCGCCATAATAGAACTCAATTGGTTCGGCGGCTATATCCTTTGCCAGTTCTGCCAGCTTTCTTCGGGACAAATAATCTTTCAATGCGATTTTAAGTGCTTCGGTGATGTTCTTTGCTCCGGAAGTTGCGATCACCTCTTGGATCAATTCATCTTCAATTAATGCTGTGATTTTTATATCGTTGATAATTTTAATCAACATACGATTATTCATCGTATGTTGATTTGCTCAAACATATTCCGTTTTCTGATTGAATTCCCTATTTTTATCAAAACCTTAAAATCATACGCTACTTTATCATTTCAGTTTTTTGCCTTTTACTCCTCTCCTGCTCTCCCGAAAAAGAATCAGATCAAGTCACATTAGTCGAACGGATCAGTAGCATTGAAAATGGCTTGCAGCCCAATCTCCAAATCGAAGGCGACAGTGTTCCATTATTCGATATCGAGGAGCGATTGCGGGAGCTCGGAATACAGGGAGTAAGTATTGCCTTTTTGGCAAATGGGAAAATCGAATGGGCTAGGGCCTATGGCATGACAGATAGCAGTGAAAACAGATCAATGACCACAGAGACGATGCTTCTTGCAGGTTCGATCAGCAAGCCAGTTTGCAGCCTTGCGTGCGCATCAGCTCGTGGAATGAGGAGTGATCAATCTGGATACCGACGCCAATGAATACCTCAAGTCTTGGAAAGTACCTGAAAATGAATTCACCAAAGAAGCCAAAGTAACTACTCGAAAAATCCTCAATCATACCGCTGGCTTGACCGTTTGGGGTTTTCCGGGTTATGATAAGGATGATCCCATCCCGATCGTTCCAGAGGTTTTGGATGGAAAAGGAAATAAGGATTCAGTTCGTATGTGTAAAAAACCCGGTGAAAGTTGGATGTATTCTGGCGGAGGCTACACCATTATGGAATTGATGATTACGGATCTGGAAGGCTCATCCTTTCCTGAGATCATGCAAAAAGACGTATTGGGACCGCTAGGCATGATTTCCAGCACTTTTGAAAATCCACTTTCGGAAAAATACCATACTATTGCTGCCACAGGCTATCGAGGCGATGGCACTGAAGTAGAAGGAAAATGGCCAATCTATCCTGAAATGGCAGTAGCTGGACTTTGGACTATGACTTCTCAATTGATCCTTTGGGCAAAGGAAATCCAGCACATCTACCAGAGCAAAAAAGATGGTTTGCTAAAATCCAGCACTTTAAATGAAATGCTTACTGCAGGAATGAATGATCAGGGTTTGGGGCCAGCGGTTTCTGAGTTTAGCTTCGGACATTCAGGAGCAGACGAAGGTTTTGGAGCCATTATGATCGCCTGGAAAGACTTGCCTTATGCAGTAGTGATTAGGATCAATTCGGACAATGGAAGTATCATCCAAGAAATTCTTTTGAGTAGCGCTGCGGAATATGACCTGCCTGGAGTATCGCCAAATCGAAGAAAGGTGCAGACGATGAGGTAAGAAGAGTGAACCATTTATGTAGGGAGATATCGGATTCCTGAACTTGGAATTGTGTTAATTTCTATCTTGAAAAATGGCTTAGCGGTCAATACTGAATTTTCAGAGGAGCTGGAATTCATATTGCCAGAAAATGAGGCTACATTTTTCAGCACAGATGATGGTGGACTTTTTAATTTTCGGATACAAGCTGGTAAGGTCAAAAGTGTACGAGTTAAAAACTTTATAAGGACAAAATTGGACTGAAAGAGTGAAACGAATAAACTCCCTCAAATTAACTAAATTAATCTGTCTCAAACCCATCACCTCCACCGCTATGAAATCATTAACGCTAGTATTTCTGTTCAGCTTTATTATCATTTTCTCAGCCACTGCCCAGCAAACCTGCATGACGGCAGAAAACATCAAGGCGTTGGACGCCAAATGGGAAGAGGCGAATCTTCAGCCTGATCCAGACTTTATGGAATCTGTTTTAGCCAAGGAGTTTGTCTGGATTCACAATCATAATTCTATGAACGATAATAAAACTGCTGTCGTAGTACGAGTAAAAAGCCAGAAAGAAGCGGGCATCATCGATACAAAATCCAGGATTCAAAGCGAAGTGAAGGTGGCGATTACCGGGAAAACTGCCATCGTTACTGGAATTACTATCGTCGATCGAGGTCCCATCCCTACCAGGTATCACTTTATGCGAACGTATGTCGAAGTGGATGGGAAATGCCTTTTGGTGGGCAATCACACCATGGCTGTTCCGGAGGAGGAATAGGTATTTTAGATTATACCTTTAACTATCCTCCCAATATTGTGAATAGTCAACTCAAAATAGAAATTCTAAAAAAGGTGTATTCAAATTGAAAAAATTCGCAAATCAATGAAAATCAGCCTACTACTTGGAATTATTTTTTGGTCGACTCTATTTGGAAATAGAAATGATGACCGATTTGTTTTCTTCCTTCACAATCGATTTTTGGAGGAACATGAGTTAGACGAATTGCATCCTGAATTTGGAAGGACAGAATATTTGGAAATCATACACGAATTTGAAAAAAACGGACTCATTGTTCTAAGCGAAAAAAGAAACGGAAACGTAAATGCAAGAGAATATGCAGTTGGAATAGCAAATCAAATTGACAGCTTACTCAAAAGCGGAATTGAGCCCATGAAAATTACTGTAGTCGGAACTTCAAAAGGTGGGTATATCGCTCAATACGTTTCGACTTTAGCAAATAATCCTGACTTGAATTTTGTTTTTATAGCAAGTTTTAGAAATAGTGACCTTGAAAATATACCCGAAATCAATTATTGCGGGAACATACTAACCATCTATGAAAAGTCTGACTCATTTGGTGTTTCAGCGTTGGAACGAAAAAAAACCTCGAATTGTGATATCAAGATTTTTGAGGAAATCAAACTCAATACAGGATTAGGGCATTTATTTTTGTTTAAACCTTTAAAAGAATGGATTGAGCCAATAATAAAATGGGCAAAAGGAAATTACAAAATAGAATAGAAAACTAGAGTCAAGATTGCTTAAACGAAATCTAGGTGGCAGAAAACCACGAAAATAAAAAGTAGGCCTTCGAAGTTCAAGGATTTTATTCATCGGAAACACCACGAGCCCTAACTCGTAGAGCAATATCTTGGAAACTGACCGAATCATCCAGTCCAAAGTCACCAAACTAAAACCAATAATACCATCTTTAATCAAAAACACACATGACCAAAAAGCGAATATTCTTTACCGGAGGATCAGGAAAGGCAGGCAAGCACGTAATCTCCTACCTTGTAGCACAGGGACATCGCGTGATGAATGTAGACCTAAAACCTTTAGATCATCCAGGAGTGGATAATCTCATCGCTGACATTACTGATTCCGGACAGATGTTTAATGCCATGAGTTCCTATGCCGGATTTGATGAGTTGGAATCTGGAACCGGCGTACCCAAATTTGATGCAGTAGTACATTTTGCTGCCGTGCCCAGGATCTTGATCAACCCAGATAATGAAACTTTCCGAGTCAATACGATCGGTACTTATAACGTGATTGAGGCGGCTGTGAAGCTTGGAATCAAGAAGATTATTATTGCTTCGTCCGAGACCACTTATGGTATCTGTTTTTCAGATGGTAAAACCAATCCCCATTCGTTGCCTTTGGATGAGGAATATGATGTGGATCCCATGGATAGCTATGGATTATCAAAGGTGGTGAATGAGAAGACGGCGCGCAGCTTCCAGCGAAGATCAGGAGTTGATATTTATGCCCTTCGGATCGGAAATGTGATTGAGCCGCACGAATACGCTGAGCTGTTTCCGAATTATTTCAAACATCCTGAAGTACGGCGCAGGAATGCGTTCTGCTACATTGATGCGCGTGATTTGGGACAGATTGTGGATTTATGTTTGCAAAAAGATGAACTGGGTTTTCAGATTTTCAATGCTGGAAACGACCACAATGGAGCGATTATCCCAAGCAAAGAATTGGCACAAACGTTTTTCCCTGGTGTCCCAATCACCCGTGAACTAGGGGAGCATGAAGCCTTATTTTCAAATCTAAAAATCAAGGAAGTGCTAGGATTTAAAGAAGAACATAACTGGCGAAAGTATGTGAAAGGGGAAATCGAATAATCCCCCCCGGGAACTCAAATAAAGGGAAGCAAGAACTACCCAAGCCCTCAGGTCAAAGAATGACTGACATAAAAAATAATGAACTACTTTTAATTTTAAATTCTATCCAGAATTCAAAATTATCACTTCGTAAAAAAATTAGTTTTATAAATTATTCAGTTGGAATGAAAAGATTTTGCTGTAGAAATAGACTTACAATACTCGGGATAATAGCACTTACAACTTGCCTGCCAGTACAATTGTCCGCACAAAATGAGTCTATTTATTATAAACTAATTCATCCTGAGACCAAAGCAACCTCCTTTCTTCTTGGTACTTATCATAACTATCCAGAAGGCTGGTACCAGGTACCAAAAGAGGTGAAAGAGGCTTTGGCCAAAACCACTAGCTTGATTACCGAAATGGGCTTGGCTAGATCGACCAAATACAGTAATAAAATCAATCAAGCAACTCGTTATAAACAAGGCCAAACTGTGCTAGATAAGCTAAAAGGAAGTCATAAAGACAATTTTCAAAAGTATATCGATGAGAAGATAGCCGGATCTGAATCGGAAAAAATGAGCGTGTTAAATAGAAAGCCTTATTTCATGTTGGGAAGTTTATTCGCCTTACGGTTTTCCGATAGTGTAATGAGTATGGAAGCAGAACTTAAGGTTTTGGCAATCAAAAATGATATCCAACTAAAGGGCTTGGAACCAGATGAAAAGCGTCTTCTGAGATACGCAAAAAGATATGCCAGAATGAGTAACACAAATAATCTGGGATTAGTCACAGAACTTCAAATGTTATCTAAGGCTATGACGTTTGGCAAATATTTGGATGGCGACATTTTAGCAATGAGCACGATGGCAGGAGGAGCAACTCCCATGGCCATTGAGAGAAATCAGTATTGGGTGCCCCAACTGGTAGAAATGCTCAGAGAACCTAGCTTTGTAGCAGTTGGTGCAGGCCATCTTATTGGCGAGCTTGCTGTTCAGGAGTTGCTAAAGGAGCAAGGCTTTAGTGTAACGCCAATTGCCTTAAGTCATCCTCGCCCCCAAGCACTTATTGATTTACTGTTGGAGTTGAATCCTCCAGAACAGAAAACTATAGATATAGACAAATAAACGCTATGGTTCTAAAGATTTTTAAAGCATAGTCCAAAGAAAGCTTGAATCGAAAATGCAGATTTTTTTGGAAGAAATAAATGAGTTCGGCGATTATCCCCAGTAAAGAATTAGTGGAAACATTTTCCCCTGGTGTGTTAATTATCCGCGAATTGGGAGCGCGTGAAACTTTATTTTCAAATTGCAAAATCCGTGAAGTACTAGGGGTTTTTTAAGAAGAACATCACTGGAGGAAGTATGTGGAAAGGGAAAGATTCCTTTTTGGTGCGCCTGCCAATAGGTAGTCCAAATCCTAAATTGATTAAGCTCAGAAGAGGGAACGCACAGTCTTTATCGGTACACATTCTGAATGCAGTCAAATAAATAGCACTGAATATTTTGATAGTCTTGACCTCAGAGAAGATTTTCAATTCCGCAGGCTCTAAACTCCATGCAGTCCAATAAAATCCTTGTTTTGACCAATCTTGCAAAACTCACCGCCATTTTTGGGTAGGTTATTGTTTTGAGTAAGCGGTTAAAGCGCTGGTTACATCAATTTTTTCTAAAAATCGTACTACCTAACTAACGCTCGATCCTTTCCAAAATAAATTTCAAATGTTTGCTAAAATCCTAAAAACTCAAAATACTCCCAAACAACCACTTTTTATCTGGGATGGCGAATGTGGATTTTGCAAATACTGGATCATGGTTTGGAAAAGTAAAACGGTGGATTTGACTTACGATACATTTCAAGAAGTTGCTGAGGAATTTCCGGAAATCCCACTCAAGGAATTCAAAAAAGCTTCCAGATTAATCGAGCCTGATGGTGCTGTCTTCAGCGGTCCTGATTCAGCCTATCGGACCTTATGGTATTTCAAGAAACCCCAAAAGTACTGGCATCGCTGGTACCAGCAATCTGGGCTATTCCGCTGGCTCAGCGATCATGGATATAATTCCATCGCCAAAAACAGACCACTAATGATGAAGCTTACCCTGGCTTTTTGGGGCAGAAATCCACTGAAACGCAAGCCTTTTTGGTTGTTATGGTTAGTAGCCGCCATAGGATTGATCTATATTACTTTCATATTCCTATAAATCTGAGAACAGGAAAATTTTAATTTTCTAGTTTCCAATTCAGATTTTTCTTTAAAAGTGAATTCTTCCAAACCAGACTTTAAATTTCACCATGAGCATTTTTAATATCATTACCATCCTAATTATCCTTTCAGCGGGCTTTGCATTTATCAATGCACGATTTCTCAAACTCCCTTTCACGATTGGGCTGATGATCATTGCAATCGCTTTCACCGTAGTACTCAATATTCTGGGAACTTTCAATCCCTACATCATGGAGGAAGCCAATTTATTGATTGATTCCATCGATTTTGAAACGGTACTGCTCGATGTGATGCTGAGCTTTTTGCTCTTTGCAGGAGCACTTCACACCAAGCTGGATTCACTCAAAAAACAAAAAGGACCTATTGCACTCTTTGCAACCATCGGAATAGTGATCTCTACTTTTCTGATTGGAACGATGATGTATTACCTGTTTCTCGCATTTAGCTACCCAATTGATTACATCTACTGCTTACTTTTTGGCGCGCTGATCTCCCCTACCGATCCTATAGCAGTCTTGGGGATTTTGAAAGATGCGGATGCTCCGAAAAAATTGGAGACCAAAATCGTGGGTGAATCACTTTTTAATGACGGGGTGGGTGTGGTAGTTTTTATTGTGATTTTCAAAATCGCCCAGCAAGGCTTAGATTCCATGAGTTTTGGAGATGTCGGTTTGTTATTTATCGAGGAAGTCATTGGAGGAATTGTCCTCGGCTTGATTATGGGTTGGATTGCATTCAGATTGATGAAAGTCATCGATAATTTCGAAACAGAGGTGATGATTACACTGGCCTTGGTAATGGGCGTATCAGCTCTAGCTCACTATTTACATGTTTCTGGGCCACTCGCTGTCGTAGTCGCGGGAATTTTCATTGGAAATAAGGCTCCAGAAATTGCTTGGTCAGAAAACACAAATAACTACGTCGACAAGTTTTGGGAATTGATCGATGTATTACTAAACGCGCTCCTTTTCGTGTTGATCGGGCTGGAACTTTTGATTATTTCGTTGAATCCAAACTACCTGATTTTTGGCTTACTAGCGATCCCAGTGGCACTTCTAGCAAGATTCTTAGCACTTTCCGGTCCTGTTGAACTATTTAAAAAGAAGCTGGAGTTTATCCCAAAGACAAATTTGATCATGACTTGGGGAGGAATCCGAGGCGGAATTTCCATTGCATTGGCGCTTTCGCTCGAACCTCAGATGGAGCGCGAACTTTTCCTGACGGTTACTTACGTGATTGTGGTCTTCTCCATTATCGCTCAAGGATTGACTATAGGGCCGCTGGTAAAAAGAGTGCTGAAAAAGACGAACTATTCGGAGTAGGAGTTTAGTCAAAAGGAACGTATCCCATAACCTCTAGTCGATCAGGACTTGTTTCGCTAGTTGAGTAAATCATAATTTCTTTTATGAAATAACCTTTGTTTTCAATATTGTAAGTCACTTTAAAACTATCTTTCTCATAGGGCTTTAGAAAACCATCATTCCAAGAAGGAATGGTACACCCACAGGAAGTCTTTATATCGTAAATTTTTAGTTCTTTCTTACCAAGATTCTCATAGACAAAATAAAAATCAGCATCCTCTTGATTTCTTAGTGTATCAAAATCATGTTTTGCTTGAGTGAAAGAAATTTTAGGGACATAAAACCCCTTAATTTTTTTCTTAATCAAAACAGATGCCCAGACAGAAACACTAACTACCAAAACTAGAATTACGAAGCGTTTCATTTTCGCCAAGTTTTCATAATTTGAGAAATATCGAATCGTAATACTAATTCGTGGTCATAATCCGTCGCATACAGAATCCCATTTTTTTCATCAATATCGATACTCGTGAGATCATGACTTATGGTCAAATAAGCCTTAGGCTTTCCCTCCCAATCGTACACTCGGATAAAGCTTTCATTTTATTTATTAATTTTTAAGTTGACATTCTTATCTGCCTCTACAGAAAAAATAAAATTTTCGCTAGCTGCAACTGTGTTGTAACCATCAACTCTGCCAATAAAAACTCCTTAGTTGGATCAATTTCTAAGGCATCATAATAATTATTCTTCCAATTTTCGCCATCAACAATAGATTTTATGACCTTCAAATTTTCATCAAAAATATCGATCCGGTTAAACATATACATTGCTTGAACAAATTTGTTCATTGTCGGATGCTTGTCGAATCTACCACCGTATAAACTATTCATAGTTTCTCCCGGCAAATTTCTTGTGTTTCTTATTGTCGGGAATAAAGTTGATTTTGAAATTTCCTTTGTATTTAAATCATAAGATTTTAATCTCACACGATTTTGCTCATAAATCCAACCTCCTGCATAAATTCTATTATTACTGCCCATAAACAGTTGATAGTAAGGAAATACTTTCATGTTAATTCTCAACTTTCTATCCACTATGGGGTAAGCAGACCCAGAATTGAGGGTTTTGGTAAGATTCATCAAAGAATAATTCCCTCGTAGAAAATCAAAATACCATAATTTTACACCCTCACTTGTTTTTTCAAACTGACCTACAGTAGTTTGAGGTATTTCCCATTCATCGGGTCCCTCTCCGCGGACTCCAACTGAACCTAAATAATTGAGCTTATTTTTATGAAAAACATGGTAGTGATTATCTCCACTATTAACCATTGTTAACAATAAGGTATCAACTATGAAGATTCTATGATGATGGTTAAAATCATTTTCCAAAATGGGTTCACCTTTTAAAGTGATTTTTAGCGGAAAATCTTCTTTGGAAACTTTAACCGTTTCTTGAGCATATACCTTAACCGCATCAAATTTGAATGAAAAGGCAAAAACAGCTAATATTAAAATAATGTGTTTGTATATGTATATAGCAATTAATATTTAAAAAAAGTCGGTTACCATTTTGGTAACCGACTAATTTGGTTGTCAACCCCCCATTGATGGTGAAGTTCCGCAAGGGCCAACAGAGCTACCTGTGCCTGAAACAACTGCACATCTGTCTACTTGACAGAATGTTGAAAGTCCATCACCACTCCCACCAACATTGTGATGGCAGTATTTTACATCCATCATTTCTGTTTCCGGAACCTCGTCGCCAAATGAGGTTAATGGAGAAATCCCTAGGAAAACCCCAAACGCGGCGGCTAAAATCAACTTAACCGCAAATCCAATTTTACTTTTTTCGTTCATAATATTAAAATTTTTAGATTGAAATAAGACTAAAATCTCCCTACTAGTTACATAACCTTCAAAGATTAACTAAAGAAAGAAAGAAAGAAATATCCAAATACTTTTATAAAAAAAATTGTTTTAATAATCATCCTAACATGTTGTTGTCTAAGGGGGTAAATGAACATTTCCTCTACTGAATTTGATAAATTCACTAATTGAATCACTTTAATCCAGTTACCTATTAATACATCACTTTATTTTCATCCAAAATATCACTCGTATTCTAGCTATTTAAATTTTCAGTCTCATTTATCTATCTTCACGGATAAATATACTTTACCCAACAAATGAAGAAAATACGCTTATCTAACCTATTCCTACTTGCTTTTTTAGCAATTGGATTTGCCGCATGCGATCCAAAAACAGAAGCCGAAGAAATCACGGAAGTCACTGAAAAACAACTAACACAATCCGGTGGTCTAGCACTTTACACCCTCCGGGACTCAATGGCTCTGGATCCAAAAGCAACACTAAAAGCTGTAGCCGATGCAGGCTATGCCTATGTGGAGACTGCCAATTATGACAATGGATTATTCTACGGAATGGCACCGACGGATTTCAAAGTCTACCTTGAGTCGCTTGGACTTACTGCGGTGAGTGCACACATGGGAATGGTAACCATGGAAAATGCAGATCAATTGATTGCTGATGTAAAAGCAGCTGGAATCAGTTATTTCGTAATTCCAGTTCCTCCAATGGGCATGTTTACGTTCGGTCCTGAAGGCATGGGCATGAAAGGAAGTAAAGAGGATTTACTTTCCATCTTAATAACGCTTGGCGAGAAATGTAGCAATGCAGGCTTGAAATTATTATATCATAATCATGATTTCGAATTCAAGCCTATGGCAGATGGGACTATTCTGGCAGATTATATCCTAGAGAATACAGATCCTGCACAGGTGAATTTCCAAATGGATTTATTTTGGGTTACGAAAGCCGGAGCAGACCCTTTAACTTACTTCGAAAAGTATCCAGAAAGATTTAAAGTTTGGCATGTAAAAGATATGAATGCTGCAGGAGAATTTGCTCCAGTGGGAACAGGCTCGATTGATTTCAAGCGAATCTTGGCAGAAAAGGAAAAATCAGGTATGGAATATTACCATGTAGAGCAAGATCAAACTTTCGGACTTGATCCAATGGAAGCGATCAAAATCAGCCATAACGGATTGAAAAAAATCGGATTCGAATAAGGTTACTTACAAACTTTAAAAAAAGCCAGCTTTTAGAGCTGGCTTTTTTGATTAATTGAAGCTCAAATTATCAGGTTATTAATTTAGCACAGCAAATCTTTTTTTAATTTGTGAAAAGAAGTGAAATAAGTCAATGAAAATCTGAAAGTTTATAAAATCAGATATATACTAGCCTGATATTGAGCATTAATATAGTTCTGAGTGTTTATCCAGTTGTCTAGTATACTAATAAGAAACATAGCTTCTTTTGATCTAAGAGTAAAGCCATTTTTGAACTTCTCTATTTCTAAAAGAGTCGAGTATGTTTATAGCAATTAGAGTCGCCAAAAACCCAACAGAACAAGCTTTTTAAATCTTGATATTAACCCAAGATCTGTAATTGAAAAGGAAATTCCCTGCGTAGAAAATCTGACTAATACTTACCAGAAAACCATTTTCCAGGCCTTTTACCGACTCTTATCCAGAAATATTACCCCAATCCAATAAGTGTAAATTCATAAAAATGAAGGTGAAATTTAAATCATTTGTAATAAAACAGTAAAAAAATAGTGATGGGGTATACTAATCAGTTCTGATTTCATTTGACATAATTAGTCTTGCAGTTTTCGTTAGTGATCTGATTATGGGAGAAATACTTATTTTCTAATTTTTTCTGACTACTACTTGAACTCAGCATTGGCTTTTTTAATATCAATTCAAAGAAATTCTAGCATCATCCCAAAATTGCCTGAGAATAAAATCCCATTTATCTCAATTCCTTGTGTATAATTAGGATTACCCTCTATATTTAATCTGCGAATGTTCAATGCTATTTATGTTTTGACCTTTTGACCAAGATCCAACCACCCCTTAATTCGAAGAACTTCTAATGGAGCAACTTATCTACTCAATCAATGATTTGATTTGGAGTAATGCCTTAATAATTCTTTGTCTTGGGGCAGGGATCTATTTTTCGGTGGTCACTCGTTTTTTGCAGGTCCGGTATTTCAAGGAGATGATTAAACTGCTCTTTTCAGGAAAATCTTCCGCTCAAGGTGTGTCTTCATTTCAAGCATTTGCTTTGGCATTGTCTGGAAGAATAGGGACTGGGAATATAGCCGGTGTTGCGACTGCCATTGCCATGGGAGGGCCAGGATCACTTTTTTGGATGTGGGTGATTGCATTTTTGGGAGCATCATCTGCCTATGTGGAGGCTACACTCGGTCAGATCTTCAAGGAAGTTAAAGATGGACAATACAGAGGAGGCCCTGCTTACTACATTGAAAAAGGGCTGGGAATCAAATGGTATGCGATGATTTTTGCTTTAGTGACCATATTGAGCACAAGTTTCTTTTTGCCGGGAGTACAAAGCAACAGCATCGCGCTAAGCGTAAAGAATGCGTTTGATTTCCCTGTAGAATATACCGGGGGAATCGTCTGCTTGTTTCTGGGATTGATTATTTTCGGAGGAATCAAACGTATTGGAAAAGTAGCTGAAATCGTTATTCCGTTCATGGCGTTTGGATACATCATTATTGCCCTGATTATCATAGGACTGAATTTCTCAGAGATTCCTGCCGTTTTCAGCTTGATAGTCAAATCAGCATTCAACCTAGAATCAACCTATTCTGGAGTATTTGGAATGGCGATTGCCTGGGGAATCAAAAGAGGTATTTACTCTAATGAAGCCGGCCAAGGAACAGCTCCGCATGCTGCCGCAGCTGCTGAAGCTTCTCACCCTGCAAAACAGGGCCTTGTACAAGCATTTTCAGTGTACATCGATACGCTTTTTGTATGCTCCGCCACAGGGTTTATGATTCTTTTCACCCAGAAATTTAACGTTGTCAATCCGAATGGAGGTTTTATCGTAGAGAATCTCCCTGGGGTAAGTATTGGCCCAGAGTATACCCAGTTTGCCATCAGTGAATATTTCCCGAATTTTGGACCTGCATTTGTCGCAATTGCCTTGATATTTTTCTCATTCACTACGATCATGGCATATTATTACATAGCCGAAACCAATTTAAGTTATCTCCAAAAAGATGGAAAACAGAAGTGGCCAACTTATGCGCTTAGAGGACTCATACTTGCAGCTACCTACTTTGGAACTGTCCGAACTGCAGAATTGGCTTGGACATTAGGGGATATCGGTGTTGGCCTGATGGCTTGGTTGAATGTGATTGCGATTTTGTTGCTGCGCAAACCCGCTTTGGAAGCATTGAAGGATTTCAAAGCACAAAAAGATGCAGGTAAAGATCCTACTTATGATTTTGAAGCAATGAAAGAGAACTACAGCAAAAATAAAAAAGTCTTAATAAAGTGATATCTATATCCACAATTGCGCCAGTAAAAGGCAAAAGGCGATTTAATAAATGGTGAATACTAGCATTATCGTACTTCTCCCGACAGCTATTGAGACGTCCTGGCCTGACTCGCCGATTAAACAAAGAAAGAGAAAGGTCACTGGCATCATTTCGGGTAATCAGAAATAATATAATCAGGATTTAGTGCTGAAGTCTCAATAGCTTCTGCACTAAAAATATTTGATCAAGCTTAAGTCCTATTTTGACATATAAAGGATTATCGAAGATCTGATAATTAAAGAAAAAAATAGCCTTGAGGAAGTCCCCAAGGCTATTCTTCAGCTATATATTGGACTTATGTATATCCGCAATTGTACCAGTAAAAATCAAAAAGCAGCCTAATATATGGTAAGCACCAGCATTACCGGTACTTCTGCCGATGACTATCGGAACGTCATGGGCCCGCTACGGCGAGGCAGGCCTGCCTCGCCGTAGCGGGCCTGCCTCGCCGTAGCGGGTATTACTGCCAGTTAGCAAAGAAAATTAGGTTAGTGGCATAATTGCGGATAATCATATAGACTTATTTCGCAGGTAGAACTTTAGCACTCAACTCTCCGAATCCCACTCTAACTCCGTCCTTTTCACCAAACCCCCTCATGGTTACCGTATCGCCATCTTCAATGAAATTACGTTCTTCACCAGTTTCCAGCTTCACAGCCTTAGTTCCTTTCCAGGATAGCTCAAGCATGGAACCGTAGGAAGTTTCATCTTTGCCCGAAATAGTACCTGAGGCCATCACATCACCTACATTGATATTACATCCATTGACAGTATGATGCGCTAATTGCTGTGCGACATTCCAGTACATGTATTTGAAATTTGAGGTAGTGACCTTGGATGCCTTTTGACCTTCCGGCTGGATATATACTTCCAATTTCAAGTCAAAATTACCCGGTCGATCGTATTTCAAATAATCCAAAACCTCAGGCTCTTGTGCAGGCCCTTCAATTCGAAATTGCTCCAAAGCCTCGATGGGCACTACCCAAGGGGAAATCGATGAGGCAAAGCTTTTGCCAAGGAAAGGGCCTAATGGAACATATTCCCAAGCCTGAATATCTCGGGCTGACCAGTCATTGAAAAGCACAAATCCAAAGATATAATCCTCTGCTTCTGTAGTAGCGATGGAGTCGCCCAGTTTGGTCTGCTTACCTGTGATGAAGGCCAATTCCAACTCAAAGTCCAATCTTCGGCTTGGGCCAAAAGCTGGCTTTTCCATATCAGGATCTTTAAATTGTCCTTTTGGACGATGTATTGGTACTCCCGAAGGTATAATCGAAGATGCCCGACCGTGGTAGGCTACCGGCAGATGTTTCCAGTTTGGCAATAATGCATTTTCAGCGTCTCGAAACATTGCACCTACATTGGTGGCATGCTCTATACTGCTATAGAAATCCGTATAATCTCCGATCTTCACAGGCAAAAGCATCTCTGCTTCTTTCCTGTTGACCATTACTTTGCCACGGATAGAATGATCTCGAAGATCTTCATTTTCTGCCAAAAGCAAATGTTGTACTCGTTCGCGGATTTTACGGGTTTGCACTTTCCCCAGGGCAATCATCTCATTTAATGATTCCGTTAAAAATAGCCCTTCGGGTAAAAATAGACTGGCAAAAAACCCTTCTTGATCGAGAACACTTAGATCTACGATCTTGTCACCAATGGCCACACCAATTCTTGGACTGAGTTTTTTATTTTCAAAAACTCCGAATGGCAGGTTGTAAATCGTAAAATCTGAGTTTTTTGGTATTTCTACCCAAGTACTAAGGGCATTCAATGGATTATCGGACATATAACTGATTCTTGAAAGGGCAAATTTAGGACTTCAAAAGGAAAACAAAAGAAATAACTGAAATGAGCTTGAATTCAATTTTCAAATTGCTCCGAATGAAAAATAGATTACCATTCAAAAAACAATCCTGCTCAGACTAAAGCCATTTAACTCCTTGAATTTCCATTCCAAAAAAATAAATGTTGAATGTTGACCTTCGTCCTTAACTTGAATTTAAACCTAATTTATTTTCAATGAAACACAATTTTAGAATTTTAGGATTTTTCATGTTGAGCTTGCTGTGCTTCTCGGCACAGGCACAAGAAAAATCAATTTTAGATCAGCTCGATGAGGTGGGAATTATTGACCAGAAGGTCATGATGCCCATGCGCGATGGAGTCAGATTGGCCACCGATATCTACCGACCAAAAGGAGACAAAAAGGTCCCAATCGTTTTTTCCAGAACACCCTACAATTTCAACACTTGGGGAAATGGCGAAATGAATACAAGGACCATGGAAACTGCACTGTCCTGGATCAAAAAAGGCTACGCTTATGTGGTTCAAAATGAACGAGGACGATACTTTTCCGAAGGAGAATGGGATATCTTAGGTATGCCACTCACTGATGGTTACGATGCCGTTGATTGGATGGCTAAACAAGCCTGGTCTAACGGCAAAGTAGGTACGCTAGGATGTTCATCTACGGCAGAATGGCAGATGGCTGTTGCTTCACTTGACCATCCAGCCTTAGCAGCTTTAGTTCCTCAAGGTTATGGTGCCGGTGTAGGTAAAATAGGTGATTTCTGGGAGCAAGGGAATTGGTACCGAGGTGGTGCCGGACAGATGCTTTTCACCAATTGGTTATACAGTGTACAGCACGATCCTATGGCACCAAAACTTCCAAAAGGAATCGGCCAAGAAGATTTATTACGACTTCAACGCTTCTATGATATGTCACCTGAGTATCCAAGAATTGATTCCAAAGCAGCGCTAAGCCATTTGCCAATTCAGGATATAATAAAGGCTGCAAATGGTCCAGAGGGAGTCTATGAGGAAATGATCACTAGAAAGCCGAATGATCCCAAATGGTTTAATAGTGGATTATACAATGATAAGCAGCCTTTTGATAAGCCAAGCTTTTGGTTTGTTTCATGGTTTGACGTTTCCGCCGGACCAAACATCGCACTATATAATCATGTAAGACAAAATGCAGTCTCCGAAATGGCAAGAAACAACCAGTATTTAGTCATCGCTCCAGTGCTTCATTGCTCTTATACCCGAGCTACGGAAAACACAAAAGTGGGTGATCTGAGTGTGGGCGATGCCCGCCTAAATTATGATGAGATGATCACAGCATGGTTTGACAAGTGGTTAAAAGATGAACCGTCAGAGCTGGTATCTGAAATGCCAAAAGTCCAGTATTATACTATGGGTTCAAACGAATGGCAGAGTTCAGATGTGTGGCCGCCTGCAGACGCAGTGATGACCACCATGTATCTGGAATCTGATGGTAAGGCAAACACAAGACTTGGCACCGGCACGCTGAGTTCAAAAAAACCTAGAAAAGACAATCCCGATACGTTCAAATATGATCCAATGATGCCTGTGGAATCCAATGGAGGAAATGTCTGCTGTACCGGAAACGCGGTAACCGGTGGTTCATTTGATCAAAGCGAAATGGAAATGCAAAATGACATCTTGGTATACACTTCAGAAGTACTGGAAGAGGGTGTCGAAGTTTCAGGTTTTATTGAATCTTATCTCTACCTCTCTTCAGACGCCAAGGATACCGACATCACCATCAAACTGATCGATGTCCATCCAGATGGTAAAGCTTATAATCTAGATGAAACTATCCAACGTGTCCGCTATCGAGAGGGCTATGAAAAAGAGGTCTGGATGGAAGATGGAAAAGTCTATGAAGTCAAGATGACTCCTATGAGCACTTCCAATTTCTTTGCGAAAGGTCATCATATCAGAATCGAAGTCAGTAGTTCCAATTTCCCGAGATTTGATCGAAATATGAACACTGGCGGAAATACTTACGATGAAACCGAAGGGGTCATAGCAACAAATTCTATCCATCATGGAGGAAATCACCTCAGCAGAATCATACTGCCAATAATCAAGTAAAAGAAATTTTAAAGAGCTTAACATCAGAAAAGGTGATATTTTATCACCTTTTCTGATGTATTTTCACAATTGACTGCTATCCGGTCTTCTCTACATCAGGCTCAAAGCCCTTTCATATAATTTATTTTTAGAGCTGAATCCCAATCCTTTTCTAAATCACTTTTTTTTGACCTATTTACGCTCAAATTAACAAAATAAACTATGCCAAAAATCTACAAATTTCTGACTACCGTAGCCTTTATGTGGCTCTCAGTAGGTTGGGCTTGGGCACAATATACGGTGTCAGGCTCTGTGTCCGATGAACGGACAGGTGAACCCTTAATCGGGGCCAGCATTAATCTAAAAGGAACGACAAGCGGAGCTATCACAGATCTTGATGGCAACTTCTCGCTGAATCTTCCAGGTGCAGATCAGCGGGAACTGTTGATATCTTATATTGGATACTTTTCTCAGACTATCCCGGTGAGTCAGTCCATGACAACTCTGAACGTGCAGCTAAGACAAGTTGCCACCGACTTGGAAGAAGTGGTGATTACCGGTCTTGCATCTTCAGTGAAGCGAAGTAATCTTGCTAACGCAGTATCTACGGTGTCGGCGAAAGAACTCACCGGAACTACCACCATCCAAACCACGGACGGTGCGCTTTATGGAAAAGTAGCCGGTGCTACGATCCGATCCAATGGGGGTGCTCCAGGAGGAGGTATTTCGATTCAATTGCGAGGTATTTCGAGTTTGCAAGGCGCCTCACAGCCATTGATTATCGTCGATGGTGTTTATATTAATAATGCTTCCCAGCGAACCGGTCGAGCAACAGTCTCAGGTGCCGGTGGAGCAAATCAGGATGATGGCGCTAACCGACTCGCTGATATCAATCCTGCAGATATTGAAAATATCGAAGTGCTAAAAGGACCGTCCGCAGCGGCGATCTATGGTACACGTGCAAACGCAGGTGTAATTATCATCACCACCAAAAGGGGTGTAGCAGGCAGAACTACAGTTTCCGTATCTCAAGACGTGGGCTTCGCAGAGCCGCTTAGATTACTAGGAGTGGATAACTGGAGTGAGGATAAAATTAATGTGTTCTTTCCTGAAGCCAGGAGATCAACCGAACTGGAAAGATTCAGATCGGCTGAAGCTACAGGTAACTTCATTGACTATGAAGATTACTTCTACAATAACAGCGCATTGTTGCTGAACACCCGAATCAATGTATCGGGAGGTAATGAAAAAACCAAATTCTTCGTCTCTGGTGGTATCACCTCAGAGGACGGTACAGTAAAGAATACCGGATTTGACAGATATTCCATCCGAGCTAATATCGATCATAAAATCAGCAATAAGATCCGATTGGGAGTTTCTTCAAATTACGTCCGATCAAATACCGAGCGTGGATTTACTGGAAATCAAAACAACTCTGGAGCCAGTATCGGATATAGTCTCGCTTATGTGCCAAATTATTATGATTTGAGAAGAAACGAAGACGGAACTTACCCTCTCAATCCATACTTCTCAGAAAATCCAGTTTCAGTAACTGACAATGCAGAAAACAGCTCTGAGGTCAATCGATTTATCCAAGCTTTTACATTGGATATTGATCTATTGAAAAGACCTAACAGCTTCTTAAGAGCACAGGTATCAGGTGGATTGGATTTTCTCCAAAACTCTTCGCAAGTTTATCTTCCTGAGTTTTTGCAGTTCCAGAGTGGATCAGCAAACCCAGGTGATGTCTTGGTTGGAAAGCAGGAAAGCTTCAACACTAACTTCCAAGCTGCTTTGGTATACAACTGGAATCTAGGTAGTGTAAATATGAATTCTCAGGCTGGATTGGTAAGATTGGATTTTGACAATAGTTCCCTATTCAATAGAGGTAGAGGATTGGTACCGGGACAAAGAAATTTACAGCAGGCAGCCGTTCAGGAAATTAACCAGCAGTTTGTCAGCAAAATCCAGGAAGCAGGTATTTTCCTTCAGCAGGAAGCCAATTGGGAAGACAAAATCATAGGAACATTGGGAATCAGATGGGATAAGTCTACACTTAATGGTGATAAGGATAAATTTTATGCATTCCCAAGAGCAAGTATGGCGATCAATCTAACTAATTTTGATTTTTGGACAAGCTCTATAATATCCCAATTGAAGCCGCGTATCGCTTATGGTGAGACAGCTGGCCCAGTAGGGTTTGGTGCCACGTTTACCCCGCTTGGAGGAACAAATATTGGTGGACTTCTTGGCTCGACTGTGGCTACCTCCATTGGTAATACGGCCATCCAGCCAGAGACTGCCACTGAATTGGAATTTGGAGTAGATGCAGGTTTCTTTAATAATAGGATAAGCCTTGAGGCTACTTATTATATCAAAAACACACAGAACAACCTCCAGAATCTAACTCTTGCTCCATCTACCGGAGTAAATAGCATTGCAAGTAATGAGGCCGAACTTCAGAATAGAGGATTGGAATTGGGACTTTCAGGAACAATCGTTGAGAAATCAAATTTCCGTTGGTTTTCACGGATTCTTTACTGGCAGAATGATATCGAAATGACCAAATTGGGTATTCCGCTTTATATAGCAGGTGGTTTTGGTTCAGGTTTGGGTACTTTCCTTTATGCAGAAGGCTATTCTCCTACGACTATTGTTGGTACGCCGGCTGATCCTGCCAACCCAGGTGGATTTACAATCTTGGGTGATGCTCAGCCGGATTTCAATCTTTCATTTACTAACTCATTCAATATTTACAAAGGCATTGAATTTTCGTTTTTGGTAGATTGGAGACAAGGTGGAGACAATATCAACTTGACCTCCTTCTTGAGTGACGGTGGAGGTACTACCAACGGTTGGTTTGGTGATGACAATGGTGACGGAATACCAAATGGTCGCCAGCGAGATCCAGCGCCTTATAACAATGCAGGAAGATGGGTTCAAGATGCTACTTTTGTCAAGGTGAGGGAAATTGGTCTTTATTACACTGTTCCTAAGACTACGATATCTCAGTGGTTTGGAAATTCCGTCCAAAATGTACGGGTAGGTTCATCGGTCAATAATGCATTTTTATTTACAAAATATGATGGATACGATCCTGAGACTTCTACGTTTGGAGCTCAGTCGGTAGCGAACAACGTGGATATTGCTCCATATCCTACGCCAAGAAGGATCTTTTTTCACTTAACTATTGACTTTTAATCGTCACAATCATGAAAAATATAGCTAAAAACATAGGATTTGCGCTAATGACAGCCGGCTTGCTGTTCAGCTGTAATCCACTTGAGCTTGATGAAATTCAAGATCCAAATAACCCCTCAGTTGGAAGCGTAGCAAATAATGCCTCAGCGGAACAAATTCAGTTTCTGATCACAGGTCTGGAGTCCAGACATCGTGGCTACGTGACTAATCTTTCGCGAGCCTGGAATACATTTGGACGTGAGGTCTGGTATTTGAATGCTTCTGATCCTCGGTTTCAAACTGATTGGTTAGGACAAAATGGAAGAGTTCCTGATAACTCTTACTTTGGATTTGGGAGTACAGGTGGCGGCGCATGGGCATCGCCTTATCAAGCCATCAAGCAGGCAGATGTACTAAAGCAATCCTCTGAAAATACTCAGAATATCACAGTAATTCAGAAAAGTGCAGTAGTTGGATTTGCTAAGACTATTCAAGGATATCAGTTTATGATTCCAGCCAACTTTGTATATCAAAATGGAATCCGAATGGATGTCGCAGATCCACTTAATCCAGGACCATTTGTTCCTTACGAACAAGCACTGGATCAAATCAAAATAATTCTTGATGAGGGATTTCAAGCTTTAGGAAGCTCTGGCTCTGGTGATTTCCCTTTCAAGTTGACAGATGGGTTTACTGGTTTCAATACCATTGTAGGCCTTCAGCAAGTCAATAGGGCAATCACAGCCCGTCTGAATGCCTACCGGAAAGATTGGCCAGGAGTGTTAACTGCTTTGGAAGCTTCATTTATGGACTTAAATGGCGACTTAAGAAGAGGACCCGCACATCCTTATGGTGCTGCTCCAGATATCTTCAATCCACTCTTTTATGTTCCAAATGCAGCTATCAATACCCTCATCGTAGTACATCCATCTGTATTGGATGATGCGACACCAGGTGATCTTCGGGTAGCAAATAAGTTTCTAAAAAGAACCAATCCATTGACAGTGACCACAGATGCAAGACCCTTAGTGGGAACACACCAAGATGCCCGCTGGGTCAATAATACAGCTCCAATTACTTTCATCAAAAATGAGGAATTGATTTTATTGAAAGCGGAAGCTCATGCCAATCTAGATCAAGCTGGTGATGCAGTAGCAGCAATCAATATTATCCGAACAGCCGCCGGAATAGGCGTCTATACCGGAGCGACTACAAAAGCAGCTTTGATCGATGAGATATTATACCAAAGAAGGTATTCACTTTGGGCAGAGCCTTGGGGACACAGATGGATAGATGCACGTCGATACGATCGTTTGAATCAAATTCCTACCAGTTATGATGGCGGTACGATCTTCACTCAATTCCCTCATCCACAAGCAGAACTCAACTGGGATGATTATGTGGGAAATTAATTTTATGTTTGTTTAATATAAAAGTGGAAGCTGAATTAGCTTCCACTTTTTGTTTTCAGGCAATACTAAAAGTCCTGTTTTCTGGACCAAAAAGTAGTTGCTGCCTTGCGACTCTATCCCATATTTTTCAACTAAAATGTGTTCTATCAGCATATTTTGATAAAAAAATTCTAAAAGATTTCAAGTGGATCGTATTTGTCATTTTTCCAATTGAGCGTAGAATCCAGCGTTGAGGCTAGGTGAAATCCAGTACTGTAGTCAGGAGCAAATACACCTTCCTATCAGTATGAATTTATAATTCAAATTCATTGCCTCATTGCAAGTACAGCTTCTGGAGAAGCAGAACAGCTACGATCGATAAGAACCTCCATAGCTGCCACTGTCAAAAGACTAAAAAAGCCGGGAATCTACTGTAGCGACCCGGCTTTACTATTAGTGCGACTATTCTCGCGTGCTACTTCTTCAGAAAATCCAGTAAAAGCTTGTTCAATTCATCCCCATGGGTGAGATTCAGTCCATGAGGGGCATCTTTGATCAGGTGATAGGTATTGTCTGCGATTCCTTTGGACGCCTGTTCTCCAGCAGTCTTGTAAGGAACTATATTATCGTCATCCCCGTGAACGATCAATGTAGGCACTTTGACGTTTTTCAGTTCTGTCCTGAAATCCGTCCCAGCCCAAGCCTCCGTTGTCTTGATTGTAGCATTAGGAGACGCTTGGGAGGCTATTGAAAAGTCAAACTTCAAATTTGCTTCAGTCACTCCTACTGCTCCTTTCTTGAAATTGTAGAAATTTTTATGGAATTCTTTCAAGAATCCAAGCCGATTTGTTTTGAGCGCTCCCAAAATATTATCCAATGCCTCTTGAGGAACTCCTTCAGGATTGTCATCTTTCTGTGCAACGATCGGAATAATCGATGAGATCAAAGCAGCTTTTGAAATCCGGTCAGTACCAAATTCAGTCATATATCTGACCACTTCTCCCCCGCCCATACTGAATCCTACCAAGGTCACATCTTGAAGATCAAGATGGAGAATCAATTCGTGCAAGTCACCTGCTAAAGTAGTGTAATCATAATCTCCCCAAGGCTGCGAGGATTTTCCAAACCCACGTCGATCGTAAGCAATCACACGGAATCCCTCTTCCACCAAAATTCTGAGCTGACTTTCCCAACTCTGATGGCTCAACGGCCAACCATGAATCAAAATGACTGGCTTTCCATTTCCATAATCCTGATAGAAAATCTCTACAGGCTCTTTTCCTTTACTGTGTTTCAAAAATGGCATATTAGTTAATTTTTAGTAATTGATTAAAAATTGAGTCCGGATAGAAAGTATCTTACTCCAAAGTATCTTACCCCATAGTATAAGACTGCAAAAAATGACTTTTTATTGTAGGTGTAATCTTAAAATCAGGCTTGGAAGTTCAGATTTGTCTATTCCTCCAGTTACATTTTCTCACATCGATTTGGAAAGTTCACGAATTGCACCAAGTATAATTTGCCCTAACTGTTCTAGGTAGTTGTCAGGACTGCCTTTCCATTAGAATATCTAAAAAGCTTGTCTAATGCTCAATCTTACCTGCTTCTTAATTCGGATTGCTTATCCGGGTGAATCCAGCTTCTGGAGAAATAGGATACTAGTGAAGCGATGTAGCCTTCGTACCACTAAATGAGTAGACACTAAATCGCAGAATGAGTATCACTGCTTCCAAAAATAGTTTCCTGATTCTAAGTCAGGAAACTGCGGCATATAATAGATTTTGTAGCTGCAATTTTTTAGATTGAGAAAACAGGATTCATTAAAACGGACCGCTATTACCCTTCTCAACTTATCTTACAACCTGTCCAGCCCGCTAATCAACAGAAATCAGTTTACTACTACGATTGACGATAGTCACATTATGTAGTGATCTTTGCTAAATTCTAGTGATTCATCACTAGCAAAATTTAAAATACCAAGTATCTTTTTATCTATGAAAAAACCTCCTCTGATACAACTTGCCGTTACTTTCGTACTTTTTTCGGCGGGCGCTCTAGCTTCGCAAGCATATATGCCAGAATTGAAAAAGCAATTAAAAGATACCTATTCTACTTTAACCAGTGAGCCGGCACCAGCGATTCAGTTAGAGAAACCCCAGCTTATCAACTTAGAAATACCCGCTCCAAATCCCACTCCTCCTATACCTGAACGAGTGATCACTAGAGAATATGACAATCACCTGTATGCTGGAGAAAATAATGGATTCGGTTTAATTGAAGATGAAGATCATTTTAAAAAACTTGTCGAGGAGCAAAAGTTAGTGATTGTTACCAAGGGAACTGGATATGAAACTATGGCGCTCACCCATAGCCATCCATACATTACGCTACACTCAAAAATAATCCTCGAAGAATTAGGCCAAGCCTTTCAAAAACTAAGCAGCAAGGAAAGTTTTTTTACGCTTTCATCAATTACCCGAACTCCCCAACAGCAAAAAAGCTTGAGAAAGAGAAATAAAAATGCAACTTCTGGTATCAGCTCCCATTCTTATGGAGTCTCATTTGATATCTCTTACATTAGATTTAATGGAAAGAAAGGCTCCAATAGAGCTGCTCAGAAAAATCTTGAAAAGATTCTGAATGACTTTCAAGATTCTAACAAAATTTTCTTCCTAAAAGAAAGAAGACAGAGCTGTTACCATATTACAGTCAGGTAATTGCTTGAGTGCGTAGAAAAGCGTTTGAAGTCTCAATGATTAATTATAAAACTATATATTAAGTAAAAAATAACTGAAACCATTGTAATTGTATCTAGGATGGTGCCCCTTGGTAGTCCCTGCATTCATGCAGCTATATATACGCTAGTAAGCTTATGAAACTTTATTGCCTTTCCAGACCTTTTTAATGCAGCTAATACACAGATTAAACCATGAGCAGAGGATTTGTAAAGGAAGATGATCAGGAAGAAACTCCCCTAGTACCACCAAGAGCGGAGGTACCAAATGGGGTTACCAATTATGTCACTCCATTTGGAATGGAAGAATTGCGTACCGAGAAACAAGCGCTGATCAATGAAAAGGGGGCTATAGAAGCTGTCACTGAACAGGAAAAACGCATCGCTTCAAATTTTATCCAAGCGAAAATCTATCTATTGGAAGATCGAATTGCTACTGCCAAGATCGTAGACCTTAGCGAACAGCCTGTAGGTGAGATACGATTTGGAGCAACCGTAAAACTGAAAATTGGAAATAGCTCAAAATTTCAAACCTATCAGCTTGTGGGCGTGGACGAAGCAGATATCGCAAAAAGTAAACTCTCCTTTGTCTCTCCCATTGCCAAGATACTGATCGGTAAAAAAGTCGGAGAACAGGCGATCTTAAAATTGGCTAAAGAGGTAAGAATTTTTGAAGTGATGGGGATTAAGTATTGACCAAGTAGAAATAAGGAAAGGACAGTGACAAAAGGACGGAAATCAGATTTGAGACATACATCATATTTTTTAAGAAAATCTTCACATAAAAATTTTTAGTATTGGAAACTAATTTTGGGGAGGCCAATCAATCCAGACCTTTGTGAAACCTTTGATTCCTTTACGGTCAAAAAACCAGATCAGTCCGGCTTCTGAAGAAGATGGAAAATTGCGGACTTTACGAAACCCCAGCAAACTTTGTGGTTAATAAACAATGAATCCACAATTGATCTCCCAATCATACCTTCAAAATAGGCTTTTTCCTCTACTTTTGCCTCTTCAATAAAACTGCCCTACGAATGTCTATTGCCAGCAAATACGATCCAATTGCAACCGAAACCAAATGGTACGACTACTGGATGGCCCACAAGCTTTTTTCTTCCAAAGTAGATCACAGCAAAGAGCCTTATACCATCGTAATCCCTCCACCAAATGTCACCGGAGTCCTGCACATGGGCCATATGCTGAACAATACCATTCAGGACGTATTGATCCGTCGGGCAAGAATGCAAGGGAAAAATGCCTGCTGGGTACCGGGAACAGATCATGCTTCCATTGCTACAGAGACCAAAGTAGTCAATATGCTCAAGGATCAAGGAATCGACAAGAAATCCCTGACTCGTGAAGAATTTCTTGCGCATGCCTGGGAATGGAAGGAAAAATACGGTGGAATCATCCTCGAGCAATTGAAGAAAATCGGTGCTTCCTGCGATTGGGATCGGACAGCATTCACAATGGATCCGGGCCTAAGCAAAGCCGTGATCGATGTTTTCGTAGATCTGCACCAAAAAGGGAAAATCTACCGAGGCATCCGAATGGTCAATTGGGATCCGCAGGGGAAAACTGCGCTTTCTGACGATGAGGTAATCACCAAAGAGATTCAATCAAAACTTTACTACATCAAGTATAAAATCGAAGGTTCGGAAGATCAGTTCCTGACCATCGCTACTACCCGTCCGGAGACGATCATGGCCGATTCGGCGATCTGCGTTAATCCAAATGATCCTCGATTCACACACCTAAAAGGAAAAAGAGCCATTATTCCTTTGATCAATCGATCCGTTCCCATCATTGAAGATGAGTACGTGGATATGGAATTCGGAACAGGTTGCTTAAAAGTAACTCCCGCACATGATATCAATGATTATGAACTTGGAATCAAGCACAAACTTGAAGTAATCGACATTCTAAACGATGACGGAACGCTTAATGAAAAGGCGCAAATCCTTGTTGGTGAAGATCGATTCGTAGCGCGAAAGATGATTGCAAAGCGACTCAAAGAAGCCGAACAGTTAGAGAAAGTCGAAGAGTACAAATCCAATGTTGGACATTCCGAGCGGACAGACGCAGTCATCGAACCGAAGCTTTCCCTACAGTGGTTCCTCAAAATGGAGGATATCACCAAGCCAGCTTTGACTTCGGTGATGGAAGATGTGATTCAACTTTATCCCCCGAAGTTCAAAAACATGTATCGGTCTTGGATGGAAAATGTCCGTGACTGGTGTATTTCCCGCCAACTCTGGTGGGGACATCAGATTCCGGCCTACTACCTTCCGAATGGAGAATATGTAGTGGCCAAATCCAAAGAAGAAGCTTTGGTGCTAGCCAATGAAAAATTTGGGATGAGCTACTCAGCATCAGATTTGACCCAAGATGAAGATGTCTTGGATACCTGGTTTAGCTCTTGGCTTTGGCCGATTTCAGTATTTGACACAGAGGTATTTTCCACCGGAAAGCAAAATGAGGAGCTGAACTATTACTACCCAACAAATGACTTGGTGACCGCTCCGGAGATCTTATTCTTCTGGGTGGCTCGAATGATCATTGCGGGCTATGAATACACAGGCGAAAAGCCTTTTAAGAATGTCTATCTGACAGGAATCGTGCGAGACAAACAGGGTCGAAAAATGTCCAAATCCTTGGGAAACTCCCCGGACCCGCTGGATCTGATCACTCAATATGGTGCGGATGGAGTCCGTACGGGTATGCTTTTCTCCTCCCCTGCCGGAAATGATCTGCCGTATGACGACAAGCTAGTCGAGCAAGGAAGGAACTTTGCAAATAAGATCTGGAATGCCTTCCGACTGGTTCAAGGTTGGGAAATCGATCCAAATCTAGCTGGTTCGGTAAATGAATCCAGCATCGCATGGTTTGAAAGTAGATTCAACCAGGCTTTGGTCGAGATCAATGCTGACTTCGATAAATTTCGAATTTCTGATGCCTTGATGACTACTTACAAATTGATTTGGGGAGACTTCTGCGCTTGGTATCTGGAGATGATCAAGCCGGAATATCAGCATCCAATCGATCAAGCAACTTATGATCGCACAATCGGATTATTTGAAGATATTCTTCGAATTCTTCATCCATTTATGCCCTTTATTTCAGAAGAAATCTGGCATTTGATCAAGGAGCGTTCCGTGGAAGAATCGTTGATTTTGGCTTCTTGGCCAGAAGAAAAGAAGTTTGATACGAAAATCATCGAAGAAGCAAGTCAGGTTTTTGATGTGGTTTCCCAAGTCCGGAATTTCCGAGCTTCGAAAGGGATGTCTCCCAAGGATTCGCTTGACTTGACTATCAACGCTAAAAATGAAGCGCTTTATACGCGATTCGAATCGGTACTAACCAAGTTGGCCAACCTGTCATCTTTCAGCTTTGGAACTGCAGTAGAAAATGCGATGAGCTTTGTGGTAAAGGCTGACGAATGCTTTATCCCTGCCGGTGACTTGGTGAATCTGGAAGAGGAAAAAGAAAATCTTCGCAAGGAATTAGAATACACGAGAGGGTTTTTGAACTCCGTAATGAAGAAGCTTAGCAATGAGCGATTTGTGGCCGGTGCCCCTCCACAGGTCATCGAAATGGAGCGAAAAAAGCAGACTGATGCTGAAGCCAAAATGAAGACTTTGGAAGATAGCTTGGCAAAGCTTTAAGAGTGTAGTTGCCAGCTATAAGTGATTATAAGGGTGAAATTTTTTCATACTTAATCACTGCTCGGAAATCTTGAAACCTCATCTTCCACTTGGGTATCGATAGGCTTGAATTGGACTGAAATATCAGCCCAAACAGAAAGAAACCTCTTTACTATACGGTGAGGAGGTTTCATTAATTATTTTCTTTGGAGTAATTACATTAGCTGAGAATTCTAAGCTCATTCTTGAAAACAAGACGATGTTATGCTCGTATTCGAGAGTTAAAGTCCAAAAAACTTTTGCTCAACCATTTTTCTTCCAAACTGATTTTTGCCCAGTCGCCTTTTATAGTCGAAATAAAAACCTCTTCTGATTTCATCAGATTATCAACGACAGCGAATCCAGTACCTGGACCACTTCTTACACGAAGTACATTGGCATTCACGGTAGCTCTTTGCACATCTGTAGTGAATTTTCCATATACCCAGTGCGATTGACTGTTTGAGATTTTGAGCCAACCACTAGAATCATCATAAACTCTCAGTATTGCCCCCAATTGTGTAGCTTCCCTACCCGAAACCTTGGAGGATGACCCTCTCGGTAAAATCCGAATATTAAGTGAATTGGCAGTGACAGCGACATACTTTTCAATACTGACGGACAATTGCTGAATTGGACTTCCCGGCATTTGTTGCTCCGCCATCGGGAGAAAATTTGTCATGCAATCATCTACTCTATTTCCACCAAAGAAGTTCGTTCCCGGACAAGATTTATTCCCTCCAATACCATTATTCCTTTTGCCGGTACTCAACTCAAACCAGTGGTGATAAATGATACTGAAAGTATTCACCGGTAGTCTGAATTTATCACAGAGTGCTGCAGTCATTTGAATGATGGCGAGGCGATGGACATTGGTCATGGTGTCTCCATCGATGTCAAAATTACCCAGATGTTCTATACAAATAGAATCTCGATTTGCTCCATAAATACAGGTGGGGATTGATTCCAGTGATCTTCTTGTCACAATCGTACCGTCTGAAAAACTGGTAAAATGCTGCCCAATATCACTCCAGCCATTATTCCTGACATGGTGATTTTTCATTGCCAGCTGCCTTTCAAAATGATTACTCCCATTGAAATGTGTGTAGTTCTGACTCCAGGTATGATGCTGCTGCACTGTGAGAATGGTGCGAGCGATACGTTGAGACTGGATCCAAGAACCGAATTCAGCAATGGTCATTTTCACAAAGCCATATTTACTTTCCATAAGAATTGAGGTTAGATTTAAAAACAGCTATTAAAAAAGTGCGCATTCAATATAACCAGAAATGCTTAATCATTGACAGTGAATAGATTATAAATTTTAATTGTATTCCAAACTTATTTTTTTGGAGGAACGCATATTAAGTATTTCGTATGTCCGTAGTTGCGGCAGTAAAAATCAAAAAGCAGCTTGCTGTATAGTAAAAACTAGCACTGACTGTACTTCTTCCGATGGCTATCTGAACATCATCGGCTTGCCTCGCTGTGGCGGGCCTTCCGGTTGAGGAAAGAAAATTAGGTTAGCGGCATAATTGCCGGATACTCAGACTAAGCATTGCATTTAAGAACATCCAAGCTTCTGGTTATTTTATTTACTCAGATCCCGAATTTTAATCTCCTTGAAAAGTACTCCCTGTCCTTCACTTTGTAAACCGATATAACCGGAAGTCAGTGGTTTACCATCTACCTTAAAATCAGGATCAAACCGATTGGCTACTCCTCCACCGATTTGGGGTAAAGCGTAAGTCAAAACGGTATCCCCATTCACTAAATGATGGACAATGGAATCTCCAAAAACAATTAAATCTGCTCTGACCCACTCATCCCATTTGAAAGTGGGTGAACTCGATTCGATGCAATGTCTTGGATCAATTTTTCCTTCGAAAACCACATCAGTTCCCGGTGAACACATATTGCCTGTAGGTCTTGCGACCCCTTCTTTCTCCTGTGCCAGCATTTGATATTCTACAGAAATAGGCCAATCCTGCTCCAATAATATACTTTCTGGTGATTGCGAGTGAAACATTACACCACTGTTTCGATAAGTATAGGTAGCAGCATCAGCTAGCCATTCTTCAGTGAATCGATATTCCCAAGTCAGATGAAAGGATGAAAATGGTTGCTCATAAAACAGGTGTCCATAGCGATTATCAAAAGTCTCATAGTCGGAATAATTGACTTCTAAAATCCCGGCACTTGCACGAAAGGTATTTGCATAGTTTTCACCGGACGGATGATGGTGGATTTTTGGAATCCAACCTGACAGGTCTTCGCCATTAAAGAGTAGTTGCCATTCGGACTTTTCCTGATTTTTTATAGAATTTTTTTCGCTTTTCTTTGCTATGAAGGCAAAAAGTACGAGCACTGGGGCAAGCGCTATAAAAATTAAATAGTTCAACTTTTCCATAGTGAGATAAATTTGGTCACTCAATATGAAAAATATTTAGGGAAAAATTTACCTGCCTAAAATTATCAATTCAGAAGATACACTGATTAAAAACATGCTTTGGAGCACAGGTTCCTTAATGATGATCATCCCGATAGATGTAGCGATAACAGTCAACTGTACAGCACACTTAATGCTTCCAATCGTAGCTATCAATTTGCTCTAGACAAGCTTTAAGCAATGCAATTGAATCTTCAATGTCCTGTTTATGCGCCATTTCGATCACTTGATGAAGATTACGTGTCGGAATTGAAATAGCTCCAGCGATGGACCCTTGCTTACCCATACGCTGTACACCAGCTGTATCGGTACCTCCGGCTGTTAGAATTTCGGGTTGCCAAGTAATTTTTTCTTTGATGGCAGTCTGTTTCATGAACTCCACCATACGGTAATCACAGATCGTCATCGCATCCATGATCTTGATGGCAGTACCTTTCCCAAGTTCAGTTACTTTCTCATGCGACTGGGCTCCGGGTACATCAAAAGCGATTGTAGTATCTAAGGCAATTCCAAAATCCGGATTAATGCTATGTGCCGCAACGTTTGCTCCTCGAAGTCCTACTTCCTCTTGAACCGTAAAGGTTGCATAAACATCGTAAGCGGGGTTATTCAATTGCTTTAGTGTCTCGATGAGGATAAACACTGCTACGCGATTATCAATTGATTTACAATTCACACAATCTCCCATCTCGATCAATTCCCGATCCCGAGTCACTGGATCTCCAATCGTAATCCATTTTACCACCTCTTCTTTGGACATTCCCAAGTCTATGAAGAAGTCAGTGGTCTTTGGGAGTTTTGTTCGCTCTTCGGCAGACATCACGTGAATTGGTTTACTTCCCATCACACCCACCAGGTCTTTTTTGCCATGCACGATAACCCGCTGGGCAGTCAGCGTTTTGGGATCAAATCCTCCGAGCGTATGGAATCTCAAAAAACCATTTTCATCGATATGTGTCACGATAAACCCGATTTCATCCATGTGGGCGGCAATCATGACACGTTTCCCATCCGGATTACGAACACCTCTTTTGATTGCAATCACATTACCAAGATTATCCACTTTTACCTCATCCACAAGTGGAGTCACTTGCTCGATGACGAAATCTCGAACTCGCTTTTCAAATCCCGGAGGTCCGGCGATCTCACAGATTTGCTTCAAAAGAGGGACATTGATAGACATATTGGATTTATGATTTAAGTGATACGATGTATGACATGGTAAATTTTCTAAGCTACCACTGTCACTAAATGATTGAACTCATTCAACCCTTCCATAAAAGGAAAGCTGTGGATAGAAATTTTACCGTTTTGAAGATTAATTAATAGGCTCTGACGGTCTTACCGTCCATAAAGTTGACAAAGGATTTATTTACCACCACAGTACCCCCTTCCGTCGGGTAATCCCCCGTAAAATACCAGTCCCCCGTATGGTTTGGGATACATTTTTTCAAATTTTCGACTGTTTGAAAAATTACCTGTACTTCTGCCTTGATGTTAGCTGAGGTAACGATTTGTGCAATTTTATTTGAAATTTCATCAGGAGTAAACTTACTATACACTCCCTTCACAAAATTTTCTTTCCCCTCCAAAGAAGAGGCAGCCTCTTCATACACCTGATCCAGGACATTATCCATTTTTTGCTCTTTGAGCAAAGCTAGTGCAGCGCGGAATGCTATGAATTCCTTCATTTTAGACATGTCGATCCCATAACAATCAGGATATCGGATTTGCGGAGCAGAGGAGACAATGATGATTCGCTTCGGATTTAATTTATCCAGCGTAGTCAATATACTTTTTTCCAAGGTAGTTCCTCTAACGATACTGTCATCGATCACGACTATTGTATCGATACCAGGTTTGATCACTTCATAAGTAGTATCATAAATATTAGCGACCATCGTGTCACGATCATCATCATTGGTAATGAAAGTTCGAAGCTTTACATCTTTACTGACCAGCTTTTCTACTCTTGGACGGAAATTCAGCAAGTCTTCCAAATTACCCAAATGAGGCTTCCCTTCTATAAAAACCTCTCGTCGTTTTGCAGAAAGGTAATCCTCCAAACCCTCGACCATACCTAGAAATGCTGTTTCAGCAGTATTCGGAATGTAGGAAAAAACGGTATTTTTCAAATCAAAATCAATAGCTTTTAAGATTTGAGGTATCAGTGCCCTACCAAGATTTTTTCGCTCTTGGTAGATATCTGGATCTGTTCCCCTGGAAAAATAAATTCGCTCAAAGCTGCAGGACTTTTTCTCCCGAGCAGGCATGATTTCTTCTTCCGAGTAAGAACCATCCTTATTTACCACCAAGGCATGCCCTGGCTTGATTTCCTTGATTTCTTTGAAATTGATATCGAATGCAGATTTGATTGCAGGCTTTTCGGACGCTACTACGATTACTTCGTCATCTGCGTAATAATAAGCTGGTCGGATTCCAGATGGATCTCTCACCACGAAGGCCGAACCGTTTCCGATTACACCAGCCATCGCATAGCCACCATCAAAATCACGACAAGATCTTCTTAAGATCCGAGCTACATCCAGTTCATCTTCGATGACATGAGTGATCTGTTCATTTGAAAATTTATGCTTGTATTTGTCGAAGATTCGTTGGTTCTCCTCATCCAAAAAGTGTCCTATTTTTTCCATTACGGTTACCGTATCAGTTTTTTCTTTCGGATGCTGGCCGAGTTCCACCAATCTTGAAAACAAATCCTCCACGTTGGTCATATTGAAATTCCCAGCCATGACAAGATTTCGACTTCTCCAGTTGTTTTGTTTTAAAAAAGGATGGCAAGTTTCAATGGAGTTTTCACCATGTGTTCCATAACGCAGATGTCCCAGCCACACTTCGCCGGTAAATGCAATATTTTCTTTGAGCCATTCTCCATCCGTAAGCGCATCATGACCACCAAGCTTCTTAGCCTTTTTAAATTTTTTATTGATTTTATCAAAAATATAATTGACTGCGGAAGGCTCGACGGATCTGTATCGGCTGATGTATCGAGTACCGGGTTTTGTATTTATTTTGATGTTGGCAACTCCGGCTCCGTCCTGACCTCGATTGATTTGTTTCTGCATTAGCACGTAGAGCCTTGAAGAGGCAAAAGCTGCAGTCCCGTATTTGTCAATGTAGTATTGAACGGGTTTTCGCAGCCTTATCATTGCTATGCCACACTCGTGTTTGATTGCGTCACTCATGGAGTTAGGAGAAATATGGTTTGGTAAAACAAAGTTAATTGAATTAAAAGAAAATATGGTTTAAAAAAGTTCTTATCCGAGGGGTATGATTTTAACTCTCTACTAGGACGATCCACTTCTTACTGGAATATTTTTGCTTTGGATTGATAGAATTCAATGTCATTAGGCATAATTATACCTGTCACCTAATTCCCTGAGTATCTCTCTAGCTCCATGATTTTATTTCAGTTCAAAATAGGGCTCCAGGATATGGAAAAATCATAATTCTGGGCAGAGTCGAGACTTTTACGATTAGAGCAAGACGAAATGATGAAGAGGCAGACTTGACAGTTCAACTCTCCACAATAGCAATCAGGGTAAAACTGTAGTATTATAACTTATTTCTTTTCCCGCAAGTGTTTAGTCTTATCAATAGTTTGGCCCTCGCTGATAGCTATCAGGATGGGGACACCTAAAGATGGGATTTTAAGATTTTGTAGAAAGGTCAACTTTCACCAAATTATATATTGCGTTTACCTTTTAATGCTGTGAAAGGGGGCATATATGACATCCAATGATAGTGTAAGGGTTTACTCGCCATAGTTTCAATCGAACTTAGCCCAAAGCTTATTAGTTCAACAACGGACTTTGGATCCCATCAGAATAGATGGAAATACCATACTAATAAATCAGAGACCAGAATTAACCATTCGAAAATGCTAAAACTTGAGCATAGTATACCCTTGTGGGACATACGTGGTAATCGTAGTCAATGCTGAATGAGCGATTTTTACACCTTGCCAAAGATCTTTCACATCAAGATTTCGTGCAACCATAGATTGACCACAGACAAAAATTTCTGCACCTGAGGCTTTTAATGCTTCATAAACTTTCAAATTCGGATTATCTACTTTACTTCTTTCTTGATGCTTTTCATCTGCTAATAAGGTAAATATCGCTCCACCGTGAACAACTACTTTTATGTGTAATCGATCTTTAGGCACTCCTGCCAATCCATGTAGATTCATCAATCGGGCAATATTATCCACCCATCGGCTAATCTCTTCTGGACTATCCGCACCGGTGGAAAGGTCAACCATGATCTTATATTCCAAGGATGGATCTGGCATCTCAACAGCTTCCTTGATTTCATAGATTCCTCCAAAGCCTTTGACGATGGGGAATTGGGAAGTTTGAGCAAAACTGAAATGTGTTGAAAATAATAAAACAGCGAAAAACCCAAGTGTACTAGTAAATTTCATAAATCTAGAATTAGAATGAAAAAGTAAGAAAAAACTTTCGATCCCAAGAGCCACCAATAAAAAAAGCTCTGAATAAGTTCAGAGCTCTCAGTGCGCGCGAGAAGATTCGAACTTCCACACTACTTAAAGCACCAGCCCCTCAAGCTGGCGTGTCTACCAGTTTCACCACGTGCGCAGTTTGTTGGTCTGCAAAAGTATCATTCGAGTTCAACTGATGCAAACATGTTTAGAACCTTTTCGGATTATTTTCAGGAATAAACCTTCTTTTCTGCCGAAAGCAAAGTATTGTAGAGCAAAGAAGCGATCGTCATCGGTCCTACTCCACCCGGAACTGGCGTAATGGCCGAGGCTTTTTCTGCCACTTCGTCAAACTTCACATCCCCGATCAATCTAAACCCAGATGCCTTGGAAGCATCCTTTACGCGGTGGATTCCTACATCGATCACTACAGCACCCGCCTTGACCATATCCGCAGTTACGAATTCAGGCTTGCCTAGGGCAACAATTAAAATATCGGCTGTCCGAGCTATTTCCTCCAGATTCTTGGTTCTGCTATGCGTCAAAGTAACTGTTGCATTTCCCGGATAGCCATTTCTGGCCATCAGGATACTCATCGGACTACCCACAATATGGCTTCTTCCGATTACTACACAATGCTTACCTGATGTTTCTATTTCATAGCGCTTCAGCAATTCTATAATTCCATAAGGGGTTGCCGATACATAAGCGGGCCAATTCAAAGCCATCCGGCCAATATTTACCGGCGTAAATCCATCCACATCTTTTTCCGGCTTGATCTTACTGGTAACTTTCTCCACAGAAATATGCTTGGGAAGCGGAAGCTGCACAATCAATCCATCTATCTTAGCATTTTGATTGATCTCTTCAATCTTTCGAAGCAACTCTTCCTCAGATACGGTCTCATCCAGCCTAATCAAAGTTGACTCAAATCCTACATACTCGCAGGCCTTTACCTTAGCTCCCACGTAAGTCTGACTTGCTCCATCATATCCCACCAGAATTGCCGCTAAATGAGGGGTCTTTCCACCTTCCGCTTTGATTTGCTCCACTCGAGTTTTTATTTCTTCTTTGATTTCAGCTGATGTTTTTTTTCCGTCGATTAAGATCATTTGATTTACAATTTGGGATTTACGAGTTACGAGTTCAATAGGAACTCCAATCGCTGCTTTAAGAATTAAAACATCTAAATTCCAACCTTTGATTTACGGTATAGGATTTGGGATTTACAAGGTCCTTGGGTATAAAATCATTAGTTTGAGAATTAAGAGTTAGAAGATCTTGCTGTCTTTAAGCTAGAAACAATAATTGCTACTAGTTCATCTGCTTCTTTAATTAATCGAGCAATTTCGGGAGATAACTCCAAATTGGTATTTATTTCCCCTATCACTTCAAGAAAGAATTGACTTTCGTCGGCTTCTTCTTCTACAATTTTCAATTTGTTAATAAAATCAGCTTTTGATTTGGCTCTTCCGACTGCTCTGTAATTAGCTGCAACGGAACTAGAACTTCTGATCACCTGATTTACGTAACTATTATATTCTCTAGAGTGAGGTAATTTCGAACACAAATGCCAAACATCAATTGCAAACTGCTTTGTCCTTCTGATCATTTCCTGTTTCATATTGCAATTCCTTTATACAATTATCATAAGAAAATGTCCCTATTTAAAATTAGGAGCAAAAGGCAATTGAAACCCATAAGTCACAATTCATATTTAAGAAATTAAACTTGAAATTAAATTTATAAAACAAAGCCTACTTATTATAAAATGAGGCCTAAAGTTCATTTCAACCTCGTAAATCGTCCTTCGTAAATCATAAATAAAACTAGTCCAGCTTCAATACCGCCATAAATGCCTCTTGGGGAACTTCTACGTTTCCAACTTGTCGCATCCGCTTCTTGCCTTTTTTCTGCTTATCTAGGAGTTTGCGCTTTCGGGAGATGTCCCCACCGTAGCACTTCGCCAACACGTTTTTACGCATTGCCTTTACAGTCTCACGCGCGATTATTTTTTGCCCGATCGCAGCTTGGATTGCAATCTCAAACATCTGACGAGGAACTAATTCTTTCAGCTTTTCACAGAGTCTTCTACCCCAATCGTAAGCCTTGTCTCGATGAACTACCGCTGACAAAGCATCCACAGGCTCGCCATTAAGCATCACATCCAATCGCACCATGTGTGATATCTGATACCCGATCAATTCATAATCCAAGGAGGCATATCCTCTTGATATTGTCTTTAATTTATCAAAAAAGTCAAAAACAATCTCTGCCAAGGGGATATCAAAGGACAACTCCACTCGCTCGGAAGTCAGATAAACCTGGTTCTTAATCTGACCTCGCTTATCCATGCAAAGCGTAATCACTGCACCCACATATTCAGCGGCTGTAATAATAGAAGCCTTCACATAAGGTTCCTCAATATGCTTCATCCGAGTTGGATCAGGCATATCCGAAGGGGCATTAATAATCTGAATGGTGTCGTCGGTCATCAGCGCCTTAAACTGTACTGATGGTACTGTTGTGATGACAGTCATATTAAACTCTCGCTCTAACCGCTCTTGGATAATCTCCATGTGCAGCATTCCTAAGAATCCACAACGAAATCCAAAGCCCAAAGCCATGGAAGTTTCCGGCTCCCACACTAATGAAGCATCGTTCAACTGAAGTTTTTCCATAGAATAACGGAGTTCTTCATAGTCTGTAGTCTCCACCGGATAGATTCCCGCAAATACCATTGGTTTCACATTCTCAAAACCTTGAATTGCTGCGTCACATGGACGTTTGACGTGCGTGATCGTATCTCCAACTTGAATTTCTTTGGCAACTTTCACTCCTGAGATTAAGTATCCCACATTACCGGCGGCCATAGTATGTTGAGGAATTTGGTTAAGTCCCAAAATACCTATTTCGTCCGCTTCGTATTCTTTACCAGTATTGACAAATTTGATTTTATCTCCTTTGCTCATTGTTCCGTTAAAAATTCTGAAAATAACCTCTACCCCACGGAAAGAATTATAGGCCGAGTCAAAAATCATTGCTTGAAGTGGCGCTTCTGGATCACCTTTCGGGGCTGGAATACGATTAATAACAGCTTTGAGAATATCTTTGATTCCTAATCCGGTTTTACCAGAGGCCAAAATAATATCCTCACGATCACAACCGATCAAATCAATCACCTCATCAGCGACAGCTTCAGGATCAGCACCGGGAAGATCAATTTTATTCAATACCGGGATAATCTCAAGATCGTGACCCAATGCCAAATATAGATTGGAAATCGTCTGCGCTTCAACTCCTTGTGATGCGTCGACGATCAACAAAGCTCCTTCGCAGGCAGCAATAGACCGGGAAACCTCATAAGAAAAATCAACATGACCAGGGGTATCAATCAAGTTGAGCGTATATTCTTCTCCCTCAAAAGTGTATTTCATCTGGATCGCATGCGACTTGATTGTGATGCCTCGCTCGCGCTCAAGATCCATATTGTCCAATAACTGATTTTGCATATCCCGATCCGCTATCGTATCAGTTTCTTGCAATAATCTATCTGCCAATGTACTTTTCCCATGATCGATGTGGGCGATAATACAGAAATTTCTGATGTTTTTCATATTCATTTCGGTCGCAAAAGTAATAAATAACTAGGATAAACGAGAATAGAGAAAATCAATTATCAAGTTTCAAATGCAATTTATGAGAACCATTACCAACCTGAGTCAAATCTTCGGAGTTGAATCCATACCCATCTGCATTCTCATTGGTCGCAGGTCTTAAACTTATGTCCATCCTTTGTTTGATTTTCTGGTAACGTAAGCCTTCAGACTTGTATCCATAGCTTATTTCGCTATCAAAACAGGATAACATACTAATTCTAACTGTATAAAATGATTGATAAAATCTCAATATCGCTCTCTTTATTTAATGAACCTGATAATTGAGACTTGGTTATATGGAATTATGAATTTTATTGCTTGGAGTACGCCTTTCGATTTTTCTTCAGCCTAAAAACCTAAAAGCAATCCAAAGTCTGCATTTGTCAAGGTCCAAGACCGAAGTCTTGGACCAGTTGTATGTACTATATTTAAACTTTCAAAATCCAGTACAATGCAGTCAGTCGCCGAAAGCAAAAAGTCACAAAACATCGCTGAATACCTCATCTACATGTACCAAATGGAAGATTTGATTCGATCTTACCAAGGCAACCGGACAGAAATAGATCAGTATGTTGTATCAAAATATCCTGTTTCTGAGGATGAGAAAATAGAAATCTCGACTTGGTTTGCAGACTTGTCCAAGCAAATGAAGGCCGAAGGAATCATGGTGAAAGGTCATTTAGCCGAGTTGAAACAAGTAGTAATGGAACTGGCGCAGTTACATTGGGATCTACTCAAAACCGATAAAACCTACTTCCAAGCTTACTCGAAAGCCAAACCGTTTATCTTAGCAGCGATCGTACAAGCTGACGGAGTTGACCTCGGCAATGAAATCCAAATTTGTCTCAATGGAGTCTATGGGCTTTTACTTCTCCGTCTTTTGGATAAAGATGTCAGTGATGAGCAATTGAAATCTGCTGAAGCTTTTGGGGAGGTGTTAAGTTTGTTGAATTGGAGTTATCAGCATAGTTAGATTTTCAAGGTATGAATTGAATTGAAAAGAATTCTCTATTTTTAAATAGGATTAGTCTTGAGCAAGAAAAAAATCCTATGCATTACAAAGCCTTATGGACTAAACTACATTGGTATTTTTGGCTCCTATGCTCGAAATGAGCAAAGTGATAAAAGTGATTTGGATATATTGATCGACCTTGATGGTCAGATTGATTTATTGGGGCTAATTGGGCTTGAGCAGCAGCTTGCGGATGAGCCAAACCTTCGAGTGGATTTAATCACCTACAGATCGTTGAATAAATTGATCAAGCCCTATATAGAAAGTGATTTAGTTCAGATATACTAATGAAAGATCAACAAGTTTATCTGTTGCACATTCTTGAATGTCTCGAAAAAATCGAGGGCTACCCTGCGGGTATAGATGAAAGTAGATTTTTAGAAAGTACGCTTATCCAAGATGCATGAATCAGAAATTTTGAAGTAATCGGAGAAGCTACTAAGAATCTTGATAAAAGATTTTCTGATCGAAATCCGGAAATCGAGTAGAAAAAGATTGCAGGGCTTTGAGATAAATTCATCTATGATTACATAGGGTGGATTTGTGGGCAGTTTGGGAGCTTCTAGAAATAATAGTCCCAACATTCAAAAAGCAGATCGAGGATATTTTGAATGAAATTGACTAAATGATTTTTCTTATTTTTTAATTTAGCTTCGGATACAAATCAATCAAATGGTGGTCAAAATACCAGCCTTTCTTTTTTTCCTTGTACAAAAATTTTCTGATGTATACACTTCCTTTATTTACTTCCAGAGGTTGCTCGGTTGAAGTCGCCAGCAATTGATAGGTATTCAACTCCTGATCCAAGGCATATATTTTATAATTTTTCCTTTGTTGGAGCACTGGAAAAAACCGATTCCAATGTCGGTCATAAAGCACAAACCATGCATCGCCTTTCTTTGACAATACTGGAAATGAATAACTCTGCATAGTCCCCATTTTAGCATTATGGATCACGAACCTATTCTTCAAGGGGAGATTAAAAAGAAATCCCTCTTGGGTTTTCGAAATGAAATAAGTAAAGTGATTGTAAGTACTGAAGGGTTCGGGGTCTAAACCAGATCCAATCTTCCAATAGCGATTATTCGATTGTTCAGGAAATTTTGAATCTTCATAGATAGCAAATCTTTCTTTTTCCCAATCATACACCCAGTAATCAGGCGATGTCAACCATTTTTTAGGATTTACCTTGTATCCAATCGTGAATTTTCCAAGAGGAATGAGTTCATGCCCATCGATAAAGTCAGAGGCTATTGGAGGCAAACCAGAATTGGGCAAATTGGGATTCAATAAAAATGAGCTTTCAGCGATTTTTACTACATTCGTACCAGAACTATGAATGACTAGAAGCTCTGTTGGACTTTCTTGAAAAATTGAATGTACAGTCAACCAACTGTTATATTGTTTTCCTAGGTGTAGACTATCTATCATCAGACGAGATCTACTGAGCAAGACCAAGTCCTTCGGAGATTGGTTGCCCCAGCGATAACCAATGGTTTTGCTATCGTCTAGAAAATACAGTCGTGTCAGACTTGTATTTTCATTTGCGTGATACAAATTTTCTAATGTCAAATTCAGCTCTCTTATTTAACTCTGTCCGAATCCTAAAGAAGGCTTATAAAAAAAGAGAAAGGTCGCCAATAGTTTCAAAGTAATTCTGAGCATAAAATTGGGTTAGTCTAAATTGAAGAAAGTATTCAGTGGAAATAAATCATCATTTGAGGGCTGATTGAGTTTAGATATAAATCCATTTCTATACCCAGTTTGAAAGCTAAAGTAGCGAGGTTCATAATCAGATCCGATTTCCTTCGCTTCGATTAGATTTAGATCCGCATCAAATATCAAAGTATACAGCGTTCTAGATTTACAAAACCCCTCTGAATTAGTTATGCACTTATTGAAAATCCTGACGTAATTACCTGTGCTTTTCACATAGAAAAAATCTGTGAAAAAAGAGCCTCTAGTACTATATTCGCTCATACCTTGCTCATCAAAATCATTCATGTCGTAGCGTAAAGGTTTGGATAGCTGAAATTGTCTAATGCTTGCAATTTTAGTGTCAAGGTGATTTCCTTCCAAATCGTAGATATAAAGATTATGATCTAGCAAAAAGCTAACAATAATTTTATCACCTGATATCTCTAAGATGGGATGACTCAAATAAAATGGAAGAAGGTAATTTTCTTTAGAGCCGTATACGCCTGGATAAGTTCCAAATAGGTTTGTAAAATCCTTAGTTTCTAAGCTAAACTCTGCAAGTATTGGGAACTCACTTTTGTCATCCACAAAATACCAAAGATCAAACTGCTTTAAGGCAACGATAAAGCTATTTCGATTCGACATATAGCTGAATTCTAGACCGTATCCCGAGTACAAACCAAAATTCGAAAATCCCTCCTTCGGCATTTGCCAAAGATTTTCCCGATAAAGATTGTACGTATCCAGCACTTCCCCTGACTGATTGATTAAATAAATAACAGGAAATGAAAACTCACTCACAAATATACTATCTAAGGAATGTACATAGATCCCTGATGGATTTGAAAAAAAATTTGGATCCAAAGGAATTGATTGGGTAAAACTTTTATCGTCCAGATTGACCCTAAAGATCTTGTTATTTGATTTACCAGATAGAATGTAAATAAGAGAGTCTTGGAATAAGAAAGTAGCAGAAATCATTCCCCTAAAGGTTTCAGGACTAATTATCTCCAAATTTTCTGATTTTTCAAAAGTAGTTATCTTTAATTCAACCTTTGAATCATCACTACTCCCATTCTTCTGAGAACAAGAACAAGCAGCAATAAAAAAGGCAAATGGAATGAGGGAGAATAATGATTTCATTTTTACTGTTATTAAGATTTAAAAAAATGGAGCCACATATTATTTAGCATGATATCTGGCTCCAAAAAAATTTTAGTAAAGCTGTTGCCCTTTTATTATTTTGCATCTATTAGACCACCAATGAGTAGCGCATACTTTTCCACCACTCGCAGTCTCTACCCAATGCCCTTGATTTAAAAATGGACCAGCAACAGTTTCTTGGATAATACCACTATTTACAAATATCCCGATTGCAAATAATGCCGTAGTAAAAAAATTATATTTTTTATAATTTTGATGGTTAAATATTTGTTTAATTATTTAGTTTGTAATCTCGCTATTCTGTTTCTGAATTCTCTCAATCTATTTTCGCGTACAAATTCACCAAATAATGATCATAAAAATAGCCTTTCTTCCTGTCGGTGAGCGTTATGTCTCGGATATATACCTTTCCCTCAATCACTCCTAATGGTTGCTCCTTGGCAGTGGTCAAATAGAAAAATGAATTATTATTGCTATCCATGCTGTGGATTTCATAGCCATATTTAGTGTCAAGTGCTGCGAAAAACCTATTCCAAGACCGATCATAAAAAGCAAACCACGCTTGCCCATTTTTCTTTAGCTCAGGAAAAGTGTAACCCTGCATGTCGTTTGTTTCTGCATTGTATCTGACGAATCTATTTTTCAAAGGCAGGTTGAATAAAAACCCTTCCTTAGTTTGGATTATGTTGTAAAGAAAATGAGAGTAAGTATCATAGGACTCTGGACTCTGCTTCATATCCCAATACCTATTCTTGGTAAGCTCTGCGTATTTGGAATCTTCATAGAATGCCAGCTTTTTCGTTTTCCAATTATACACCCAAAAATCCGCATCAGTGGTCCATTTATCACGCTCAGCATGATATCCTATTGTAAAATCTGACAATTGAACTAATTGGTAGCTATCAAAATATTTAGCATCAATATCCGGTTTTCTGGCAGGCAATTTTTTATTAATCAGCTCAAATCGATCCTCCGTCACACGGATTCCCGTACTACCAAAACCATGTAAGATCATCAGTTGATGATCATCGATCTGTATAAATCCATCAATTCCAACAAAGTTTTTGGAAGCGGGGGAATAACCCTTTAAAAACAACTTATTGATGCTCAAGCTATCCATAATCAAGCGCTGATGATTTAACAAAACCAGATCTTTGGGTATATTATTCTGATAGCGCAAGCCAATGGTTTCGTCAGGATTTAGCCAGAAAAGCTTGATCAGCACCTCGTTTTCATTTCCATAGAATAGGTTAGTCAGGTTTAACTCTACTTCACTATTCCTTTCCTGAGCAACTAGTGGCGTGGATAAAACAGTCAGGTTTACTAAAACCATAGCATATGTTATTATCCTTCTTTTCATAAATCTTTATGGAGTTTGTAGTAACTATTTAAAGTAAATAAATCATCACTATCATTGGTTGCCATTTTTGAAATAAATCCTCCTGCATAACCAATCTGGTAGATATAAGCATCTGACGACAATTTCTCTGGCAAGCTCAAAACTTCTGTGATCTCAAGATTTTCATCAAGAATTATCGCATATAACTTTTTGGAAGAACAAAATCCTTCTGCGTTTTTAATACACTCCAAAAACATTCTCAGAAACTTTTTCTCTTCAGGAACATAGAAGAAATTTCCAAAATAAGAATTGGATTGATTGTACACTCGCATGCCTTCCGAATCGAAATTGTTCATGTCATAAAACAACGGCACGCCTAGTTCTAATGTTGGAATGGATGCACATTTTTTTTCCAAAAACTCGCCGTCTAGACTATAGATATACAAATAAGGATCCAACGAAAAACTCAAAATTAAACTATCCTTTACCACTTCTACAATCGGATGACTCAAATAAAAAGGTAAAAGATTATTTTGCTCAGAAGCATAAATCCCCTCATAGGCAGCAAACTGATTCACAAACTCCTTGTTTTCCAAACTATATTCTGCAACTGCAGGAAAGCACTTCTTCTCCTCGATAAAGTACCATTGATCCATTTGTTTGAGCGGCACGATGATGCTATTCCTCTCGGGCATATATTTGAAAGTCAATCCAAAACCAAAATACAGCCCAAAATTGGCAAAGCCTTCCTTTGGCATTTCCCATAACTTTTCGCGGTAAAGATTATATGAATCCAAAATGTCTCCAGCTCTATTTATTAAAAAAATCACGGGAAAATGAAAATCACTGACGAAGATGCTATCGGCCGTATGTACTTGGATTCCAGAAGGGGAAGTGATAAAGTTTGGATCTAGATCGATTTCATCAATGAAAGATTGGTTTTTCAAATCCACAATAAAGACCTTGTTTTGTGGCTTTGATGGAAGAAAATATCCTATCGAATCTTGAAAAATAAACGATGCTCGCATTCCCCCACCAAAACTCTCAGGGCTTTCAATCCCTAAGTTTGTGGCGGGTTGAAAGTCAACTACTGAAATAGGCTCTCCACAGATAATCCCGTCACTTTGATCTGTTTCAGGCTGACAAGAAGCAATCGCCAGAACTACTACAACTAGCGGAAATCTTTTTCCAAATAACCAAATTAATAGGATCATATTTCTTGTTTTTGAAAATGAGAATTTTGGAATTTATTCCAAAATTCTCAAGAATTAGTTAAACAATCGTTTCGGCACCTCCACCTCCACCACGCGTTGACCCCACTTTGCAATCATTGCGCCACCAATGCATCATGCACTCTTCTCCTCCATCGTCTCCTCCTGTCGAAACCCAATGCCCTTGACCTCCAAATGGACCAGCAACAGTTTCCTGCGTCGTCCCCATATTCACTAGAACCATCAAAGCGAATACACCACCTGCAATCATGAATTTTTTCATTTTTTTATTAGTTATGTGATTGAATAATTGAGTCCTTAGATTCAAGTGATAAATGCACCACCTTGGTGTAAAACAAGCCCACCCTAAAGATTTGGCCCTAGGGCCAAATCTTTAGGGTGGGCTGGCGACGAAAACATCCTATTTTTGGGTTGCAAAACTTAACAAATATGACGCAATTATCACTTGAAGAAAGGTACGAAATTTTCGCTTTGAAGAAACATGGAAGCTGTAATTCTGAAATTGCCCGGACTCTAGGTAGAGACAAGTCTACCATAACTAGGGAGTTGAAACGGAATGCAGACGGGCGCAGTAAGAATTATCGTCCCGAGCTGGCACACAAAAAAACTGTCGACAGGCACCTTCACAAGAATAAGCACAAAGCTTTTACTGCCCAGATGCAAGAGAGTATCACCTATTGGCTGGAAAAGGACTATAGCCCTGAACAAATAAAAGGGGATGCGATCAACAACAAACGCCCCTGCGTATCGATAGAGCGGATATATCAGTTCATATGGCAGGACAAGAAGCAAGGAGGTGAGCTTTACAGGCACTTAAGAACACGAGGTAGGAGATATCAAAAGCGGGGCGACAAGAAAGTGGGTAGAGGACTGATCCCCAATAGGATCTGTATAAGCCAGCGTCCTGAGATAGTTGATAAAAAGCGCAGGATTGGTGACCTGGAAATGGATCTGATCATTGGGAAAGGACATAGAGGAGCCCTTTTGACCATAAATGACAGGGCTACCGGAGTACTTAGAATGGGGTACATAAAGGGGAAAGAGGCGGTGGATGTAGAGAAAAAAGCTATGGCTCTTTTGGAAGACGCTGCTCCCTTTCTGCGTACTATTACCACAGACAATGGAAAGGAGTTCGCAAACCATGAGAAAATCGCCGAACAGCTGGGAATTGATTTTTATTTTGCAAAGCCTTACCACAGTTGGGAAAGAGGTGCCAATGAAAATTTAAATGGACTGGTCAGGCAGTATTTTCCTAAAGGAACTAACTTTGACAACATTGATGAACAAGCCGTCAAAGTGGCGGAGGATATATTGAACAACAGACCCAGAAAAAGGTACGGCTATTTATCGCCTAATGAAGTTTTTGCAAAGGCTATGGACAACAATGGTATTGTTGCATTTATAACTTGAATCCACTGTCCTAAAAAACAAATAAAGTAGTTTTTTTTTGCAAATGAAAACTCATTTTTATTTTAACATTAGCCATAACTAGCTGAAAATCAATTAAATTATTTTCTGAATTCTTACTCTACGCATCCAAAAATTCCCACACACTTCGATAACCACCTTTTTCCTCCACATAACCCAGCAGTGAATCGAAAAAAGGATTCACTGCCAAAGTGCTGCTATCACCAATCAAGACCAGTTTCCGCTTGGCTCGGGTGAGTGCCACATTCATTCTTCTTTCCTCAGACAGAAAGCCGATTTCTCCACGATCATTGGATCGAGTCAGGGAGATCAACATCAAGTCACGTTCTTGTCCCTGAAACCCATCTACGGTATCGATAGTCATCAAATCTGAGATTGACTTCAAATTTGGGAAATCAAAAGAATCAAAAATCAAACTCCGAATCAGCCTTACCTGAGCTCCATAGGGCGCGATCAGACCAATCGTCCATCCTTCCTCCTTGAATTTTGAAACTCCAATCGATTTGACCAATTTGTTCAAATGCTCACAGGCGAATCTGGCTTCCTCCGGATTAAACGTACTTAAACTCTCAGCTTCCACTTGGTCTGAATAGCCTGATCCGGCCGTATCAATCCACTCCATCGCTGATTCATCTGGGAATTCATGAGTTTTCGTATTTTCTGCCGCTTTCAATTTGCCCTTGTAAAACCATTCATTTGAAAAGCCCATAATTACCTCCGGCATTCTGTACTGAAGATCCAGTAATTGCGCAGCTGGAGGATTTCGAAGAATTACTTTTTCAAAAAGTGTCTTAGCCAATCCCTCTTTTCCAGCCTGAAAGGACTTGATCGTCGGAGGAAGCTGGAAATGATCACCTGCAAAAACAACCTTTTTTGCTTTGAGAATCGGAATCCAGGTGGCTGCTTCCAAACCCTGAGCTGCCTCGTCTATAAATACCACATCAAAAGTCATCCCCTTCAAATGATACGAAGAAGCGCCTACCAGCGTAGTTGCAAATACCTGCGTTCGCTTAAAAATATCAAACTGAATGTATTGCTCAAGTGATTTGGACGCCTCACGGAGTCGGGAAACTTCAGCAAACATAAATTTGCGTTGCGCTCGCTCTTCCTGACCAAAGTTGCGCTTGTATTGCTTTGCGAGATTCAGATGCTGATTAATTTCTTTTCGGAGCTTTCTCAAGTCTCGGTAACTGTCATGAAAAGCAGTCTTAGCGTCCAAAGTCTGGTTTAAGATCTTTTCCTCCACCCGAGCAGGATGTCCTAGTCGAGTTGTCTCGATTCCTCTATCGGTAAGTTTCTCGACCAAAAGGTCAACAGCCGCATTACTCGGGGCACAGACCAAGATGGATTGATTCCCCATCACCGCATCCTGAATCGCCTCGATCAGGGTAGTCGTTTTTCCTGTGCCCGGAGGCCCATGAACCACTGCGACATCTTTAGCTTTTGAAATCAATTCGCAGGCTTGATTTTGGGAGTCATTCAAAGCAGGAACCAGCGTTCTTTTGTTTTCAGAGAATTGAGGTTTATCAGCTCCAAGCAGGATTTCACGAAGTTCTTTCAAACGCTGATTTTCAGCTGTGATCACTTTCTTCAGTGCAAATTCCATCTCCCGAAAACTCGCTTCATCAAAAAGCAAATCTACTCCGAGACGATTGTTTTCCATCCATTCCGGAAGTTCATCTACCTGAAGTGTGACCACCATCGTATCCTTTTTCACTTGATTGACTACTCCGTTTACCCTGTTTTCTGAAGAATGATATCCCTCTTGGGTACTAAAAAACGAAACCGATTTACCAGAACTGAAAGAAGAAGGATACTTATTATCCAATCGCTCCACCTCAACCAGTAGACGCTCGCCCATCCCGATTTTGCTTTTTTTAAGCTGAATAGGATGCCAAGTGATGCCTTCTTTCTTCTTCTCAGATAGACTGGTATTCAAAAATTTCTTTTGGTATTGGGCCAAGTCTTGCTGCCACTCCAGTTTCAAAAGTTTGAGTCCATACTTTAATTCTTCTTCTATATTCGGCATCAATCATTAATTTCAGTTCAAAACTAATCAAGTCCCCCCTTGTTTTGTAAAAAACAACTTAATCAATGAATTACCTTGCACATGCGTATTTGTCATTTGGTCAAGAGGAGGTACTTGTGGGAAATTTCATAGCGGATTTCGTCAAAGGGAAAAGGCTTTTTGATTATCCAGTCGCTATTACCGATGGGATTTTATTACACCGGGAGATCGATCGCTATACAGACACTTATCCCTTAGTGAAAGCTGGACAGAGCTATTTGAGACCTAATTTTGGTCATTATTCTACTGTGATTACAGATATTTTCTTTGACTACTTCCTGGGAAAAAATTGGGCAAAATTCAGTGATCAGCCATTAGAGAATTTTACAGAAAGCACTTTCTTAATGCTTGAAAAAAATGCTAAATACTTTCCTGAACGATTCTCAAAGATGTTTTACTGGATGCGGAAAGACAACTGGTTACTTCAATATGGAACGCTTGAAGGAATTAAAATGTCACTGACTGGACTTTCGAAACGGACTACTTTTGATTCCAAAATGGAAGTAGCTCACCTGGCATTGATTGAACGTGAGAAAGAATTTGAATTAATTTTTTTCGCTTTTTTCAAAGATTTAGAGACTTTTACACTGGCAAAGCTTAAAGAAATAAAAATGCAGCACGATGGTCATTAAACCGAAAGTATCTACTTACATCTCATTGAGTATGGTTCTGCTCATTTTGATGGCAGGTCTCATTTTCATACTTAGAGATTTTGCTTATAAAGGAAGTTTTGGTCTTTGGTTTTATTTAATGGCTTGTAGCCTGATCACTTTGGTGATCTTATTGCTTTTGGTAAAAATGATGGCTGGGTACCGATTCATAACAGCAGCAAGAGACCAAATTACTGTGAGGCTACCGCTCCGAGGTTATACCAAAGTCTACCCACTTGCACAAATCATGGCCTGGGATGAAGAACTGATCACGGCAAATAAGCGTCAGTTTAAGCAGCTCACCATCGCTTTTACCGATAAGCAATCGATCTCAGTCAGCAATCATGAGCATGAGGCTTACGTAGATTTAGTGGGCTACCTTTCGAAGAAAGCTGGTAAACAAAAGGTGAAGAACAAAAAAGCCTGAGCATGCTCAGGCTTTAAATTAATATTGACTTTGTGTTCGAAAGTTTTTATCGTAGAGTTCGATACTTTCATGGATTATCCGCATTGCATCTTCTTTTCCAAGGAAGTCCTCCACTTTTACTTCTTTATTCTCCAATTTTTTATAATCTTCAAAAAATCGGTGAATCTCTTTCATTAAATGAGGAGGTAGATCGTCGATGTCGTTGATGTAGTTTACTGACTGATCACCGGCTGCCACCGCAATAATCTTATCATCTGCTTCGCCACCATCAATCATTCGCATCACACCGATTACCTTGGCTTCCACAAGACACATAGAGGGAATATCAATCTGAGAGATAATCAGGATATCCAATGGATCATGATCTTCACAGAAAGTCTGAGGTATAAAACCGTAATTAGCTGGATAATGTACTGCTGAGAATAGTACCCGGTCTAGCATCAGCATTCCGGTTTCTTTATGCAGTTCGTACTTGCCTTTACTTCCTTTCGGAATTTCAATGACACCTGTTACTACTTCAGGAGCATTTTTTCCAATGTTGACGTCGTGCCAAGGATTGATCATAGTTGTTTTGTTGATAAAAAATCTGAAACTAGATTTAATCCTTAAAGGTATAAATTAAACCAAAAAATCATGCCATTGAAGGCAATCGAATCGTGATATCAGTACCTTTTGACAGAATTGATTTTAATTCAATTGTACCAGCTATCTGCTCCACCGCTTCTTTCACCATATAAAGCCCCAAACCAGTGCCTACATTTTTTTGCGTTGCCCTGGTAAATAAGTTAAAAACTTCATTTTGGTATTTCTCATCAATTCCAATCCCATTATCTTGGATCGAAATTATGGCTCCTGACTCTAAAACGGTAATTGAAATTGTAATTCGCTTTTGGACTTCATCCTGTTTTTGAAACTGCACAGAATTACTAAAAAGGTTATTCAGAATCACTCGAATTTTCGAGCCGTCAGAAGCAAACTCACACTCTTGCTTAATATTCACTTCAACTGTAAATTTTGATAGATCAAATTTTGATTGATAAGCCTCCATCTGCTGTTCTACAATTTCTTGAAAATTAATTAGTGAGATCTTATTATCAATTTTTGTGGAACGACAAAAATCCAACATCTTGTAAATGAAGTCATCAAGCTTGAAAGTTGCTGAATCGATCATTTCGAAATATTCCAAAATATGAGGATCCTTGATTTCCATTTTAGCCAGTTTTGATACTCCTGAAATACTCATCAAAGGACCTCTTAGCTCATGTGAGAGACTGTAAACAAACTGATTCATTTCTGAATGTAACTTTTTAAGCTTAAGTGTCTTGTCTTTCAATTCAGATCGCATAAAGTAAATGTCAGCAGCATTCTTTATCGAGTTTTTTATTTGTTCAATATTCCAAGGCTTATCGATAAACCGATAAACTTCCCCTTTGTTGATCGCATCGATGACACTGGCTATATCAGAATAGCCCGTAAGTAAAATTCGGATTGGATCGGGATTTATTTTGACCATTTGCTCAAAAAACTCTGTACCAGTCATTCCAGGCATCCGCTGATCTGCAATACAGACGTGAATTTCCTCCTCTCGCGCTATTCGAAGTCCTTCTTCAGCATCAATTGCAGTAAAAATTTTAAAGTCTTTCCTTAAAGTTGCCCGGAAAGATTTTAAGTTATTATCCTCATCATCAATATACAGTACATGAATTTCCTTATTCATAGCGTTGGGTACCTTGGTAAACAGGAAGAGTAATGATAAAATTGGTTCCCTGACCTTCTTGCGTTTCTACTTCCAGCGTACCTTTATGATTTTCGATTATAGAATAAACAATCGAAAGACCCAAACCAGTACCTTTTCCTACTGTCTTAGTCGTAAAGAAAGGCTCAAATATTTTACTCTTTATGTGCGCTGGAATTCCCGGCCCATTATCTTCAATTTCTATCCGGATTTTGTCAACTTGGGCAATGGTTCGAATTATGATTTTAGGATATTTTATAAAATCGATGTAGTCTGCAATAGCATGAACAGAATTGTTGATAATGTTCATGAACACCTGATTTATTTTTCCAGCGAGACACTCCACCATTGGCAGTTCTCCAAATTCCCGCTCAATTCGTATGCGATTTGGCATAGAACTGTTCAGAAGAATAAGTGTACTGTTGATACCGTCATGAATATCCACCTTCTTGACATCCTGCTCATCGACTCTGGAAAAAATCCGAAGTCCTTTAACAATCTCAACAGTCCGACGAGCACCATCATCCATTCCTTTCAGAAGTTGCTCTACTTCATCTAATACATAGTCAAGCTCTAGATCCTCTTCAAGCTGCTTGGCTTCCTTCTTAGATGCTTCGGTAAAATCTTTTTGTCCCCTTTCCCGATAAAAAGTAATAATCTCCATGATATCTTTAATATCACGCTTGAGTGGAGTGATGTTAGAGCTGACAAAGTTGATCGGGTTGTTGATCTCATGAGCAATACCGGCTGTTAATTGACCTAAAGACGCCATCTTCTCCTGACTTACTAATTGGCTTTGGGCATTTTGGAGGTTCCGCAAAGTAAGTTCTAATTCATGAGTTCTGATTTTAACCTTGTCTTCAAGCATGGTGTTTTGCTCCCGAACCAACTGTTCTTTTTCTGCAAGTGCGATTAAGCGCTCTGCCTGTTCTTTTTCATTTTCTTTCTTAAGGATATTTATATTGTCTGCTAATGCCAAAGAAAGTAAAACAGCTTCCAACCCTGTTCCTACCAGCATTGGTAAATTAGCATAAAAACCTAAATTAAAGTAACCCTGAGTTTGTAATATATAGAATACTATACCCACCAAGAAGAAACTCCACGCGATCAGAAAGTAAAAAGCTGAGCGAATCTTCCTTCTGACAAGTATTATTGCAATTGAGAAAAATGTGATGACGACCAAGCCTCCATTTATATCTGTAATTTTGTAGCTTAAACTAACTGCCCCAATTAGCCTTAAAAGAAATGTAATAATGTAAGAAACCCATAATAATTTTAATATCCAGTCAAAAAAGGGTAACCTTTCAGGTGTAGACAAAAAACTACGAACAAATGGAATGGCAAATACACTTGCAATTGATGTGAATCCAATAATACTTATTTCATAAAGAAGCGGATTCTGATAGAGAAAATACCAGTATGAATGTCCAGAGAGTGAGACCTGTGCCAAGGCAATAAATAGCACATACATGCTGTAATATAAGTACAAGACATCCAGGACTGAGAAATAGAGAAATAAATTATAAAAAAACAGAGCAAGCATTATCCCTATATAAATATTGATAAAAACTGTTCTCTTATTATAGCTTGAATAAAAATCACCCTCTGAAGAAATTAATCCAGTAAATCGGATAGGCTCTGAAGAACTTATTTTCATTATCACATAGGGCAACCAATTTTCTGAATTAGTGATTTTAAAGGTAGGATTGGGATTACCGAAGTCATTAGAATTTGTATATTCAATCCCCTCCTTTCCGCGAAATACAAGAACTCCGTCAGCGTTGACTCTGTATAATTCTATACTTCTAAATGAAGGATTACTAATTTCAAGATAATATGGACCAAGTGTATCCATAGAAGTTGATCTCAAATCCAATGCAATAAACACTGTATCACTTTGAACTCCTAAATCGAGAATATCATATTTCTTAAAACTCATACCACGTAGATCCTGAATCCAGTTGGAATCTTCACTAATTCCATCCTCAAGAATATAAAAGCTATTAACTCGCTGAACGTCATTATTACTAAATATATCTAGGTATTTAGATAAGGGAAGAAGTATTATAAAAAAAATTATTACAATAATAAGGAAGTTAATCAGATTGAAACCCTTCATTGGTTGGCTGAACTATTATTAACAATTAAGTCAAATTTAACCATCATATCTCCCTTTGGCCCAGTTTCAAGTGTTTGATGAATTTTGTTGTTTCTAAGGCTGAAAATAAAATCTCTTTCTATAGAACCAGCAGTGGGTAATTCATCAATATTGTCTATGGCAAGAAGCGTAGCAATCAATCCTTCTTTAGGATAATAAAAGGTTCCATTATCTCCCAATGTCTCAATCACTTTATAGCCGACTTTTTTTGATATTTTCACGGTAGCAGGCGAGCACAAAGCCAATATTTTTTTTAGATTGAACTGAGATGCTATTGCAACGCCTACTTTTACTAGATAGATACTTCCTATTCCATAGCCTGCAACCTCCCTACTATTCCATAAACCACAATACTCAGCTACTTCTAAATCCTCAAATTGCTCCATATATTTTACAATTGTAGGATCTATTTCGACAATGGCTTCCTCCAATGGAAGTGGAAACCCTTTACTTCTCAATTGAATGCGTCCACCACCCAAGACCCTAAAATCATTCATGGATTCAAATAGTATCAAGTAGGTGTTCGGATTAGCTACCCATGATCTATCTGCCGAGGTCACTTTAGTGACGCCGTATGATTCAAGCACCTTTAGATGGCCTGCAATATATTTTTCCGTGGCCTCAATGTCCTCAGTTACTTTTATTACTCTTACTCTAACTTCCATGACTCATATTTGCGATCTTTTCTAAGTCTACATAGTATCTATCGGAGCGAATTGCTTTTCCAAGAAGAATCATTCTGGAAAAATATCCACATGCTCCTCCTCCTAAAATCACAGACGAGGCCAACTGTGGCCAGGAAGTAATAGTTTTCCCAATTTCAGTAATGCTTTTCTGAGCACCAGTTGATAAATTATTGAAATCCAATAGCGCCATTAAAATCTCAGTATTTTGATTTAAATTTTTTACAATAAGACCGGATTCTTCACCAAATTTCTGAAGTAGTCCATGAAGTATCGGACGCTCAGGTTCTAAATCAAACCTTTCTACATCGATCATTCCTCTATCGCTGGTATCCATCAATACAGGGATTCTTAGTTCCTTTGCTTTAATCCTGCTTTTAATTTTCATATCCAAACTATCACACTCTTCTATTAATAAATCCAAATTGCCTCCGTGTGTAAAAAATTCATGGATATTATCATCGTGAACGCCTTCATTGTATAACACAACATTCAGATAGGGGTCTATCTCTGCTATTTCCCGAGCAGCAATTACTGACTTCTTAAGTCCCAAATTATGAACCCCCGTACGTATTCTATTCAGATTACTAAGCTCCAGTGTATCGAAATCAGCCAATCTAAGTTCTCCACATCCTCGTTCCAAAGCTAGTGTTAAAGCTACACTCTGACCTACTGATAAACCTATTATTCCTATTTTCTTGCGCGCTAAGATCTTTTGCTCCTCCTCGGTGATCACATATTTGTTCCTAATCGTACGTACGGTAACAAACTCATCCTCCGGAAGCAGGTGAACCAGGCAATGGCGCCATGGATAATAAACCCAATTCCCGTAACTTGAAGGAGATTGGATGCCAAATAAATCTGAAATTGCCTCATCCAATTCATTTGGACTGAATTTCTTTTGAGGATTTCTGAGCTTGATCAAATCACTTACCTGCGTCTTGATCTCATCGTGGATAATTAAGCTGGTGTCTTGTTTAAGCCTCTGTAGTGCACTTTTTGATAAATCGTCTGAAGCATTTATTATCAATGGCTTATACACTTCCCCAGTAGAAGTACCCATTAGTTTTGACATCGAAATATACCTGAATGGCTTTATTAGTGAGTGAATAATAATTTACTAAAATGCAATAAATCAGTTAATGATAAATGAATAATATTCTTTTATTTTCACATCACTGTCATTCATTGTAGCAATCCAGCTTTTTTATCACTGATTTTCAGTGAATTGATAGGCTTATTCACTTTTCATCAGGACGATCTTACGAACGGTAAAGCTACTACTACTCATTACTGTCGTCCAACTAATCTTAGAAATTTCAAATAATAGGCCTTCATTACATAAATGAAGACCTTTTCTCTATTTTTAAAAAAGTACCCCTACCCTGAAAACAGAAATTCAGTTTGTGTTATACTGACTTATTTTTCAAATATTTTCTTAAAATATCCCGCGTTATCAGTCAGAAATTTTTCTAAACTCATATAAGAACACAGGTTTTTGACCGCTATCATTACCATTGTTAAAAAGTCGTCTGCCTCTTTTATTTTCTTGTGGAGTACGCTAAATAGTAGATTTAGGATCAATGTCACCCAAATTTGGGTTTTGATCCCATTCTCGCTGTCCGACAAAAAATACTTCAGCTCATCACGGTAGTCATTGGGACTGCTTGATTTGCTTGAAAAGCACTTCTATGATCCATCTGTTCTTATAAAGCTGGGCTATCGTCAATGCCTTATGGCCCATTAGATTACTGATAAACTCCAGTTTTTCACCACTCTGAGGATCAGTGTATACAACACTTTTACTATCTGAGAGATGCCATTCTTCTTGTATTTCAACAAGATAAGCTGTTCACCCACAATATGAGGAGAATGTGTGCATTCAAAATCCATCATTACCCCATATTCCGCATTGTCTTTTTTCCTTGTTACAAAATCCCTGTTGGCATCAGTCCATTTGGCAAAAGATAAATAGCGGTTATATCTTTTGTCAACTGCTGCTATGCTAAATTCTTTAGGCTGAATCACCTTTAGAAACATGTTTTCATTGGTCGCCGCCGGACGGATACAGATGAAGTTTGGAACGCATTCCGAAAGATTGGTTTTGGCGAAAGCTTTGACTCCACCTTTTTTCTCCCCTTTTAGAGGCTTTTGCCCAGCACCTTTCAGTACTGCTTTAAACAGAGTGATAGTCGTAGAATCAAAGACTTCCACATTGTGGGGATCCACCTCTACGACTATCTCAAGCCAGTTGACTTTCAGTCTGGATCTATAATGAGTAAAGAGTCGCATGTACAGCTCCTGAAAAAAAAATATGGCTTTAATTTTGGTTCACATCAGAAAGCGTACTTCGGGCAGGTAGTTGCTTGAATCCAAAAGGAATAAGCTTCTGAGCGATAAATGAAATATTCTTGTAACCTTCTTTCAAACTGCCATTACGAGTCAATAACGGGTAAAACATACATATAAAATGATCTGTTGTTTTGAGCTTTTTATAGTGTCTGTCAGACCCCTGCTGTTCTACTACATCTTTGAAAATTTCTCTTGGGATCAGCGATAAAAGCTGTATGACGATTGGATCTCCGGATAAAAAATTGGCACTACTTTACTTCATATTATTATTTCTTGCTCAAAACCACACTATAAAAAGATGAGGCAGCTTCTAGCTTGCCATTTTTCATTTTGTACTATTCTTAGATTAAATTGTTCACTAATATTTTTGATCTCGGACGACAGTAAATAGAATTAATGAATTGAATTCTTTTCATTGACTTAGAAATTTATTTTGATTTACTTGATGGGGAAAGTGAATAAAAGCATTTTGAAAAATGGAGGAATAACCCTTCAAAATTGAAGTTTTTTTTAGATTTTTGAGCTATGAAAGATAAACCTCAAGAAAAAATTAGAATTCTCTACATAGACGACGAAGAAAATAATCTTCAGGCATTTAAGGCCACATTTAGAAGAGAATATAAGATCTTTTTGGCAATTGGGGCCAATCAAGCAAGAGAAATACTAAAAACTGAGGAAATTGATCTGATTATAACCGATCAAAGAATGCCCGAAGAAACAGGCGTCGAATTTCTTGAATCTATAATACCCATCTACCCCCATCCGATACGGATTTTGTTGACAGGGTATACTGATATACAGGCTGTCATAGATGCAATAAACAAAGGAAAGGTCTATCATTATTTGACGAAACCATGGGAGGAAGATTACCTCCGAACTGTTATCAAAAATGCTTTTGAGACCTACACACTCAGACGTGAAAATGAGCGATTAATTCAAGCGTTGATCAAAGCTAACGAGCAATTGGAATTTTTACTTCGCCAGAATTTGCTTTCATAGGTTCAATATCTAGCAGCTAGTAGGAGTTGAAGTTCTTTGTGGCTTAAACCAAATTTCCTCCCTAAGTATGCATTGGTGAGGCTTCCTCGGTAAGTATAAACTCCTCGCAAAAACCATTTGTAATTAAAAATCATTTCCTCAGCACCTCTTAATTCTACCATTTGCAGAATTATGGGAGTGAAAATATTACTGAGTGAATAAGAAGCTGTTCTTGCCACCCTTGATGCAATATTGGGCACACAATAATGAATAATATCATGGACCAGATAAACTGGGTCTTGGTGCGTAGTCATTCTTGAAGTTTCAATACAGCCACCCTGATCAATTGATACATCGATAACAATGCTTCCTTGCATCATATTAGCGATCATTTCCTCTGACACCACAATTTTGTTACGGCCTTTTTCCTCACGCAGAGCCCCAATGACTACGTCTGCTTCAGACAGCGCTTGATTTAGACTGAAGTTATCAATCGTGGAGGTGTAAATTTGCTGTCCAAGAAGCTGCTTAAGTCGTCGTAATTTGTAAATATGATTATCAAAAACTTTAATCGATGCACCCAAACCTAGCGCTGTCCTTGCAGCATACTCTGCAACGGTACCTGCTCCAATAATTACTACTTGAGTAGGTGGCACCCCAGTCACTCCCCCCATCATCAACCCTTTTCCTTCGCTAACACTGGATAAATATTCTGATGCGATAAGCATTACCGTACTCCCTGCAATTTCTGACATTGCTCTGACCACAGGCATTCCTCCCACTTTATCTTCTAGGTATTCAAAGGCAGTTGCAGTAATTTTCTTTTCATTAAGCGCATTAAAAAATTCTTTAGACTGTCTTCCTGCTTGCAATGAAGATATCAAACAACTCCCTTGGCTCATAAAGCTGATTTCTTCGATTGTAGGCGGATCTACTTTAAGCACCACTTCCGAAGCAAAGACTTCTTTACTAGAATAAGAAACCTTTGCTCCAGCATCGGAATAATCTTGATCAGTGAATTTTGCATTTAAACCTGCGCCAGATTCCATAATGACTTGAATCCCATTGATTGTTAATAAGCCTACTGCCTCAGGAGTAATGACTACTCGCTTTTCTTGATTAGAAGCCTCCTTGGGAAGACCTACGGTCAAGTAGTGATCGCTCTTATTTACTTTCAATGGAGACTCCTTTGGAATCGATCCAACTGCAGCAATTGGGATAGTTTCAGTTGCCATCGTTTATGTGTTGTAGTTTAAGGGTTCGTTGCGTTGGGGAATCTGAAAGAATCTCAATCAGAAAAAACTGTTCTGGAAGAAAAGCTGCTATTCGCTCCGCCCATTCCAACCAACAATAATTTCCACTATAAAAATACTCTTCTATTCCGATATCCAAAGCCTCAACAGGATCATCTATTCTATAAAAGTCAAAATGATAAAATTGTTGATTCTGCTTATTTTCATAATGATTTACAATTCCAAAAGTCGGACTACTTACCTGATCAAAAATCTCAAAAGCACTTGCAAGTGACTTGATCAAGGTGGTTTTCCCTGCTCCCATTTCACCTTTAAAGATCCAAATCTTATCATCGCCAGCCAGCGTAATAAGCTTCTTGGCTACCGAAGCTATTTCATCTAAGGAATATGAAAACTGAATCAAACTGGAATTATTTTGGGGATAAATGGACAATTGGTATAATCATTTCCTCCAAAGATACACCTCCATGCTGAAAAGTATCTTTATAGAAGTTTACATAATAGTTGTAATTGTTTGGGTATGCAAAAAAGTAGTCCTCTACCGCAAACACGTAACTGGAAGAGATATTCAGTTTTGGAAGCTTTACATCTTCTGGCTTCTTGACTTCAAATACCTTTCCAGCTTCAAAGTTGAGATTTTTTCCCTGCTTGTATCGGAGATTAGTAGTTACATTTTTGTCTCCAATAATTCGATAAGGTTTATTTACCCGTTTTGTGCCGTGATCTGTAGTGATAATGACCTCGGCTCCGGCTGCATGTATTTTTTTCAGCAACTCAAATAGCGAGGAATGCTCAAACCAACTCGTCGTTAGCGATCGATATGCAGATTCATCAGGTGCCAGTTCTCGAATCATCTTCATGTCTGTACGAGCATGTGAGACCATATCGACAAAATTGTAAACCAGTACATTTAACTCATTCTGAAGAAAGGTGTGAAATTGCTCTAAGACTGCTTTTCCCTGATAGGACTGAATAATTTTATTGTAGGAAAACTTAATTGGAAGTCTATTTTTTTCGAGGTTAATTTTGATCCATTCCTCCTCAAAGTTATTTTTTCCTTCGTCAGAGTCTTCATCTTCCCAAAAGTTGGGATAGAGTCTCGCCATGTCCATCGGCATCATACCACTAAATAGGGCATTTCTGGCAAAAGCAGTTGTAGTAGGTAAGATGCTGTAGTAAGTGTCTTTTTCTTTAAGATTGAAATAAGGAGACAAAAGAGACTCAATATCTTCCCATTGGTCCAATCGAAAATTATCAACAACTATAAAAAAAAGCGGCTTTTTTTCTTTTAGGTGAGGAAATACCTTCTTTTTCATTACTTGTGGGGATAGCAAAGGTCTTTCCTGATTGCGCTCTTCCATCCAGCTGATGTAATTTTCTTTTATGAATTTAGAAAAGTTGGCATTTGCCTCAATTTTCTGAGATTCTAACACCTGCTGCATACTTTTATTTTCAGTATTATCTATTTCCATTTCCCAATAGGTCAACTTTTTATAGATATTAGACCAATCCTGAAAGTCTTCTGCATCTCCAAAAGCAGCACTGATATTCATGAAATCCTGCTGATAACTCTGAGTAGTTCGTTCATCGATGAGTTGCTTATTTTGTAAGAGCTTTTTCACCGAAAGTAAAATCTGACTAGGATTGATTGGCTTAATGAGGTAATCAGCGATTTTCCCACCTATAGCATCGTCCATGATGTGCTCCTCTTCACTTTTGGTGATCATCACTACAGGAATCTGCGGTTTGAGCAATTTGATTTGTTGAAGCGTCTCCAGACCTGTCATACCAGGCATCATTTCGTCCAGGAAAATAACATCAAAATTCTGTTTTTCCACCTCCTCGATAGCATCTACCCCAGAATTAACAGTGGTAATCTTATAGCCTCGTTGCTGAAGAAAAAGTATATGCGGCTTGAGAAGATCTATTTCATCATCTGCCCAAAGAATGGTAAAGTTATGTGACATGTCTATTTCTGTTTCTTTTTAAAATTATAATTACTTTTGAGTCAAACAAACGCGGCCTCCGTGAAAAGCCAGAAAATATTAAATGACCCGATTTACGGACTTATTACGATCCCAAGCGAATTGATTTTTGAGATTATAAACCACCCGTTTTTTCAACGGCTTAGAAGAATCAAACAGCTAGGCCTTACAGATTTCGTGTATCCCGGGGCACTGCACACTAGATTTCATCATGCTTTAGGCGCGATGCATCTGATGCGTATCACTCTTGACAATCTACGCATAAAAGGTAATGAAATCTCTGATCAAGAATACGAAGCATCTTTGATCGCTATTTTACTACATGATATCGGGCATGGACCATTCTCTCATGCGCTCGAGCATAGTCTGCTTCAGGATGTACCTCATGAATCACTTTCAATACTTATCATTGAACTCCTTAATCGAAAATTAGGAGGTGAATTAGAGCTAGCTTTAAGAATATTTAAGAATCAATATGATCGAAAGTTCTTTCACCAACTTGTCTCCAGCCAGCTGGACATTGATCGATTGGATTACTTACAGCGAGACTGTTTCTTCACCGGGGTGTCTGAAGGAACTATAGGGGCTGACCGTATTATCAAAATGATGGATGTCAAGGATGATCAAATCGTCATTGAAGAAAAAGGAGTCTATTCTATCGAAAACTTCCTAAGTGCAAGAAGACTTATGTATTGGCAAGTCTACTTGCACAAGACCACAGTGAGCGCAGAAAAAATGTTGATAAATTTAGTCAATCGGGCAAAATATCTTCGCCGAGCCGGGGAGAGCCTGACTATTTCAGAAGATTTTGATTTTTTCCTTTCCAATCGGATCACAGTGCAAGACTTTGCGTCTTTTCCGGAGATTCTGCCAAAATTTCTTGAGCTTGACGATTTTGATATTTGGGGCGCTATTAAACTTTGGAAAAACCACTCCGACTATGTGCTCAGAAATATATCTCAGATGTTTTTGACTAGAAATCTATTCGAAATTGATTTACGCACCGAAGCTTTTTCCAAAAATCAAGTGGCAAAATTCAAAGAAAAGACACTACTGAAACTTCAGATCCCTGCAGGAGATATAGACTTTTTCTTTTCGCATGGTGTCGTAAGCAACTATGGCTATGTAATGGAGGATCGGATCAATATCTTAACAAAAAAAGGCGAAGTCATTGACGTAGCTAAAGCAGCAGATCTACCGAATATCAAAGTAATGAGTAAAATCGTGGAAAAACACTACATCTGTAAAGCTAAAAGTGTAATTTTGAACTAGAAAATAAATTTAATTACGATGAAGTTTTCACTCGCTCAAATAGCTGGGATTCTAAATGGAAAAGTTGAAGGTGATGAAACCATCACCGTAGATCGTCTGGACAAAATCCAAGAGGGTAAGTCTGGCGGTATATCTTTTTTGGCAAATGAAAAGTACACTCCTTATATCTATGAAACTGAAGCTACAGCAGTCATTGTATCAGCAGATTTCATGGCAAGCAAACCAATTAAAACTAACCTTATTCGGGTAGAGGATGCCTATAGAGGCTTTACCTTGCTTTTGGATGCTTATTCTAGTTTGATGAAAACTGGAATAGAGGGAGTGGAAGTTCCATCTTTTATGGATCCTTCCAGTACAGTAGGTGAACACCACTACAGAGGGGCTTTTTCTTATATCGGCAAGAACTGTTCGATAGGAAACCATGTGAAAATTCATCCTCATGCTTTCATTGGGGATCGGGTCCAGCTCGGGGATCATACCATAATTTATGCTGGAGCAAAGATTTGCGCAGATTCTAACATAGGAAAGTACTGCGAAGTCCAATCAGGGGCGGTGATAGGATCAGACGGCTTTGGATTTGCTCCACAGCCTGACGGAACTTATAAAGCAATTCCACAAATCGGGAATGTAATTCTTGAAGATCATGTCAGTGTCGGAGCTAATTCAACTATTGACTGCGCAACTATGGGGTCTACAATTATACGAAAAGGTGTAAAAATTGATAACCAAGTCCAAATCGCCCACAATGTGATTATTGGAGAGAATACAGTAATCGCCTCACAAACTGGTATTTCTGGGTCCACCGAAATTGGTAAAAATTGCATTATAGCAGGTAAAGTTGGAATAGTGGGACATCTAAAAATTGCCGAAAATACAAATATCGGCGCCAACACAGGTGTTACGAAAAGTATCGTTACTGCTGGCCAAACTTTGTTTGGATACATTGGAATGGACATTAAGAACTTTTTGAAATCTTATTCCATTTTTAAAAATTTAGAAGGCTTGGAGAAGCGATTGAAAGAACTGGAAAAAAAGCAGTAAATTTGCAGCCTTTGCTGAGATGAACGCTTTAACTATGAGATGAAAGTAAAACAACACACTATTCGGAAGCAGGTAGAATTATCCGGGGTAGGTCTGCACACTGGGGTAATTTCCAACATGATTTTCGTCCCAGCACCACCAAATCATGGTATTAAATTTCAACGAGTTGACTTAGACGGAAGACCAACTGTCGATGCAGACTGTGACCTTGTGGTCGATGTGTCAAGAGGAACTACACTAGAGCAAAGTGGCGCTAGAGTCTATACTGTTGAACACGTATTAGCAGCACTGGTTGGATTAGAGATTGACAATGTTCTCATTCAATTAGACGGCCCAGAGCCTCCGATAATGGATGGATCTTCAATCCAGTTCATCGAAGTGCTTGAAGATGCGGGACTTGAAGAGCAAAATGCATTACGAAGATTCTTCGAGGTTCAGGAAAGTATCCAATACAGAGACGTGGCTCGAGAGGTGGAAATAGTGGCATTACCTACTGATAATTACCGAGTAACTGTAATGGTGGACTATAACTCTCCAGTATTGGGAAGTCAGCATGCATCGATCACGGATATCAGTCAATTCAGATCAGAAATAGCCTCTTGTCGAACCTTCTGCTTTCTACATGAGCTAGAAATGCTCTACAATTCAAACCTGATCAAAGGAGGAGATTTAAACAATGCAATTGTAGTAGTAGACAGAGTGGTCGAAGAAAAAGAGTTAGTACACTTGGCGAAGATGTTCAATAAGCAAAAAGTTGAAGTCAAAAAAGAAGGGATCTTAAATAACGTTGACCTTCGCTATAAAAATGAGCCAGCGCGTCACAAACTATTGGATGTAGTTGGAGATCTTGCTTTGGTCGGAAGGCCACTGAAGGCACAAATCTTAGCTGCAAGGCCCGGACATGCTGCTAATGTTGCTTTTGCTAAAAAATTAAAACGTGCGATGGAAAAGTCATCCAATTCCCACATCCCCTATTATGATCCAAAACTGCCGCCAGTGATGGACGTAAATCAAATCAGTAATATTCTCCCTCATCGATACCCTTTTCAGCTTATAGATAAGATTATTTATCTAGATGAAACAGTAGTAGCAGGAGTGAAAAATGTAACGATTAATGAACCATTTTTTATGGGACATTTCCCTTCAAACCCAGTCATGCCTGGCGTACTACAGGTAGAAGCTATGGCTCAGACTGGCGGTATTTTAGTCCTTAGTACAGTAGAGGACCCAGAGAATTACTGGACCTACTTCCTTGGTATAGAAAATTGCAAGTTCAGAAAGATGGTTCTACCCGGTGATACGCTTATTTTTAAATGCGAATTATTAGCTCCTATCCGAAGGGGAATCGCAAAAATGAAAGGTGAGGCTTATGTAGGCAACACTTTGGTTTGTGAGGCGGTAATGACTGCTAGCATAACCCGCAAAGAATTATGATTAGTCCTATGACTCAAATAGATCCAAAGGCTCATTTGGGAAAAAATGTTCAAATTGATCCATTTACCATGATTCATGAAAATGTAGAGATTGGAGACAATACTTGGATAGGATCAAATGTCACGATTTATTCCGGTGCGAAAATTGGTAAAAATTGTAAGATCTTCCCTGGATCAGTGATTGCAGGAGTTCCCCAAGATCTGAAATTTCAAGGGGAGGATTCGACAGTCATTATTGGAGATAATACTACCATCAGAGAGTGTGTCACTATTAGCAGAGGAACTGTTGACAAGCAAACCACAGTAATTGGCAGTCATTGCCTCTTGATGGCATATGTACATGTGGCTCATGATTGTGTCATTGGAAGCAACGTTATTATTGCAAATGCAGTACAAATAGCCGGGCATGTAGTGATTGATGATTGGGCAATTGTAGGAGGGTCAAGTGCAATACACCAGTTCGTAAAAATTGGTATGCACTCTATGATTTCAGGAGGTTCACTCGTCAGAAAAGATGTGCCTCCATTTACAAAAGCTGCTCGTGAGCCACTCTCTTATGCAGGAGTCAATTCACTGGGATTGAGAAGAAGAGGTTTTTCAAGCGAATCAATTTCGCATATTCAGGAAGTCTACCGATTCTTATTCTTGAATAGTATGAACAACAGTAAAGCTTTGGAAGAAATCGAAGTAAACTTACCAGCGACTAAAGAGCGAGATGAAATTTTGAATTTCATCCGATCTTCAGAACGCGGAGTAATGAAGGGTTATATTAATTAATAATGATAGAAATCCAATTTGAAGAGGCCTCAAAACGCTTCCAATATGAATGGATTTTCAAAAATCTTTCACTAAACCTTTGCCAAGGTCAATCACTTGCTCTGACAGGAAGTAATGGGTCTGGGAAATCCACTTTACTGAAATGTATAAGTGGAGCTATTCCGCTTTCTTCAGGTAAAATCAAGTTTAAAAAACTTGAGAAAGAAATCCCAGGATCAGATTGGTTTAATTTTTTAACAATTGCGGCTCCTTATTTAGAATTACCTGAAGAGTTTACCCTTTCTGAATTAATAGATTTCCATTTTAAGTTTAAATCGTCCCTGAACGGAATTTCGAAGAAAGAAATACTTGAGATCATTTATTTGGAGGCTCATTCTGATAAGATGATCAATCAGTTTTCGTCAGGAATGAAACAACGCCTAAAGCTTGGACTTGCCCTACTCTCTGAAGTTTCGATCGTATTACTAGACGAACCTACCTCTAATCTTGACCGTAAGGGAGTTCAATGGTATCAAGATTTGATCGAGAATTATGGTGAGAACAGGATAATAATTGTTTGCTCGAATGAGCCAAGGGAATACGAATTTTGCAAACAAAAAGTCGTTTTAGAAGATTATAAGAAAACATAGCACTTGAACTTTAATCACTATCTTTAATTTTAATGTCAATACGAACTGGATGAAAATAAACTTGAAACTTATAAAAATTGTAACCCTAATTGCTGCAACAGTCTTAGTTCAAGCATGCGGTGGTGATGGATACAATAGTCCTAATCCAACTCCTACAAAGACCCCGGCAGAGCTGGCAACTGAAGCCTTGACTGGAACAGGTACATTAACTTGGACTTTGGCCGGCACTAATTCCGTAACAAGAGATGGAACTAATGTGACTGATTTATATACAAACTTTGAATTGGTCTTGAATTCTGGATCTTCAAAAACTTACACTTCGAAAAACAATAATGACCTTTTCGATACCTCTGGCAACTGGTCATTTGCAGGGACTAACTTTGATAAATTTACACTGGCAGGATCAAAACCCGCTTCAGCAAGAGAGATTTCTTTTACTAGAACTGAGGATAATCTTAGATTGATCTTTACAATTACAGCTCCTGGTGCGAGAATAAACGGAACCTTTGCAGTCGCTGGGAACTACGTATTTAACCTTAACAAAAAATAATTGTAAGACTTTAAAATAGAAAAGGGAGCGCGCGCGCTCCCTTTTCTATTTTAAAGTCACAACTGTAACGCCTGCTCCACCACGGTCCGCATGCTCATCTTCCATAAGCTTGATCTGGCTCATATCCTTTAAGAAATTCCTTGTGAGGTCGCGAAGAATTCCATTTCCTTTTCCATGGACAATTCTTAAGTCTTTGATACCAAGCATATAGCCTTCATCGATAAAGGTCTGGATTAACGATAATATTTCTTCCCCTCTTTTTCCTCGAAGGTCCAAATTCATGGAAAAGTCCATCATCTTTTCATTCGTATTGAAATTGCCACGGAAGCTACTCGACTTCTTCTCCTTCTTAACTTCTCCCTGAGAAATTCGCTCCAATCGCGAAATTTTGACGTTAGACTTTAGTTCTCCGATTGATAATTCAGCCTCTTTTGATCTCAACTGAAGAACTTCTGCTATGGCTCCATTATCCTTCAAACGTACCCAATCCCCAACTTTGATGTCGCCAGGGAGAACGACTATGGATGGTGTTTTTACTTTAATTTTTTCCGGCTTTATTTTTTCTTTAAATTCTTCCAGTTGTTGCCTGACCTGCTTGGTACGCTCTTTTTCAGCCTTGTCCTCTTTTATTTGACGGATCGTAGCCTCTATTTTCTTATTTGTTTGATCTAACAGTGATTTAGCTTCCTCTTTTGCTTCCTGTATGTACTTTTTCTTTGTTGTTTCTAAGGTTTCTTTAAGCTCTTTATATTCCTGTAAGCGAGTTTTCAAGAGATGATCTTGGGATTTTACTTCAGCCAAAAGCTCTCCGTATTGATTTTTTTCATTTTCAAGCTGTGTCAAAAGGCGGTCGTACCTGACTCGATCTTCTCCGATCTGACTCTTAGCATAATCAAGAATTTCTTTTGATATGCCAATCTTCGATGCAATTTCTAGGGCAAAGGAAGACCCGGGTTTTCCTATTTCCAACTGATACATTGGCTCCAGTTTATCAACATCGTAGCGCATTGCTCCATTGACAAGTCCTTGATTTTTACTCGCAACTTGTTTTAAGTTACCGTAGTGAGTGGTTATTACGCCATAGGCACTAAGTTTATTCAATGCTAGCAATATAGATTCGGCAATTGCTCCTCCAAACTGTGGCTCCGTCCCAGTTCCAAATTCATCAATAAATACGATTGTCTTCCGATCGGCAAAATTTGAAAAATGCTTCATACTCATCAGATGAGAACTATAGGTACTAAGATCATTTTCAAGATTTTGCTCATCCCCAATATCAATAAAAAAATTATCAAACAAGGTACTTTTAGATTCTGGCTCAACTGGGATTAATAGTCCACATTGGAGCATGTATTGAAGCAAAGCCACAGTCTTCAAAGTCACGGATTTACCGCCAGCATTTGGCCCTGAGATTACTAAAAGACGCTCATGTCCACTAAGCTTAATTTGAAGTGGTACCACTTTTTTCCCCTGAGCTTTCAAAGCAATTTCCAGAAGTGGATGCCGGGCATTTCTAAAGATTAACTGTCTTTCTTTTGTGATTTCAGGCCGGGCACTAGTCGTTTTTTGAGCAAATTTTGCTTTTGCCCGAATGAAATCCATCAATCCAAGAAAATTTGTCGCTTTCCGCAAAGCAGGAATTGCTGGCCGTAATCGGTTGGTGAGCAGTGTAAGAATCTTGATGATCTCCCTTCGCTCCATGTATTCCAAATCACGGATTTCATTATTGATATCCAGAGCTTCTTCGGGTTCCATGAACACCGTCTGTCCCGTAGCCGATTCATCATGGATAAATCCTCGGAGTTTACGTTTATTTTCAGCGGCAACAGGAATCACCAGGCGACCAGATCTTACCGTCATTTGAGCATCTTCTGGAGTAAGACCTTTGGCTCTGGCTTCCCTAAAAACTCGCTCCATTACTTTGCGTAAGCGGGCTTCCTCATAGAGAATCTGACTACGAATCAATTGAAGCTCGCGACTGGCATTGGCTTTTACTTTACCTTTTTCATCAATGATGGCATCAATTGCCTTAAGCAATGAAAGGTCCAGATCAATTAATAATCCCAGTAATTGACTCAGAACTGGATAGACTGCTTCGTTTTTTTGAAAGAATGAAACACAAGTCCTAATTGTTTGCAGCGAAAGCTTAACCTCATGGAAATCCTCGGCATCCAAAAACGAATTTTCAAGTTTTGCTTTCTCCAAATATGGGTAGAGATTAGTGAAATTTGACATTGGAAAAGACTCTCCTGAAACCAATATTTGGCGAAACTCCTCTGTCTGGTCTAATAGTCTGGCAACCAAATTAGCATCTGAGGTAAAGGATATTTTATCTACAAAATCCATCCCCAAAGATGAAGTACATTCAGCCTTGAGAATTTCTTTGATTTTTACGAAGTTTATTTTGTGTTCGAGATTGGAAGGATATAGCATTAATTTCCTGGTTGATCCAGGGCAGTTTCTGTGGATTGTTTCAGACTTAAAGAGTCAACTACCCGTGCATATATTGCATCTATTTTTGCTGGATACTCAAGGTAGTAGATCATACTTTCAGTGAAAACTGAATCTTCCACATCATGTTTTAAAAAAACTTCTCTTTCCAACAATCGATAGAGCACTTGAGAGGAATCGTAAGAAATTGGCATGGCTCCAGCAATCCCTTCAGTCAATTGAATATCAATCAAAACCTCAACCATCTTACCCTCTGAAAGCACCTCTTTAGGTTGATTTTCTGAGACACATCCCATTTGTACAAGGATCAAAAAACTAAATTGCACCAATCTTCTCACTTAGTAAATTTAGGTTTTTTAACTGGAAATCTCTTCCTCCTTTATGTGAGCGGAATTTTATAATTCGACAGAGTACCATAACTTAGAGTTTTAAAAATGTCCGGATGAATAACTTATTCAGTAAGCTTAGAAAATACGAAATCATGATTCGAAAAGTGGCTAATAATCACCTTCAAGGTGAATATCAGTCCATCTTTAAAGGCTCAGGATTAGAATTTGATGACTTGCGACCCTACCAATATGGGGATGATGTACGGACTATAGAATGGAAAGTGTCAGCAAAAGGTCATGGAACCTTCGTCAAAACTTTTCGGGAAGAGAAAGATCAATCCGTGTTTTTTCTGCTTGATATAAGTGGAAGTCAAGATATAGGGCAAGAGGGAAATCGAAAAATCGATCAGGGAAGAATCATTTCGGGAGTACTTACACTTGCTGCAGTATTTGAAGGAAGTCAGGTAGGATTGGTGAGTTATTCAGATGAAAAGGAGAAACTAATTTTACCTGCCAAAGGTGGCAAACAGGGAGTGAAGATGATCAAAGGAATTTTTGAGCACCAAAATAAATCCTTGAAAACAGATCTGAATGGGCTATTTACCTTTGCGTTAAATCTGATAAAAAAGCGAGCTGTGATAATTGTAATATCTGATTTTATTGATTCTGACTATGAGCGCCCTTTTCGAGCGCTTGCTGAGCGGCATGATTTGGTAGCTATACAGCTGACGGATCCCAGAGAGTCGGCCTTACCATCCTTAGGAATTATTCCAGTATATGATAAAGAGAAAGGAAAGACTACTTGGGTGAATACCGCTTTTGGAGGTTTCTCAAAAAAAATAGCTGACACATTCACCACTGACCGCGCACATCTTCAGGATCTTTGCAAAAAAAATCAGATTAATTATTTGGCGATTGACACCACCCAAGATATTATAGTTCCCCTGATTGAGCTGTTCAAGTACAGAAACAAAAGTATGAAACGTGGCTAAAAGTCTCTTAATTATTTTATTATCTATCTTTTCGATAGCAGTCAATGCCCAAGAAGTAACTGTAAATGGCTATTTCATGGAGGATTCAGCGAAGCTAGGCGAGCGAGTAGGATATGTTCTAAAAGCAAGCTACCCGGCAACTAAGCAATTGATCTTTCCGGATTCACTCTATAATTTTGGAGGACTGACTCTTTTAGAAAAGCAGACCTTCATATCAAAAACTACAGCAGGCGTCACATTAGACAGCGCAATCTACTTCTTGTCAAATTTCTCCCTCGAGCCAAGTATTTTCCTTTCACTTCCGGTTTACGAACTGGCACGCTATGATAGTGTGACTTATTCTCCATTGGAGGCAGAATTAAAGCTGAAATTAACACTGGACATTATCCCTGAGCAGCTCGTATTTCAAGAGAATAATGTATATCAAGCACTTAATAAACCTACTAATTGGATAGTAATAAGTGTTCTGATCGGAGGAATTATTCTTTTATTGAGCATACTCTATTTGCTTTTCAACAAGAAGATTATTGGTTTTTTTACTCAATTATCAGAGAAAAGACGCTGGAAGAAGTTTGAGAAAAAGTGGAAGTTTCAGACCGCAGAACTCACTAAAAAACCTTCGACTGAGCTTGCCGATGAGGTAATCGGTCTATGGAAAGGTTACCTAGAAAGCATTACAAAACTGCCTATAAAAGAATGGACATCCAGCGAAATTGGTGAGCAGCTTGCAGATATCAAAATCTTCACCTCACTTCGTACCATCGATATGATCATCTACGCAGGCGAATCTTCAAAAACTGAAGAGGCAACAGCATACCTATTTGAGGCAGCTAAAGAAAAATTTGAAAACCAATTAAGTAAAACCTACCATGATCGAACAGCTGTCTGAGTTTTTTAGCTGGTTTTGGTTTTTTCCAGAGACCTTGAAATCTTACGAATGGGAGAAGCCCTGGATATTAAACTTGATCTGGATTATCCCTGCATTTATGCTCATTCGGAAATTTGTAAAGTTTTTAAAAAATCCAGTATTAGAGCTTTCACTGCCAAAATCTGTATCGGGTAACAATCCATGGACCTACCTCCGACTAATTCCATCAATGTTTTTCTTCTTCTTCTTAATCATGATGGTCATAGCGCTAGCCCGACCACAGCGGAGCAATGAACGAGTAGAACAATTCACAGAAGGAATTGACATTATGCTTGTCATGGACATTTCAGAGTCGATGGACTTGCATGACTTCAGCCCAAATCGTCTGGAAGCATCAAAAGCTACAGCGGTAGATTTTATCAATGGGCGTTTTGGAGACCGTATTGGTATGGTTGTTTTTGCGGGTGAGGCATATAGCTTAGCCCCTTTGACCAATGATTACGAACTCTTAACGGATTTGGTCAGTGAGATATCATTCAGCATGATGGAAGCAAAGGGAACTGCTATTGGCTCAGCTTTGGCATCAGCGACCAATCGAATGAAAGATTCTGAATCCATCTCTAAAGTGATGATCCTGCTTAGCGATGGAGAGAGTAACGCTGGAAATGTGGATCCCTTATTTGCAGCACAGCTCGCTTCAGCATTGAATATCAAAATTTATACGATAGCCGTGGGTAAGGATGGAATGGTTCCTTATGGCACAGACTTCTTTGGCCGACCACAAATGGTCGAAAGCTACTTAGATGAAACTACACTGAGGGAAATTTCAAAATTAGGAAACGGAGAATTCTTTAGAGCTTCAGACGCTAGCACGCTTGTGGACATTTTTGAGCGGATAGATAGTCTGGAGAAAACGGAGATCAAGGAAAATCGCTATAAAGAAACCTCTGATTATTACCGAGTTTATATGTTTTGGGGACTCATGCTCTTATTCAGCTGGATGCTTTTGAAAAGCTCCTTTCTGAATAATTTTTTATTGGATTAGCGACTCTCCAAAAGTCCGCTTTTTCCAAAGTTCCAATCGAGGATTCATAACTGTAAACCAAAGTGGAGGAAATAATGCCAAAACAATCATGGCGGAATAACCTGCGGGAAGCTGGGGACTTTCATCATAGTGATTCAAAACTTGATAAGGCTTATGCGTATTTGCATGGTGATCAGAGTGCCGCTGCAATTGAAAAAGCAAAAAATTACTAACTACCTGACTGGCATTCCAAGAATGAATTGGTGCCACTCGCTCATAAGTCCCTGATTCTAACTTCTTCCGTTCCATTCCATAATGCTCAAGATAGTTTACCAATTCTAAAAGTGAAAATCCAAAAATACTTTGAGTAAAAAAAAATAATGTAACTTCCCAAACGATACGACCCAAGAGTACTGATGAAATAACACATGCTAGGCCTGCAAAGAGTATAGGCAATACTGTAAACTGCATCATTTGATTCTTTATTGACCAGAATGGGATTTCTTTTTTAGAAAGTCTTTGGCGCTCTAATTCCCATGCACTCAGGTAGCCATAAACTACTGATCGGTACCAAAAGGAATAAAAACTCTCACCGAATCTACTAGTAGCTGGATCATCGGGCGTGGCAACCCGAACGTGATGCCCCCGATTATGCTCGATAAAAAAATGCATATACGAAACGGTCATCAAAAGCATTTTAGAATACAGCTGCTCAAGGGCACCGTTCTTATGCCCCAATTCGTGAGCTACAGTGATCCCGATCCCTCCTGTAATCAAAGCCATTCCACCTGAAAAGCCTAAGAATTCCCACCAGTAAAAATTACCAACACTTACAATATAAAAACCCCAAATTAAGATTCCAAACTGGACGTACACCCAAAAAAAAGTGACCAGCTTGTAAAATGTCTGGTGAGTGACTTGACTGATTGCCTCTCTGGCTATATTGTTTTGATCTTTACTGATCAAAAAATCCATAATAGGCACCAAAATAAAAACAAAGCAATGAATCAAAAACAAGTTCGGACCACCTAAATACACACCAATGATCAACAATAGCGGTAAAATCAGTGCACTGAAAAAACCGATTTTCTTAAGACTGGACATTTGATTTACATTAGAGTATATCAAATTAAACTAAAATCTCCTATCAAGAAAGACTGACACTTATATTTTTTGCATTGTAGCTGATTAACTTCAGACTGTGAAGTGGCTTGTTTCACCACACTGCGGTTATGAACTATGGAAATATGATTTTCTGCAATTATGCCGGCAGCCTAATTTTCGTTGCTTGACATACAGAAAACCCACTAAGGCGAGGGAGGCTAATAACGGGAAACTAAAGTGCCGGCATTGCTAGCGTTTACCATATATTATTTAGTTTCTATCTTTAGGTTGTTCAATTGCAGAAATTTGATGAGATAAATCTATGTTAATTTCCGCTTATCTGACAAATAGATATAATATCCCAGCACTAAGATATACTTCTTACTACTCTTACTCTTTGATAAAATAACCTCAATGATTAGACATGGGAGGATTTAGTCCAACTTGATTTCAGGAATTTTGGGTCCAGAGATTGAATTCAACAAAGTACATATAATGACTAAGATGAATTTAGGAGCAGAAGTACAATATTCTCCGTTACTTAGGCCAAAGATTCACATTAAGTTCAACTTGCTGGATGTTTACCCTTGAATTTGCAAGGGGAGGAAAAGTTAGGCTAGAATTTTTCGGTCTCTTCAAAGGCCTATAAAAATTTTGGAAATAACTTTCTATGCTGCGTTCTTGGCTGTCCCTTTTTCATGAAGTTCATTTGGTTTCTTTTTAGTGGTATGGTGAACCTTTTGGTTATAATATTCAATATGGCTTTTGATCCCCTTATTTAATTTAAAGCCATCAATGCAAGGATTGAGATAGATATAATCATACTTAATTGATTTCCAGAATCTTTCGATCCAAATATTATCTAATACCAATTCAAGTTTTGAAATTCGCATTAAATTCATTTAGAAAATGGTGATTTGAAGTGATTGATAAAATTGTTGCTTTAGATAAATTCTTCACGCTTTCATACAGCCATTCCTTCAAGTCTTCCATGGTGGTAAACACCTTGTTTTTAAATCTCGTTTTCATGTATGCCCAGACCTGTTCGCAAGGGCTGAGCTCCGGAGAATAGGCGGGAATGTTGAGCAGGAAAATATTCGCGGGAACGGTCATGTTTTTAGTAGAATGGAACCCTGCATTATCGATTACGACTAGTTTGAATTCTTTTGGCCGATGCTGGGATAACCCGTCGAGATAAGCCTCAGATAGTTTGGTGGACACTCCTTCAACCTCCCAGACAAAACTGTCCCCAGCTATGGGTGAATAACTGCCGTATAACTAGGTGGAAGAGAATTTATGCCCCTAGCTGATTACAGGCCTTACTCCTTTGGCACTGATACATGATCCCATGTGGCTCATCAGTCCAAATCTGCTTTCGTCCTGGAAATACAGGTTGACGCTGGTGTACTCAGCTTTATCCAGACCTGTTTTAAGCTCCCTGAATGTGGTTGGAAGTTTTAAAAAAGGCTGCTTCAGCCCGGGGGTCTTTTTGGATATGGCTCTTGCGTGGCCGTTTTACCTTCGTTTTGAAATGCTTGATTAGGTATGCTCTGATCCGATGCTAGCTCACTTCTACCTCATACTGCTACTTGAGACCCAGTGTTTGGCATCCCAATAACCCATGAAGGGGTTTTTAGCATCGTTCACGCTTTGGCGGAGACCTTCGTGGATCTGGGCAGTGATGATTCTTGATCCTTTCGTTTTGGGCTTGATCTTTACTAGATCTTCGATACCATGCGTGTCGTATTGCACCAGCCATTTCTCCAGACTTCTGATGTGCGTGCCCAGGTGATTTGGCCAATTCTTGGCGCGTGCCGAATCTGTTTTCCTTCACACAAATCAAGGCGTAGATACACTTTTCTTTTTGCAGCGAGGTCTGCTTTCTCCTCAAAGATTTAAGTGTGGACAGACTTTCCTGTATCGTTTTACTGACCCGTTTTCCCATGCTCGAATATACAAATTATATACGGCTTTGTATATACTAATTGGTATAACATAGTCAGGATAAGGCTTATGTTGCCCACCTGATAATAGCAGCAAAACAGCTGTTAGTTGGCTTGATTACGGGTAATCATGTGAGGTTACAGCGGTTGGTTTTTTTATGCCAATCCTGTACTGCCCGACCGGGATACGGGCGGAAGGGATTGGAATTGGAGGTTGCGGGGGGTTAAACGCAAAAAAGCCAGCTTTGCAGCTGGCATTGGAATGAATGAGGCGGCGACCTACTCTCCCGGGAGTAACCCCAGTACCATCGGCGCTGCAGGGCTTAACTTCTCTGTTCGGGATGGGAAGAGGTGTGACCCCTGCGCTAGGCCGCC
>Ga0209491_10000461_pt1 | contig 81347 bp, 74 predicted proteins | sample BON02_FD_187213 | JGI IMG/M metagenome (GOLD analysis project Ga0209491, IMG submission 187213) | Freshwater microbial communities from Lake Bonney liftoff mats and glacier meltwater in Antarctica - BON-02 (SPAdes) (version 2) | ecosystem: Environmental > Aquatic > Freshwater > Ice > Glacier...
GAGAAAAATGGCAACTAGATTTTGGCTCTGAAAATGTGCAGGTAGATAAGGTAGTGCTGGCTACAGGAAGTAATAAAGGAGTATATGATATGCTAGCGGCTATGGATGTAGAAATAGTACCCCCACTCCCATCTTTATTTACATTTAATGCAAAGCAGCATACACAGCTAGAGCTCGCTGGACTGAGTGTGCCGGATGCTCACGTATCTATTATGGGAATACAAAATAGTCGTGAGGTAGGTCCCGTGCTTATCACACATTGGGGTTACACTGCTCCTGCTATTTTAAGATTGAGTGCGTGGTATGCCAGAGAATTAAGTGCTTTGGATTATACATTTAACCTAAAAATAAACTGGGCTGCTCATGATTCAAAAAAACTAACTGCTCTATTTAAAAGTTATGCTGAGACTAAACCTAAAGAAAGGGTGGTGTCTTGGAAAGAGCATAATTTACCGAAGAGACTGTGGCAGTACCTCTTTGAAGCAGCAGCATTACCGCCCTATACTAACTGGTCTGAGATAGGTAAAAAAGGAATAGTACGATTAGTTACTGTACTGTGTGCTTATGAATCAGCCATTAATGGTAAAAGCACGTTCAAAGAAGAGTTTGTCACAGCAGGTGGCATAGCCTTGACTGAGGTAAATAATGATACATTTGAAATCATCAAATACAAGGGTCTATATGCGGTAGGGGAATTACTGAATATAGATGCCATCACTGGAGGTTTTAATTTTCAAGCGGCTTGGAGTGGTGGCTATATGGCTGCAAAAAGTCTAGCTCAAGATATTAATGCATAGAAGTCCCTTTTTTACCCGAAATTCGCCAATACAATGAATAAAGCCAATACATTATTAATTGCTATTCTACTTTTTTTTACTTCTGCAAGTGCACAACTTCCTGAGCTATCAGTAGTTCTGAAGCCAAGTGCAGATGCTACAGGAATAGAAAAAGCCAGAGCATTTTATTATGAGTCGGATTATCTCAATGCTGAAGCTTTATTTTATATTGAGTTGGAAAAAGGGAGTTTTCAGCCCCACGATTTTCTTCTTTTCGCTAATACGTTGGTACTTGATAATAAGTATTCTCTAGCTATCGAGTTTCTTAAGGAGTATGAGAAAACCTCGGGCAAAAATACTATATCTCAGCAGCAGTCTGGTTCCAACTCATCTACAATTAATAAGCTCGTAAAGACCGATTATCCGATTTCAAACCCTACCAATTATAGAGGACAGATATATACTGCCATAGATGGTAAACTAATGGAGTATGATATTGACTGTGATGGCAACATGTCTAATCGCCGAGAAGTACTTATTGGGATTACAGATATGCCTATTGGATCTGTAGCATTCTATAATAATGGGAACAATGCGGTGGTAAGTCTTATAGATGCAGTCAATAATGAATCGTCTCTTTACTTACTCCATAAGAAAAAGGGCAAATGGAAGAAGCCAGAGAAACTTTTTAAATCTATGGAAGGTAATTGTGCCTTTCCTCAGATAGATGAACAACATAGTAAGCTATACTTCTCATCGGATAGACCCGATGGGCACGGGGGATATGACTTATTTGTAAGTGTTTTCAATGGAGAAGTATTTGAAAGTCCAATAAGCCTTGGTAATGAAGTGAATACTCCCGGAAATGAAATTAACCCAATAATCACTCAAGACTGGTTATTCTTTAGCTCAGATGGTCATGCGAGTAAAGGTGGATTTGATATTTATAAATTTAAAGATTTAGGAGATCAGCAGACTATTCTGTTGAATGCTGCTGAAATGAATACAATAGATAATGAAGTAGCACTTTTACCTGTTTCTGAAACGAGATATTACATAAAAAGAGAGCACGAAGAACAATCTAGATTATACAGTATGACCAAGCAAGCTATAATGACTACTATAACCGGTAATGTTATGGATGAGCAAGGTGTTCCTATATCGAGTGCTTATATACTGATAGGTCAAGATAATGGTGGTTTTACTGCTACTGATACTAAAGGAAACTACATCTTCAATATACCTGAAAATTTAAATTACATAAGCGGAAGAGTGTTCGCTGAAGGATACGAGGCTAATACATTTAGTGTAACGGAAGGAGAAAATACAAGTATTCAACTCACTCGAGTCAAGCCTGTGGAAATAATAAAGGAAGTAGTGCGTTCCGTAAAGATGACTCAATACCCGGCCGCAATTCAATTTTCGCAAAGTGAAAAAGATTCTAGTGACGTATCTTTTATTACATCTGACAGTACTAGCAAAACGGCAAGTGATAATGGTATAAGTGCTATTTCTAAACCTATAAATGGGCTGTACTATATAATTATAGTGAGCAGTTACAGCTATACTCAGGCTTATGATTATTGGAATAAGTGGATCTCTGATTTTAATAGTGCAGAGATATTAGAATACGAAAATGGACTTTATAGAATAGGGTTCTACGCTGGTGGTAATGAGGAAGCTGCTTTGAATGCATACAATAACGCCAAATTAATAAAGCAGGATTTATGGTTGCTAAGACCGTAGACTAATCTTTATTTCATTTTCTAGGAATTTTCAGTCTCCAAGTCCTCTCTCACTTTTATTTTGCTTTGTAGAGCCTTCATCTAAACGTACGAATACCTCCCTCCGAAGCTAAAAATATAGTACCGTCTAGGCTTGTATATATATACCACGGATGTAATAGTATGCAAATTTGGTTATTGCCTTTCAGTGGCGTAGTAGATATGGTAAATATATTGCCACTATCTGTCCTTATGTATACTTTAAATGTACCGATTATAGCTGTACTTTAAACATCCGGCACCAGTGACACCTCATTACGGAGTTTATCTGCACGTTCTAGCTTTCTATCACTGACCAGCAGCATTCCAGTTGTTTATATTAGCGATAGATGAAGGTGTAGTAAATGGTCGAAACCTAAATACTCCCAGTTGAATTTATTGAAAAGTTGAGTAGTTACAATGAATGAAAATGGGAGTAGTATTAAAAATACTAATTTAGATAATATTTTTAATAATCGTAAATAACCCTATTCCAATAAACAGAGCTCCAATTATGTTAGAAAACTTGTCTCCTATGAGTTTAGTAAGTTGATCCTTATAAATCGTGCTGAGTTTAATATAAATGAATAAAATAAAAAATGCACCAGCTGAAGCCCCAATGGCAAAACTCCATTTAGTAAGGTCCCAAGGTGAGTCAGTGAAAATAAAAAATGGCTTTCCGTTTGTAAAGGTGCCTGTTTGAAACAAAATCAAGTAACCTGACCAGTAAAAAATAAGCTGAGGATTAGCTATAGCCAAAAGGAAACCCTTAGTAAAATTAGAAAATGCACCAATTTTTGACTCTTCAGCGAGCACAATTTTTTTCTTTTTCTTTAGCAGATAGTTAGTTCCCATTAAGATGAAAATAATGCCCATACCTATGCTCAGATGCAATTTGTAATTTTCTAATACCCCTACATATGATGTTCCTAAAATAGCTATCAATGTATATGGTATCTCAGGTAAAACACCTCCAAAGGCCAGCCATAACGCAGATTTTTCTGATTTAGTGATCGCAGTGTCTATTACGGCTGCATTAACTAAACCCAAAAATACGGATCCTATAAAACTAAAAAATGCAGCTATCCCAAATGCTATGAGTATTTCCAAGATTCTAAAAGTTGTTTAAAAATTGTGATGAAGCAAATGTCGTTTAAACTCTTGAGTACCATTAACCTTGTATCATAAAAATCATGGAAAATTTAATACTCGAAGGAAAAGTAGTTCAATTACTTGTTCCACAGACTGGCGAAAGCTCAAGAGGTGCTTGGAAGAAGCAGGATTTCGTTATAGAAACGTCAGAAAACTATCCAAAGAAAATCTCAATAGTTGGTTTTCAGGATATGGCTGATAAAGTAGCTGAACTGAAGGAAGGAGATGAAGTGAAAGTAGCTATCAATATAGAAAGCCGTGAGTATAACTCAAGGTGGTATACAGATGTGAAAGCTTGGAAAATAGATAAAGTAAGCGGTGGAAGTGCACCAGCGGCATCGGCTCCACCAGCTGCTACAGATGATGTCACTGGAGTGAGCTTTACTAGTGAAGACAGTGACGATTTACCGTTTTAAATTAATCTAAAAAATAAAGTAATGTCGGCCGCAGCTTTAACAGCTGTGGCTTTTTTGATTCTAAAACGGGAGAACTTCTCTGAGCTGTGCAATGAAATCAGGAAAAATAGAGGGTCTGAATGCGATAATCAAGAAGATTCCGCCTATAGCTCCCCAGATATGAGCCTCGTGACCTATGTTATCATTTCCTTTCTTATTCATGTACTGAGAGTAACCGAGGTACAATACCCCAAAAAGTACACTTGGGAGGCATAAGACGAAATACAAGCATAATTTTTCTAAGGGCTGTATCATGATACTGGCAAATAAGACACCAGATACCCCACCACTAGCACCTACAGCAGAGTACGCATAGTTGTCTCTATTTTTAAGGTATCCGGGTAAATGAGCTATGAGCGTAGATCCTATAAAAAGGGCTAGATAATAGGCCATTCCAGCGGTACCATACCACGCTACCAATACACTCTCTACAAATCCTCCAAAGCCCCAGAGTACAAACAGATTTAGGAATAAATGATTGAAGTCTGCATGTAACCAAGCACTGGTTAAGAAACGGTACCATTCCTTGCTTCGCTCTATCTGATACGGACTAAAAAGTAGCTTGGCAAAAAGCCCTCTATTGGAAAACGAGATATAACTTACAGCACCTATGCTGATAAGTAAAATCATATTTACTGACATTGTTTTCAAAGGTCGTAGATTTTAAAGAATAATAGAATAAAGCTACTTATTTTTACCCCATCAAACGTATTTTACTAATATCTGACACGCACAGTTATATAAGTCCAGAAATAGCTAAGCATATAATGGATTGCGATGAAGTGTGGCATGCTGGAGACTGGGGAGATTTGGCTGTAAGTGATGCACTCACTAAAACGAAACTGGTACGCGGAGTCTATGGAAATATTGATAATAGTACCATAAGGTCTATTTATCCAAAAGAGATTAACTTCACTGTGGCAGGATTAACTGTTTATATTACACATATAGGTGGATACCCGGGCAGATACGAGAAAGGAGTAAAAGAACGTTTACTAGAGGTGAAGCCTGATCTATACATCTGCGGTCATTCACATATATGTAAAGTAGTTAGAGATAAAGAATTGGGGTTAATCCACTTCAATCCAGGTGCTATAGGGATGCATGGTTTTCATAAAAAACGAACAATGATGAAGTTTGGCATAGAGAATGGCAAGCTCATTGATATACAAGTATTGGAATATGATAGAAATTAAACGTAAAGTGGGTATATGGATAGTAACATGTCTGCTGCTCGCAGCGTGTGGCACTGCTAATACCGTGAATGGTCAAGGGAGTATTCCTAAAAAAGCTCAAGTATTCTTTAATAAAGGCCTACAACAGCAAGGCTATGGAGAGTATAATGAGGCTATTACGCTGTTTAAGCAAGCTATCAAAAAAGCTCCCGAATTTATAGATGCCTACGATGCTCTAGGAAATACGTATCAGAAAAAGAATGAGCCTAAAAAGGCTATTAGTGTGTACAAAAAGCTCTTAGCACTTAAGTCTGATCACTATTTTGCTCTTTATGAACTTGGAAAAATATACCACGAAGAAGGTACATTGGATTCTGCAGAGTATTTTTATAGAAACTTCCTAAACGTAAATCGTACCAATGATAGTTACGCTAAAGAAGCACAGATCAAGATGAGTAATATAGCTTTTGCTAAAATAGCTGTGAAAAATCCAGTGGACATCACTCCTATCAATATGGGTAAAAGTATAAATACCTCTGAGCAAGAGTATAGTCCAGCATTCTCTATAGATGAGAATACGATGTATATAACAAGAAGGACTGGAGATCTAACAGATAGAAGACCAAATGAAGACCTCTACTTTGCTACTAAAAATGAAGATGGTTGGGATGAAATTAAAAATTTAGGACCTCCTATCAATACAGTAGAAAATGAAGGAGCATTTAGTGTATCTGCAGATGGGCACTATATTTTCTTCACTTCGTGCAGCAGATCAGGTGGCAAAGGACAGTGTGATATCTGGCTTACTATAGATAAAAATGGAATATGGGGCGAGCCACTTAACCTACAGGCTCCTATCAATACAAAGTACTGGGAATCTCAACCGAGTATAGCTTCCAATGGTCGCGTACTTTATTTCACAAGTGATAGACCTGGAGGTTTTGGAGGTACAGACATATGGAAATCAGAGTTTAGTGACTCTGGATGGAATGCTCCTGTGAATCTAGGTCGCGATATTAACACTAGCAAAGACGAGCAGTTTCCATTCATACACTCGGATAATGTGACGTTATACTTCAGTTCAGAAGGGCATCCAGGGATGGGTAAGAGTGATCTCTTTATCACCAGGTTACAGCCAGACGGTGAGTGGGATGCGCCTAAAAATCTAGGATATCCGATTAATACTACTGGATACGATTGGAATATGATAGTGACCAGAGATGGCAGCAGTGCTTACTACAGTAGTGATAATATGCCAGACGGCGAAGGCGGACTTGATATATATACCTTTCAGCTACCAGAGAATCTGAGAGCTAAGCGAGTAAGTTATGTGAGAGGATATGTGAGAGATGCGGCTACTCTAAAGCCACTCAGTGCTAGCGTGGTGCTTACACCATTAGACGGTAGTAAAAGTACTATATCCTATGCAGACGGGCCTAAAGCTAGTTTCGTAGTACCTCTTAAAGCGGATATACAATACGCACTTACTATAGATAAGAAAGGATACCTTTTTCACTCTGAGAATTTTGATATGCCTAATGTGCCTAACGATAAGCCGTTTGAGATACACATAGATTTAGAAATGCTAGAAGAAGGTAAAACTGTTATTCTTAATAATATATTTTTTGATACAGATAAGTTTGACCTTAAGTCTGAGAGTAATACTGAGTTAGAAAAGCTTAGTAGATTTATGACAGAGAATAGTACAGTGTATATAGAGATAGGTGGTCATACAGATAATGTGGGATCATCTGCCTATAATCTAACATTATCTAATGATAGAGCGAAGTCTGTGTATGAGTACCTAATAGTTAACGGCGTAGATGTAGAAAGATTAAGTTACCACGGATACGGAGATACTACTCCAGTCGCTAAAAATGACACCAAAGAAGGTAAATCTAAAAATAGAAGAACTGAGTTTAAAATAATTAAGTCTTAGAGCGAATCCAAGCTTCTACTGTAGGGGCAAAATTGGTATGCTCTAGTAGTTGTATTTTGGATTTGACAGAATCGAGTGTTTCTTTATTAGTAGCTAGTAGAGTTGAGTACTGAGCTATGACTTTTCCCTTATCGAACTCCTCATTCACTTCATGAATAGTAATTCCAGTGTACTTTTCGTTATTTGATAGTACAGCATTATGTACATGCTCACCATACATATCTTTACCGCCGTATGCTGGCAATATACTAGGGTGTATATTGACTATTTTTCCTTTATAGGCTCTAGTAACTTCGGATGGTACTAGCTTTAGAAAGCCCGCTAATAGGATGTAATCTATCCGCCTATTCGCTAGTTCTTTTAAAATAGTAGCTGCATTCCAATTGGACTTACTCCAGTATGTGCTCGGTATATCATTGCGTTTAGCTATATCAAAAACACCTGCATCTCTCCTATTGCATCCCATAGAAACTATAGCTATATCATCTACACCTGAAAAGTGCTGCATTAGTACATCAGCATTAGTACCACCGCCACTTGCCCAGATTTCTATGTTTATCATTTTATAGAAAGCGTATTGACAAGGATTTTGAGCTCTCTTAGTGACTTAGCCTTATCTTCATTGGGAAAGAATAAAAAACCCTCAGCAAATACTATCCTGGCATTCTTTTCATCTACTACAGCACGTATGTATGAAGGACCTCCCATAAAGTCACCCTCTACATCCCACCAACCATTGATTTCTACTCCATACTTTGACTTGAAGTTTTGATTAATACGTACAGGAGGAAGTACCGTAGAATATTTCATGTAACTACTATCATATTGTCCTGGTATATATTTCTTAGTATACGAATTTCTTATTTTAAGTAGGTTTTCAGTAGTTAGATCATCTTTATTGACGTATGGAGCCTCAAAAAGTAAAATTCCCATCTCTTTTTCTTGAGTGGTACTTGATTTTCTTAACCAAGCGAATTCATCGTTATCGATAGCCACACGATATGATGCTGGTTTACGCACCCCAAAACCACGTTTAGCTATACTTTTCTGATAAAAAACATCTTGTTTAGCTCTTTTTGTACCCAGGATTTTTCGCTTACCTGCTTCATTTTCTTGACGTATAGCTATGGCTAAAATCTCATCTTTTTTTGCTTTTAACTTTGACTGCATGTCCTTTTTACTATCTGCTAGCACAAAGAAGATATTCTGATTTTGAGCATAGAGTTCGCTTTGTTTCACTCCTAAAATACCAGGTTTGGAAGACTGCACTTCCAGTATTTTATTGATTAAGTTTTCACTTATTACTTTCTTTAAATTTTGAGCTTTATCACGATGGATCAACACTATTATATTTAGGTGTTTTCTAAAGTAGCCTTTAAAGAAGCTTTCATCTGTAAAGAGTACTTTAAACATTGGTTCACCAGGAGGAGGCTGACCGATGATTGACTTGCAAAATACAGATTCTATCTCTAGTTTGTATGCACTGTCCAGACTAGCGGCATCTGTGAGTAGCACCATCTCCGTGAGTTCACCAGAGCTCATGGGTAACAATGATTTCCGCTCTTTATCAGACGGCGAACAACTTTGAAGGACCGCTAGGAGTACTGATATATAGAAAATTGGTTTTAGCATACGGTCAAATATATTGATTATCTGTATATCCTTAACTTCTGTTTTGGATATATGGTACTGCCCTTTATACCATTCCACATTCTTAATTGACTAACGGTAACTCCTCTTCTTCGAGCGATCAATATGAGGGATTCTCCCTTTTGTACGTAGTGATAAGTGACTTTAGGTCTGTTGGCTTCCGCTATTCGTTTCTCTTCTACTCGCACGAGTGATAAAGACTCAATATCTTCTTCGTTCTCATAATACAAATGGGAAATATTTTGAGGTACGTTTAACAAGTATCCCTCCCCTTTATAGGGTATAATTGATCTTTTTAATTCCGGATTAAATGATAGTAACTGGTCATTAGAAATGCCCAGTTGTTCTGCTATTATCTCAAAATCATATCCGTTTTTACAATATACTTGCTTAGATGAGTATAAGGAGTCTTCAATGGAAGAAGGCACTATACCATATTCATCGTAAAAGTTCATTAGATAGGTCATAGCGATGAATTTAGGCACATAATTTTGAGTCTCTCTAGGTAAATACTCATATATACCCCAAAAGTTATTAGATCCTGAAAGGCGCATAGCCTTACGAACGTTTCCTGGTCCGCAATTGTAAGAAGCTAGTGCCACCAACCAATCATCATATTGATTAAACATCTGCTTTAGATATATGCATGCAGCTTTGGTGCTTTTATCTAAAGATCTACGTTCATCTACATTATAATCCATCTTTAAATCAAATATACGAGCAGTAGCAGGCATAAACTGCCACGCTCCTACAGCACCGCATTTTGATCTCGCGTGTGGATTTAGCCCTGACTCTATTATGGATAGATATTTTATCTCCAGGGGTAATTCGTACTCCGTAAGGATCTCCTCATACAAGGGGAAAAAGTGCTGCGACTTACTTACCATCTCCTTTAACTTGGATTGCCACCTAGTCCCAAAGTAATCTATCTGAGTCTTAACCAGCTGGTTATATTCCATCGGAACCTTAAAGTCCATAAGACTGCAGTGGTATTCGAATAATTCTTTATTCACAGGAACTTTACCTAGTTCAAAATAAGTGATCGTATCACTAAAAAAGTTATCATTCTCTTTGCAAATCACCAATTCTGAACCCTGAGTTTCTACTACAGCAATAGAATCTATAAGGATAACGGCAGAATCTGTTGAGTCTATTGCTGACAAAGTGCTATCTACTTTAGCATTTAAATTGGTTTTAACTTTATCTTTTGGAAAAAAACTAATCTCCAAAGAATCGTTTTCTCCAGCTGAAGCAGAGAAGGATAAGCATACTATAATGGCTGTAGTTATTGTTAACTTCATATTGTACAAATAAAATAAGATAAAGTGTGATAAAATGGGTGCCTTGCTAACAGTGTCATAAAGTGTTCAATATTATATAAATTTAGCATTATATTGCAGCTAAATAGTTATAATTATGGGTAGTGTTTCAAATCCTTCATTCGGTGATTTAGCAAGAGAAGCTAGCCTACAGCCTCAAGAAAAACTCTTGGCTTTAGGTAAGCATAATAAATCACTAAGTATCGGTATACCTAAGGAGACTATTTTTCAAGAACATAGAGTTCCACTTTCTCCTATGGCTGTTCAGCTTCTAGTCTCACAAGGGCACGAAGTGAAGATAGAGTCTAATTGTGGTGAAAAGGCTAACTTTAAAGACCTAGACTATAGCAGTGGTGGTGGCGAAATAGTATTTGATTTAAAGACTGTATACCAATGTGACATAATTCTAAAAATAGCACCGCCTACGGAAGAAGAAATTGACCTTATGAAAACTGGGCAGATTTTAATTAGTGCTTTTCAGATGTTACGTACCAGTGATATTATTATTAAAAAACTTCTTTCTAAAAATATAACGGCTATTGGATTTGAATTTTTAAGAGATGATGACGGATCACTGCCCATCATAAGGAGTATGAGTGAAATAGCAGGCAGAGCATCCGTACTTATAGCGGCAGAATACTTGAGTAATTATAGCTCAGGGAAAGGTGAACTTTTTGGAGGAATACCAGGTATACAGCCTACACAAATAGTTGTATTAGGGGCTGGAGCGGTGGGCGAGTATGCTATCAAAGCTGCTTTTGGTCTGGGTGCTAGTGTTAAGGTTTTTGATAATAGTTTAGAAAAATTACGAAGACTTGAGAAAAGTCTAGGGTCACGGGTACACAGTAGCACTATAATACCTCAAGTATTATCCAAGGCACTTTCTGAATGTGACGTTGCTATAGGGGCAATTAGAAGCCCATTGGGACTAAGTCCGTGCGTAGTGACTGAAGAAATGGTCACTCGTATGAGACCAAAATCCATCATAGTAGATGTAAGCATAGATCAAGGTGGATGTTTTGAAACATCAGAAGCTACTAATCACAAGATGCCAGTATTTGAAAAACACGGAGTTCTTCACTACTGTGTGCCTAATATACCTTCTAGGTTTAGCCGAACATCAAGCTATGCACTCAGTAATATTCTTACTCCATTACTCGCCGGCATAGCAAATGACGGTGGTATAGATGAATGTCTTAGAAGTCATGAAGGAATGAGAGCTGGAACATATATGTATAAAGGTAAATTAACGAACGCTGTTCTTTCTTATAAATATAACATCCCTTGCAGAGAGATCGAGTTTTTACTAGCTGGTCTAAAATAATATAGTAATTCAAAATAAGAGAAACAGAATTACGTGGTGCATCTAATAAGCTTCTTCGGTTAATTTCACGTTTTCTTGATGAGATTAAATACGGTGCTCACTAAGTGCACTGTACGCTCTAGAATACTGAAACTGCTTTGCCTTTTTACAGTCAGAACGTGCTGCTTTTTGGGCGTATATATTTTCTTGTATAAGGTTTATGTTATGCCTATCTTTATTTTCTCTTTTATAAGATTCATATCATTTATAGTGGCCAAAGCCCTATAATAGTAACCTTCTCAGTTTGCAGGATTTAGTGACACAGCTAATGTGAAATCCTTCTTCGCCTTACTATTTTGTTCCAATTGGTCATAGCATATGCCTCTGTTTATAAGAGCTTTGTAATATTTTGGATCCAGTTGTATTTCGCTGTCAAAGTCTATTTTAGCTAGCTTATATTCTGTTAAAGCCACGTGTGAAGTACCCCTATTATATATCGCTTTTGTATCACATGGCTCTATTTCTAGTACTTTATTAAAGTCGTCTATCGCTCCGATGTCATCTCCTAAGAATGATTTAACCGTTCCTCTTATTCTGATAAAATCTTTATCTCTAGGGTGCGAAAGTATAGCTTCATCGTAAGCAATAAGAGCCTCATCATTTCGCTCTATTTACTTTAAAGATTTCCCTTGTTGTAATGGGCATACGCATTTTTTGCGTCTTTTACTATTACTTGATCCAATCCTCTATAATAGCAAACGCCTTTATTACCATAAAGTACGTAAGACTAGTTGATTATGCGAATATGAAATATGGCCCCAAGTTTTTGATAACACCTGGGCTGTGAATTATTTACTTACGTTTTTTACTATCCCCTGTTGACTTAGGTTTTGCTTTTCCATTGTATGGGTCAATTCCTCTTTTTTTAGCCATTTCTTCCAACTTCTTCTGCATACCAGACTTCTTTTTGACCTTTATTTTTTTCTTTTTACTTTCGACTATCTGCATACGAAGCTTGTCTTCGTCTATCACAAATTTACGGATAACAAAGTTTTGTATAACTGTGATACAGGTGGATAGGAAATAGTAAAAGGATAATGCAGCAGCATAATTATTGAAGAAACCTAAGAACATCACAGGCATTACATACATAATAGTCTTCATCGGTCCCACCATTTGTCCACTGTTTTGACTATTCATATATGTATAAAGTATAGTCACTGCCGTCATCATAAGTGTGAATAAGCTTATATGATCGCCGTAGAAAGGAATATTGAATCCTAAGTCATATATACTATCATACGTACTAAGATCATCTGCCCACCAAAGACTTTCTTGACGAAGCTCTATACTTGCCGGAAAAAATCTAAACATAGCGAAAAGAATGGGCATTTGAACTAGTTGAGGAAGACATCCTCCAAGTGGACTCACTCCTGCTTGTTTATAGAGCTTCATCTGCTCTTGCTGAGCTTTCTGAGCGTCATCACCGGTACGTTCTTTTATCTCATCCAGTTCTGGCTTGAGCATACGCATCTTTGCTGTACTCTTGTACACTTTGTACATGAACGGAAACAAAGTCATTTTTATAGTCAGCGTAAGTAAAAGAATAATTAATCCATAGTTACTGAAAAAATTACTTAACCAATTGAATAGAGGAATGATAGCTAACTTGTTTACCCAGCCAAAAACTCCCCAACCTAATGGGATGATTTTTTGCAGCTCAATGTCTTGTTCTTTTAGTGTGGGATAATGATTAGGACCATAGTACAAGTCCATATCCTCTAGCACACTCTTTTGCTCTAATGGTATGTAAAACTGTGCTTTAGCTTCCTTTACATATACACCCTCTTCTCCGGGATCCTTTATCTCTATTTGTGTGCCATCCTCGGTAAATTGGGTATTGTGAATCAGTGTCTGATTAAAGAATTTTTGCTTGAATGAAACCCACTTTACATTAGCGGTAAGCGTTTCCTCATCTTCGTCACTTGTCTCACTGAGATAATCTACATCGTCATCACTCGTATACTTGAAATATACGGTGGTCGCTGCTTTTTCATCTTTAAGCGTTTTTTCTTGACCTTGTAGCTTAGTTTTCCAATCAAGCGTTGCAAACCTATTGTTCGGTGCTAAAATGCCTGGCATACCGTCAAACTGTACCTTATAATCTACCTTGTAGCTATTAGGAGCTAGCGTATATGTCTGCTTTATGTATGCACCATTACCTAATGCTAGAGTATAAACTACCTCATCTTCATTATTAGTTACAGCAGTGAAATTTTTATCTCTAGTATTTATAACTACTCCACTGGCTAACGGAAAAGTATACCCAAGCTCCATTTCATTCCCCTCAAACAGAACTAACGCTGAAGAATCATATCGCTGATAATTTTTGAGTATCACCTTTTTTGGCACTCCTCCTCTATCTGTAAAATCTATGCTAATTAACTCATTTTGGAGCAAGGTAATGCTTTCAGAAACCAAATCAATACTGCTGGTATCACGCACGGAGCCAGTAAAACCTTCATCGCTAGTAATAGCAGTAGATAACTTGTCCTTGTCTTTAGCAGCAACATCTACTACCTCAGTCTTGTCCGCATTCGTTTCCTCCAGCAGCTGCTGATTGTCTTTGTTGAAATACCAGAAACCCGCAAATAGTCCGAGTATTAGTATATATCCTATTGTGGAATTTCTCTCCATATCGTTTAAGTGGGTGCAAATGTAGACCTATTCGCTAAATAGCGAAAGATTACAATGAGAAGTAAGACATAAATGAAGATAATTGTGATAAACCTTTCAGCATCTTATTGTCTGTACTTCTACTTGCCTTTGCCGGAGGAAACTCCATTTTAGCTATAAGTGATGAAGCACTCTGATCATTGCCAAAGTGTTTCATCAGGTAGACTTTTCTATTTTCAAAGTAGGCCTCTGAGTAGTCAAGAAGTCTATACTCCTCTATTTTAGCTACAAGTTCAGTCCAGTTTTCACCGATAGCACATAGTTTTTCAAGTCCGCTATCTACTACCATTAGTGGATTTACTACTGCAAATTTACCACGATACAATGCGTTTAGCAGTTTCAGTTTTATCCCAGTATTTTGATTGGTATGAAGCACATTTATATGTGCCTCTTTTATGAGTAAGTGTATCGCATCGGTAGTTAGGTTTGTTCGGAGCTCAATGTTGGTATATTTCTCGCAAAGCATCTGCAATTCTTTCGGGGGATGATTTCCTGCTATCACACAGTGAATATCTACTTTAGAAAACACATTGACCGCTAACTCCATTGCCGCTTTATAGTTTTCGGGTACGGCTAGGTTTCCGTGATATAATAAGTACTGTCCTCTCGCCCCTGGATAGGCTATCTCAGTGTTACTATGAAACGCAGGAAGATACATGCTCTTACCGTATTTTTTCTGAAAATGCTTGGTATCGTTAGGGCTAATGGCTGTTATAAGATTAGCGTGTTTTAGTACTCTCTCGTACTTGCTTAGTTTTTCTGCTTCTATTCTAAAAAAGTACTTTTTAAAATACCGCAACTCAGATTTCTCTAAATGCTTGTAATAATGGTGCTCTATATTGTGTGTACGAACTATCTTAAACCTGTTTTTTAAGGATGCATCTGCGAGATGAAAGGTACAATGAAGACCTTCAAAAAGTATGGGTGCATTGTCTTTTCTTAAATTGGCAAGCAGCACTTCGCTGCTTCTGGAGTTTACTATATAGGGTACACTTCCTATAAAAGGGTTTTTGTATGTACTACGCTTATAATAATGAAGTTCTTTGCAGTACTTCTTAAGCTTTGTATTGCTTTGCTGACGTCCATATTGATACATATGGAGTACTATCTCCGCTCCCGCTTTGTGGAGTGCCTCTAGCTTATGATAGATGTCTATCACTCCACCATAATCTGCTGGATAAGGTACATCAAAAGCTATGATATGTAATCGGTTAGACGATATCTTCATATACGGTTAAAAGTGTTTTTTCTTCATTTGACCACACTAAATCTTGGGCTGCAAGTAAGCAGTTTTTTTTTAATTTAACATACAGGTCTCTATCATTTAACAATAGATTCACTGCTTTTACTATTTCATGTGACGATGCAGTGGCATATACAGAGCACTGATACTTCTCTTCTAGTGCCATATATTCTGGAAATGGATTAGTGATGGCCGGTAATCCAGCGTGTATATAATCAAAATACTTATTGTTTAATGAATAGAAATAACTCAATCCTAAATTCTCTGATACATTAATTCCTGCAAAAGCACTTACTGTAAGTGGTGGTAAATCAGCAGGGTCTAGCATTCCTAGAAAACTAACCTTATCTGTGATACCTAAATCCGTTACTTGTGTCTTTAGCTCCTCTTCTATATCTCCGCTTCCAGCTATTTTAAGCTGCAGATCTATCTCAGGCATAGCAGCCACGAGAGCTTCTAGGCCTCTTCCTTTATTTAAGGCACCTTGGTAGAGCAGATAGGGTTTTGCCAAAATAGAAAGTGGCATTGGCTTTTTGGTAGGACAGTTTCTCACTACGTGAAACTTTACTCCGTACTTCTCTTCGTATTCTTCCGCTATTTTACTCCCTACCGTAATAGCCGTAGATACCTTAGGCAATAAAAACTGCTCTATGGCTAACCAAACCTTACGTTTAGCAGGACGAGAGATCAACTCGGGTACTTCAGTAAAATACTCGTGCGAATCATAGACCAACTTCTTGCCTTTTATTTTGCTTGCAAAAAAAGCTGCAGGCAAAGTGTCTAAATCTACCGCATGTACTACATCAAACTTAGTGAACAGAAGAGCCCAAAACACATAAAGGTTATACTCTAAATAGAACAAAGGTCCGCTACTTACCCAAAAGGTAAATCTTCGCTGAGTGAATGCTTGAGTCTTGGTCTTTTCGTTGGACTTTTTTCTACCCCAAAGCTCTACATCATACTTTTTAGTAAGTGAAGTGCATATACGTATCATACGCTGATCGTAGACGACGTCATTTATTACAGTAGCTATTACTCTTGGTTTAGATTCCAAGTATAGGTTTGGTTAGTTTTGGTAAGGTATTGATTATCCAGTAGCCATTTTATCACGCCTACTATTTGTCCTTCTTCGAACGTGCCAAAGGACGATACTATTGCCTCTAAATCCAAATTTTTATCCACGGTGATAGACTTGATGTGATCTATGGTTTGACTGAGTTCTGTATTCCCTATCTTGGCCTTTTTGCCTAGTCTACATACGTCGCACTTGCCACATACCTCATCTCGCTGCTCCCCGAAGTATGCGAGTAAGTAGTTTTCTCTACAGCTGATAGTCGTACCTTCATACGTGGCTAGGTACTCCTTGCGGTACTCTTCTCTATTACGGAGTTGTAAATAGGATTTTTTGTCTATGTGTATTTTAGTAGGGCGAGACTCTAGATAGGTTAAGGTATTGCCTTCTAGTGCAGGTACGAAATCTAGGACATTATCTATATGCAGTTTGTGCAGCTCACGGTGTATATCGGTTAAGCTACACTTTTGTCTTTTGGCTAATTCACCAAAATTTAATGCTGCATAGTGCTCAAACATACCTCCATACGAACGAAGTAAGAGTTTGATAAACATATCCTCGACTTTGTGCTTCACCTGATACACATAGAGCTCATTTTGTTGCATTATAAACTTAGCTCTAGGCAGCTGAAATACTTGCTCATTGAGCTTGGCGTATCCCATAGAGTGCAAGACTTTAAACCCCTGCATTAGAGGCCATATATTGATATTAAAATGCTCTGAAAATTGAATTATATCCAATGGATAAGTGACTCCCATACCTGCGGTAAATGCTACCTGATGGTGATTATACAGGCAATTGAGTGTATGCTCTAGCTGAGCTACGGTAGGATAACTGCTCCACGTATCGCTTTTCTCTTCGTGGCTTTTTAGTAAGATACAGTAGGCCTCTGCCCCATCTCTTCCTGCTCGTCCTGCTTCTTGATAGTATGCTTCTGGACTTTCAGGTTTTTCATAGTGTATTACTGCTCGCACATCTGGCTTATCTATTCCCATTCCGAATGCATTGGTACAGACTACCACACGCGTTTTATTCTCTATCCAGCTCTGCTGTACCTGAGATCTTTTGTCATACGCTAATCCACCGTGATAGTATGCCGCAGATAATCCTTCGTGTGCGAGTGATCGAGCTATATCTTCACACTTTCTCCGTGTGTTGGCATAGACTATGGCGGTACCTTTGAGTTTACTGAGTATTGTGTTGATACGTTTTAGCTTATTGTTATCCCTGAGTACCAGATAGCTGAGATTATCTCTGCTAAATGATTTTGTGAATCGGTTACTCTTCTTGGTAAAATTAAGGTACTTCTGTATATCATCTTCTACGTGCTGAGTGGCGGTAGCAGTCACGGCTATCACATTAGCATCTGGCACTATCTCTCGCAGTTCGCCTAGCTTGAGGTACTCTGGCCTAAACTGATGTCCCCACTGAGAGATACAGTGAGCCTCGTCTACTACTAGAAAACTCACAGGGATATTAGACAAGTAGCTTCTAAATGACTTGGTAGCTGCTCGCTCAGGGCTGAGGTACACCATTTTGTACTTACCGTTTAGTGTATTTTGGAGCTCTGTGTCTATCTCTTTGCTGCTCATACCACTGTGCAGTGCTATGGCAGATACGCCTTTGGATATTAGATTATCTACCTGATCTTTCATCAAGGCTATAAGTGGGCTGAATACAAAGCAGACGCCATCCTTAGCCAGTGCAGGGAGCTGATAGCAGATACTCTTACCTCCACCTGTAGGCAGTAGTGCTAGCGTATCATTGCCTTGCATTACGGAGACTATAATCTCTCGCTGTAGTGGGCGAAAAGTATCGTAGTTCCAGTATTTTTTAAGTAATGATTCGAGCACCGGTTGTTATTGTGTTACAAATTTATTGCTTTAGCAATTGAATCAATACGTTTTTTTGAAGTTGGTGTTTGAATTTAATTTATTTAATCTCTCCTTAGTTGCACGTTTCTTAGCCTGTTTTAATAATTCTTCTTTATCTTATTTGCTTGCATCTCCACTTGCTACCCCTTTGAGAATTGCTTGATTGTAGCGGTTTGTTTGTTTAGAGATTGTTTTGTCCGTTACTCCTTCACAAATCGAGCTCGATATAACTGATCATCTTTTTGTAGGCTAATAAAATATACTCCTGCACTCAAACTATGTATGTCTATAAATCCTTTTACTACTTCTCTAGCTAGTATCACCTCTTCTCTTGCTGATGTAATACTCACCTCTCCCTGAATGAAATCTTTGAAATAAAGCGTATTTTTTGTAGGGTTTGGATAAGGTATTAACTCCCTATCAGAATTATAACTTCTGATGCTATTTATATCAGCTAATTTCGTGTTTACTTACTGTTTTAAGTAGGTTTCACTACTTTTAAGTATGAGTTTAGGACAAAACATAACACTACTCCGAAAGAAGCTAAAGCTCTCGCAAAACGAACTGGGCAAGCGTGTGGGTACTTCGGGAGATATTATAGGAAGGTATGAGCGTGACGAGGTAAATCCTTCTATAGAGGTAGCTGCTAAGATAGCAGATGTACTCGAAGTATCTATAGACTATCTAATGGGTAAAATAGTCTTTGAGCTAGACAAATCGCTTATCTCTCGTGTGGTGCAGATACAGTCCTTGCCCGATAAGGACAAGGAACATATTCTTTATACGCTGGATAACCTACTGGCTTCTGTGAAGGCTAAGGAGGCGTTTGGGTAGGGTTAGTCTGGAATAACCTCATAATCTAAGGCTGGTTCCAATGAGTCAAGCAATGACGGGTTGAACATATTCACTTTTGAAGTATAGAGCATATAACTATCATCAATAAGAGTAAAAGCGGTATTTATTAAAACTAACTGACCATTACCATATAATTTATTCAATGTCTTAATATAATTTTTCTTATGACTAGTAAATGCTATTCTAGTGATTTCGTTTTTATATCTAGAAGGCACTAATTTTGTTGTGTCTATGTTAATCCAGCCATCTTCTAATGCTAATTTCTGACTCCCCTGATTTGATTGATTGGTCTTTTTCGTTACATATCTTTTCACCACATAACAATCGACATATACTGTATCAAAACATTCCTTACCCACAGCAAAGTTTTCACTAGCAGTGCTGAAAGGAACCGATGTCAAATAAACAAGCAGATAATCTCTTTCATAATGGGGTCTTATACCTAAATCATTTTCGTCTAGAATGAACGAATTTACGTAACAAGAAGAGCAAAAAATCATACACAAAATCCAATAAATACGCTTTATCTTAATCATTTTTTATTTGCCTCGGGTAATCTACCTACTTTATTATTAGATTTTAAAACTCCAGTTGTCGAATCAAACCAACTTTCAATTTTATCTAAGGAATATTTAGGACCATTTGACCTCATAATATTGTCAACTATATTTTCACTCGTTTTATGAAAGCCCCCATAAACTTTAATGTAAGTCTTAGAGGTTTGCAGATACTTGGCATATGCTTCTCTATCAGTACCTTTCTTGGATATCTTCTTATAATCACGTTGATTCTGACCTAACGGATTCCCATTATCTACATTGCTATGAGCCCATATCTTAGCGTCCACTTCATCATAAATATCTAAACCAAAAGCATTCCATTCATTTCCGTCTTTCTTAAAACCAAATTCACCACGTCTAAACTGGTCTGCATGAAAAGTCTCCTCAAAAAGTGCAGACTTACTTGACATTGTATTGTACAAATCTGTAGTGTAGTTGATATTCACTACATCTTGATCTGATTCATTCTTACCTCCGTAACTAACATTTCCCATTTCTCCTCCATCAAGCCCAATCTTATTGTGGGTATTATTAAAAGTATACATAGTATTCTTGTCATCTACCAGTTTCTGATAGAGACTAGCGTACGCTTCGTTATAATATTCGTGTTCAGAGTTTACTTTGTTTTCTACCTCAGTTCTATCCTCTTTAGACAGCTTACCTAGATCTACATCTTCACCCGTAGGATCTATTAATAATATTGGGTTGTTTCTAAAACAAGCATAGGGACTTTCAAATGGTTTCACAATCGGATCCGTGTTCCATCTCCTCAGTAACCTACTATCATACTGCCAGTATTCGGCGGTATAGGAGTTTCCTTTGCCGCTTATTTCGTTATCCATTTCTTGTCCGCCTGCTCCACCGTATCTGTATTCAGATGCACTCCATGACCTTTCGGTCATTGGAGACCCGCCAGGGTAGTAATCCTGTGCTACTATTATCTCTGCTTCAGAATGCTGTGTACCTTTTATACAGACGAGTGTACGTTTATCACTTACTATTGCTATTACATTGCCTAGGTGATTGCTCATTTCATACCTCTTTTGTCCTCGAAAAAATACAACCTCACCAGCAGGAAAGTGGCTAATTACTGTAGTTCCGGTATTGTCTACAAGCAGCGTATTGGTCTCTACTACTCCCACCCGAGAGCTCCCATAGATAGAGCTACTTTTCCACGTAAATTCTGCGTTTTTATTGACATATGTAGACATTATATTCCCGCTTGCATCACGAATATAGGACGTTTCTTCTAGATGAGGTATTCCTCCACTTGGTTTTTTAAAGTAAACTCTCGTAAATTTCTACGCTAATTAGGTGTGTACTCAAACGCTAGATTAGCTTTACTACGGGCATGGTAAAAACAAGGGCAGACGAAGTATGAGTCCGTTTATCTTACCTTTATTTTATGTTTTTTCTAGGCCAAACGAGGACGGTAGGGATACCTTAATTCCTGGTTTATTCCAGTACACATTCCCAGCTACACGTGTCCGCCGTGGTGGAAGCTGGAACTAGCAGACAAAATAAGAGCATACCGCACGAGTAAAAACCTCTCTCAAAAAGAAGTAGCCTTGTCTATAGGTATAGACCAAGCCCAGTACTCACGCATAGAAAGCGGCAAGGTAGAACCTACCTTACCTTCTCTGCGTAAGATTGCCGAAGCTCTGGGGCTTACCGTAGGAGATTTTTTCTCAGACGATAAACCGCTAGATGTAAACTCGGTAGATAGCGACCTCGTAGAACGCCTAAAACTACTTTCTGAACTAGCTCCCGAAGAGCAGAAGTCTATCTGTCACTTGCTAGACATTGCTATACATAACAAGCGGTTGAAAGACTCGCTGAAGGAGGTCTTGAGGGGTTAGGGTTTTACTATCTTGTAATAACGTGCCAGTTCTAATGAGTCTAAATAACTTGGATGAAAATTGTAAATTTCATGAATAGCAAATCTAGCTTCTGTATTTTTTGCCCAATCAATAGATGACATCAAAAGCACTCCGTTTTTCCAACAATTAATAAATTTTTTGTAATCTCTTTTGGTGTCTATTTCGTGTACAGTTTTCATTTTAGTTCCCACATAATATGGTTTTTCTAGAATATTTGTATCAAGAGTGATGAGTGTAGAAAGATAACCTAGCTTCCTTAGGTGATTAATATCTTTTAACGTTCGCTTAGATACGTACTCATCAACTACATAAAAATCATATAGTACAAACTTAGAATCAATAGAATCTAAAAATGTTGGTTTACTATCAATATATCCAAGTAAATATGAGTCGTCCGCTTTAGGATTAAGTCTTATTTCACTATCATTTCTTAGAGAAACGTATCTCATTGAGCACCCGCCAAGAACAAAAACTAAACATAAAATAGCTATAGTTTTCATATCATTCTGTATCGGGCAATCTTCCTACTAGATCAGGACTACTTAACACTCCTGTCACCTGATCGAACCATTGCTTTTTGATTTCATCTTTAGAATATTGCCCCCCATCGGATCGATGTAAATTATCTACCACATTTTCACTCGTTTTATAAAAGGTCCCATAAACTTTGATGTAAGTGACAGATGTTTGCAGATACTTGGCATATGCTTCTCTATCAGTTCCTTTTTTAGATATTTTCCTGTATTCACGATCATTCTGGCCCAATGGATTACCATTATATACGTTACCGTGAGCCCATATTTTATCATCTACTTCATCATATATATCCAAGCCAATGGTACCCCAAGTGCCGTCATTATTTTTACTAAATCCAAATTCTCCTCTTCTAAATTGATCGGCATGAAATGTCTCCTCGAACAATGCAGACTCATCTGACATAGAATTATACAAATCCGTAGTGTAGTTGATATTTACTACATCTTGGCCTTCTTCATTCTTGCCGCCATAACTTACATTTCCCATTTCTTTACCACCATAAGGACCGACCTTGATGTGAGTATTATCAAAGGTATACATCGTGTTTTTGTCATCTACCAGTTTTTGATAGAGACTAGCATACGCTTCATTATAATCTTCGTGTTCAGAGTTTACTTTATTTTCAACTTGAGCTTTATCTTCTTTGGATAGCTTTCCTAAGTCCACATCTTCACCAGTAGGGTCTATCAACAGTATAGGGTTATTCCTGAAACAAGCATACGGACTTTCAAAAGGTTTCACTATAGGATCTGTGTTCCATCTTCTCAGTAACCTGCTGTCATACTGCCAGTACTCTGCGGTGTATGAGTTTCCTTTGCCTGATATTTCGTCGTCCTTCTCTTGTCCACCTGCACCACCATATCTGTATTCAGTAGCACTCCAAGACCTTTCGGTCATTAGAGACCCGCCTGGATAGTAGTCTGAGACCGATACCACTTGTGCATTGTAGTACATTACATCTCCTGCACCGCAAGATTGGATACATCTATCTGTGATTACTGCTAAGACGTTCCCTAAATGGTTGGAGAGCTCATATCTTTTCTTACCTCTGTAGAAGACTACTTTATCAGTGGTCAAAGTGCTGGATACTGGCGTGCCAGAGTTATCTACCAGCAGCATATCGGTCTCTACTACTGCTACCTGAGAGCTCCCATAGATAGAGCTACTTTTCCACGTAAATTCTGCGTTTTTATTGACATATGTAGACATTATATTCCCGCCTAGTGTAGCAATCAAGCGTTGTATTTTAGGAAGAAGAACTGTATTTCTTTTTGGCATAACACAAATTATATTTTACGAATATAGCACTGTATGTAAAATATAATTTGCTTTGAGGGGGGTAAATGAAGTTTCTCCCGATAGCTATAAGAATCAATTACACCCTACAAAACGCTCCTATACGTCTTAATAAGCAATGCACCTAAGTTTTTATGTGGAGGTATATAATCTTGAAACCGACTATCTGCAGTGCTCCCATCAGCAAATTTTTTGTCTAACGTAGCCCATAGATTATCCCATACTATATCTTGGCCCTTTCGTATAACTTCATTCAATTCCAGGCAAAGTCTGTCATTTACCAGCATAGTCCCGATCTGCTTGCTGCTTATTATTTGTGCATCTGGAGAGTACTTGAGTACTTGAGAGATATTATTATACCCACCGCAGGAGCCTAAGAATACGATCTCGGCATTAGGCGTGAGACTCTCTATGGCTGCACTGGCAAAGTACGAGTGACCTCTATGCACCACCACATCTGGCCACCTTCCCGTCTCTTGAAAGTGTGCCTTTATAGCATCTTGTCCTGCATATTCACTGGTAGGTTTATTGGCATATATCTCTATCGCCTTACCACCTCTACTTTTAAGTATTACGTATATTCCTTTGTCTATAATATCCCAGTTGCCATTGGTAAATGTGCCGATGAAGTGGCCGTAAGAAGTCCTCCCATCTGGATCATCAAAGAAAAAATGCTGTTGTACGTTCTTTCCTTCTTTGTATATCCTACTAATAGGCAGTACTTTTAGGTTCAGCGTTTGATCATTGAGTGCAGCATTGAAAGAAGCTCCACCTATATTAAACACGCTGAGTATGATACCGTATAGTTTCTCAGCTTCTACGTCGGTATAGCGGATTTCTTCATAGTACTTCAGGATAGCCTGCTCGAATATAGCTTTCGTTCCACTCGACTTAATACTTCCATAGGTATCAGCTATGGCTACAGCACTACTTAAGTTATCGTTTGCTTTTTCTATTCCTTCTACTAATTTGGTGAAGAGATTTTGCTTCTCCCACTCTCCCATTTTACTTAAAAAATCATTTAGTTCATTGTACCCAGCACACATTTTGATGAAGGTGCGGAACTGATTAAAATTGTTTTGAAACAAAAACTGATACGTGCTCTCAGCATCCATTTTAGCCATCATACGAGTATACATCCCCAAAAATGTAGAGGTATAAATCTCATCCTCACTATACACCATGAGTGTATATATCTCTGATGCCGAAAACTTTTGTAAGCTAGCAAATCGCACAGCATCAGACTCCTCGTGAAGGTCATTTATCTTTCGCACATGCCTGAGGCACTGATACTTAAGTGCCTCGTCTACGGAGTGCTCACCGAGAAGGTCTTTGCCTCCACCGCGCATTGCGATCAGGTACTCAAAGAGCGTGTTATCTGATTTGGCAATGGTATGTGCCTCTTCTATACTCAGTTTTCCACTAACTAGATCATTGAGTAATACATAGGAGCGTGTAGCCGTACCTTTTTCTTCAAAAATATCATATATCGTTTCTGTTATTTTATTTCGACTGGCTTTGATCTGCTTATGTACAGGATTCCAACTGTGCAGGTAGGTTTTTATCTTCATTGGAGCTACTTTGGCTACTTCGTTCAGTATAGTTAAGCTAAACGGTTTGTGGTCAAACTCAGCGTAGTGCTTTAGTAGTTCTGATGGCTCTGTGCGAGCAGCAATCATAAAAAACGGCTCTGCAGCTGAATTATCTACGAAAAATGCAATTAAATTTAGCGAAGCATACACATTACTTTTAAGGATAGATTGGAGTCTTTTAGAATCTTCAATGGTCTGTACTTTTTCTATCAGATTAAAAACTGGACTGAACTGCGTATAGAAATGAACATTTTTAGAGTTAACATCCTTTAACAACTCATAGACACGCTTCAGTTGATCTCCTTTCTGTACATCTGGAAGCAGTCCATTGGACAGTATTTTATCTGTAATACGCTGAGAAGCTACTATATATGTACCTGTAGCTTGACTGCTCTGGATATCACTTTTTAAACGAACATAGCGGTCTTCAGTCCCATCCAGTAGGTCTATTCTATGCTGCTCAGTGGCTATTCGTTCTGTATACTTATCTACTATACTATTGGCATGAGCCGTTGTATTGACTGTATATAGTAGCATAAGGAAGGAAGATAATCGTATCGTTTTACTCATTTATTTTATTAAAAATTTCCCAAAGGGTGATACCCGTAGATACACTCACATTGAAAGAATGCTTGGTACCAAACTGAGGTATCTCTATTACTTGGTTGCAAAAATCGAGCAATTTTTCGTCTACGCCATCTACTTCATTACCCACTATCAACACTATGGTGTTTTCTTTAGGCAAATCCACCTCACGCAGCGATACGCTATCTACCACCTGCTCTAAGGCACAGATATGTGCTTCTTCAAACTCCTGAAGTGCTTCTACAGTAGTAGCATAGTACTGCCATTCTACGCTTTCTTCGGCACCTAACGCAGTTTTACGAATATCTCTGTGTGGTGGTATAGCGGTGATGCCGCATAAGCAGATCTTAGCCACTCTAAAAGCATCAGACGTACGAAAGATGGCTCCTACATTGTGCATACTGCGTATATTGTCCAATACCACGACTATTCTAGACTTGGAAACTTTCCTATACTTTTCAACAGTAAGCCTATTCAAGTCTTCGTTTTTTACCTTGCGAGTCAATTTATTTTAAGTCTAATTTTGAGTACAAAGGTAAAGAAGCAGAAAGAAACACCGCTAATGAAACAGTACGGCCAGATCAAGGCTGAGTACCCAGGTACGCTATTGCTTTTTAGGGTAGGTGATTTTTATGAAATGTTTGGTGAAGATGCCGTAAAGGCTGCCGCTATACTAGATATTATACAGACCCATAGAAATAATGGTGGAAGTAAAATAGAATTGGCAGGTTTCCCCTACCACTCCTTAGACACCTATCTGCCTAAGCTTACTAGAGCGGGACAGCGGGTAGCAGTATGCGAGCAATTAGAGGATGTAAATGCCTCCAAAGGAATAGTAAAGCGTGGAGTGACGGAGATTATCACTCCTGGGGTAAGTGCCAATGATAAGACGTACGATAGCCGCAGTAATAATTTCTTGGCCGCTATACACGAGCATAACAATGTGTTGGGGGTGGCTTTTGCAGATCTGAGCACAGGCGAGTTTATGGTAGCTGAGGGTAATGCAGACTACGTAGAGCGACTCATTAAGTCACTGCATCCATCCGAAATAGTACTCAGTAAGAGCTACAGAGAAAAATTTGATAGGACGTATGGTGAGGAGTATTACTCCTACTCCATAGATAAATGGTTTTTTGAGGCAGACTACACCAAAGAGCAACTAAGTAAGCACTTTGATATAGAGTCACTTAGAGGCTTTGGTATAGCACATATGGAGCAAGCTACTATAGCTGCAGGTGCCATCATACACTACCTTAATCAGTCACATCACACGGACTTAGAGCATATCAGTAGTATCCGTAGGATAGACCAAAATAGCCATGTATGGATAGACTCTTTTACCATCCGAAATCTTGAAATACTGCAGAGTAATCATCCTACTGGTATCTCTGTACTAGACGTAGTAGATAGGACTATATCGCCTATGGGCAGTAGACTGATGAAAAACTGGCTAATCTTTCCCCTACTAGACTTATCTGAGATAAAGCAACGTCAAGATACCGTAGAGTATCTGATGACAGATACTGGTTTTTATGATAACCTGACTGCTGAGATACATAAGATAGGTGACTTAGAGCGACTGATCAGTAAAGTAGCACTGAAACGTATCAATCCCAAAGAACTGCTGCAGCTCTCAGCTGCCTTGAAATCTGTGAAACAGATAAAAATACTAGGAGCTAAGGTAGAATGTAGACCGATAGAAAAGTATGCGGATGATCTCTATGAATGCGAAGAAGTAGTGCAGCTTATAGATACTCAGATAGCTGAAGATGCTCCTGTGGTAGCTGCCAAAGGTGGAGTTTTTCAAATGGGTGTAGATGAAGAGCTTGATGAGTATATCAATATATCTACAAACAGTAAAGAATACCTACTCGGGCTAAAAAATAGAGAAGCAGAACGCACAGGAATTAGCAGTTTAAAACTAGCTTTCAATTCTGTATTCGGTTACTATCTAGAGGTGACCCACACACACAAAGATAAAGTACCTGAAGAGTGGATCCGAAAGCAAACACTGGTAAATGCTGAGCGGTATATCACGCCAGAGCTCAAAGAGTTTGAAGAAAAAATACTAGCAGCTGAAGACAAAATAAGTACATTGGAAACCGGATTGTATGCTAAGCTTATTGACCGATTAAGCGTTTATATCACACATGCACAGCACAGTGCACGTGTGATTGCCAATATGGATTGCCTGTGTAGTTTTGCTAAAATTAGTGGCGAATACAACTATACTAAGCCTGAGGTAAATGAGTCGCAAAATCTTGCTATAAAAGATGGTAGGCATCCAGTAATAGAGCAGCAGTTAGCTACAGGAGATTCGTATATACCGAATGATATTTACCTAAATAAAGAAGACCAGCAAATCATCATACTGACCGGACCTAATATGAGTGGTAAGTCAGCTATACTAAGACAAACTGCTCTCACCGTACTGATGGCACAGATAGGATGCTTCGTGCCTGCTAGACACGCAGAAATAGGTCTAGTAGATAAGATCTATACCCGTGTAGGAGCATCTGATAATATCTCTCAAGGGGAGTCTACTTTTATGGTAGAAATGGTAGAAACTGCCAGCATTCTAAATAACCTGAGTGAGCGAAGTCTCGTTATACTGGATGAGATAGGCAGAGGTACGAGTACCTTTGATGGAGTGAGTCTAGCGTGGAGTATAGCAGAGTTTCTCAGTCAAAGTGAGGAAAAGCCAAAGACCATCTTTGCTACACATTACCACGAACTAAATGAGCTGGAAGCTACTAATGAGGGAGTTGTAAATTACTATGTAAGTACGGAGGAAAAGAAGAATAAAGTAATCTTCCTGCGTAAAATGAAAAAAGGTGGAAGTGAACACAGTTTTGGTATTCACGTAGCCCGTATGGCCGGTATACCTAAGAAAGTACTGAGGCGAGCAGATAAGATACTTAAGCAGCTGGAGAGCGATAGAGCAAATATTAGTACCAAAGATTCTCTAAAGAAAGTCCAAGACGATAATTTCCAGTTGAATTTATTTCAAATAAATGATCCTAAAACTGCTGAGATTATTCAAACTATAAATAACTTGAGCATCGATAGCCTCACTCCTATTGAGGCGTTAATGAAATTAAATGAAATCAAACAATTACTGGAAGATTAGTCTTCTATTTTTATCTCTTATTATAGCACAAGTATCTGTAGCTCAGCACTCTTGGGTCTACTTCATAGATAAGTGTGGTAATGAGAAAGACTACTTTGAAGCTGCTGTATGTGAGACATATATCACAGTATTAAAAAGTAATGGTGTAGATATACTAGGCAGTAGCAAGTGGCTAAATGCTGTTTGTATTTCTGATAAGGAACTTTATAAACTTCAAAATGTATCTTTCATAGCACAAGTACAACCATTGGAGAAATACACTATAGCAGAAGAACGCATAGACGAAGACTTCAGCTATGGACAAGGAGACTGGCAGATAGAGATGATGAATCTACATCGCTATCACGAGCTAGGGTTCACAGGCAAAAATGTAACTATGGGGGTGTTTGATGGTGGTTTTTGGAAGGTAGATAGTCTTCCCATATTCGATTCTATGTGGGCCAATAATCAAATAATCGCAGCATACGACTTCGTAGATAAGGATACTCTCCGATATGACGAGAGTACACACGGTATGCAGGTACTGGCACTAGCGGGCATCAATTATCCTGATAGTATGGTAGGTGCTTCTCCAGGTGCTAGCTTTGTGCTAGCTCGTACGGAGGATACCCGTTCTGAGACGCATTTAGAAGAGCTCAATTGGCTCAATGCTATGGAATGGGCAGATAGTGTGGGTGTGGACATCATACACAGTAGCTTGGGCTATTCATTGTTTGACAGTTTACAAGGTGACTACTCCTACCAAGATATGGATGGAAAAAGTACCCTCATCACTATAGCAGCAGAGCGAGCGGCTGAGCGAGGCATTTTTATCACTAATAGTGCTGGAAATTCAGGCAATGACCCTTGGTTTTATATCACTGCACCATGTGATGGCAAAAATGTACTTTGCATAGGAGCTGTAGATAGTTTTAGAACGGTGACAGAATTTAGCAGTAGAGGCCCAAGTGCAGATGGACGTACAAAACCAGATGTGACTACTATGGGCAGCCGAAATACTATACCAAATAGAAATGGGATACTGAGACGAGGAAGCGGTACATCCTTTTCTGGGCCCCTAGTCGCGGGTCTAGTAGCGTGTCTGAAAGGAGCACATCCAGATAAGAGTAATGAGCAGATCTTTGAGGCGATACTCTTAAGTAGTGATAGGTACGATGCACCGGACAATGAATACGGACACGGGATACCAGATGCTCTGCGAGCGGATAGTATTTTAACAGCAATGTCTGTATTGAGCATAAATAAAGCAGAAGAGCTAGACGTAACGGTTTATCCTAATCCTGCAAGAGACTATTTTCAGATAAGAACAGAACCTGGAGCCGAGCTACAGATCACTAATTTACAAGGTCAAGTAGTTATAGCTAAAAAACTACAGAACTGGGTCAATTTTGTGAATGTAAAGGATTTGTCAAGAGGCACTTATGTTGTACGAGTGATGTATGAAGGCAGTGTTGGTGTGAGAAAGGTTGTGGTGGAGTGAGAAAGCATTTTAAGTCATATTTTCCTAAAGTATTATTGGCTTTCACAATGTTTTGTACTTTAGTATTTTTTCAATTTGAGCAAAAAGCATCGATGTATGACAGAAATTTATATTCTGTTTTTGATTATGCTTTACCTATGGACTTTAAAGTTGAGGAATTTCAAGGTGTCTATTCTATTTACGATTATACTGGTAATTACTTTTTGATGTTAGAAGAATCGAACTTCCCAATTAGTTCTAGCAGTAAAGTGAAGTCGAAAATTATATACATTGAAAAGATACTTATGATTTCCACATATGACGATACACTGCGTGTAATAGCTAAATCAAGTAAAGGTGATTTAAAACTAATTACCATCAAAGACTACATAGGAGATTATAAGATAGAAACAATCCTAAAACCGTCATTAGATTTATCAAGATGGTACGACCTGGAACTTGTGCCTACCTATATTAAAATGTGGCCAGTATGCTCAATAGCCATTTCCTATTTCTTAGGTATTTTATTTTTGACTTCTATCGTCACATTGATTGGTCAAAGAATATCTTCAACCAATATCATCGATTAAATGTATTTTCGAGAATACTTTATTGAAAAAGCTATGAAAAAACTCTTGCTCCTATCCTTTGTCTTAATATCACTTAGCTTCTATTCAGATGCACAGATTTCCTTCGATACTACGTATCACGAAAATTTAAATGTAGATTCCAGTCAATTTGAGTATAGACATTTTTATAAAATAACTAATAATGCTAAAGACCCGGCTGATACAATGTTCACATGGGAAGTCACTCACGTAGATAAAGAAGATTCTTGGGATCACATGGTCTTGCTACCAGATTATTGTGGATTTATAAACCCAACTAGGCCATGGAATTTTAAATTGGGTAAGGATACAAACACTTTTATAGTGCTATCTTTTTACATGTTTAATGCTTCTGGATCAGGAATTATGACAGTTAAAGTAAACTCAATACTTCATCCCGAAATAAAAGACTCTATTACCTTAAAGATTAATGCACGAAGTTTAGTCTCTATTGAAGATTCCGAGTTGAAAAATATCGAAGTATATCCTAATCCTGCCTCAGATTATATAACAGTAGAAGCAGACCTCGGTGATAAGTATTCACTTACTAATCTTCAAGGCCAAACAGTGAAAGAAGGACTTCTAGAAAACTATGCGAATCAGATAGATGCCTCTAACCTAGCAAGAGGAACCTACTTTTTAAAGGTGCTAAATGAACGTAGTGTAGGTGTGAGAAAGGTTGTGGTGGAGTGAACAGTAGTATTCATCTAATAATGCACAAAGGAAAACAGCAGTTTTTGAGTTTCGGAAACGTTCACCCTTCGACTCCGCTCAGGATGACTTTTCGACTCCGCTCAGGATGATATTGTGATAGTCCACTGCTGAGCCTGCCAATTAGCAGACGTGGTAAAGACCAAGTACTGAAGATGCAATTTGGGCTAAAATGCCTCTGCCTAAAAGAGTTCTTTCCTAACATTCGGTGGGATAACCGCTATCTGTTATAAATAACGACCTTCTGGACTGATGGGCATTCAGTGTTTACAAAATTGAATATGTATAAACCCGCACTCAGATCTGACACCTTAAGAGTGAGAGTATTTAGCCCCCTCTGAAGTGTGTATTTCATTTCCTTGACTTGTTTACCCGCCGCATCTATGACTTCAACTACTATCGGATGGTTATCCTTTTGAGAAACAGTATTGTACTTCACCGTTTCAGAAGTAGGATTTGGATAGATGGTGTTCAATACGGACTCTTTTAGCTCTTCGCTAGGTGGTTTAACAGTATATATAATCTTATCACAGTATTCGCTATACCCAGCCTCTATTCTAATATTTTCAAAATCTGTATTTAGTGGAAAACTGGCGCGATTACCTACCAGAACGTTAAGTACTTGAGAGTCTGAGTAACAGACTGTATTTTCAAAATCACCTAAAATATCTATCACATATTCTACCTTGTCGCAATCGGCATATAGTTTAGGTGTTATAGATTGAGTATCGCTTTCTACTTTAGTTATTTTTATGTCATCGAGATAATAGTATGCTGTTCTATCCGGGTTAAAGACATTTTGATTGTCATTTTCTAATTTGAAAATAGAGGATTCTCTCGAATTTCCTCCTATCCAAAAGTAGTAATCATGTTCTTTCTGATATACTATCGTGTTCTTTATGGTTACCCATCCTGAGTTGTTTGGAGACGAAGGACTTATGGTTAATGGAGTGATATAAGAATTTGAACCACTGGAGTATCTTCCCCCTGGAGGATTATTGTAGCGGTCATCATAATTTAGCATAGGCAAGATCACCCTTCTAGTAAATCCATTGTCATTATACAGTGCTTTTGTTGCTCTGAATTCAGAAAAGAAAAAAGCAAGTTGATTAATAGAATAAGGTGAATTTTCCGCTAAGGATACCTTTACACTCAGACAATACTCCTCACCATCAATCATCTTAGATGTATCCAGCGTACCTATTAAATATTCGTAATACCAATACCCGTTTGTACTGACAATCATGCCTGCCATGCTATACCCATCTGCAGACCACTGATTTCCTAGTGCATTCTCAGGTACGCCAAAATCCCGCTCACCACAAACGGAAAACAGGTCCACAGATCCATACCTATAAAAGTCATATGCTAAGTCAATATCTCCTTGCCCTGAAGGACAGTCAGAAATACTCTCACAGGATCCGTTTAGAGCCATATTTACTTTCTGTCCAAAGGTTAGCTGGTAAAATAATAGCAGAAATAGTTTATATATTAGCCTCATATTGTGTCTCAAAAGTGTAGCAATTTAAGTTTTTTTTTCAAAATCATTAAACATCGGAAGTTTAGTATTCATCAACTCACTATGGTCATTCAAACCCGATGCCTTTGGTAATGGGTATTCCTAAAACGCCTCCCCTACAAAGAAGTAGATACCGTATCCTTCAGGTGTGAAGGCAACATCTATACGATTGTACACATCCTTTTTAGGAAAAAGAAGGAATCGAGGACCTCCACCTATAGCCCAAGCAAGATTAGTATTTTTTAGAGATTGAAAGTCTGGATAAACAGATCCGGCCGAAGCAAATACACTTCCTCCCCATCTTTTGGCAAATGAAAAGGGTAACATTCTGTATTCTACTTGCGCTGCTGTATAGTTCTGATCTCTATATCTGCCGAGGTAGTAGCCACGCATCATACGCTCACCACCCATTAGTGCTAGTTCATTGAAAGGGATATCTCCACTCCCAAACTGTCCATACGCTTGGATAGCGAGTACATTGTTCTTATGTATTGGTATATAATACCTGAAATCTGCAAAAGCTAGATTGAAATTGAAAGTGCTGCCCCATGCTTTTCTGCTGCTCAAGAAGGCAATCTCACCAAAGTGACCTTCTCTTGGATTTAACACATTGTGAATATCATCATACACAACTCCCCAACCGAGAGATAAGTTGGTAGAACCTTGATTTCCCAATGGTAAGTTTATCAGCGGCGATGTTTCATTTTGAAAATCCACATTGGTGAGTCGCTCATAATTCACCTCAAAACCTGTGTAAAGTGAAGGAATAATCTGACGAAGCACTCGTTCGCGAATGCGTATTTCAGTAGCGGATACTGAAGTTATCCTATCGTTAGGAGTATTCATTCCGATTCCGTGGTATGACAGCGGGAAGTTTTGAAACTTGGCTTGACCTAGAAAAAAGTATTTATTTTTATCTGAATAAAGCGTATGTTCTAAGAAGGTTCCATACTGCTGCTCTACGGTTATAAATGTAAATCCTTGTATTTCAGATAGCCTATTGAATGTATCTCTATTAGCTCTGTACACATACAATGCACTTATGCCAAATTCCCAACTGGTTTCTGGTGCATATAATACTGTTGGATAGGCAATAAGCTTGGGATTGGAAGGATTACTAGTATCTTTTAATGTATGCTCAAAATAGCGCTTTATAATATTCTGAGAATATCCATAGTGAGCTACAGATATTATAAAAAGCATGATTAATACTCTAGATGTAAAATTATGCCCGTGCATTTAAAATTTCGTGTGCGAAAATAAGTTAAAGTGGTAGATAAGAGTATTTGCAAAGTTAGAAACAAGAAAGGCGGCTTAAAGCCTCCTTTCTTGTTTCTATTCTTTCTAGTATGACGCTCTTTTAGACTTGTACTTAGTTTTGTAATTACCACTAAAGATAGAGAGAAAGAATAAGGTCAGTAATGTTGTTGTATTTTTCTTGGGTATAGTACTGGACTGTTTAGTTAGTATTCGCAAATAACAGTAAATCATTATCGCATGTTAGTTATTTAATCGTAATATTGCAATGAACAAATATGGGAGTAACTAAGACACATAATTTTACGGCTCATCAAAACCAAATAGCAACTATTACTAAAGTGCTAGGTCATCCTGCACGAATAGCTATTCTGCAGCACATAGCTCATACCAAAGGATGTATCTGTGGAGATTTAGTACTAGAGATAGGACTAGCTCAAGCTACGATATCACAACATCTTAAAGAGTTGAAAAATATAGGAATAATACAAGGAAACATAGAAGGAACAAGCGTATGCTACTGCATAAATCAAGATAAATGGAATGAAATCAAAGAGAATCTAGCAGGATTCTTCAACTTTAAGTTTCCGGTAGTCCAAGACTGTTGTCCTGACACATAGAAGTAGACATCGAGAGGACGTTGCAGTGCAACGTCGAAATCGATATAGAAAGGACGCCGCAGTACAACGTCGATATATAAAAGCAATAAAAGAAAGAAAATGAAACTATCACAACTACAAACAGCACTGAAAGAGATGAAGGAGGTACATTTTATGCTTCCAAATGGTGATTTTATACCAAGACACTATCACCTTACAGAGATTGGCCTCGCTACTAAATCCTTCATAGATTGCGGAGGTAAGCGACACGATGACAAAAAGGTAGTCCTACAGCTTTGGACTTCTACAGACTATGATCATAGACTAATATCAGAGAAGTTTTTGACTATTATCGATACTTCCCTCCCACTATTTTGCGGTGAAGACTTGGATGTAGAAGTAGAGTATCAGATGGATACTATCGGCAAGTTTGCTTTAGATTTTGACGGAGATAATTTTATACTGATAACCACTAAAACTGACTGTTTAGCCACAGAACTTTGCGGTATAGACTCGATTTCTAGTAAACCAAAGGGGCATTTAGCTAACTTAGGTTTAAACGCAGAACCAGGCTGTACACCTGGTGGCGGATGTTGTTAGTGAAATATGTGTAGTATTGAGATATGAAAACTGAGATTTATAAACCACTAAAAAAATACATTTCTAGTTTAAATGAAACAGAACTAGCTGGAGACAGAATCACGAAGCTTCTATCTTTGGTTGAATACATACAATTGAACAAAAATGAAGGTACATCTTTAAAGCTTAATTTTATCTGTACGCACAACAGCAGAAGAAGTCATTTATGTCAAGTATGGGCCAAAGTAATGGCTGCGTATTACGGTATAGATAAGGTAAAGTGCTACTCAGGAGGAACAGAATCTACCGCAGTCTACAAAACAGTGGTGGAAGTACTAATTTCAACTGGGTTTGAAGTAACTAGCATCGCTCACTATGAGAACCCTACCTATAAAGTTAACTTCACAGAAGAAAATTGCCCAATGACTTTATTTTCAAAAAGGTACAGTGACAGGTATAATCCAAGAGAAAATTACGCAGCAGTAATGACGTGTAATGATGCAGACGCTAATTGCCCCATAATACCTGCTGCCACTCGAATATCACTACCTTATGTAGATCCAAAGGTAAGTGATGGAACAGTGGAAGAGTTAGAAATATATTCTGAACGCAGTAGGCAAATAGCTACTGAAATGAAATATATTTTCTCTCAAATAAAATGAAATTCTGGAAAGAATACTTAGGTGAGTTTATAGGGACTGCTATATTGGTTTTCGTTGGCTGTGGATCAGTCGCCATTGCTGTGCTCTATTATCCACTAGAGCTTTGGCACATAGCTCTAGTATGGTCTATTGGTGTAGCTCTAGCGATCTATGCAACTAATAAATACAGTTCTGCCCATCTTAACCCTGCAGTGACTTTAGCTATGACACTAGACAAAAAATGTGACTGGAAGAAAGTTCCTGCATATATAATTAGTCAATTATGTGGTGCTACGGCTGCAGCATTTTTGTTATTAGCCTTTATAAATGATGATCTATCTGCCTATGAGCTAACACATCACATAACTCGTGGGAACACAAACTCCTTTCATTCAGCGGTTATGTTTGGTGAATTCTTTTCTGAAGAGGTTACTCATTTACAAGCTTGTATAGCTGAGGGCCTAGGAACTTTCATATTGGTTTTGGTGATATTCTTACTAACACATAAGCCAAGAAAATTTGACAGCATAATTCCTATTCTCATAGGTCTCACCGTAGGTGTCATCATTATGGCAGTAGCACCCTATACGCAAGCAGGTCTCAATCCAGCCCGAGATTTCGGACCTCGATTAGTAGCCTATTTTGGAGGATGGGATAATGCTGCTTTCCCGAGTGTTAAATGGAGTTTTTTTACAGTGTATATTACATCTCCTTTCATCGGCGGTTTATTAGCTTTTCTTAGTTTTAGGCTATTCTACAAGCGGTAATACTTTTTAAATATTTTGTGGCGTTATGCTGCTATGAAATTAATATTGATATTGCTAACGTTAGTTACCTGCTCACTACAAGGCTACGCACAGTTTGACTCACTAGAAATAGAACTTTTTGTAAACACGCCTACTACTGGCCAAAACTTTGACCTAGCCAGAGTATACGGTCTTAAGATGGGCAAACGAAATGGCCTTCATCAATTTTCTCTAGGCTACAGTAATTTCGCATTATTTAGTAGATGGAATCAATTCTATGATGATTGAGTTAATACTTGGACAAGTAATGCTGTAATCCTATACAACCACGATGATTCAATGCCTGCTGATGCTCGTAGTGGCCAAGTGTATACTCTCTCACAAGGTATTACCTTTGGATGGAGCAAAGAACCCAGTATCAAAAACATTTCATTTTATACAGGAATCAGTTTTACAGTATTTATCAATCAAATCACAATTCAGGAAACGAACTCAAAGGCTTACTTATATAATGAGAGTATACTACCCTATGATAATAATGACGGGGAGGTTAGGGTTTTTCATACTGAAGTGAAGACTTCTAATACTAAATTCACGTCATTGATTCCTGCGGTTAACTTAGAAGCAGGTGCTGTTTTTAGGTTTGGGGATGACTTCAAGTTGATACCAAAAGTCAATATTGGGATTTACTATGCAGACAATAGAATATATACGGGAACACTATTCGGGCGAGGGAATACATTAAATGCTGATATACGGCCATCTATGCTACTCTCCTACAACTTGCTATAAATAGAATATACTCAATATTGCAAAGCACTAAATAAATTTCCAAAGCATCCAATATAAAGAGGTTAACTCTCTCGACAAATAGTTTTATTCGCACAATTTTATTTATTTCTTTAAATAAAATTAGACCCTGAATTTATACCTACTTGTAAGTCTACCACTTTTATATTTGCTCTTGAAATAGATAATGTTTTGAATTACGAACAAAATCGTAAAAGAGATTTTATAAATTACGTTTACTTTGCTGCAATGAGTAAAAGAGAAGATTTACTAAAAGCGATAGACGCAAAATATAAGGCAATGGGACAAGATCCAGACGTTCATCTGTCAGGATTACTCCATGCCGAGCCCATGAAATACTGGGATTTCATCCAAGTAGATGCCTTATTAGGTTTACAAACTCAACGCACTCAGTTGCCAGATGAGATGGTCTTCATTATGTACCACCAGATTAATGAACTACTCTTTAAGATGATTCTTTGGGAAATGGGACAGATCTCGCATACAGAAAATATAGAACCTGATAAGTTTGTAATGCACCTGATGCGTATTTCTCGCTACTTTGACGTGTTGTCTGACTCTTTTGATGTGATGGGTGAAGGTATGGAGCTAGAGCAATACATGAAATTTAGGGATACCCTTACTCCTGCTAGTGGCTTCCAATCTGCTCAGTATCGTATGATAGAAATAGCCTCTACAGAGCTCATTAACTTAATAGATGCCAGATTTAGAGAAGGGATAGATAGAGACACTCCATACGAGCATGCCTTTGAGCATATGTATTGGCAGGCAGCAGGAAAAGAGTATACTACTGGTACCAAAAGTAAACTGCTAACCAACTTCGAAGACAAGTACAAAAAAGAGCTCATAGACCACATGAAGGACTATAATACGGTGAATCTATGGACTAAATACAAAGAGCTTCCTGCGGAGTATAAAAAGAATACAGAGCTGATAACAGCAATGAGACACTACGACCATACTGTTAATATAGAATGGACCATACATCATCTAGAAGCAGCTAAAAAGTACCTAGGAGACGGTGCGGCTACAGGTGGTAGCGACTGGACTAAGTATATGCATCCGAAGTATCAACGTAGAATATTCTTCCCTGACCTTTGGAGTGCAGAGGAACTGGCTGGATGGGGAGTTACTAACCTAGACCGTACAGATATCTAAATCAAACTACAGGAGGTTAATCCACCTAACAAACTGTAAACTGTCTTCACTTGTAGCTTGTACAGTAAACATACCATTGGCGTAATCCCTTTTGTAAATAACGGTCTTAGTACTCACTTCTGTATCTAGCACTACTTGGCCAGTTTGGTTAGCTATGATTACTCGTGTATTTACTGTAGGCTGTATTATTAACTTTTCTGATGTTTGTTTTATAATGTCAATTGTCTCTCCTTCAGATTTCACTAAAACTACATCACTGTAAGCAAACTGACCATCAAAATCTAGTTGTTTTAGTTTATAGTATTGCTTGGCTTTCACATCCCTATCTTGGAAGCTATATTTCTGAATAGACCTACTATTCCCCGCACCTTCCACTCTGCCTATTGGCTCAAAGGTTTGGCCGTCTATAGATTTCAATACTTCAAAATGACTATTATTTATTTCACTGGCGGTTACCCACTTTAATACCACAGTAGAGTTAATTTCCTTCCCATAAAAGCTAATCAAGTTTACATACAATGGAGCCCACCCAAGGTCTGATGGTTGCATGGAGCAATCATTTGTATTGGTAGTAGCAGATAATAATCTTACGCATCCACCTGAAGATGTAGAATACGTTTCGGTGCAACTATTAGTGCCATCGGATATGATAATATCATCTCCGCTATTATTCCAAACAGAAGATCCAGAATTTCTATCTCTAAAATAGGCAGGCATAGGCGTGCTTCCTGAATAGTTATTAATTATGGCTATGCACTCTCCCGCGTGTATAGTGTCCGTACCAAAAGTATATTTTAGTCCAACTCCGTCATTAATGGTCCAACCTGTGACTATTACATCACCAGTACTATCATTGCATATTTGTATAAACTCGTCGGCACCGCTAGATACTGTTCCATTGCCATCTGTATCGAAACCAGGAGATCCACTTGGATTTGCCAATACGGCGTTTACATATATGTTGTTCAATCGACATTGAGAATACACGTTGAATACAAAGAATAAAATTAAGGATAATAAGAGGTGGATTTGTTTCATATTAATTCAATCTTTGAAATTACACGATTGCAAGCTAATCAAAGGTTTTTGAATTAAGTAGAATTATTAATTATCGAATCAAAATATACCTTTACTTATTTATCAATAAATAGGAAGGAATACTATAATAGAGTTGGCTAAATCGCTTATAATCATCTAAATAAGTTATCGATTCAGGGGATCTGAAACATAACTTACTTGTCTTTTTTGATATCTTACCACTCAAGGTTCACCTTTTCCGAACTCTTTACATGCTGGCATTGATACCTGTAGTCAATATTAATTCAAATTCTTTCCACTTACATATTCGGAGATACTGATAAGGTAGTCACCCACTTTTTCAAGACCAGAAAAGAGATTATTATAAATCAGACCACTCTTGTAATTATACTCTTGTTTCTCTATACTCTTCAGGTGTTTCTTTCGAAGTCTATTCCTCGTTTCGTCTATTGCTTCTTCTAACTTTTGAGCTTGGTTCAGATTAACAGAACCGTGAGTTTTATCTAGATTACTCAGCATTTCATCATATGCCTCTCCTATCTGCTCAAAATAAGCATTTAAATTATCTCGCTGTTTTTGATCAAACCACACCTTATCCTTGGCTTTTTTGTCCAGCTGTTTCGCCATATTGAAGTAAATGTCACATAAGCTCTCTAGCTCGTTACAAGCTCCTAGTAAACCGCGTATCTGCTCGGAGGTATTTTCGGTTACTTCTTTATTTCCTAATTTGGCTAAAAAATTAATAATCTCTTGATGAATGTTATCTGTAATACCTTCATAATATTCAATTTTTTGTTGGAGTTTTTTCTGCTCTTTCTTGTCTGTAACATTTACTAATTTACTTACCTTGCTGTGCATCTTTTTAGTCAGCAAACCAAATTTGACAATCTCCTTCTTAGCTTCGAGTACCGAGATCTCTGGCGTACTCACTATGCCTGAACCTATGTATTCTAACTTAAAGATTTCATCTTCATCATTTTTAGATGGAGTAAAACGTATTACTAACGATTCTATAAATTTCACAAACCATACGAGAACTAGGGTATTGATAATATTAAATACGGTATGAAATGCAGATAAAGAATACTGAACAGCGACTTCTCCTGGCAAATTATCCCCAGTTGCAAATGGACTTCCCCACTGAGTCTTACTCATTAAGAAGCCAATGAAACTAGTGAATGGATAGAACAGCAACAGCATCCACAGAACTCCGAAGACATTAAAAATAAAGTGTGCTCTAGCAGCTCGTTTAGCGTGCACATTACCGACTAATGCTGCGAGATTAGCTGTGATAGTGGTACCTATATTTTCCCCTAAAACTATAGCTGCAGCCATCTCAAAAGGAAGACCCACAGCTCCACCGCACAGTGTTAGTGTTAGGGCCATAGCAGCACTACTGCTTTGTACTATAATAGTTAAAAGTGTACCTATTAACACCAAAACAATAATTCCAACAAGTTCTTGATTCTTGAGAAAAAGAATCATGTCTAAAAAGTGCTGATTAGAACCAAAATCTAGTCCAACAACTGCACTTTTCATACCTTCCAAACCTAAGAAAAGAAGGCCAAATCCTACTAAGAATTCACCTAAGTTCTTTAGATTTCCTCTATTCACAAAAAGCAAGGGTACACCAATGGCCAAAATAGGATAAATGTAAGTTCCAAGGCTAAACTTCGCTGAGAAGCCAAAAATAACTAACAACCATGCAGTCATAGTAGTACCAATATTCGCTCCCATTATAACTCCAATAGCCTGACGAAGTGTAAGTAATCCTGCATTCACAAAACTTACAATCATCACAGTAGTAGCACTACTGCTTTGTATGAGTGTCGTGGTAAAAAAGCCCGTAAAAATTCCTTTAAACCGATTAGAGGTAATAGAACCTAAGATACTGCGCATACGAGTACCCGCTAGTTTCTGTATACCATCACTCATTACCATCATACCATATATGAATAGTCCTAAGGCTCCTATGAGCGTAAAAAGTTGAGAATAGTCCATTGATTGCCTTGTTTGTTTTATTCTTTAGCCGCAATATTGTATTATTCATATTACTTTAACATTATCTTTCCATAATAAGTGAATAAAAAAGCAACTACTAGAAAGGCTATACAATCTGATATTCCGTCAATGCTCTCACTTATAAAAGAACTTGCTGTTTATGAAAAAGCCCCAAATGAAGTAATCAATACGGAAGAAATGATGATTGAAGATGGGTTTGGAGTAAATACACTTTTTGATGCTTTTGTAGCAGAGCTTAATGGTGAAATCATTGGACTCGCTATAACCTACTATAGGTATAGCACCTGGAAAGGCAAGTGTCTCTACCTAGAAGACCTGATAGTAACAGAAAAACACAGAGGCATAGGTGCTGGTCAGCAATTATTCACTCATTGCATAGATTTTGGCAAAGAAAATGGATGCCATAAAATGATCTGGCAGGTGCTCGAGTGGAATCAGCCCGCTTTAGACTTTTATAAAATATATGGTGCTCACTTAGATGGTGAATGGATAAACGGTTCATTAGAATTATGAAAAAAGACTACATTATTTGGGCAGCAATATTTCTATTAGATATTAGTCTAGTCTACTTTGTTCCTAATACTTTTGATAACGGAGATAGCGTAAAACACTATATAGAGGCTCACCAAGCATGGCACACGCCTCACTATTTCTTAGATATGTGGTCTAAACCTATTTTTATCTTATTAGCCTCCCCTTTCGCTAGTCTAGGCTGGTGGGGTATGAAGTTGTTCAATATCATCTGTGTATTACTCTCTTCTTTTTTGATGAAGAGAATATTCGAAGAATATGACTTGAACGGTTGGTGGGGCGTATTTATGTCGCTACTAGCACATACATTCTTTCTATCGCAATCCTCTGGTCTTACTGAGCCTTTATTTGCTGTATCCCTAACGGCTATAATCTATCTGGAAATAAAAAACAGAAGCATGATAGCCACGCTCTTACTCTCATTTCTTCCTTTCATTAGATCAGAGGGATATGTAATAGCAGTGGTAATTCTCATATATCTGATTTTAGCCAAGAAATTTAAATTCATTCCTTATTTGCTCGTAGGTCATTTTATTTATGGGGTTATTGGCTTATTCTACTTAGGTGATTTTTTATGGATGTTTCACGAAAATCCTTATGCAGGCATTGAGCTTAAGTACGGAAGTGGGGATGTTTTTCATTTTATAAACCAGCTTCCATTTGTGGTAGGTCTGCCTATATATGTGCTCTTCTTTTTAGGAGTAGTAAACGGTGGAATTCGCTTTTTTCAAGGCAAAATGGAGATTAAAGAATTCATACTTATCTACGGTATCACGATAGGTTACATAGTTGCCCACAGTATCTTCTGGCGATATGGGCTTTTCCATAGCTTTGGGCTTAGTCGGGTACTTATTGCCATTATCCCGCTTATGAGTTTCATAGCATACAGAGGTTTAGAATGGTTGGTATGCAGCCTCTATTTTATACCCAAAAAATATATCTACTACACATTCATCCTGGTTATATCAGGATTCCCTTTTATAAAGAATAAAATGGCCATAGACTGGGAGAAAGACATAGAACTCTCTGCAGAACAAAAACTAATACAGGATGCAAATACTTGGCTGATTAAGCACCCAGATATAAATAGTGAACCTATATATACCAACCTTTTTTATTATGCTCTGGTAAGCGACAAGTTTATAGATAATGATAAACAAATACATACAATAGACCTACTGAAACAGCCTTCACATTCTCCTAAATCTGGTGCGTTTATTTTATGGGATTCATACTTTGCTCCTACAGATGCAGAGGTAGATAAGCTCCTGATAGAAAACACTCTAGAAGCTCAAGAAATAAAGAGCTTCACCGACATAGATGGATTTCAGATAGTTATTTACCAGCTCCCTTAGCTCTTTCCCATACACCATAACCATTTCCTTCGAAAACCATCTCTAGATTAGGGTATTTTTTTTCTACACTTTCAAATTTTCGAATCTTAGCACTTACAGATACGGGTATATTTGTTTTGCGTATAATATAATCACGCACCACGTTATCGAACTCTCCTTTAGCAAACTGGTCTAAATCTAAAATCTCTGAATAGCCTTTTTTGTTAAGCAAATCTTTACGAATAGTTGCTACTTCTGCTAATAACTTCTGCTGCGTATAGTACCTATGGGCATAGCTCTTAAATCCAAGTGTAAAATGCTGCATCTCCTTATTCTGATAAGAACTGAGATGTGACTTCCACGCTCGTTGAGTCAAATGCTCTACATTAGGTACTATGGATAGTATTGTAAACGTAATTATCAGTGTATTCCAAACCAAGAACTGGCTTACTCTCAATTTGTCACCTTTTATCAAAGTCTTAAGTAGTAAACCTAGCAGTAATGCAGCAAGTAAGATCGGAACTATACTCCAACTGACATCTGTGGTAAGCTGTGCCCGAATAAAATCATCTGTTATGACCTCAGATAAATAATAAGTGATATCTGCGGTACGAAGACCCATAATACCAAAAACACTCAGAATAAAAACCCATACCATTCCAATAACACCAAATAGTACTCGCTCCAAGACGTTCATTTTGACTAAGTTAGCAAGCCATATTCCCCCCACTATAGAAAGTGGTATATAACACATACTGCTGTAATGTACTATCTTGGTAGTCACCAAAGAGAAGACAATGAGTACTACCCAAAACAATACTTTCATCCAACGATAAAAAGTAAGATCTCCAACTACAACAGTTTTCTGAAAAATCATATCTTTAATAGCGAAACCAAACAAAGGGAAACATCCTATTAATAAGACTACTACATGATAATATACTGGCTGACCATGTGAGGCTATAGGGTATCTAAATAGATCAATCTGATAGACTATAAACTCTTTAAGAAACCACCAGCCTGTATAGTATACTTCTATCCCAAAATAAAGGCCAGGAGCTATCAAAAGTCCTATTAAAAGTGTTAATAGTTTTTTAAGGTTATAAAAGGATACACCAAACACAACTTGATATACTAATCCACTTAACCCCACTAAAAGTATAGCTACAGGACCTTTGGTAATTACAGCTAAGCCCAAATAAATGCCGGACCACAGAAATAAGTGCAGCTTTTCACTTTCAATACTTTTAATCAAGTATAGTATACTTAGAAAAATAAACAAATTGAAAACAGGATCTATAATACCAGATTTAAAATAAAAGTGAGATGTGAAAGAACCAAGATACATAAGTACACTGAACACAGCTGCTTGTTTACTGTATCGTCTGAAAACAGTACAGTATAGTAAGAATATAGTAACAAGACCAGCTAATGTATTTGGAAATCGTGCTGCGAATTCATTTACCCCAAATATTTTCATACTGATGGCTTGTAGCCAAATAAAAAGTGGCGGTTTCTCCCAAAATGGTTCGTAGTTAATTCTTACATTAAGCCAATCATCTGTGACTAACATCTCGCGAGCCGCTTCAGCAAAATTGATCTCATCCCAATCAAATAAGTAAACATCCCCTAAAAAGGGAATGAATAAGAGCAGATAACTTAGTAGAATCACACAAAACGCAATATGCTCTTTTAGTAGCTTCATCTAAAGTTCTTTTTTCATTAAATACCTACTATAGAGATAGGTGACGAGAGTAGCTATGACAGCCCCTAGAATGGCACCAGCTACTACATCGTGTAAGTAATGCTGACCGAGGTATACTCTGCTCAATCCAACGAGTGCTGCTATCAATGGAGCTACTACTTGAATATATCTCTTCCTGAATGCCAAAGCCAATAACGTGAAGTAAGTAAATGCTGCGGTGGTGTGGCCACTAGGAAATGAATTATTAGAATGACGCTCCAAGCCATCTACATAATGGAGAGACTTATATGTATAATTAGGTCTGTGTTCATCCGCATAAACAAAGTGCTTTAACCCTTGAGAAATAAGTAGCATTAGTATCACGCTAAGCGGAAATATAATTCTGTACTTCTTTTCTGCGAAAAATACTAATATGACAAATAAGACTGATGCCCCTGTTATTTCTCCAGCTTTTGTAATGATTAGAAAGAAGATATCTAAGCCTTTAGTGCTATGTGCATCTAATGAAAGTACTACCTCGCCCTTGGGTAATAGTAGTAGTGAAATTAACCCTACCATAACCAAAAGAAAGGCTAAAGTATAGTATATCCGATATTCTCTAAGTAAATGTAACAAGATGGTACGAAAATAGGAGTCTAGAATAGTTTATTAAGTAAAAAATTGTTTATTTGAAAAATCTTAAAAAAATATATAGTGGAACGCGTAAAATTAGACTTAGAATTCGTAATAAAATCATCCCCTACTATCTTATTTCAATACTTATCTACGCCTTCAGGCTTAGTAGAGTGGTTTTGTGATGACGTAAACATAAAAGGCAGCAAAAGTTACATATTTTTATGGGACGGTGAGGAAAATCCTGCTGAATTAGTGAAAAAAGTGAATGGTAAATTGGTGAAATTTAAACTATTGAACAACCCGGCTGATGAGTACTTCCAATTTGAAGTAACAAAGGATGAACTTACAGGAGATATAGGTCTTCTAATCACAGATTTTGTAGATGCTGACGAAGTAGAGGATATGAATATGATCTGGGAAAGTCAAGTGAGTGACCTCAGACATGCTCTTGGTTTAGCTTAGTATTTACTGTCTATATCTTCCTTATTGTCCTGGAATGAAGTGGCTTTCTCTTTGAGTTTGTCTCCTAGGTTTCTTGCTTTTTCACCTATTACATCTAAGTAGCTATTTTCTATTGGTATCAAATCTTGGAGAAACACTTTGTATTTTACGGTACCTCCTTTTTCCACGAGGCATATTAGTGCTTCCTCTTTAGTAGCACGAAGACTTTTCTGGAGTATATATGCTGCTTTTATTTTCTGAACTGTAAGGGAATCTATTTCTGCAGTCGTAAAGCGATTTGTCATGTCTTGCAGGGCTGGTTTTAATATACAATCACATATATCTCTATCTCCCTCAGGCTGGCAATACTTTTTTTCTAATTGGCTTATATCCGCTACATTTTTCTTGAACGGACCAATAGAGGACTTATACATATAGGCCACTATTACCACGCTTATTAGAATCACTGCTATAAGTTTTAAAAATATACGTTTAGCAAATTTTAATATTAGCAGAGAAGCTGCAATGATTGCTATCAATGTGATTGACATATTCATGCCTACGAAAGTATCTATTTCTGCTCAGAAGCGAGACGTTCGTACATCTCTTTTGGAGAAATCTGATCATCTCTTAGTACACATCGTTTATCAAGATAGTATCCTCTTGTGACGTCTTCTACGTAATACTTACGAGCTATATTGGCGTTACCGTAGCCCATAGGCCATTGTATCTTATCATAATAAAAAGTTATTTTCACTTGCTTCGGTGCATCACCGTGATTGAGTGTTATGATTTTCAGTTTTTTGTGATACTCATTATTTAGCTTATTGAGATACATCGTGTCCTCATTGCTTATCGTTTCCAGATCCCAAAAGAAAATGAAGATCTGTTTTTTTTTATTATCTTTTAGTTGGTGCTTTTTATTCAATACATTTACATAAGAAAAGTTAGGAGCCTTTTTACCTAGAGTAAGCTTATTACTTAGCTTAGCACCTTTGTCCTCCTCTATCTCTATATATGCTCCTGTAGTCTCTATACTATTAATCTTGTACTTTTTCCCGTTCCACTCAAAGGCATTTTTATTCATAGCAGGTACCATATTGAATACATCATCAGAATTAATAATGTGTTTATACTGTCCTACCCAAAGCACGTCTGTACAGCTCTCATTATAGACCCCGTTTACATTTTGATCTCTAACACCTATACTAAATGAATCATTCCCAACATTATAATGTGCTATAATACAGTTGTATCGTTGTTCTCGATAGCAGTAGTTAATATCCGTAAATAATTTCTTGCCGCTGTGTGCTTTATAATGCTGCGTCAATAGATTTTTATACCTCACATTTTCTCCGTATTTAAATCGTGTAAGTTTGATTGCATACTTGGCTCCAGGTACTGACGAATTTTCTAAATCTATCTCAAAATCATTCTGAGCACTAGTGATACTGTCAGGAGCACCGTCATTAGTGAAATCAAAGTCATTATTTCTGTCAATAAAAAAATACACCGTACGTCTAGACCTAGCATAATTACCCACCATAGCTAGCAAGTACCCTTGGCTCTCTGCATTATCTGCACCAGCAAAGTAAATATATGTATATCCAGTATCCCTACATCTACTCATGTCTGGCAGTTCTCTGATAGTATACCAAGACTTAATAATATCTTCCTCCAGCCCAAACTTAGCATACGGTTCTATAGATAAACTTTGATATTTATAAATAGGAAGTATACTCTGAGACTTCTCGAAAAAATCATCCTTTACTCTACTTTGAGATTGTAATCGAACTGACTGAGCAGAAACAAAAAACCCAATCAAAAAGATTGGGAATGCTGAAAATATTCTTGTTTTTGACGATTTAATAAACTTAGTCATTTTATTCTCTGCCCATAAGCATAGATGCATAATACAAGAGTGTCACTAGAGAACTTAGTGCTGCCACAACATAGGTCATAGCGGCCCACTTTAAAGCATCTTTACTATCTGCTAGTTCTTCTGGTCTAGCAATGTTTTTATCCTCTATCCAAGCTAGCGCTCTATTACTCGCGTCAAACTCAACCGGTAGCGTTATGAAACTAAACAGTGTGGTAACTGCAAACATAGCAACGGCCACCTGAAGCAAAAGTATATTCCCCGAAAAACTTGCTAAACCAATACCAGCTAAAAGCACCCAGGTGACCCACTTAGAACTTACAGATACAGCTGGCACCAATTTACTTCGCATAGTAAGCCAAGTGTAAGAACGTGCATGCTGTACAGCGTGTCCTACCTCGTGAGCAGCGACTGCAGCAGCAGCAGCATTTCGCTGATTATATACTAATTCACTGAGATTTACTGTCTTCTTTGCTGGATTGTAGTGGTCTGTAAGTTGACCATTAACTGAAATTACTTTTACATCATAAATACCGTGATCAGTAAGCATTTTTTCAGCGATCTCTTTGCCTGATAAATTACTGCTAATCGGAGTCTGTGAGTACTTTTTGAACTTAGATTTCAATCTATTCTGAACGAACCAACTACCCCCCATTACTAAAATTATTAATACTATATACATAATATGTTGATCGATTATTTTCTAATTGTATTACAAAATCTATTCCAATATGTTAGCGTGTCAGTTTTACAACTAACATCACCATTGCCATCAGAAACATCAGTATTGATATTTTATTGATTACGTGCATTGATTTAAGGAATGATCCTTCACCTGTGTCTTTTTTAAACGTCAGGTAACCTATTATTTTATTAATTACTTCCATTTTCTATAAATTTTAAAAGGTCCTTACCTATATCAGTTCTAAAGTGTTTTCCTTCAAAAGAAATCCGTTTCACCTGCTCATACGATGCAGATAAAGCTTCTTGCATACTAGTACCAAAACACGTAGCTGCTAATACTCGTCCTCCAGCTGTAATTAACATTCCATCTACATTTTTTGTTCCAGCGTGAAATAAAGTTTCAGAGGTACTATTTAAAGTGATTGGCTTTCCTTTAGCATAACTCTCTGGATATCCGCCAGATACAGCAAATACAGTAGTTGCATATTTTTTATTAGCTTTTGCAGTTCTATTTGTCAGTGTACCATTTTGTGCAGATATTATGAGCTGGGATAGTGATTCTTCTAATCTAGGTATCACTACCTCAGTTTCCGGGTCTCCCATCCGTACATTATATTCTATCACATACGGATTGTTGTTTACCACTATTATTCCAAAGAATACAAAACCTCTGAAATTAAGATTCTGAGTTTTAAGTCCTTTGATAGTTGGCTCTACTACTTGCTCTATGGTTTTCTTTTGTAGCTCTTTAGTGTAAAATGGCACAGGGGACACCGCTCCCATTCCTCCTGTATTTAATCCAATATCGCCCTCTCCTATTCTTTTGTAATCCTTAGCCTCTGGCAGTAATACATAATTTTCTCCATCTGTAAGAGCAAAAACACTAAACTCTATACCATCTAGAAACTCTTCTATCACTACCGTAGCTGATGCCGCTCCAAACTGTTGGTCTACAAGCATTTTTTTTAAGGCTGCCTTAGCTTGAGCCAAATCTTCTAAAATAAGTACTCCTTTACCCGCCGCTAGACCATCTGCCTTGAGCACATAAGGTGCCGTGAGACTTTCTAGGAAGGCATATCCTTGTTCTACAGTGTCTTCTGTGAATGATTGATATGCTGCTGTTGGTACATTTTGCTTCGCCATAAATTCTTTGGCAAAGGATTTACTGCTTTCTAATTGACCCGCATGTTTATCAGGAGAGAACACATATATATGAGCAGTATCTTCATTCGCTTCAAAGAAATCTCTCACTCCTTCAGCAATAGCATCTTCAGATCCAGGCAATATAGTATCTATGTCATTCGCCAGACTGAATGTCTTCAACCTTACAAAATCTGTATAACCAATGTCCAAGTTGGTCCCACAAGTAGCTGTACCAGCGTTTCCAGGTGCTATAAATACGTTCTCTTTACCTATTTCCCTGCTTAACTTAGCTGCTATGGCATGCTCTCGAGCTCCGCTTCCTAATATTAAAATCCGCATACTTTAAATCTTACTTCAAAACAACCACTTTTTTTCGTTTTATAAAGAAGAAATTAGCAGAAATAGCTAAGATAATAACTAGTCTTATGTGGCTAACTGCTGGTATATTTATATACCAAAGAAGTAATAATATAGTTACCTTTGTTTTCTTACAAAAACAGGTAGACAAGAGTGTATAATCCTCTACTCCTGATATTTAAAAAAGATAAAAAAGAGTTATGGCATGATTTTAGTCCATTACTTACCAAAATAATAAAATGATTAATTCTATAGTAAGCGGAATACAAAAGCTTTTTGGAAATAAAGCAGATAAGGACGTAAAAGGTTTAGAGCCATATGTGGGAAAAGTAGACGCGGAATACGTAAAGCTACAGGTACTTACAAATGACCAGCTTAGAGCAAAAACCTCAGAGTTCAAAAATAGAGTGAACGACTATTTGGCAGAAATAGACAGCGCTATAACTGACTTAAAGTCGGAAATAAAGGAAACGACTATTCACGAGATAGATAAGCGGGAAGACGCTTATGAGCAAATAGACGCTTTAGAAAAAGAAAGAGATGAAAAGTTAGAAGAAGTACTAGAGGAACTCCTTCCTGCGGCATTTGCCGTAGTGAAAGAAACTGCACGCAGATTTTCTGAAAACGAAAAGGTAAGTGCTACAGCCTCTGATTATGATAGAGACCTAGCAGCGGCTAAACCACATATTAATATAGTAGGAGATCAAGTAAGCTATGATACTAAGTGGGATGCCGCAGGTCAAGAAGTAAGTTGGAATATGATTCACTATGATGTGCAGCTTATAGGTGGTGTAGTATTACACAAAGGACAAATAGCTGAAATGATGACTGGTGAAGGTAAGACTCTAGTATCTACATTACCCGCTTATCTGAATGCACTCGGTCAACGCGGTGTACATATAGTTACAGTGAATGATTACCTAGCACGAAGAGATGCAGAGTGGAATGCTCCTATATTTCAGTTTCATGGACTTAAGGTAGACTGCTTAGACTACTATAAACCTCACTCTCCGGAGCGTAAGCTGGCCTACTTAGCAGATATAACATACGGTACCAATAATGAATTTGGTTTTGACTACTTGAGAGATAATATGGCTCATAGTCCAGATGAGCAGGTACAGCATAAACATCATTTCGCTATGATAGATGAGGTGGATTCTGTGCTGATAGATGACGCACGTACCCCACTCATCATCAGTGGGCCTACTCCGAGAGGAGAGATACACGAGTTTAATGAGTTAAAACCCAAAATACAAAAAGTAGTAGATGCTCAGAAAAGTTATCTGAACACAGCCTTAGCAGATGCTAAGCGAATGATAAAAGAAGGTAAAACGAATGAAAAAGAAGCCGGTCTTCTACTATTCAGATGCTACAGAGGTTTTCCAAAAAGCAAACCATTGATAAAATTCCTAGGAGAGCAGGGAATGAAAGCTATGATGGGCAAGGCAGAAAACTTCTATCTCCAGGATCAGCAAAAAGAAATGCATATTGTAGATGCAGAACTATTCTTTACCATAGATGAGAAACAAAATCAAATTGAACTTACTGATAAAGGTATAGACCTCATCTCCAATAATAGCGATGATAAAGACTTCTTCGTAATGCCTGACGTAGGCTCAAGTATTGCTGAGCTGGAAAAAAGTGTCATAGCGGATGATGAGAAAGCAAAACAAAAATCTGAGCTAATGCGTGAGTTTTCTGTAAAATCAGAACGTATCCATAGTATAAACCAGTTGCTAAAAGCTTACGCTATGTTTGAGAAAGATGTAGAATACATCATCCAAGATAGTAAAGTGAAAATTGTAGATGAACAGACTGGTCGTGTGATGGATGGCCGCAGATACTCAGACGGACTACACCAAGCTATAGAAGCAAAAGAGAATGTAAAAGTAGAAGCAGCTACGCAAACTTTTGCTACAGTTACACTTCAAAACTTTTTTAGAATGTACCATAAACTCAGTGGTATGACTGGTACTGCTGAAACTGAAGCAGGTGAACTGTGGGAAATCTATAAACTAGATGTGGTAGTGATTCCTACGAATAGACCAATAGGCAGAAAAGACGAAGATGATTTGGTGTACAAAACTGTACGTGAAAAATTCAATGCTGTAGCAGAAGAAATAATTAGACTTCAAAAAGAAGGCAGACCTGTGCTAGTAGGTACTACATCTGTAGAAATATCTGAATTGCTGAGTAGAATGCTCAATATGCGTAAGATTAAACATAACGTCTTAAATGCAAAGCAGCATCAGCGAGAAGCAGACATAGTGCAAGAAGCTGGTCAGCCAGGATCAATAACTCTAGCTACGAACATGGCAGGCCGTGGTACTGATATTAAACTCGGCAAAGGAGTAAAAGAAGCAGGTGGATTAGCTATAGTAGGTACAGAACGTCATGATAGTAGACGAGTAGATAGACAGCTAAGAGGTAGAGCGGGTAGACAAGGAGATCCTGGGTCTTCACAGTTCTTCGTATCACTTGAAGATAATTTGATGAGACTATTTGGGTCTGACAGAGTATCTAAAGTGATGGATAAATTTGGGTATGAAGAAGGTGAAGTAATCCAACACTCTATGATATCTAAAACTATAGAGCGTTCTCAGAAAAAAGTTGAGCAGAATAACTTTGGTATACGAAAGAGACTCCTAGAGTATGATGATGTCATGAATAAGCAGCGTGTAGTAATATATACGCGTAGAAAAAATGCATTATACGGTGATAGACTTTCACTAGACATTAATAACGCTTTGTTTGACTGGGTAGACGAGACGGTAAATAACTTTAAAGATTTAAATGATTATGAAGGGTTTAAGCTAGAAGTACTTAGACACGTAGCCTATGACCCCTCACTATCAGCTAGTCAGTTTGAGTCTACTAAGCCAGAAGAACTTACACAGCAGATATTTGATAATCTGTTAGATGCTTATGAGCACAAAAACAAGGACATCATTGAGCGTGCATTACCTGTATTTCAAAACATAGACAATGATAGAGGTGCTGAAGTAAAAAATATATTGGTGCCATTTTCTGACGGTAAAAAAGCCCTTAATGTATCTGTAAATCTTGAGAAATCACTAGCAACAGATGGTGCTGAAATTATCAACGCATTTGAACGCTTCGTAGCTTTAGCTAGTATAGATGAAAACTGGAAGGAACACCTCCGAGAACTAGATGACCTGAAACAGAGTAGTAATAATGCATCCATTGAGCAAAAAGATCCGCTTCTCATTTATAAGATAGAATCGTTTAACCTGTTTCAAACAATGATAAGTACACTAAACGCTGAGATAGTGTCCCTTCTTTTTAAAGGGAATATAGCTGTACAAGCCTCTGATGATATAAAAGAAGCTAAAGAGCGTAAGCGTATAGATAATAGTAAGATGAAAACTAGTCGAGCAGCAGAAGCACTACTGTCTCAAGAAAACGGCGGAAGCCAACAGGCTCAGGAACAACCTAAAGAAGTGGCTGTACCCGTAAGAGCAGAACAAAAAGTAGGAAGAAATGACGACTGCCCTTGTGGTAGTGGCAAAAAATTCAAGAAATGCCATGGTAAAGACGTATAAATATCTCGTAGTTTTAGTTTTCCTATGCTCTGCACACGCCTTGCAAGCACAGGTTACTCTAGCTATAGACGAGAAGATAAATGAGAATCTTCGAATGAAGAATGCTCAGATAGATTCCACAAAAATTTCTGGATATCGCATACAAATAGCTTTTAACTCAAATAAGTCCGATGTAAGCAGCTCTGAATCTCAATTTAAAAGTATATTCCCTAAATACAGCGATAGAGTCTATACTCTCTATCAACAACCGTATTGGAAAATACGAGTAGGCGACTACTATAGAGAAATAGATGCTATGTTTCTGCTGGATGAAATAAGAAATCAGTTTCCCAATGCATTTTTAGTGAAAGATTACATCAACCGACCAAAAATAGATTAAATGAAATTAGGAGTATCTAACGAGTACGGTAAACTACATACAGTTATCCTTGGGACCGCTAATGATAGTGGTGGTCAGCGAAGTCTAGACGAGACCTATGATCCCAAAACTAAAGAATATATGCGTAAAGGTATTTCTCCGAATGAAAGGGATATGGTTCCAGAAATGGAAGCCTTTGCAGCCATATTACAAAAGCATAATGTAAATGTTCTTCGTCCTAGTAATCTTAATGGAGTCAACCAAATATTCACTAGGGATATATGTTTTGTGATTGACAATAAATTTATCATACCGGAGATACTGAGAGAACGGAAAGATGAGCAAGACGCTATGCAACAGTATATAGATCAAATAGACCCTTCAGCCATATTAGATGCACCTGACGGTGTGCGTATAGAAGGTGGAGATGTGGTGGTGCATAACGATTACATCTTTGTAGGATACTCTGATGAAAAAGACTTTTACAATTATAAGACCGCTCGCACTAATGAAGCAGGACTTAATTACATAAAAGAGAATTTCCCAACTAAAACAGTCATTGGTTTTCAACTCAAAAAGTCTGACTACGAGGCAATGGAAAATGCACTTCATCTAGATTGCTGTTTTCAGCCTTTGGGTCTTGGTCATGCACTCATATTTGAAGCAGGATTTAAACACGAAGAAGATTTAGCCACTATTTATGAAATATTTGGTAAACAAAATCTGATAAGAATTTCCAGACAAGAGATGTACGATATGTGCTGTAATATATTCTCCATAAGTCCAGACTTAGTCGTAAGCGAAAGAGGATTTATCAGGATAAATGAGAAATTACAATCTTTAGGATATACAGTAGAAGAAATACCGTATTACCAAATCTCTAAACAAGAAGGGCTATTGAGATGCTCTACCCTCCCACTTCTAAGATCTTAATATAAATGAATATCCCAAAATGCGTGGCGATGGTACGCCCAAGCAGCTTTTCTTTCAATACGGAAACAGCTGATAACAATGCTTTTCAGAATAAGCTAGAGCTTTTTACACCACGCCAAATTCAAGAACTCGCTCTTCTTGAATTTAATAATATGGTGGATCTATTAAAACTTAAAGGAATTAAAGTTCAGGTTTTTGACGATAACGGCAGTGATACTCCAGACTCGATATTTCCCAACAATTGGTTTTCTACTTTCACTGATGAAGTCATACTTTATCCTATGTACTCAGAAAACAGGAGAAAAGAACGAAAAAAAACAATCTATCAAAAGCTATCCAATGATTTACGTAAACCCGTAAATGATAAACTAGTAAAATTAGAAAAATCGAAAGCAATACTCGAAGGAACAGGTAGTCTAGTTTGTGATCACGCGAGTAAAACAGTTTTTGCTGCTATGTCTCCACGCACTACACCTGCAGCTTTAGAGGCATTCGAAAAATTAACTGGGTATGCTTCACACAGGTTTAACGCATATGGTCCAGATGATCAACCAGTATATCATACTAATGTAGTAATGACTATTGGAGATACTTTTGCTATACTAGGTGCTGATACGATAAAAGCTGATGAGAAAGAGGTCGTATTAGCTTCTTTACAACAACTGGGAAAGGATGTAATCCTGATGTCAAATAATCAGATATTTAAGCACTTTGCTGGAAATATGCTTCAACTACAAAATGCTAAAGGCAATAAGTTTTTAGTAATGTCTGCTGAAGCAAAGAGAAGTTTAACCGCTGAACAGCTAGATATAATTCAAAACAAGCACCTAAATGAAATCATAGCTCCGCCACTAACTGTTATAGAAACAATAGGCGGTGGAAGTGCCCGATGTATGATGGCTGAAATTTTTTATTAGTAAAAATATGAAAATCGAAACGGTACTCTCCCCTTCCCTATTTAGCCAAATAGAAAACCTAGAAGATAAAGTAGTAGTAGTTATTGATATACTGCGTGCTACATCTACCATCACCACCATATTAGCAAATGGAGCTTCTGCTGTAATTCCAGTAAGAGAAGAATCAATAGCTAAAGAATACAAGGCTAAAGGCTATTTAGTAGGTGGAGAACGAGAAGGTGAAACTATAGTAGGTTTTGATTTTGGCAATTCTCCGTTTCAGTACAAAAAGGAAATAGTAAAAGGCCAAGAAATAGTACTCACCACTACCAATGGTACCAAGTGCATAGAAATGTCTGCCCATGCTTATCAAGTAGTGATTGGCTCATTTCTTAATCTAGACAAAGTAGTAGAACACCTGAATTATCTCAATAAGGATATTGTGCTTTTTTGTGCTGGATGGAAAGATAAGGTAAACCTAGAAGATAGTCTCTTTGCTGGTGCGGTAGCGTATTCATTTAAGGATGAAGAGCTGGATGACTCTACCCTACTCTGCATAGATGCTTATAATGCTGCCAAGGGAAACTTATTTAAAGCACTTCAAAACTCAAACCACTTCCAACGGCTAGCCAGCAAAGGTGTCACTAAGGACATCGCATACTGCTGCGAGACTAATGTGATAGACACTGTGGGTGTTTTGATGGACGGGAAGGTAATTCTGGGCAGTCAATTTTAGTCTCTAATTAATATTCTAAGCTGTAGCTATCAACTCGATCATACGTGATGCTATTGTTCCGATATCTAATTTTGAATTCAAGTGGTGCTCCGTCTTTCCTTTTAGTGGCCAAAACTTTCCTGCTATTTGTAAAACTAGACTCCTTTCCCATCCTTAAGACACAGTTACAACTATACTGTAAATGAAATATAGGATATACTACTTCTACATCAATTAGAACCTTACTGGTATCCTTAGCTTCAGTTTCAAACCAAACGTTAGGCTTTGCTAATAATTCAACATCAAAGCTATCTGAATAAAAGGAGTCAGAACTAGTGACAATTCTATCGCCGATATAATTTCTGTGATAGTATAATTTACCATTTTGATACCAGTTAATATCTTTAAGGTTATTTGTCGAATCAAAGACTAACCATTTACCTGTTCTCTTACTAAACAGCTCCGAGCTTTTATTTACCTTATGGTAATAGAAATTAGACTTCCCTAGCTCTATGGAATTATCTTTATTAAATTTCACAATTCTATTTGAGTATTCGCCAGAAGTTGGAGTAATAATTATCTCTTTATCAATACCTTTCTTCTGCTGTTTTAGTGAAGATGTTTTATAGAAATACTTTGCGAAAAACAAGAAAGCTACTAGTAGTAGCAAAGCCGCTATGACAATATTATTTAACAGGGAATCTTATCAACTCTTAGTTGATGCCTTCCACCTTCAAATTCTTGATCTACATAGGTTTGTAATACTTCTAATGCTTCATCTTCTTCAAGAAAACGAGCTGGTATACAGATAATATTAGCATTGTTATGTTGCTTTATTAACGTAGCTACTTCCTTATTCCAAGCTAAGCCAGCACGTATACCTTGGTGCTTATTAGCAGTCATACACACCCCATTGGCACTTCCACATATCAGAATCCCAAATGATACTTCTCCTGCTTCCACATCCTTGGCTACAGGATGTACGAAGTCTGGATAGTCTACAGATTCGGTGCTATCTGTTCCGTGATTTACAAACTCATAGCGGTCTGCATACACTTCCATTATCTTATTTTTCAGGTCTGTACCTGCATGGTCATTGCCTATACTTATTTTTTTCATTATTCTTCTGGTAATTCTATGGGTACTACTGGTGCTACTTTTCGAGCTATTACTATACCTATTTCATACAGCAATAGTATAGGGAAACTTAATATAACCTGACTGGTCACGTCTGGCGGAGTTATAACTGCAGACAGAATAAGTATCACTACTACTGCTACTCTTCTGTATTCTTTCATATTATCCGCAGTCAGTATCCCTATCTTAGCAAGGAAATAAATAACTATAGGAAGCTCAAATATAACACCTGCTCCTAACGTTAATAGACTTATGAAACCGACTACAGATGATACAGTAAATTCTCGCACTATGGAGTCACTGAGAGTGTAGGTTCCTAAAAAATTAACAGAGATAGGCGTAAGAATAAAGTATCCAAAAAGTATTCCAATAAAGAAAAGTAACGATGCGAACACAATCACAACTCCAGAGTATTGCTTTTCAGTATTTCTAAGAGCTGGTTTTATAAACCTATAAATTTCATATAGAATGTATGGCATAGCAAATATTAATCCACCAATAGCCGCTATCATAAAGTGCTGATAAAACTGCTCCTGAATATTAACAGTTTTTACCACAAAATCCATGTCTCCTATACAGAGTGCCTCTGGTCTCCCTAATATTTCTCCAAGTTCACATAGTTTTCTAAAACTCCAAAAGTCATTTCGAGTAGGACCAAGCAAAATAGTGTCGAAAATATAAGGACCTTTAATAAAGGCTATAATAGCACCTAATACTACTGCTATAAATGAACGAATAAGATGCCAACGTAGAGCTTCTAGATGCTCTAAAAAGGTCATCTGAGCATCGTATTCATCTACATCTATTTGATCTAATGCCATTGTATATTTCCTTTTTTACATCAACATACCGCCACATACGCTCAGTACTTGACCGCTCACGTAAGTAGACATATCACTTCCCAAGTAGATGCAAGCGTTAGCTACATCATCCGGAGTACCTCCTCTTTTAAGTGGGATACCATCTGTCCATTTTTTCAAAGCCTCTTCACCAAGATCAGCAGTCATTTCAGTCTCTATAAAACCAGGTGTAATCACATTACATCTTATATTTCTACTGCCTAGCTCTTTAGCCATAGACTTACTAAATCCTATGATACCGGCCTTAGATGCCGCATAGTTACCCTGACCAGCATTTCCCATCACTCCTACTACACTGCTCATATTGATAATACTACCACTTTTTTGCTTCAAGAAAGTACGAAGACTCGCTTTCGTAAGATTAAACACAGACTTGAGATTGACGTTCATAACCTCATCCCACTGCTCCTCACTCATTCTCATAAGTAAGTTATCTCGAGTGATACCTGCATTATTAATAAGTATATCTATTCTGCCAAACTCTGAAACGACGTCATCTACTAATTTTTGTGCTGAATCAAAGTCAGCTGCATTACTTTGGAATCCTTTTGCTTTTACTCCATATTTAGAGGAGAGTTCTTCTTCTAAAGCTTTTGCTTTCTCTACACTACTAGCAAAACTAAAAGCAATGTTACAACCTTGCTCAGCATATTTTTCTGCTATTCCTTTGCCTATACCTCTGCTGGCACCTGTGATTATAGCGGTCTTATTCTCTAATAATTTCATATCATACTTTGGTTGGTAGCAAAGATATTGTAACTCTCCATTACTTTACGAGGAATAATCCCAATTTCATTCACAAATGCTATAAAACCAATGTGTTGTATATATGTTTTTTTTACATATGGGATTTTATAGTATCAAATCAGAACAGAAACTACCTATTACTATAGAAGAGGCTTGGATTTTTTTTTCCTCACCCAGAAACCTAAGTAAGATTACCCCAAAAGAGATGGGTTTTGAAATTACCAATGATCCTGATCCCAAGATGTTTCAAGGACAAATCATTACCTACACGGTAAAACCTGTTTTGGGAATAAAAATGCCTTGGATGACCGAAATCACTACTGTAGATGAGGGTAATTACTTTGTAGATGAACAGAGGTTTGGGCCGTATGCTCTTTGGCACCACCGTCACTATTTTAAAGAAATAGATGGAGGAGTGCTCGTAGGTGATGAGGTGAATTATAAGGTGCCATTTGGCATACTGGGAAATATAATAAATGCTATTTTCGTAAAAAATAAGCTAAAAGAAGTCTTTAAGTATCGCGAGAAAGTGCTTGTAGAGCGTTTTGGTTTATTCAAGTAACTATCCTCACCCCTTCTTCAGCTCAAAGTGAAAAGGCAGAAACTGTCCTGCATCTTCTGCTACGAACACGTCATCTGCTCCATCCCACATCCATATTTTAATAGGACTTTTCTGTCTGGTTTGTATATCGCTTATCACCTGGAGGCATCCTGCACATGGCACTAGCATTTTGGGCACCATATATTTAGAAGATGTAGCATACACCGCTATTTCACTTACTTTATTTTCATTTAATGTCTTAGAGCTTTCAAAAAGAGCAACTCGTTCTGCACAAAGACCAGAAGGGAAAGATGCATTTTCTTGATTACTACCCAATCCTATATGTCCATTTTCATGCAGTACAGAGCAACCTACAAAGAACTCTGAGTAAGGAGCATGACTCTGCTCACTGGCTTTCTTTGCCAGTTTTACAAATGCTTTTTTATCTTCTGATAACTCTTTAAACTTAAGTTCTGTAATTTTAACTGTTTTTTCCAATGTTTTAATTAAAGTGTGCAATATCAACAATATATGCTTATCGATGGTATAATGAAAAGATTTATGCAGATTTGACCTATATAACAATGAAAAAAATCGTCGTATTTGGAGCTGGATTATCAGCTACATATTTAATAAGTTATCTGGAAGAAAATGCTGAAGCCCATTCTTGGGATCTTCAAATTGCAGATAGAGATCTGAGCCTTATAAAGGGTAAATGTAAATCAAGCAAAACAAAATGCATTGAAATAGATATTAGCGATACATCCGCGGTAAGCGCACTGATTAGTGGATCTTCCCTAGTCGTGAGTATGTTACCTGCATCACTGCATATCCATATAGCTAAAGAGTGCCTCTCTCAGAAGATTCATATGGCTACTGCTTCCTATCTGTCAGAAGAGATTAAAGCACTCGATAGTGAGGTCAAGGAAAAGAACCTTATTTTCTTAAACGAATGTGGACTAGACCCTGGTATAGATCATCTTTCAGCTATGAAACTATTAGATAGTATACGTCATGAAGGTGGTAAGATTATAGAGTTTGAGAGTTTTACGGGAGGACTTATAGCTCCTGACTGTGTAGATAATCCGTGGGAATATAAGTTTACTTGGAATCCTAGAAATGTAGTCTTGGCAGGCAGTGGAAGTGCCGTTAAATTTATTCATAAGGGAAAGTATAAGTTTATCCCATATCATCGCGTATTTAGGCGTACTGAGGTAGTTTCTATAGACGGTTATGGTAAGTTTGAAGGCTATGCGAATAGAGATAGCCTTACCTACCGAGAATCCTACGGATTAGCTGATGTACAAACTATGTATCGAGGTACATTCAGAAGACGTGGATTTAGCAAAGCTTGGAACTGTTTTGTGCAATTAGGAGCTACAGACGATAGCTATGTTTTGCCTCATTCAGACCAAATGACTCATAGAAATTTTATCAATACCTTTTTAGCTTATCACCCTTCAGATAGTGTAGAGCTAAAACTAAAGTCATATCTAGGAATAGACCAAGATGATATCTATTTATGGGAAAAACTAGAAAGTACTGGCATATTTAGTGACGAGCCTATTGGCCTTAATAAAGACTCTACTCCTGCTCAAATATTGCAACATATATTAGAGAAAAAATGGAACTTAAAAGATACTGATCGTGATATGATAGTCATGTGGCACAACGTAGCCTATACTAAAAATGGGGAGAGTCACACCGTTGAAAGTAGCCTCGTGTGTGAAGGAGAAGACCGGCAGCATACAGCTATGGCTAAAACTGTAGGTCTGCCACTCGGTATGGCATGCAAGCTTATTCTAACAGGAAAAATAAGTCAAAGAGGATGTTTATTACCTATAGCATCTGAGTTCTATGATCCTATACTTAACGAACTGGAAGACTATAATATCGTATTTAAAGAGAAAAAATCATAAGTCTATCCTTTGTATATGTTGCGTATAAAAATAAAAACCGCCAAGTCCTTGGTCGATATTTCCATTTAAATCTGTCACGGAACTAAGCGGTCCTCCATAGACGTGACTATTTTGAAATAGTGACGCGTAATAGTTATACATATTCAAGGACAAATTGGATAATTTTATTTCTACATATTCTGGTGTAAAGTCTGGCCTTAAAATGTCATTTTTCAATATACGTAGGTCGATATTTCTTTCCTGACCATTCCATAATTCATCACTAAATAATGCAAAGGTGTTTTCGCTGGCGACCGTCCTTATAGTACTTATAAAAATCTTATCTGTACTAGAGAATGGTAGCGAGTAGGTAGTCTCAATGGAGTCAGAACCTATCAATTCTTTTCCGTGTATAATAGTCTGAAATTGGTACTTCTGAGGAGTAATATTGTCTTTTATACGCACAGTAAATGTATAATAGACAGTGTTAATTATTACTGTATCTATGTAGAGTTCTGGTATGTGTAATGGGACAGAGTCCGTAGATTTAACACTTGGAAAGTCTCTATGGCTCAGTTGTAATTCATAGGTACTGCCAGTTGTGGCTTTAAAGGGTAGACTAATTCTCCCTTTAACTAAGTTTAAACTATCACTTAAGAGCAGTAGGTTGTCTTTTAGTAGGAGCACCTTACACTTGCCTCCAAGTTCATACATTGATGGCGTTTTGAGCGTGCTAGTGCTCAAACTCACACCAATTTGCATAAATGAATCTGAACTGTTAAAACCATTAATTACTAGCTTGGGCAAAAAGCCCTCACTATTATAGGGCAGCGATTTCTCGCAAGCACTGAAAATCAGCATTCCACAGGAGATGTATAGGTATAACCAAACTTTCATAGTTCTAAAATAACTTTTGCCATAGGCATTATAGGAAGAAATGACCTAAGTTGTAATTCCGGGTTAGCTTCCTCATCTAACCCTACAAAAGCCATAAATGGATTAAGTCTATTATATAAGTTATAGACACCTAGAATAGTAGAAGTGCTAAACCACTTATGTTTTCTCTTTCTTATATAGGAAATATCCAGATGGTGCGTAGCAGGCATTCTGTAATTATTAATACCACTAAATTCTTCTACTACTATTTCTTCTCCATTAATAAGTGTGATATACCTACTGGTAGGAACTGTTATTGGATTCCCTGATGCATATGTAAATGAAGCCATCAGTTTATCCTCATTTGCTAATTGATACTGTGCTATAGCACTTAACATATGAGGTCTATCATATTTACTAAAGTATACATATCCGTCATTGATACCCTCTATTGTACGTTTACTTCTACTAAAGGTATATGAGGTGTATAGATGTAGCTTTTTAAGTTTATATTCCAATATGCTCTCCAAGCCGTATGCCCTGCCACTGCCTATACGCAGATTATTCTCCCAGTTATTGCCGGTCAGCAATTGTGAACCCGTCTGATGCTCAATTATATCCTCATAAAATTTACTATATATACCTAACTCTACTCGTAATTTATTTATTTTCCTGATATATTTAGAACTTAGCTGAGTCATACTCATAGGACTAAGAGTATTAGTAACAGGTAACCATATATCTACAGGCAAACCAAGATTATTGTTAGGTACTAAATGTACAAACTGGTTGGCTACGGTGACTCCCATTCTTAGTTGGCTATTCTCACCCAAGCCTTGTATTAGACTTATTTTAGGGAGTAGTCTATGATACGTCTTGCCTACTGTGGTGAATTGAGCTGCTCGTAGTCCATAAGTTACACTACCTCCTTTAAAATAGGACTTCCCTTCAATAAAAGCATAATACTCTTGGGATTGGTATTGTCTAGAAACCAGACTAGTATCGATTGTACTAACTTCATTGATAGTACTGTAGTTTCGCTCAAAAGGACGAAAAAGATAGTTGACCACTCCTATACCTAATTTTAGCATATTACTTCTCCTCCACAATATATCTAAATCTGCCGACATTCTTAGCTCCTGAAGACCATTACGATAAGAGGAGGTATTAAAAATTTGATTCTCGTTTTGACTTAGCGCATAGTCATCTTTAAATTTAAGTTCATAATTACTAGTGGATACTTCCGTATTAAGATAGACCCTAGATCCAATAATACTTTTCCATCTTAATCCAATAACGGCATTTCGCCATCCTAAAGACCCGTTAGACTCCTCTTTCGTATTCAGATTATCTTCTAATCGGAACTTACTTTTAAAATCTAGCTGATCACCACCACTGTAAGCGGTTAAACTTAGCTCATTGCCTTTATTTATTTGATAATGAATCTTACTAAAAACGTCATATGACCAGAGCTTTGCAACATTTTTTTGTGAAGAGTTTCTATCCGTAAAACGTTGTATTGGCAAGGATAAAATATCTGCATAAGTACGACGTGCTGAAAGTGAGAAACTTAACTTTTCTTTTATTATCGGCCCATTGATATAAATACCACTAGATAGAATACCTATATCTGCGGCGGCTTCTACTTTCTGCTTATTCCCGTTTTTTAAGTTCACCTGTATTACACTACTTAGTCTATTGGTATACTTGGCAGGCTGTTCATCTTTATGTAGGTTGATACTACTTATACTTTCAGAATTGAAGATAGAGAATAACCCAAGTAAGTGAAAGGTATTATAAACAGGGATACCATCTACTAATGTGAAATTTTGATCTGGACTCCCTCCACGTATAGATAATCCCTGCTGACCAAATGAAACTGGCTGTACCCCCGGCAATAGCTTCACTCCGGCCAATGCGTCTGTTTCTCCACCTACACTGGGCAAAATGTTCTTATTCGGATCTATTTTATCAAATGACTTAATACCTAATTGAGATGAATCTGGCGAGGTAATTCCTACCTCTACAAGCTGAGCTACTGCTTCTAGTCTAATGATATAGGTTTCGTTTTTGATAGCAGACAGTTTTAAGCGTGCAAGCTGGTAGTCTGGATGATATATATTTATCACTATACTGTCCTCTATTGTATACGTCCTGAACATGCCGTCTGGATCTGTGACAGTAATAGATTGATTTACTATAGACACAGTAGCTCCCACTATACGTTCACTTGATGTAGCATCTAAGAGCGTACCACTTATATACTTTTTGACTAGGGGGTAAAGATTAATAATATTATCTCCATAATTTTTACTATCAACAAAGCACTGTTTCTTTAATTGATATAAAATAGAAACAAGGGACTGAGTTCTATCGGTTAAAACTATCTGCTTGCGATTTACAAGAGATGATTTATAATTGAATTTGACATCTCTGAGTTGCTCTATAGTATCCAGACATTCTACGAGTTTTCCATCACATAAATAACCATCCTCTCTGCTTTGAGCCACAGAAATAAAAGACATACAAGATATTAAAACACAGAATAGACTTCGCACGCTAGGCAAAGTAAGTCAATACTTTAATTCAAAACAATGGTTTGATTTTTTACTGCTAAGTTTTTGCCCACTACATCATTGAGAATAGTAAGACAAGCAGTTAAGTCATTTTTTGGTAGACTTAGTGTGTAGCTATCTCTTAGCCATTTGCCGCCTAAATCTGATGATAGACCATAGGTTAACTTTAACTGACTTATTATGTAAGATAGTGGGACATCATGTAGTTCTAAGTTATCTGACCAAGAGGAAGCTTGCTTAAAGGAAGACACCAAAAGGGTCGTATTATCAGAAAAGAAACGCTCGCCAGGCTCCAGCTTATGAGATATCCCATCAAATAAGATACTTACAGAACCTTCGTGAAGTTCAACTGTAAACAATTCGTCATTACTAAATACCGTAAATTGAGTGCCGTAAACGGTTACTTCGCCATTATCGGTATGTATTATAAATGGCTTTTCACTTTTAGCAATATCAAAATATGCTGCTCCTTCGAGTGTGACACTTCTATTCTCTTCATTAAAATCTTTAGCATAGCTTAAGGTACTATTGTAATGCATTTGGATAGTAGAATTATCCACTAAGCGATATTCCATTACATTTTGCCGGGTGGTAAATGAAATATCTGTCGATCCAAAAAACCACATGGAAACAGAAATAACTGCAAGCAGTGAAATACTCGCAGCAAATTTTAGCCAATGTAGGCGTAAAGGTTTAACAGGTGTTTCCAACTGTTTCTGTAAATCTGCCCATCCAGACTGGATACCGTCTGAGGAGTGAGATAATTGGTTGGTTAGTTCCCAGATTTGTTTGTACACCAAAAAGTCATTCTTAAAACTAGGATTAGACTCTAAAGCCTCTAAAAATAGTGTACATTCTTTCTCAGGCAAATTGCCAGAGAGGTATGCAGCTATTCTATCTTCCCTTTCTTGGTACATTATTTATTAATTATGCTAACTGAGCGGATACAGTAGTACGCAGATGTGATAGTGTCTGCTTGTTATACTCACTCTCATTTAGCCATTCATTTACGTCTTCAGTTTCCTGCGTATCGCATTTACCGAATAAAAACTTCAACAGTAGATTAGATTCCCATATCATGATTTAAATTTATTTATATAATAAGTAAGACACAATTTCTCTGCCCTACCCTTACTTGACCCCCATTTTTTTTCGAAATAATTTTAAGGCTTTACCCATTTGACTTTCTACTGTCTTAATTGAGATATCTAAAAGCTCAGCTATCTCAGCGTAACTTAGTTGATCTATCCTGCTCATAGCAAATACCTGTTTGCATTTAGGAGGAAGTTCGTTCATGAGGTTTTCAAGAGCAGTTTGGTGTTCTTTCTCTTCTATACCTGCATCTGCCCTAAACGTACTCTGCTCATTTTCTGGCCAAAGATTTGTTACCTCTAGTTTCTTTTTTTTTATATGATTAATACTTCTATTTTTTACTGAGCTAAACAGATAGGATTTGATAGCTTTAATCTGACTGAAAGACTTCCTATTTTGCCATAGGGAGACATAGACGTCGTTTACTATCTCTAAGCTATCCTCTCTATTACCTACTAAATATATGGCAAAGTTCAATAACGATGGCTGATGCTCATTATATAACTGTTGTAAATGCAGATTAGTAAGCACGTAAATATTTTATTAGATTTATAAAGTCGTTCAAAAGTAAGTATTCGCTGGAACTATTTTTCTGTAAAAATATAGTTAGGAATACCAAAGTAGCTTCTTAAATTTGCACTCCTTTATACGAAAATGGTCGGATGGCCGAGTGGCTAGGCTCAGCTCTGCAAAAGCTGCTACACCGGTTCGAATCCGGTTCCGACCTCTACAAAAAAGCCTCCCCAATAATTTGGGGAGGCTTTTTTGTGTTTATTTTTCAAAGTGATTGCCTATAAATCGGCTCTTCTCACTACATCAAACTCTCCTTTAGTAATATTTATAGTTTGACCAGCAGAACTTTTTGCTTGTCCAGTAAATGTTCCTTTAATTCTCCCACCTACTGCTCCTACTTCAGTAACAGTTATGGTAAAATTAGTAGTTAATGCAGAATACTCTTTTCTTTTTAAATCACCAATAACCCCTGTACCAATTTGAAATACAGTTCCGTCTTCATTTTCTCTCAAATATACTCCAGCAGTTTTTCCGGGGAATACAATATTAAAGTCAACAGCTCCATTATTTTTATCCGTCCCATACACTATAATTTCAGTATTGCCCTTAGAACTATTGAAGTTAGCATAAGTACGTGCAGGATCTTCTGCAATTTCATATGCAAATAATCCTACAGTCACTTTATTTTGGAATGTCACAGTACTTCCTCCACCATTGTCTGTAGTATCTGTGGATGCCACAGGAACTATATCATCTCCACCACAGCTAGTAACTGCTGACCCCACTACTAACGCAGCAAATACAAAAAGTATAAAACTTAAATTTTTCATTTTTATGTTGTTCTTAAATTAACTATGATACAATTATACAACACTTTCTTTTATCAGAAAATGATGTATAATTGTTATTCATCATGAAAGTTAAAACAGATTCAGGCTGTATCTCATTAGAATTTTGCGCAGTCATATTTAATCCTGCGGTATCACCAATATATGTATGTGTTTTATCCACTATTAAAAGGTAAGAAGATTCTGGTAAACACACTACTTTATCTTCCGGATTAGCAGCTAGGTATTCGGCTAATCGTTGCTTTCTAGTCTCTCCTCCATGATTTATGATAGTAGCTTCCGTATAATGTGGATTAATTTGGTAGGAAACAAGATTCAAAGCTTTGAATGAGCGAGGCTCCACTATTGGCATGTCATTAGTAGTACATATCGATGGACTAGCAATATTGCTGCCAGCACTCCATCCTACATAAGGTGTACCTTTTTTCACCACACGCTGAATTATAGTATCTAGCTTATGCTCTTGGAGCATTTTTAATAAATTAAATGTATTCCCACCTCCTACTAATATGGCAGAGGCATTTTCTATTGCTTCTGCTTTATTCTCAAAGCTATGGATCCCTTTTACTCGTATAGAATGATGGGCTAATGCCTGATTTACTTTAGCCGTATAGGTGTCATAGGAAAACCCTACAGCGGCATATGGTATAAATATTAAATTGTCGGTTGATTCTCCCAAAAAAAATGCAATGGTGCTCTCACACCATTGCATATATTTTTCACCATAATTGGTACTATTGCTTAATAATAATAATCTCACTCTGTAGTGGGTAGTATTTCAAGTAATTCTACTTCGAAAATAAGTGTAGATCCTGCAGGTATAGGTCCTGTACCTCTATCTCCATAAGCTAATGCAGCTGGTATTACTAGTTCATACTTAGATCCCACTGGCATCATTTTTAACGCTTCTGTCCATCCTGGTATGACTTGATTAGTTAAAAACTCAGCAGGTTCTCCTCTATCGACAGAGCTATCGAATACAGTTCCATCAATTAATTTACCGGTATAATGTACCTTTACTTTATCTCCGTCTATTGGTAAAGCTCCGTCACCTGCGGTGATTACTTTGTATTGCAGTCCAGTCTCAGTTGTCTTCACTCCTGCTTTCGTTTTATTTTCCGCTAAAAATGCTTCTCCAGCTAATTTTGATTCTACACTTTTAGCCTTTTCTTTTTTATCAAAATAAGCATTCATAAAATCTCCTGCAGTTTCTTCATCTATTTCTACGTCCTTTCCTTCTAGAACTCGCTGTACTCCGGTCATAAAAGATTTATTGTCCAATTCTTTTACTCCACCTTTTGTGGTTAGACCTTTCGCATAGCTAGTACCTAGTAAATAACTGACGGAATCTAACTCTGTAGCTAATTCGGTAGGTTTAGAGGTATCGATAGTGATTCCTTTTTGTGAACAAGCACTCATTAAAAGTACTGTTGATGTTAATGTTAAGATATATTTCATTTCTTTTCTACTGTATATTTATTTAAATAATTAGGCATCTACTGCAAAACCGGCATAGAGCTCCTCACGTCTTTCTTGTAATTCTTTATCTTCTCTATAAGAATCATAGTCACTTGGTTTATCAACAACACCATTAGGTCCTATTTCTATCACGCGGTCAGCTATACTCTGTATAAAGTGATGATCATGCGAGGTAAACAATACGGTTCCTTTGTAATCCTTTAAACTATTATTAAAAGCAGTTATACTCTCTAGGTCAAGGTGGTTAAGAGGTTCATCTAGCATCAGTAAGTTAGGGTTAGATAGCATTAGCTTTGAAATCATACACCTTACTTTTTCACCTCCACTTAAAACATTACACTGCTTCAGAGCCTCATCTCCACTAAAGAGCATTTTACCTAAAAATCCGCGTATAAATGTCTCGTCTTTTTCTTCAGAGTACTGACGTAACCAGTCTACTAAACTTAGGTCTGAAGTAAAATACTCGTCATTATGATTAGGTAAGTAAGCTTGATTAATAGTAACTCCCCATTCAATAGTTCCATTATCAGGTTCTATTTCTCCATTCAATACTTGATAAAACTTAGACGTTATAATACTATGCTTCGAGTACAAGAAAACTTTATCTCCTTTATTTACACTAAATGATATGTCTTTAAAGTACGGTGCGAGTGATAGGTTGGTGACATTCAATATCTGGTCTCCAGCTTGTCGCTCTTGGACAAAGATTATAGCAGGATATTTTCGACTAGAAGGCTTTATTTCATCCATGTTTAGATTTTCCAGCATCTTCTTACGAGAGGTAGCTTGTTTAGATTTTTTCACATTGGCACTAAACCTAGCTATAAAGTCTTGAAGTTCTTTCTTACGCTCTTCAGATTTTTTATTTTGATTTTGCTGTTGTCTTAATGCTAACTGAGAACTCTCGTACCAGAAAGTATAGTTACCACCAAATTGACTTATTTTTTTGAAATCTATATCTACTACCTGAGTACATACAGAGTCTAGGAAGTGCCTATCGTGAGAAACTACTATCACAAGATTAGGAAAGTTAAGTATGAAGTTTTCTAACCAAGAAACAGTTTCTATATCTAAATCGTTCGTAGGCTCATCCATTACTAATATGTCTGGGCTACCAAATAGTGTCTGAGCTATAAGTACGCGAACCTTCTCATTATTACTGAGATCCTTCATAAGCATATGATGCTTATCAGTTTCTATCCCTAGTCCACTGAGTATCTCTCCTGCTTCACTCTCAGCCATCCAGCCGTTCATTTCAGCAAATTTCTCCTCTAGTTCAGATGCCTTAATACCGTCCGCTTCATTAAAGTCTTCTTTGGCATACAGCACATCCTTCTCCTCCATAATACTGTACATTTCCTTATGGCCCATCATTACTGTGAGTAGTACGGGATGATCATCATACGCGAAGTGATCTTGACTAAGTACAGCCATACGCTTGCCCTTCTCTACAGAGATATGGCCTGAAGTAGATTCCATCTCACCAGTAAGTACTTTCAGAAATGTTGATTTACCTGCTCCATTAGCACCTATGATACCATAGCAGTTGTTCGTATTAAACTTTAGGTTTACTTCGTCAAATAGGACTCTTTTCCCAAATCTTACCGATATATTATCTACTGTTATCATTGCTTGCTAAAAGGGTGCAATATTAGGAGTTTATATTGGGAATACGGAATACTTACACTAATATTGATTGCAAAAAAGTCTAGAATCGGCTTTTAACTAAAAAACCAAAAAATACGATGAATAATACAGCAACAGTAATACTCGGTATAGCCTTGGCTATCACCATGTGGGGAATGGGATTAAACCTTGTCATAGATGATTTCAAACGTATTTTTAAAAATCCTAAGATAGTACTTTTAGGATTAATAAATCAATTGGTTTTATTGCCAATTGTAGCGTTTATACTAGTGACCTTATTCCCTTCCACTCCAGAGGTGGCAGTTGGCATAATGATATTATCTGCCAGTCCAGGCGGTCCTACGTCTAATCTACTCTCACTTCTAGCCAAAGCAGATACAGCATTATCTGTCACTCTTACTGCGATAACTAGTGTGGTTACTATTTTCACGATACCATTCATAGTCAATATCGCACTAGAACAATTTGGGGGCTTAACCCAAAGTATCCAACTACCCGTGCTCGATACAATACTGAAGATGGTACTCATCGTGATAGCACCTATGCTGCTAGGGATGCTAATTAAAAGACTATCTCCGGCATTTGCTGAAAAGATGGAAAAACCTATTCGCACTATATCTGTATCACTTCTGGCCCTAATTATAATAGGCATAGTTATCAAAGAGAAAGACAATATTGTTTCATACTTTGTGGATGCTGGATTACTAGCTTTATCTTTAAATGTGATCACCATTTGCCTGGGATTACTAACAGCTCGTGTATTTAATTTAGGAAAAAAGTCAGGCGTCACCATAGCACTAGAGTCGGGTATACAAAATGGAACAATGGCACTTTTTATAGCAGGCACACTCCTAGCTAATCCCGCATACGGTATAGCTCCAGCGGTATATAGTCTACTGATGTATCTCACTGGAGGATTAGTGGTCTTGTACGCACTCAGAAAATAAAATATGACCTTAGTTTAATAATTACATACATTTGTAACATATTATAGAGATAAAAATGGCTTTTTTTAATTATTTTATTTGCTTACGCCAAAGCAGTCTCTTGCAATTTTCAACACAATTTTTATAGATACAATGAACATTTTCGTAGCAAGTTTGCCATTTAGTGCAGACGATCAAGACCTTAGAGAGATTTTCGAGCCTTTTGGTGAAGTAACTTCCGCTAAAGTAATTTTTGACAGAGACAGAAACAGGTCCAAAGGATTTGGTTTCGTAGAAATGGCTGAAGACGCAGCTGCTCAAAACGCAATATCTGAACTCAATGAATCTTCTTTTGAAGGAAGGGACTTGGTAGTAAAGGTAGCTGAAGACAGACCACAGAGAAGCGAGAGATATTAATACGATAATTAATCAATTCTCTAAGAGAGCCCAAGACGAGAGTCTTGGGCTCTCTTTTTTACCTTTTTTCTGTACGATTATGACTTTGAGTCACTTCCTTGAAATACGCCTCGAGCTGCACAGCTATCTTATCCCAACTGAACCTAGTCCTAGCTATAGCTAATCCCTGCTCTCCTACTTCTTGACGCTTAGCTGCATCCGCTAGCAGCATACTTACTTCTTGTATGAATTGAGGTTTCTCTTTGGCCATTATTACCCCTTGACCGCTCTGTATCTGCAGCCCCTCGAAACCTATGTGCGTACACACTGTAGGTACACCCATAGCCATCGCTTCTAGTACTTTATTTTGTGTACCCGCCCCAAAACGAAGTGGCGCTATCACCACACTAGCATCAGCGTACATATCTTTGAGATCAGGTATAAAACCAGTGACCTCTATCCTATCACTTGCTAATTTCTTGACAGCATCCACAGGCCGCTGTCCAGCTATAATGAATTTGGTTTTGGGGTTAACCTCTGATATTGTGGGCCACATCTCTTTCACAAAATATTGTACCGCGTCTACATTAGGCGCATAGTCCATATTCCCTGTGAATAACAACGTATGATTGTGCGAGTAATCGTGTCCTCCCTCTACGTCGAATGTAGCTAAGTCTACACCGTTTAAGAGGATATCAATATTCTCTGTTTTATGTAATTTTTCTAAGTACTTTTTATCTTCTACTGAACAGACCAATGTCTTGTCATATGCAGTTATTACTTTCTCTGCTTTGGTAAGTCTTCCAATCTCAATACTGTCAATTAAACGATTAATTATAGGTCGATCAGTCTCGTTTCTTCGCTTGAAATACAAAGAAAATGCATCGGGTAAATCCAAAATTTTAGGCATATTTAAATGCTTGGTATACTGACTCATACGAAGATGTTGCGTGTGTACAACATCTATATTATACCTGTCTAGAGACAATTTGACCATCCGCTTCATCTTACTGCTTTTAAAATAAGCTACTTGTAAAGGAGTAGGTGAAAATAACGCAGGAATTCCGTTTAAAATAGACTTCCATTTGGGTAAATAAACGAGTTCTATTTCGTTGAAGAATGGCTGTATATCCTTGAGATAGTTTAACTCGTCTCTAGATTCATAGAAAGTAACAAGGTACAAATTATGCTTAGTAGCTAGTCTCTTAGTAAGATTATAAATCTTAAGCTTATCCCCTCTGAAAGGAGGGTAAGGAAATCTATTAGCTAGGAAAAGAATATTCAACACGGCAAATATGAGATATAAATTCTTAAAAACTGTGACTTACCAAAATCGGTTAAGCAATTTTAAAAATTGTATACTTGCACAACCTTATTTATGAAAAACATTGCACTTACCTTTTGTATCCTTTTTGCGGTTCACCTCGCTTACTCGCAAGACACTATTCGCGTAAAAGCTTTTGACTACGACAGTCAAACTAGAGATACCATCGTTAACTTTCCCGAAGGGACAAATTCGTACCGGCAGATTCTTATGCGCTACAATATGAGATGTAAAGGTGCACGTATAAGCACAGCAAGTAATAGAAATCTTGGTTGTGGAGAATGGGATTACAGCTGCAACACTTACGTGGAGGATAATAGTCGAACTGATTCGTTATCTGCTACTACAGTGGACTATTTTATCTCTGGGTTTAGCGGTACTGAATATAATTATAGCAACGCTCCAACAAACACCCATTATCGAAATCTCCAAAAGAAAGTGACACTGAATATGGCAACTGACTCGTCCTCAGGTTCTATAGGTGTAGGAAGCAATGCGGTCACATACATGATTCCAATCAGTAATAACCCGGAAAGTGGATATGCAGGGAAATCTCAGTTTATCTATTCTGCGGATGAGCTTTTGGCTGCTGGAGTATCTGCTGGTGAAATTGATGCAATAAGCTTAAATGCTAAGAACTTTGCCAAAGCATCAAATCTACAGATCAATATCTTGGCAACTTCGAAAGGTTCCTTTCGGTTATCAGATTTAGATTTAAAAGGATTTAAAAATGTGTATAGTGATGATATTACTTTTAACTCCTCCAAAAAGTTAATACCCTTCCATACACCTTTTGTTTGGGATGGAAGTTCAAACTTGATTTTCGAATTTTCATCTAACACTATGGCTTTTGGACTGCTTGAGATAGAAAGTCATGAAATTGATTCTACGGTAGGTATTGTTGCATTTGGAGGGAATTCACTTTATTTTGATGGTGCGTCAAACTACGTTGAAGCCAACGACTTCAAGGGGGTTTTAGGCACCAATGATCGAACTATAGAAGCTTGGATAAAAACCGATAAAGTGAATGGAGAAATATGCAGTTGGGGTAATGACGCATCAGGAGAAAAATGGGTTTTTAGGGTAAATGGAGATGGCACACTACGGACAGAGGTAAACGGTGGAGGACTTGATGGTACGACTAACATTGCAGATAATCAATGGCATCACGTAGCTTGTGTTTTTTCAGGAACTGATGTTTCTGGCATAAAACACTATGTAGATGGTGTCCTCGAGATAAATGGTGCTTTAACTAACAGGTCAATTAATACAACCTCTGGAATAAACGTAAGAGTGAGTAGAGGTGTAAATAATAGATATTTTAGGGGTGATATTGACGGATTACGCATATGGGATGAAGCCTTGACTGCTAATAGAATAGCAGATATTAAAAATAGACTCATCAGCCCACAAGATGAACGCATTATTCTTAACTATAAATTTGACGTAGTAAATAATGAAGTAGTCCTATGTTCAGCCTTAAATCCAAAAACAGGAACAATTTTGGGTAATCCTACGTATAACTTTTTGCGTGCTCAGCAAATTTTTAAAGATTTCTACATTTCACCATATAGACCTAACATTAGGTTTCATCAAGGTAATTTTGATTTTACTATGACCGAAGTTTCTGAGTTTGATTTGGTGCCAAATAACCCCAATAGTGTGACTAGATATACGATCAAAAGTAATGTTGGTACTACCACAGATGATGAAAGAGTGATCGCAGAAACCTATAATAAATGGGATTCAGATAAGAAAGAATATTTTTATGATGAAAATAATGTGCTCTATGATTCTGCTTCTGTTACAAGTGACGGCACTATTACCTTAGGGCGATTAAACTATATGCGAAGATGGCCCTCTCGTTTAGAGATAATGTCTTTTGTAACTCCTTATGGTATCGGTCTAGATCTTGGTACTGAAGGCAAAACATGGATTTTTGACATAACTGACTTCACACCTATTCTAAAAGGGGAAAAACGAATATTCCTAAGTAGAGGAGGTCAAAACCAGGAAGAAATGGATATTGAGTTCTTATTTATAAAAGGGATTCCAGCTAGAGAAGTCTTAGATATCAAACAAATATGGCCTACGCAGCAGTATCAGCCTAATTTCTCACAGATATTAGCCGATGATGTGTACTTCCCGCCCGTAGCATTTAATACGCAAGATTCTGCAAAGAGCTTCAAAATAAGAAGTGCCATCACAGGTCACGGACAGCAAGGTGAGTTTATACCGAGAACACATTTTATCAAAGCCAATGACCAAAATTTCGAAAGGTCTGTATGGAAATCTTGCGGTAAAAATCCGGTATACCCCCAAGGTGGTACATGGATATATGACCGTGCAGGATGGTGTCCAGGTATGGCTACCGATCTAGCTGAGTATGAAATAAGTGGTGTCTCAGGTGGCGATGCAATTGCCTTAGACTATGGTATAGCCAATGGAGAAGGAGATTCTCGCTACATTATAAATAATCAACTAGTGAGTTACGGCGAGTACAATCACGGATACGATCTAGGAATAATAGATATCATGGAACCTTCCAATAAGGTAGAACATGCACTGAATAATCCAATGTGTATCAATCCCAAGATGCAAGTACGCAATAATGGGGTAAATACAGTGAACAGTATCACCATAGACTATTGGGTAAATGATGCCAGTAATAAGAGAAGCTTTACTTGGCCGTGCTACCTATCCACCAATGGTATAGAGGAAATAAATTTCCCTATAGATAATAGTATCTGGAGTAGTGCAGTATCTGGTGACAGCAAATTTTATGCTAAAATAGTAGCTATAGATGGCAATCCTGGAGCCGATGAAGATGCTAGCAATAATATGTATGTAAGTGACTTTGATTTCCCTGAAGTATATCCGGGTAACTTCTTCTTGTTTTATCGTACAAATAACGCTGCCTCAGAAAACCAAATAAAAATAGAAGATGAATGGGGCACTGTTGTATTTCAAAGAGACAACCACGCTAATTCAACCATTTACAGAGACACACTAAATCTTGGTCTTGGGTGTTATAAATTAACCATAGACGATAGCGGAAATGATGGTATGAGTTTTTGGGCAAATAGTGATGGTTCTGGATATTTTAGACTCTGGGAAGTAGGGGGAAGTATATTTAAGACTATCCAGCCGGACTTTGGGAGTCAATCCATTGTAAACTTTACAGTAGTGCACACACTAGATGTGCCGCAGTACAAGGTAGATTTAGGATATCAGTTATACCCTAATCCTACTACTGGACATATCACGGTAGATGGTGGAGACATGCAAGGAGCTGTGCCGACATTATATAATTCAATGGGTCAAGAAATCAATGCCCCAAGTCAACTTACTGAGTCTAGACTCACCTACGACTTAGAGGACTTTCCTTCCGGAATTTACTATCTCAGCATAGTAAATAATGGATACACTTGGACGCAAAGAATCATCAAAAACTAGTTCCATATAAAAAGTAACCTACCAATGCCTTATGCTGTAAAGTATGAGGCATTTTATATTTGCAAAACTGATAAGTAAGATAGATTGTTAGACTGCTAAATAGAGTAGTATAAATAGTACCTTTGCAATACTGTAATGAGCGATAGAAAGTTAAACACCATAGAAGAAGCCATAGAAGAAATTAAAAATGGCAAAATGATCATAGTAGTAGATGATGAAGACCGAGAAAATGAAGGAGATTTCCTCACTGCTGCTCGCAATGTAACTACTGAGATGGTCAACTTTATGGCAAAAGAAGGAAGAGGTCTAATATGTGTACCTCTTACAGAGGAACGTTGTGATGAGCTAGACTTAGATCTTATGGTAGGTAAGAATACGGCTCAGTTTGAAACACCATTTACAATATCTGTGGATCTAATAGGTCACGGTACGAGTACAGGTATCTCAGCATATGATAGATCTATGACTATACAGGCTCTAGTGAATCCTAACACGGACCCCAAAGAACTAGGTAAGCCAGGGCATATATTTCCACTCCGTGCCCGGACTCAAGGAGTACTCCGTAGAGCAGGACATACTGAAGCAGCTATAGATTTTGCCAGATTAGCGGGGTTTGAACCAGCAGGGTGTATCGTAGAGATAATGAATGAGGATGGTACGATGGCTCGATTAAAAGACCTATGGGCAATAGCCGCTAAGCATGATATGAAGATAGTATCTATAGCAGACCTCATAGAGTACAGACTAAAGCACGAAAGTCTGATCGAGAAACAAATAGATGTGAAACTACCTACGGACTATGGTGACTTCGAGCTTTACGCTTACAAGCAAGTAAGCAATGGTATGGATCACCTAGCACTAGTAAAAGGAGAGTGGGAAAAAGAGGAACCCGTTTTAGTGAGGGTGCACTCTAGCTGCTTGACTGGAGATATTTTCGGGAGCTGCAGATGTGACTGTGGTGAACAGCTGCATAAAGCTATGCAGACCATAGAGAAAGAAGGAAAAGGAGTCATTGTATATATGAACCAAGAAGGTCGAGGAATAGGTCTTATAAATAAATTAAAAGCTTACAAGCTTCAAGAAAATGGACTAGATACAGTAGAGGCCAATCTAGAGCTTGGTTTTCAAATGGATGAGCGTGACTACGGTGTAGGTGCTCAGATACTACGTGACTTAGGAGTAAGTAAAATGAAGTTGATGAGTAATAATCCTAAAAAACGTAAAGGGCTCATAGGTTACGGACTAGAAATAGTAGAAAATGTCTCTCTACAGGTAGAAGCCAATCCACATAATAAAAACTACCTAGCCACTAAAAAGGAGAAGATGGGACATGATTTGTAGTCAGTTACTGTCATAAAAAAACATCATATACAAATGCCTTTCACAGACGTGGAGGGCATTTTTTGTTACCTTTGAGAAATGGACGTAGGTTTTGCCGGACAAGGAAGAAATGCAGTGACTAACAACAAAAAGTTGAGAGGAGCTAGAGCAAGCTATACAAAAATAAGAAATCTATATGCTGGTGTAGGGAATGAATCTAATAGTCCGTATACCTCGCCACTTACTAAGGAAGAACTAGCCGAAGGCCGAAAGAGAGCTAAAGCCTACTATACTAAGAGAAATTTACGGATATATACTCAGATAATTGTAATCTCAATTCTAGCATGCTCTTTAGTTGGTTTTACCGTTTGGTATTTATTAGCCTAAGTCCCCTATCCTACTAAATTTGCACTCTTTTAAAAATACAATACATTGCTTCATATTCAAAACGTATCCTTCGAGTTCGGTGGTAACTACCTTTTCAAAGAAATAGACTGGTTTATAAAACCTCGTGAGCGTATTGGCCTTATTGGTAAGAATGGAGCAGGTAAATCTACTCTACTGAAGCTTATAATGGGTCAGTATGAATTACGCGAGGGTTCTATCAATAAAGCAGGTGGCGTAAATCTTGGCTATCTATCTCAGGACATGATAAGTGAAGATGGTGGTCAGACTATCTTAGAACATGCTAAAGGTGCTTTTAAAAGAGCAATGTTTGTAGAGATCGAGCTCGAAAAGTTATATGCACTTATGGAGACTGACCCTAGTGAGGAAAATATCCAACGTATGTCTGACTATCAAGAAGAATTTGATGCTCTAGACGGATATAATATGGATAATAAGACTGCTGAAATTCTAGAAGGTCTCGGTTTTACTACTGCAGACTTATCCAGACCTATGCAGGAGTTTAGTGGTGGATGGCGTATGCGTGTAGTATTAGCTAAGATGCTGCTCGAAGAACCAGATATTATGCTAATGGATGAGCCTACTAATCACTTGGACCTACCAAGTATAGAATGGCTGGAGAACTATCTTAGCAACTATCCAGGTAGTGTAGTCATAGTATCACACGACAGAGAGTTTCTGAATAAGATGATTAATAAAACCGCAGAACTGAGTAATAATAAGCTCTATCTGTGGGAGGGCAATTATGACTTTTTCTTACAAGCTAAAGTAGAGCGTGATGACCTCATGAGCAGACAAGCTGCTAATCAGGAGCAGTACATCAAAGAACAAGAAAAGTTTATCAATCGCTTTAAAGCAACGGCTAGTAAAGCAAAAGCTGTACAGTCTAGAGTGAAAATGGTAGACAAGATAGAGCGTATAGAGGTTATTCAAGAGGATAAGTCTAATCTTAAAATCGATTTTAAGCTAGGTAAGAAAAGCGGTAAAGTGGTGATGGAGCTAGATGAAATCACACAAGGCTTTCAAGATAAACTACTCTTCAATCAAGTAAATCGAGAAATAGTACGCGGAGATAAGATAGCACTTATAGGTGCCAATGGTACAGGCAAGTCTACTTTTTTAAGTATCATAGCAGACGAGCTAGAGTATACAGGGAAACGTAAACAAGGACATAATGTAGATGCATCTTTCTATGCTCAGCACCAGTTAGAAAGTCTACATATGGATTATGAGATACTCCAAGAGCTACAATATGATGCACCGCATAAGACGGATATGGAGCTTCGCTCTATGCTTGGATGTTTTCTTTTTGCAGGCGATGACGTATTTAAGAAAATAAAGGTACTCAGTGGTGGTGAAAAGGCTCGTGTAGCTTTAGCCAAAACGCTAGTATCTGAGGCTAATTTTCTGCTGTTAGATGAGCCTACTAATCACTTGGACATAGACAGTATAGAAGTGATCATAGAAGCTCTAAAAAGCTACGAGGGCACGCTCATATTTGTATCACATAATAGGTACTTCATAGAGAAGCTAGCCAATAAAGTTTGGTGGATACAAGATGAAGATGTACGCGAATATCCTGGAGACTACAAAGAGTATCTATATAGACTAGAAAACGAAGGATTTAAGACTGAAGCTCGTAATCTTAAAAAGCCAAAGCCTGAAGTTGCAACAGAAGACTCTAAAAACTCTTGGAAGCAAAAAGATGAGAAGGCAGACTTACTCAAAAAGCTACAAAAGAAGTTAGACCAAAAGGAAGAACAAGTGGAGAATGCAAAAAAGTATTTGAGTGATATAGAAGCCAAATTAGCCGATGCAGCTAACCTTACTGCTGATGATTTAGAAAAAATGAGTAAAGAACATTCAGCTGCTAACCAATCTGTAAGTACCGTAGTTTCTGAGTGTGACGAACTATTAGAGGAAATGATACTGCTTGATGAATAGCATTATATCTAATCTGATTGACTAGGTGACCACCACAAAAAAGGGAGTATCGTACATTGCACAATACTCCCTTTTAGAGTTATATTAACTTTAGTTATTTACTTCGTAGTATACGCGTTAATAAATATGTGAGCAGTAGATATTTTCTTCCAAACTATAAGTCCATATG
>Ga0209491_10000464_pt1 | contig 81320 bp, 81 predicted proteins | sample BON02_FD_187213 | JGI IMG/M metagenome (GOLD analysis project Ga0209491, IMG submission 187213) | Freshwater microbial communities from Lake Bonney liftoff mats and glacier meltwater in Antarctica - BON-02 (SPAdes) (version 2) | ecosystem: Environmental > Aquatic > Freshwater > Ice > Glacier...
AAAATCTCGTCTGTTGAAGCTCTTGGTTTGTTGTAATTATTTGTCAACACATCTGCTTCCAATATAAGCGGAACTCCCCCATAAATGACGGCAAACCTCCAATAGGCAAAGCCTCTCAGAAAGTGGGCTTCTCCGAGGGTTCGGTCTTTGATGGCTTGGTCCATGGCAATCCCGGGAACATTAATCAAAACGGCATTTGCCCGGGAAATAACTTCGTATTTATGTCTCCAGCTGTAAAACAGCTGGGGGTTTCCTGCATCAAAGGTAAAGGATTCTATGGCTTGGTCTTCTCCATGGTCTCCTGCCCGAAACTGATCATCGGAGGGGATATCAAAGGTGTGTTCAGCATGCCCATAAAAGTCCTCGTTTGTCAAAGGCTCATACATGGCATTGGCTGCGGCAACAGCATCTTCTACATTTCTCCAAAACTGGGAAGAAGTAGATTGTGCATATGGAATGGTATCCAAGATTTCGTCAGTACAGCTGCCCATACTTGCCAAAATCAGAAGTGAAAATAAATTGATTTTAATATTTTTCATGAGATTGATACGTTCTGATTTAGAATATAATGGTTGTTCCAAGTGTCAATGTCCTGGCCTGAGGATATTGGGCATAATCAACGTTGAGTTGCAAGTTGTTGTTGATGTAGCCCAATTCAGGATCCATTCCCGAATATTTGGTTAGCAGTAGGAGATTTTGGCCAGTCACATAGAAGCGAGCCTTGGACACACCAATCCGCTTAGTAAGGGGCGAAGATAAGGTGTACCCCACCACGAGGTTTTTCAGTCGAAGAAAGTCACCCCGCTCTAAAAATAGATCTGAAGTCCTGTGGTTCAGGTTATCTCTTTTGGTGGTCATCCTAGGAATCCCGTTGCTGGTATTTGGACCCGTCCAGCGATCAGCTGTTTCAGCATACATATTAAATGGATAGGTTGGATCTATTCCTTGCATACGGTCGGCATTGTAGATATCAAATCCCGCATTTCCCAAGAAAAATAAAGAAACATCGAAATTTTTGTAGCCAAATTCGACATTTAAACCATATACCATAGCGGGGTGTGGATTTCCAATTACCTCCCGATCTTTATCATCTACGACTTGATCCCCATTTAGATCCAGAAACTTAACATCACCTGGTTGGATAAGCCCATTTGTCCGTCTTGGATCTGCCGTAATATTGACATCATTTTGTATTTCTTCATTTGTTTGGTAAAGTCCATCTGTCCTCCATCCATAAAAGCTGGCAATGGGATAGCCTTCATACGTTCTGGAGATTTCCTGACTCGAACGTCCATAAAGTTGGGAACCGATAAAGTTCCCATCGACAAGTTTGGTTACTTCATTTTTGATGAAAGAGGCATTGCCACTTACTGAATAGAAGAACTGCCCCACTGTTTTACGATAAAGCAACTCAATTTCTAACCCCTGATTTCTCAATTCTCCTAAGTTTTGATTCGGGATTTGGGCAGTACCTACGGAACCTAAGGTTGGAGGTGCTATCAACATATCTCTTGTATCTTTGATGAAGTAGTTGAAGTTTGCCAAAAGTTTATTATCCATCAGGCCAACGTCCAGTCCAATATTGGTCATTTGGGCAGATTCCCATGTAATACCCAAATTGGGTACTCGCGTCTGTGCAGCTCCTACAGTTTGATTCCCGCCAAAGGAGTATCTCCTCCCGGAACTGATCAATGCCAGGTATTGTAAACCGGGCACATTCTGGTTGCCTAAGCTTCCCCATCCCCCTGTCAACTTTAAGTTGCTTATCAAGCCAACATTGCTGAAGAAGTCTTCTTCCGAAATTCTCCAGCCAACTGAAAATGCCGGGAAATATCCCCATTGGTTCCCAGATCCAAATTTTGATGACCCATCACTTCTAATCGTTGCGGTAAGCAAATATTTTTCGTCGTAATTGTAAGCCACCCTTCCAAAGTAAGAAGCTAAAGCATCGTAGCTTTTCCCTCCACCTATTCTATTGAGTGTCTGCCCTACATCCAAAAACCGCTGGTCAGATGATTCATCGATAAAATCCAGTTTGGTGGCGCTGAAACCCTCAGAATTAAAGGTTTGGGTGGTATATCCGCCGACGAAGTTAAGGGTATGGCGATCCTTAAAGGTCTTGTCATAAGAAATTAAGTACTCTGATAAAACAGAGTACCCTTCTCCATAATTTCTAGAAAGTGAGTTTCGTGGACTGGCTCTAATTTGATCATTGACTTTTATATTGAAGTTATATCCATCATAGATAGATCCTTCCAATCCAAAATTTACCCGAACTTTTAACCCTTCAATGATTTTGTACTCGGCATTGAAGTTCCCCAGTATTTTGTGCGTGGTATTGTTATTGTCTTGTGTACTTTGTGTGAAGATGGGGTTGTTGATATCTCCAAATTCTCCTGAAACTTGTGATGAACTATAGGATCCATTTGGATTTTGTACGGGCAATCCGGGATGAAATCGAATTGCGCTCCATAGAACTCCCGTTTGGGCCGATAGCGTATTTGGTGCGGTCTCGTTTATGGATATCAACTGAAGATTTTGGCTAATTTTGAAACGATCATTGATTTTATGGTCTGAATTGATTCGAAAGCTCAACCGCCTGAATCCAGAATTACGAATCATACCTTTTTCTTCAAAATACCCTCCTGAAAGCATAAAGGAAGAACTCTTATTTCCTCCCGTCAACGATAAATCCATGTTTTGGGTAGTACCTTGACCTAAAAGTTCATTTTGCCAATTCGTTAGCTGAGTTTGATAAGCGGGATTTTGCCAGATAGGGTTTACTGCCAAGCCATCATTGGTAAATCGCTCCCTTTTCAGTTGGCCCAAAGTCGGTGCATCCAATACATCGATGGTTTTTATGGCATTGGATACTCCTGAGTACCCATTTATTGAGAATTTTAAAGGCTGGTCGAAATTCCCTCTTTTGGTAGTAACGAGGACGACACCGTTAGCAGCTCTCGTGCCATATATGGCGGAAGCAGATGCATCCTTCAGTACCTCAATGGATTCAATGTCATTTGGATTAACATCATTAAGGCTTCCGGCCGGTACGCCGTCTATGACAATCAGGGGGTCTGCGTTATTTAAAGTGCCCGTTCCCCGAATTCGTATGGATCCCTGATTTCCCGGCGCGCCGCCATTTCTGACAACATTGACTCCGGCGGCCCTGCCCTGCAAGGCTTGGGAGGCTCCAGAATTGGGGAGGTTTTGAATGGAAGCTCCTTTGATGGAAGAAACCGCACCCGTAACATCTTTTTTCTCTTGAGTACCGTATCCGACTACTATTACCTCGTTCAGGGCCTGAATGGAAGGCGATAAACCGATGTTAATCAGAGACCTGTTGCCGACAGCTTGCTCTGCGGATTCATAGCCTAAAAATGAAAAGATGAGGACTTCTTCCGATCCTGCTACGATCGAAAACCCTCCGTCTAAATCGGTGATGGCTCCTCTGGAGGTACCCTTGACAAGAACACTCACTCCGGGAATTCCTTCGCTGGATTCTGTGTCAGTAACTTTTCCCGTTATTTCGCCCTGTTGGGCAAAAGTCAGACTGGTCAGGCTCAGACACAGCAGGAAAATCAACAGGAAAGATAATTTTCTTTGTTTTTTCATAGGTGTTTGGGTTAATGGATTTGGTTGATAATTGAACGCAATGAAATATTACTGATCCCAAAAAAATTCATAAGGAATATTTTAGAAAAGATTTATATCCACTGTATTTCTATTTAAAAATAAAAACTGAAAATACAATCAATTGTCACAATAAATTTTGGGGATTAAACTATCACCTATCTTCATAATCACCAAATAATATTTCTTTTTAGTGATCCAAACAGCTTTTCATGCTGTAATTTTCATTTCGAGTTAATTTGGGATAAAAGCCTAAAAATTTTTACAGTATTGCTGTATGTTACTTCTTTCCATTTTTTTCTCCTCATCTCAGGGAAAAGTTGAGTTGTCTTTTGATTCTCCGATTTGGTAACACATACAATTATAGCGAAGTTTTCGTGATGAAGGGTTTTGAGCTGATGCAGTGTATTATATTGTAGTATGTGGCCTGCTAAAAAAGACTAATTGTATTTGCAGACGACATCGGTGAGTTGAAAGTATCTTTGTTAGCTTAAAAAATTGGTTCTACCCTTAAGTTAGTGGAACATATAAATAAAGTGACTTAATATAGAAAATGTGCGTTTTACTAAAACTATGCATTGGCTGATTTAGTGAGCTCTAGGAGAATCAACTAAATTGGAACAATACCTAACTCCTGATTTCCCCATTAAATTCGTGGTAGAACCAAAAAATTAAGGTATGCGATATGGCAACTTTACCGATAATTTTGACAAATATATTTTTGATTAAAAAACTTAAGTTTTTTTGGCTGCGGTTCAGGCCCTTTTCTGAATTTGCTTTATGACAATAACTGACCTTCTGGACTTTTCCTATGGGTGGTATTGTTTGGTAACAGAGGTGAGATCCTTTTCTCGACTCACTCTGAACATTAACAGTTTGGTTTTGATCCCATTTTCCTTGTAGTTATCAATCAGGAGATTAATACAGCTGTTGCAGCCTATTTGAGGGACCAATAACTCTAAACTATCCCATTCTGAAAGACTTACCACAAATGCATTTTGTGAAGCAATAGCTGCGTATTGGGGCTTTTTTGGCATTGATTCTTCGAAAGAATATATTAATAATATTCCTGCTAAAATAAAAAGATTACAGCTTGACTTCAAAAATCTCAAATACATTTTTGTCTTCATTATCAGTTTGAACTTGAATAAGAATACCTTCTTTTACTATTCGAATATGATCAATCCAGTACTTCTTTTTATCTAAATTGACTACCCCCACTTCATTAAAATTAGAGTCAAAGACCATGATTTTTAAGTTAGGCTTTTCATTTTGTTTTAATGATCTGTTTGGAGAATCTAATATCTCATTTATTGCATCAGGTGTATGAGACTCTGAAAAAGTTCTATAGTATAAATTCCTATAAGGATCGTATAGGACTGCTTTATTTTTCGGATTAGAATAGATATGGGTATAAAAAATCTTTCTTTCTAATATAAACTCAGGGAGTGAATGATTTTTGCCTTCATAATTTTCCTTAAACACTGAAGGGGTGGCTATCAATTTAAAATTAAAATCATAGACCATAATTTTATCTTCTATAGGGAAGGATTGGACAATCACAGAATCGTGATAGTTAACGGAATAGGAGGGTTTTTCTAAGAGCACACCCCAAAAACCAGATCCAATATATTTATCAGAAAAACCAAACTTATAGTCAATTTTTTTCGTGTCTAGATCCAATATAATTGCAAGATTTTCTTGCTGATATCCATTCTTAAATGGGTCTATATCAGGATAACTTGGTATCAATAATTTTTTTCCCAAATCTATGATTGGGGCGTAAGTCCATACAAATGGTAAGGCAGACTCCATAGCAGGAAGATTAGAATTGTCTGACCTTAGTCTAAATTGATCCTTTACTTTACCAGAGGTATCGACTAAATTTAGTTCGTAAGAATATCTATTAAGAATAAAGATACTGTCTAAATTTCTGACGTGGAAACCGTCCAAATGCCCAATACCATTTGGCCCATCAATTTCTAGGGAAACCTTGAAAGATTTACTTGAGTCTGATATATTAACGAAATGAAGATTTCTTGGATCGTTCCTGAGGTTGTCATGATAGACAAAAAATTCTTGATTATTGACTTCAACAACTTCAACCATAAACCATGCTGAAGAAGATTTTTCATCAATTGGGAATTCAATGACTCCTTTAGAGATCATTTGCAATTCACTATAATTTTCTCCCTTTTTTACGCAACTTATTTGGGCTAAAAACAAAAGAATCAATATCTTTTTCATTATTGTTAGTTTACTATGCAGATATGAAAAAGGAACCCTTGCTTTTAGTTTTAATCTATAAACAAAGATTCCCCACTTTAAAATTAAATTTTTTCAAATTGTTAGACAACCAATTCATTACTTTCGGCACTTTGAGCTATTTGCTCAGGTCGAACTTCAACCGTAGGTAAACAATTTCCACCATCTCCATCGCAAAAACTGATAATAGTCTGTCCATTCAATCTAACTTCGATTATACTTCTATAAGCAAAAGTGGAACTCACAGAAAAAACCAACGCAAAACTCAATAAAATTAACTTCTTCATAATATTATAAATTTAAGAATTGATCCGCTTTTGATCCTCAATATCAAGGTGGGACCCGAAGACCTTGAAGTGAGTAAGTCTATGACAGGCACCTGAAACAAACTACTTTCTAAACATACTGTCTCCCCCCCCGTATTTTCCAACTGTTTTTGAATATTTTTTTCAATTATTTTTCGAGATGCTGAATGCTTGGTTTTTCGATAGCTAGCTGCGGTAGTTTTTTTAACTTGAGGGAATCTTTTTAGAAATAAAACTCCATGAAAAAATCAATCTGGCCAATTCTCTTACTTCTTCTCTCTTTTTGTCAGGAAAAAGCCCCGCCACCCACTCCGATCTTACCTATTCCCGATGCTCGACAGATTGCCTGGCAGGAATTGGAATATTATGGCTTTGTCCATTTCAATATGAATACTTTTTCTGATCGGGAATGGGGCTTCGGGGATGAAAAGCCTGAACAGTTTAACCCAACCGAATTGGATGTGCGTCAGTGGACAAGAATTGCCTCGGAAGCAGGGATGAAAGGGCTGATCATCACCGCCAAGCATCATGATGGTTTTGTACTTTGGCCATCGGCCTATACCGAGCATTCGGTGAAGAATAGCTCTTGGAAAGATGGGAAAGGTGATTTGATAAGGGAACTGGCAGATGCCTGTGCTGAGTATGGCTTGAAATTCGGAATCTATTATTCTCCTTGGGATCGTAATCATCCCGACTACGGCAAGCCAGAGTACATTAGGTATATGCGAAATCAATTGACCGAGCTCCTGACTAATTATGGAGAGATCTTCGAAGTCTGGTTTGACGGAGCAAACGGTGGTGACGGGTGGTACGGTGGTGCAAATGAAACCCGAACTGTAGATAAATTCAGCTATTACGATTGGCCAACAACCCACGAGCTGGTCCGGAAACTTCAGCCTGGGGCTATGATGTTTAGTGATGCCGGTCCAGATGTGCGCTGGGTTGGAAATGAGCATGGCTTCGCATACGAGACTACTTGGTCAAACTTGATGCGGGATTCTGTCTATGCGGGTATGCCGGAATACTCCGAAAAATGGGCAGCCGGTCAGGAAAATGGAACGCATTGGCTGCCTGCGGAATCAGATGTGAGCATCCGCCCAGGTTGGTATTACCATGCCTATGAAGATCACAAAGTGAAGACTTTGCCGCAGCTACTTGAGATTTTTTACAATAGTATTGGAAGAAACAGTTCCATGCTGATCAATTTCCCGGTGGATCGTCGTGGGTTGATTCATGAAAAGGATGAAGCCGCAATCCTGGCTTTGGGAGAAAAGATCAAGGCTGACTTTGCCGTGAACTTGGCGGCGCAAGCTTCCATCTCTGCCAGTACGTCGAGGGGAAATGGCTATCAAGTTGAGTATTTGCTAGACAGTGATTATGAAACTTATTGGAGTACTCCGGAAGGAGAGATTTCAGCATATGTTGAATTGGACTTTGGAAAAGAAACGGCATTCAATCGGCTCTTACTTCAGGAATATACGCTAATGGGGCAGCGTCAAAAAGCATTTTCCCTCGAAAAAGAAGTAAATGGAATTTGGGAGAAAATCGCTGAAGGTACGACGATAGGGTACAAGCGAATTCTTCGATTTCCCCTTCAAAAAGCGAGGAAGGTTCGAATTAATTTTCAAGAAGGAAAAGGTATTCCAGTCATTTCCGAATTGGGGGTTTATCATGCCCCTGCACTATTAATTCCTCCAAGTTTCAAGCGTGAAAAGTCTGGAGCGATAACCTTGATTACTTCCGATTCTGATTTGCAAATCAGCTATAGTTTGGATGGAAGCGAGCCAACTTTGATTTATTCGACTCCCATTTCTTTGCTTGAAGCGAAGACCTTGAAGGCGATAAGTTTTGATCCGAATACGGAAGAAAGCAGCGAGATTCTTGAAGTCAATTTAGACCTAGCCAAAGCCAAATGGACTACTTCGAATCCAGATTCCGAAAAGGCAATAGATGAAAATCCGGCCACTTTTTGGACGAGTACGGAGAATGAGTTGATCCTCGATTTGGGAGAAAGTTACCTTTTAAAAGGCTTTACCTATTTACCCATGCAGGCAAGGTATCCAAGTGGATTTATTCAGAATTATGAGTTTCAAATCTCTTCCGATGGGAAAATTTGGGCTAGCGTTGCCAAAGGAGAATTCGCCAATATTGCCAATAATCCCATTCTTCAGGAAGTTCGATTTGATTCGGTAGAAGCTCGATTTATTTGCCTGAAAGCGATTAAAACTACGGATGGAAATTTCGCTACTTTCGCCGAACTTGGTATTTTGACACGATAATCATGAAACTATTACTAATCTTAATTTCCCTATTTGTAGCTATTTCAGCCCCAAACTTTGCGCAGCAAAAACCCAATATCATCGTCATCTTCGCGGATGATATGGGCTATGGTGACTTGGGAATCAACGGGCATCCCACGATCCGTACTCCAAATCTAGATCAGATGGCGATGGAAGGCATGCGATGGACCAATTTCTATGCTGTTTCTCCTGCCTGCACAGCCAGTCGATATGGATTGTTGACGGGGAGATATCCTGGGCGATCGGGATTTGGTTGGGTGCTGAATCCGGATTCACCACGAGGAATTCACCCCAAGGAAGTTACTTTGGCAGAAGGATTGAAAGGGCAAGGTTATGCCACAGCCATGTATGGAAAATGGCATTTGGGTACGACAAAACCTGATTTTTTGCCGCTCCAAAATGGCTTTGATGACTATGTAGGCTTACCCTACAGCAACGATATGATCCCTCCTAAATGGCCAGATATCGCCTTGATGTCTGGAAATGATACCCTAGAATTGAATCCTGATCAGACGAAATTGACCAAACTATACACGAAACAAGCGATTGATTTCATTGGAAAAAATTCGGATAAACCCTTTTTCATCTACCTCCCATTTGCGATGCCGCACGTACCGCTTAATCCCGGATCAGAGTTTCAGGGAAAGTCCAAACGAGGACTCTATGGAGATGTAATTGAGGAAATTGACTGGGCTGCGGGGGAAATTTTGAGCTATTTGAAAGCAAATGGATTGGCAGAAAACACCTTGGTTTGGTTTACTTCGGACAATGGTCCATGGATCATCAAAGGTGATCAAGGAGGTTCGGCCGGACTCTTTCGAGATGGAAAAGGCAGTACTTGGGAAGGCGGACAGCGAGAACCTTCCATTGCTTGGTGGCCGGGAACAATTGCTGCTGGCTCAGTGGAAATGAATCTCGGCGCAACCAAAGATATTTATACGACTGCTTTGCTATTGGCTGGAGCAAAAATCCCCACAGACCGAATTGTCGATGGCGTAGATCTCAGCGGAAATCTGAACCCTGCTTTTGGTCAAAAATCCACGCAGGACAGCTTCTATTATTTTGGAAACGATAACACCGTTTTTGCTGTGAGGCACAGTAAATGGAAACTTCATATTCGTACACACAGCCAAACCGGAGAGACCTATTTTGATGACCCTTTGCCGCTTTTATTTGATCTCGATACTGACCCTTCGGAAAAATATAATCTGACGGGAAGTCAGCCTGAATTAGTAAAGCAATTGGAGGAATTGATCCAGAAATTCAATGAAGAATTAGCGGCTAACCCAAGTTTTTACGATAAAGATTAACTACCATAACGTACTCAAATACAACTGATGGTTAGTACCCTTTTACCTAGTTTCATTCAGCAGTGCCTGTTTGCTCTCCATTATTTGAAAGAATATTTTTGGCTTAAATAAAAATTGGAAGGTTGTTAGACCTTCCAATAGTATTTCTTATTTATCCATAATTACATTTAAAGGGAAATAAATTTGCCCACTTCTTTGAAGGGTGACTTCCCAATGAATTTGATCTGTGGCTGGAAGATAAGTGACTTTTATATCATGTATAGTTCTGGCATAGGCACTTAAAATTGTGCCTGTAAAAACGTTTTGAGAGACTTTATTAAGATTTATCGAGAACTCCTCGTAACTACAATCCATTCTTTTCCCATCATCGAAAACACCGCAGTGCTCTCCTTTGAAACTAGTGGGAGTGGAGCCTCTTACCGCATTTTTTACACTCAAATAAATTTCAAAATTATTTCTCCCATTATCATAGCTCCATCTATAGGTTCCGGAGATGTCTTGGGAATAAGAGTTGTTTGAAATTAAAAGTATCAGCGATAATATTGATAAAATTATTGTAGTTTTCATTTATTTAACAATTTACATTAGTATAATTTTCTATTGTTTTTTCGACAAATTCATTTACTCTATTTAACCAACCATCTCTAAATCTTTTTTGAGTTTTTGATTTTAATTCTATTTCTGTAGCATTTGGGAATTTGGACAAATATTTAGATACACTCCTAGAAACTAAATTTTCCAAAAAGCTTATTCTTTTCGCTTTATATTTATTGTATAACTCAATAATGTCGCCATAATTATTTATAAAGTTTAATGTTTGGCTACCAATTATCCCATCTACGGTTAAACCTGCACCCAATTCATTTAATATTATTTGAAGTTGATACATCGCATAAGGACCAGAGTTGACATGAAAATCAAAAATTAACCACCTTAAATCTCCATCCTCAATATCAGATAGTCTGATAGAATCCCAGAATAAAGCTTTACATATAGCCTTTGCATCCTCAGAAGTAATGTTTTGTAAGTTTTCAAGGGTAGGGTCTCTTCCTAGTACTGGTTGTGCAGCTCTTTTTCATGTTTCCCATGCTATCCCTTTATTAGTTGCTCCCCCTTTATCTATGGGATCATTTACAAACCCCCCTTCTGTATTTAGAACTTTATTCACTAAATCATCAAAATTATTGCAAGGGTCTGGTTCATCGCAAGGCACCACATGTCCTTCAAAATATGTATGTGGCTCGTAGCAGCCAGGATCTTCTCCTCCTGTACCTGGGACAGCTGGAGCAAATTGCGGTGGGACTGGCGTAAATACACAATCGTATACTTCGACTTGTGAGACAATCTCCGGATCTCCGCTTCCAGCTTGTACATATATTGTGAAGGTTGTTATGGTACACGTATAGGTATAGTCTGAGATTCTTGCATTAGGTTTTCCTGATTTAGATGAAGCTGGTTTTCGATATGATACCGCTCTTGTTCTTTCCCCTGAGGCTATATTCCAAGAACCAACGAATCCTCCATCCAAATTGAAGAACATATATTTTCCGCTGAAATCTTTTGGAATGTGGTTCAGATTGAGATGCTTCAAATTTTTGTTTTTTGGGTCAAATGAATCTTCGCCATTTTCGATCTTAAATAAATAAGGTTTGAATTGATTCTCTTGCAGTTGGAAAAGAAGGATACGATAATCGCCGGAATTCTTTTTCATGTTCCCATTTCCTTGAGCCAAGAGGTTTTTTTCAGCAAGGTTGGCCGGGATCTGTAAAACCCTTTTTCCCTTATGAATATACTCTATCGCCTTTTTCCAATCTGGTTCTCCAGCAACCAGATTTTTAATTCTTGAATTTAAGTTTTCCGATGTCACAGGACTTATACTATACCAATTTTGTGTAGTAGAAATTATATTTTAATCCGCTTTAGCTAATGAGTCTATTTCAAACTCCTGTTCTATACAGCTTCCAATCAGGACTATTAATCCTAATGTCAGCACCCATTTGAAATGGGTGATTAATCTTTTTGGTTTCATAGTTATTTTTCAAGTAAAATGAAACCCCGGCCAAGGTTATCCTTTATTCAAAAGATCTCCTTATGAACCAAGGACAAGTGAAACATATTATTAGTATCCAAACTAAAAAATCTGAAAAAAGAATATTTTTAAAAAACAATACCCACTATTGGGTATTTTCTGAGTGTCTTGATTTCGGTTGGATTCTTTATTTTACACTTATCAAAAATTATCAGAGATTTCAGACTGTTGAGATTCGGGTATTTAGCCCTTTCTTCATTTGTAGAAATCCCTACCCTATCAAAACTTAAACCTTTTAAATCCATGAAATATTTGATCACTATGCTGCTAGCTGGAGTCTTTTTTCTATTCTCTTGTGGAAAAAAGGATCGGGAAATTCTAAAACTCAGAAAACCCAATATCCTGATTATTCTTTCTGATGATCAAGGCACTTTGGATTTGAATAGCTATGGGTCTAGGGATTTGGCTACGCCAAACTTGGATCGACTGGCCGCCTCGGGTGTCCGATTTACGCAGTTCTACGCCGCAGCTCCGGTTTGCTCCCCATCACGTGCCAGCCTACTTACGGGGAAATACAATTTCAACGCAGGGCTATTCGGAAATGTCGACACGCCAAACAATGATCCGGAAGGAAAATCTGGACTGCCGACTGAGGAAATCACTTTGGCTGAAGTATTTCGCCCAGCAGGATACCGAACGGCTGCCATTGGCAAATGGCATCTGGGGCATATTCCCGAAAAGCTCCCGAACGGTCAAGGCTTCGATTACTTCTTTGGACATCAGCGGGGCTGTATTGATAATTATTCTCATTTCTTTTATTGGAACGGCCCAAATCTTCATGACCTCTATCAAAACGAAACGGAGATTTATCGTGAAGGGGAATTTTTTGGTGATTTGATGGTGGAGGAAGTGAAGCAATTCACGCAACCTTCATCCGATCCTTTCTTTATCTATTGGGCGATCAATATGCCACATTATCCCTACCAAGGGCGCGAAAGCTGGCTCAAGCAGTATGAAAATCTTCCAAGCCCTCGCCGAGAATACGCTGCTTTTTTATCCACGCTGGATGAGTTGGTTGGGAATGTCTTGGATCACCTCGAGCAGACCAGTCAATTGGAAAACACCATCATCGTTTTTCAATCTGATCATGGACATAGCGTGGAGGAGCGAGCTTATTTTGGAGGAGGCAATGCGGGTCCTTTTGCTGGCGCAAAATTTAGCATGCTAGAAGGAGGAATCCGAGTCCCTGCGATTATTTCCTGGCAGGGGAACATCCCATCAGGAGAAGTTCGTCATCAATGGGCAGGAGCAGTGGATTGGTTGCCTACTCTAGCCGAATATGCGGAGGTGTCGCTGCCAAATTCTACCCAAATCGATGGGTTAAGTTTGCGGAAAGTGATCGATGACAATGCTACCTCTCCTCACGATATCATGCATTGGGGCACTGGAAATCCAGATAATCCCAAAGGGGCTTGGGCAATACGGAAAGGTCCTTGGAAGCTCCTGGGGAATCCTACAGACCCCACTAAGAAACTTACTTTTGGCGAGTCTGATCAACTCTACCTCGTCAATCTAGCGCGCGATAGCACCGAGCAAAAGAATCTTGCAACCGAACATTCAGCGGTAGTGTCTGAACTGTTAAAATTACACGAGGACTGGATTGAAGAGATTTTGAACCGCATACCTTCAAATTGATGTCATTTGCGTTACATTTTCCTTATATTAATTGTTGAAATTACCCTAACCCGAAATTAATTAAAATCTTGTTAACCTATGAATAGACGCATCGCACTGCGACATCTTGCGCTGATCTCCGGAGGACTTGCTCTGATTCCTTCCTGCGATTTCAGTTCGGATGATATCCTCGCTGCTTACGACAAGTTGAAGGTCACCGCTTCCCAGAAATCCCTGCTCGGTGACATTTCAAATACCATTATTCCCGCAGGGGAAATTAAAGGAGCCTTGGACCTGGAGGTTCCGGACTTTATCCTAGTCATGATCAATGATTGCTTTACAGCAGAGAATCAAGCTCTTTTCACCCAAGGTTTAGCGGCATTTCCGGCCTACGTGAAAAAGTCTGCCGGAAGTAACTTTGACAAACTGGACACCAAAAAGAAGGAGGAAGTTATCCAGACTGGTGCCAAATTGGAAAGTGGAGAAACCGAAGAAGGAATGACCAATAAGGCAATTGCCTACTTCCTCAATACTGCTAAGCGATTCACGATCCAAGGCTACATGGCTTCGGAATATATCCAGTCCGAAGTGATTCCATATTCTTTGATTCCCGGCGAATACAATGGCGCCGTATTGATTTCTGATCTTCAAAAACCGCGTATTTAATGGCTAATCTGAATTTGAAAAGTAAAGAAGAACGAACTTATGAAGCCATAGTGGTGGGCTCGGGGATCAGTGGAAGTTGGGCAGCAAAAGAGCTTTGTGATCTCGGAGTGAAAACCCTGATGATCGAGCGAGGCCGAAATGTGGAGCATATCAAAGATTATCCGACTACCAATATGCTTCCCTATGAATTTCCTCATCGGAATCAGATCACGCAGGAAGTAAGAGACGCTAATCCGATAGTGAGTAAATGCTATGCATTCAATGAGGATGCTGCGCACTTTTTTGTGAAAGATGCCGAGCATCCGTATGTACAGGAGAAGCCTTTTGACTGGATCAGAGGCTACCAAGTAGGAGGTAAATCCTTGCTTTGGGCCAGACAGGTGCAGCGCTGGTCTCAATATGACTTTGACGGCCCGGCCCGTGATGGCTTTGCGGTCGAGTGGCCCATTTCATACGATGAGTTGGCACCTTGGTACAGCCATGTTGAGAAATTTGCTGGAGTATCTGGAAATAAAGATGGTTTGGCAACTTTGCCCGATGGAGAGTTTTTGCCGGGTTATGAGCTGAATGTGGTGGAGAAATATTTTCAGGGAAAGCTGAAAGAGCATTATGGAAATGACCGTCACATGATTTCGTCACGCTGCGCACATATTAATGGAAATGCTGAATATTATGCGAAGCAAGGTCGTGTAATGTGCCAAAACAGAAATTTATGTCAGCGCGGCTGTCCTTTTGGAGGCTATTTCTCTTCCAACTCATCGACTATTCCTTGGGCTTTGAAATCAGGGAATCTGACGCTGCGACCAGATGCAGTGGTTCATTCTGTGATTTATGATGAGGAAAAGGGTAAGGCTACTGGCGTGCGGATCATTGATGCGCATACGAAGGAGATGGAGGAGTTTTATGCTCCGGTACTATTTATCAACGCCGCGGCATTAAATACAAATTTGATTTTGCTAAACTCCACTTCCAATCGTTTTCCAAATGGACTTGGAAATGACAATGGATTGATGGGGAAATATGTAGCTTTCCATAATTACCGGGCTCGAGTATCGGGAGAATATGAAGGACATGCTGAGTATGCTACCAGCGGGGGAAGACCGACAAGTGGTTATTTTCCGAGATTTAGAAATGTGGAAAAGCAGGAAACTGATTTTCTTCGGGGATATGCTGCTGGATTTTCAGCAGGAAGAGGAGCTAGGTCTGATAATAGTGGTATTGGTGCGGATCTGAAAGAAAGCTTGCTCAACCCAGATCAATATGGACCTTGGCGGGTAGGCTCCCACATGATGGGAGAGACGATTCCGAAGGAGAGTAACTATGTTGCTTTAGATGCTAATCTCAAAGATCCCTTTGGTATGCCTCAATTGAAAATCAATGTGGACTACGATGACAATGATGTGAAGATGACCAAGGATTACATCGAGCAGATGACTGAGATGTTTGAAAAAGCCGGCTTCACCAATATCAGGGCTGAGGACGACAATCGAACACCGGGACTGGATATCCATGAAATGGGAGGGATCCGAATGGGTAAAGACCCAAAGACTTCCCTGCTCAATGCCAATCATCAGCTTCACGCCGTTCCTAATGTTTATGTGACTGATGGAGCTGCGATGACTTCGACTTCCACTCAAAATCCATCGCTTACTTACATGGCTTTTGCAGCCAGAGCGGCTCACCATGCGGTGAAGGAAAGCAAAAAGTAAGTTATGTTGGGTGTTGGGTGACCGGTGTCGGATGAGCCACCTGTCACCACAAATCAGAAGGCTAAAGTTAGAAGTCTGAAAAGGCCCGAATCGAGAGATTTGGGCTTTTTTCTTGGTTCTTTCTTTAGACTTTGACTTACCAATCGGTCACGATGCTACTAGGCTCGAAGGGCATAAGGAGTTTCAACAAAATTTTTTCCTTCGTAGATACCTGGAAAATCAGTTGGAATAGTAGGGCACAAGTCTGAAGACTTGCGCCAGAATAGTTGGTGATTCTAAAAAGGCGATTCTAAAAAGGCAACTTCTCTAAATCTACATTTCCTCCGGTCAGAATAATCCCTACTCTTTTTCCTGCAAAGCGTTCTTTATTCGCTAGCAAAGCTGCAAGTGGAACGGCGCAGGAAGGCTCAATGATGATCTTCATTCGCTCATAGATCAAGCGCATAGCATCGATGATTTGTGGATCAGTGGCAAGTAAAATGTCTGAAACATACTTTTTAATCAGCTCAAAATTCAAGACTCCCAAAGAAGTCAAAAGGCCATCTGCGATGGTTTTAGGATCAGTCTGAGTAATGATTCGACCAGCTTGAAAAGAGCGGTAAGCATCATCTGCACCCTTAGGCTCAGCGCCGATTATTTCGATCTCTGGATCCCAATGATGCGTCAGCAGGGCAGTTCCTCCCAGTAGTCCTCCACCACCAACTGGAGTCATGATGATCTCCAGGTCATCCTGCTCTTCGTGGAATTCTAAAGCGCAAGTGGCCTGACCTTCGATCACATCCATAAAGTCATAAGGAGGAATGAATGTTGCCCCGGTACGCTTCACTACCGCTTCCAGCGTAGTTTCACGAGCCTTGAGATTAGGTTCGCACTCGATGATTTCTCCCCCATATTCTTTGACGGCTTTCTTTTTTATTTGCGGAGCATTAGATGGCATGACGATGTAAGAGGGAATTCCTGCAACAGTTGCTGCCCGAGCCAAGGCTGCCGCATGGTTTCCGCTGCTATGGGTAGCTACACCTTTTTTCTTTTGTGCATCAGTGAGTTTCATAACAGCATTTGCCGCTCCACGTGCTTTGAAAGCTCCGACTTTTTGAAAATTTTCACATTTGAAATAAATCTCACAGCCAGCCATTTTATCGATGGTAGAACAGGTGAGGATTGGTGTCTTATGAATAAAGGATTTAATGCGGACTGCGGCAAACCGAATGTCATTCAATGAAGGGAATTGGGTGTTTTCCATGTCGAAAAGTAGGGATTTCTTTTTACCTAAAAAACGATTCAAGGAATGAATTGAAGAGATAACCTGTCGATGATTTAGTGCTTTGAATAATTTTTTAAATCTTCGGGAATGAATTGGAAAGCCTTTGATTTTTCCCCGGTCATGGGAGAGCCACTTACAGTAAGAAATTCAATGAAACTGGATTTTAGTCCTGCAAATAGAGAATTAGAAACAGTTGATTTGAGAAAAACTGAAATCTTTAATCAGTTTGTATTTGATCAGTTGAGAAGGACTGGGAAAACCTACGGGGTAGGCGGCTATCTAGAGCATCGGGCGATTTATAGGCGAAGTGAGCGATTTGAGATTTCGGAGGCTGATTTTCGCAACATCCATCTTGGAGTAGATATTTGGACGCAAGCTGGTGCACCAGTATACGCACCTTTTGAAGGAGAAATTCATTCTATTCAGGACAATAAAGGCTTTGGGGATTATGGCCCAACTTTGATTCTGAAGCATGAACTGGGTGGGACGATGCTTTATTCGCTCTATGGACATTTGACTTTGACGGATTTAGATCGTTTTGAAGTGGGACAAAAAGTGAAAGCAGGAGACTTGGTCTGTCATGTAGGTCCATATCCTGAAAATGGAGATTGGCCGCCACATCTACATTTTCAGCTGATGTATGACCTGGAAGGAAAAGTTGGAGATTATCCAGGAGTATGTGCTCAGCGAGAACTACCGAAGTATGCCGCTAATTGTCCAGATCCTAACTTGATGCTTAACAGTTCGCTATTATCGTAAGCTAAATCAGGAGTTAGCCAGTGTAATCAATCGCAAGCCTTCCAGCGTAAGATTGGGGTCCACCTCATCGAAGACTTGATCCAAAGGACTTAAAACAGCAGCGAGTCCTCCAGTGGCGATTATCCTAAAATCCATTTGTGCTTCCACACCAATCGTCTCGATCATTCCTTTGATCAGGCTACTATAGCCATAAAATATTCCAGCCTGAATCGCATGAATCGTGTCTTTGCCAATAGCTGAATCAGGAACTTTCAGAGCAACTTCTGGGAGTTTGGAGGTATAGGAAAAAAGGGATTTAATTGCTGTTTTGATTCCCGGGACAATATTCACACCCAGTACTTCGCCATACTGGTCCACCACTGTAAAGGTGAGTGCCGTACCAAAATCTAAAATAATGACTGGATCTTGATGTCTCGAAAAAGCTGCCATGACATTACACATCAAATCGGTTCCCATTTCCTGAGGTCGATTGGTTTTGATGGGAAGTTTAGAATAGCTTTTTGAAGAAATGAGATAAGCTTTCTTTCCTAAAAAGTTTTGGCAAAAATCTGTAATAACTTTGTTGATTTCAGGAACCACTGAGCTAAAACCAATCCTGGCGATATCAGGAGGTCCAATTCCATGCTCCAAGAAATAGAGTGGAACCTTCTTACTGAGCTGAGTGCCGAGGGTATCAAAATTTGTCTCCAATCGAAATTGATTTTTCCACCGGTTTTCTTTTTGATCGTAAAGAGCAAAAACTATATTAGAATTACCTGCGTCAATCGCTAAAAACATATCCCTTGGTTTTGGCTAAATTTAGTCTTTCCTTCCATCAAAATCCAAAATTCAAATCAAACCCCAATCAAATGTTTTCAATTCGAGCTGGAAAAATCGAGGATCTACCTCGTATTTTAGAATTAATCAACGAACTCGCTGTGTATGAAAAGATGCCCGCAGAAGTTATCAATACAGTTGAACAGATGGAAAAGGACGGCTTCGGTACAAATCCTGCATACGGGTTTTTTGTCTGTGAGAAAGGGAGTACAGGAGAAATTATCGGAACAGCGATTTACTACTATCGCTACTCTACCTGGAAGGGAAAGCGGATCTATCTCGAAGATTTGATTGTCACCGAATCCGAAAGAGCTCAGGGAGCAGGTAAATTACTTTTTGATCGGATCATGTCCAAGGGTATTGAAGAAGGTTGCACAGGTATGATGTGGCAAGTGCTGGATTGGAATGAGCCTGCAATTAATTTCTACAAAAAATATTACCAAGCGACCTTGGAAGGAGGCTGGCTGAATGCGCATCTTCAGGATTATGAGATTAAAAAGTTATTAAGCTAAACTTAAGGGAAAATCTTCCGTTATTTTATTTGCACGAAATGAATATTGCATTTGATAATAATGTATAGTTAAAGATAATTTAATGATCATGACACATACTTGGAAGATTACAATGGGAGGTCTGGATGCCGATTCGTTGGTTACCGGTCAAAAGTCGTATCATTTTTTTAAAGACATACCATTCACACCATTGCTTGTGAATGAGTCGGCAGCTATTTATGGTGAGGTTTTGGACTTTAAGGATACTTCGGAGCTATTTGATTATTTGGAGTTTACTCAAGCTGACGTGGCAGAGTTGCTGGAAGTTGATCCGAGTACGCTATTCCGCTGGAAAAAGGATGAAAAAAAGCTGACTAAAGTACTTACCAAAAATATATTAGACATGGATAAAGCAATCGCCAAAGGCATCCGGATTTTCGGTTCGGAGGATGCGCTCGCTGTTTGGCTTCACACTCCCAATACCTCCCTCAGTAATCAAAAACCTGCTATTCTCCTCAAGAATCCATACGGTACAGAGCTGGTGGATCAGGCGATGGAAGCCATGTCTTGGGGAGCTATTCTCTGATTGATGCAGTATTTCCGATTGATTGAATCTCTCTCAGGAAGATCTGGACTAGGATATGGGATGGCTCCAGCAAGGTGGAATCTAGTTGGTACACCTCTGATTTATGGGTGCAATCTCAGTGCTTTGAGTTTCTTAGAACTCCTTAGTATCAAAGGCCCTGCAGTGGCCCAAAGTAGCTGGAAATTGATCGAGCTAGAAGTAATCGGAGCAATTCCAGAACTCGATGCATCACAACTTGCTCCCGATTGGAAAAACAGACCTCATCCCCGATCCACTCAAGAGTTAGGCACAGGCTGGGCTAAAGGCATGATCTCTTTAGCGCTAAAGGTTCCCTCTTGCCGAATTCCATTGGCTCGATATCCGGAAGAGCATAATTTATTGATCAATCCCTTTCATCCTGATTTTCTAAAAAACATAAAAATTAAGCAAGAATTGGATGTGAGCTTTGAGATGAATTCGTAACAGGGATACAACTAATGATGCCAAAAGCTCTATTTTTTTTTCTTATCAGGATCTAAGACGGAAGACCCATCACATCAGGGCAGTCCGAAATATCCAATCGTCATTTATCCGCCAATTATATTTATACTTCTTGAGCCAACTTGCAGAGTAGCGCATATACATCATTCGAAAAAGTGAGAACTGGGAAAGGTCTATACCTGAAAGTCTTCATACCGAAGGTTAATTCTAGAACTGGACTTTTTGAAAAAAATAAAGGCCCACTCGCAAAAATGGACCTTTATATTCAATGTTATTTTCTTTGCGAACCCTTGTAAAACCTCAGCGCTCTTGGCGGTTGATTACGATTTGACCGAGTAGTTTGGAGCTTCTCGGGTTACACTCACATCATGAGGATGTGATTCTTTTACCCCAGCTGCGGTAATTTTTACAAACTTTCCATTCTTCTGAAGGTCTTCTATGGTCTTAGTGCCGCAATACCCCATACCAGCCTGAAGTCCACCTACCAATTGGTAGAGTACCTCTGACACTAACCCTTTGAAAGGAACTCTTCCAACGATTCCTTCCGGTACGAGCTTCTTGACATTGTCTTCAGCATCTTGGAAGTACCGATCTTTGGAGCCTGATTCCATAGCTTCTAATGAACCCATTCCGCGGTAGGATTTGAACTTCCTTCCTTCGAAGATGATCATTTCCCCTGGAGCTTCTTCGGTACCTGCTAGCAATGAACCGATCATAACTGAACTGCCGCCTGCCGCGATAGCTTTTACCAAATCTCCAGAATATCTGACTCCTCCATCTGCGATTACCGGTATGCCTCTATGCTTTAGCACTTCGGCACATTCAAAAACTGCGGAGAGCTGAGGGACACCCACACCTGCAATAATTCGAGTGGTACAGATAGATCCTGGACCAATACCTACTTTGACTGCATCTGCTCCTGCATCAGCCAAAGCAATAGCTGCTTCCGGAGTGGCAATATTGCCTACAATTAACTCCAAGTCAGGAAAAGTATCTTTGATTTTCCGACAGGCATCAATTACTCCTTTGGAGTGACCATGGGCGGTATCTATGGATATGACATCCACTCCTGCATTTTTCAGCGCTTCTACTCGCGCTACGATATCCGCAGTCACTCCGACTGCAGCACCTACGCGAAGTCTGCCATACTCATCCTTGCAGGCATATGGCTTATCTTTTCGCTTGAGAATATCTTTATAAGTGATCAATCCGGTCAACCTATACTCATCATCTACGATGGGTAATTTCTCGATTTTATATTCTTGAAGGATTTCCTCAGCCTCTTCTAATGATACTCCTGGTTTGGCTGTAATGAGCTTTTCAGTAGTCATTATCTCTCGAATAGGTCGACTTTGATCTTTGATAAATCGCAGATCCCTATTCGTGATTATTCCTTTTAGAATTTTGTTATGATCTACTACCGGTATTCCTCCGATCGAGAATTCGCGCATGATAGCCTCGGCATCTCGCACAAAGGAGTCGATATGAAGCGTGATAGGATCTAAGATCATCCCCGCCTGTGATCGCTTTACTTTTCTCACTTGGGCGGCTTGCTGCTCAATTGACATGTTCTTGTGAATAAATCCAAGACCACCTTCCAAAGCAATTGCGATTGCTAATTCAGATTCGGTTACCGTATCCATTGCAGCGGAGACCAAAGGAATGTTTAATCTTATTTTCTTGGTGAGTTGGGTCGAGGTGATAGTCTCTCTTGGAAGGACTTCTGAATAACCTGGAACTAAAAGCACATCATCATAGGTGAGTGCTTCGTATAGGAATTTATCTGAATTTCTGTTCATGGCAAATATTGGGTATACGTAACCCTATTTGCACGTCAAAGTTAGACACAAAATCTGAAGCAGGCACTTACCCACCAAATTAATTTTGAATTGACTGCTTTTTTTCAAAGAAAGTGCTTAAAAATTCTGATTTCATACTCAAAATAAACTTTTCCCTTGTAAACTTATCCAGAGAATTCCCGAACTCATCAAGAAATACACCAACCCCGTAACTAGCATTTGCCAGGGTTCATTTTTGAATAAGTACCAGCCTGCCAAGGCCAAAACTTGCAAGGCGTGAAGTCCCAAGAAGTGAAAAATCCTAAGGTCACCATAAGCTTTTGCCCAACCCAGCAGAAGATAGCCCTCCTGTCCATCCATTGCGCCTACCGTATGACTGAGTCTACCCGCCATCAAATAGCCCTCATATCCTCCAATCAAGAAAATAATCAAACCTAGCTGTACACCAACTTTATAGCCTTTCGGAAGGGTTTTTACTCTGGAAATCAGAAAAAGGAGGTAAACGAAAAAAAGCGAGTTGAGAAAAATCAAAATGCCCATCGTGCCAAAAATTGCACCATCGACAGGGTTTGAAATATTAAAATGGGATATTTTTCCTTGGATAGCCTGATAACTGATCAATATCAACTCGGCTGACAAAAGCAGAAAAATACCTCGTGAAATAAAACTCACTGCTATTTTGTTTTGGATGTCTACCATAATCCATCCTACCGTCCAAAATAGAACCGTCGTGGAAATGAAAAATTTGAGGGGTTTGTTCCAAATACTCACACCCAATAATTCGCGGGAGTCAAAAAATGGGAGAATTGCCAAAACCAAGGTTATAAAAAGGTAAACTAATCCTGAAAAGGCTAGCATACGATTTCTTCGGTAGAGTTCAAGATACCAAGTTCGGATCATATGGATGCTGTGGGTATTTGCGTAAATGAATCACTCGAACCAAGATGTAGATTAGGAGTCCCGCTGGGCCCAGCAAAAACGTGAAAACCAAGCAAGGCAGTAGGATCCAACGGTTGATTCCCAGTTTATCTCCGTCATTACAAATCCACATACCGGTGAATAAATCAAAAACCAAGTAGTGTATCCAACCTGCTAAGACAGCTTCATCTTTTTCAAATAGCAGTTTGACGTTTGCCAAGGTGTCAAATCCGCCTTGTCCATCTCCGCCAATACCTTGAAGAATAAAAAAAAGATACAGGCAAGCCATGAAGACAAGGATGACCGAAAACAGGAAAGTATACACCCAGCGTTTCTGATATAAAACGAATAATAGAATCCAGCTTAGAAGTGCCGTGGAACTCGCTACGGAAAAAATAATTTCTAAGTTCATTTCATTAAAATTTGAAATTCAATTTACCAATGTCTTACCAAAACCAGAAACTTAGAACGTTACTTTTTTTTCTGGAGTCTAGCAATATAAAACCCATCGAATCCACTCTCTTGTGCCATTACTTTTTGGTCTTCAATAAGTTCAAAATCCTTTCCAGCTTCTGAACCCAAGAACGTTGCTACTTGATCCTGATTTTCCGAAGGAAGAATACTACAAGTGGCATACACCAACTGTCCACCCGGCTTCACCATCGATGGATAGGCTTGGAGAATTTCTTGTTGAGTTTTACGAACCTTCTCAATTGATTCCTCGCTCAATTTCCATTTCGTGTCAGGATTTCTTCGCAATACGCCTAATCCTGAGCAAGGCACGTCCAATAACAGGCGATCAGCCGTTTCTTTGAGTCGCTTAATGGTTTTAGATCCTTCGATTACTTTCCGCTCGATAATAGATACTCCATCTCTTCTAGCTCGAAGCTTGGTTTGCTGAAGTTTCCACTCCTCAGTGTCCATGGAAAGCACTTTTCCTTTATTTTGCATTAGTGCTGCGATATGAAGGGATTTGCCACCTGCACCTGCACAGGCGTCGATTACCCGCATTCCGGGCTCCACTGCCAGTGCCAAAGCAACCAACTGAGATGATGCATCTTGAACCTCGAATAGGCCCTCTTTGAAAGCGGGATGGCGAAATACATTGGTTCGCTCATCCAGGATTAATGCATCGGGATAGCCTTTGATTACGTGAGTTGCAATATTATCTTCAGTAAGACGATTTTTCAATCGTTCTCTGGTTGTCTTTAGGGTATTCACTCGAAGTACCACTTGAGCTTGTTGATTGAGCGCATGGATTTCATTTTCCCATGCTCCTCCAAGTTCTTTTTTACCTAATTCAAATAGCCAATCCGGTACAGATTCTAGTTTTGCAGGATCCTCGAGCTTCTCATATTTTTCTTTGAGTTTATCAGGATTGATTCGATTAAACTCCTCCCAAGGTGGAAGCGACTGTCCCTGCATCAACCAATAGGTACCAAACAGGTCATAGTAATCTTTGGAAGGACTTAGATAGTTGATCAACCTCCACCAGCGAACCATCTCATAAGTCGTCTCTGCAATAAATGAACGGTCTCTCGCTCCCCATTTAGGGTTTGATTTCAACGTACGCTCGATGACTTTGTCGGCGTATTGTCCTTCTTCAAAAATTGATTGTAAAGCGGTATGAACTCCGCGGATGGTATTGTTATGTAGCTTCATGGAAATAATATTCTATACAAAGGTAGAATTTCTTTCGGTTGTTCTGATTTCTAGAATTAAAAGGGAGTGAATATCAATCCAAATCGAATTCCGTCTCGAGATACTGCGGAGCCGAAATCTGAATAGTTTCCAAAGTAGCCACGTGTCGCATACCTGAATGGATTAAAAAAACCAGAATCATTAGAAAGGTCTTCTCGATTATCTGTCAGTTTTTGTCTTCGAAGCTCCACTAGATTTGCTCTGAGCTCGAGCCTCATCCAGTTGTTGGCTTGATAGGCAAAAGCAGCATCGATTCCAAAGCGCCAATTTTCTTCAGTCAAAGGAATCTCAATCGGTCCCGGAATTATTGATAGGCAGTTCAAACAAGGCCAGATAGTGCCTGATGGAGGGAAGTAAAAATTCATTACTCCATCAGCTCCAGATTCTCTCGAGAGGTAAGAAGTAAGGTTGAAAGATGTTTTTTCACTTAATTGGAAGTTTCGTCTCGCAAATATTCCAATACCAAATAGCTGATTATCTACGGTAGTTTGATATACTGTAGTTCTGGAATTTTGAGAAATTATATTGCCTTCCTGATCGCGAGTATTGTACTCATTTGTCAAAGAAAGTGGAGAAAGTGACTCTATGTAAGAATTGAAACTTACCATAAAGCCTAAATCCCAATTTTGATTTAGCCGAAAACCAACCATCGATCTTAGACTTCCAAATCGCTCATTCCCTAAACTAACGAAACTGGTTGCTTTAATTGATTTTTGCCAGTAAGACCCATCTATCCCAATCCAAATTTTAGAATTGGATTGGGCAAAGGAATTTGTCGAAAAAAGAAAAATGATAGCTAGAATGTATAACTTTTTCATAATGGAAATTTTAGGTTTGTTATTTTTACGGACACCAGTATCAAATGATTTAAAAAAATATGTTCACTTTTTCAGATTTAGTTAAAAAGCTTTCTTTACAGCTTGAAATTTATGATTCTCAAGAAGCTGAAAGCCTAGTTAGTTGGCTTTTAGAGCATCATCTAGGATTGAGAAGAGTAGATATGATGCGTCTCGTGGAGGAAAAAGACCTGCCGGAAAAACTGTTTGAGGATTTGAATCGGCTGAAATTGGGAGAACCGATTCAGTATATTTTGGGCAAAGCGCCTTTTTACGGGCGAGAGTTTCTGGTCAATTCTTCCACCCTGATTCCCCGAAATGAAACCGAGGAGCTGGTTCATTTGATACTCAAGGAAAATAAGGCAATTGGCTTAAAGGTGCTGGATATCGGTACGGGTACGGGCTGCATCCCGATTTCTTTGGCTCTAGAAATGGGTAGCACAGAAATGTATGGCTTGGATGTTTCCAAAGATGCGCTAACGATTGCAGCGAAGAATGCCAAAATGCTGCATGCATCGGTGACTTTTTTGGCCTGCAATATTTTGGAGGAAAATCCTGAAGTCAATGATCTGGACATTCTGGTAAGTAATCCACCCTACATTCCTGAAAAAGGAAAATCAGAAATGCATCGGAATGTATTGGATTTCGAGCCGGGATTGGCGCTTTTTGTTCCCGATAATGATCCCTTACTTTTTTACAAAGTTATTGCAGCTCAAGGTAAAAGACTTCTCAAAGCTGGAGGCAAAATCTACTTTGAGGTCCATGAGGATTTTGGAACTCAAGTGACTTTTTTATTGGAAAAACAGGGGTATTCTGAAGTTAGATTACTGAAGGATTTGAATGGTAAAGATAGAATTGTAGTAGGAAAGTGGGAGCTAGGAAGTTGAAACCAGCCAATGCAGCTGAATCTGCGTTCCAAAACATAGTTTTTTTTAACCTGTAAGATTTTCCAATTCCTCTTTTTCTTTGATAATTATTCCCTTTTGAGAGGATTATAAAATCCCTTCACCTATCCAAAAAATCCCAGGCGCTTTGATTTGGGTGATTCCTTCCGGCACTTCGATCATCGTCGCATAGGTGATGGGGAGAATTAGCTCTCCTTCGGAATTTTTGAGTTCTATTGGCATTCCTTCTTTGGCGTGGATGTGAATTGAACTCTCAGCAAACCACTTTTTGAATTCCCCGGATTTTACAGGATAGTATTTCCAATTGCCATCGACAAGAGTAAGGTTAATCAAATCCAATTTATCTTCCAATTCAAAAGCTGTCTGATGCGGTATTCCCACTAGATGAACCGCTTCGTGCTTGCTTTCCAGTAGGTAATTTATTCCTTCATTCAAAAAATCACCCTGCTCCACAGTCCGAAATTTCACCGGATATTGGGATTGCAGCAATTCTAAATTTTCTTTTTGAAAAGCTGCCGAAGCCAGAATCACATCAATTTTGATTCCCCAACTGAGGACTTGATCCAAAGCTTTTTCGCTCACCAATATCGTAGGCACCCATTCAAAAATCCCGGAAATTTGATCGAAGCGAATGTTTTCAGTATTTAAAATCAATACTGCCGGTTCCTGCTGCTCTTTTACAAAATGATGGGAAGACATCAGCTCCAGAGTTTTTGATAAAATCGATGCGCATTTCCAAAAGCCAAGCCTTTGAGCTGCGCTTCTGTTAAGTCAATTGTCAAACTATCCAAAATTGAGGGGTATTTTCCGGCATTTTCTGCCAATGGAAAGTAGAAGGGAATCCGGCTGGGATCTCCAAAGTTCTTGGTGTAGAAAAAGTCCGCTCCAAAACAGATGTTCTGTTCTGCTCCGATCTCAAAACCATAGAGAATATGCTCAAATAATCGCTCAGGAACATCTGTATCCAAGAAAGCGCGAAGAAAATTGACTCCTATAATTCCGTCCCGATGGATGATTTCTTTGGCAAACTCATCCGTCAGATTGCGCCGATGATTCCAGATATTTCGGAAATTTGAATGACTGGCAATAACCGAAACATCGAGATTTTCGGCATCAATGTGATTTAAAATTCCCTCCGCCAAGAGATCCGAAGTATGGGATAGGTCGATTGGAATCTGCTTTCCTGTCATATAATCCAACAGCTTTTTGCCATCATCTTTCAAGCCGACGCCATCGGTATAGTTTCCGCCACCAAAGCGATTTTCGGTATGATGTGTCAAACTGATGTAAGCCAATTTCCCTACTTGCGCAATGATCGAATCGAGCTGGGCATGGATTTCCGGCCAAGAAGCTGTTTCATTTCCAAATCCAGCGGCATTTTCAACCGAGGCGATGATTCCGACCTGACGTTGTTTTTCCCAGTTATTGAGGAAATCTTCATTTGCAAAAGCCAAATCCATCGAATTATTCTTCAATAATTTGGAGAAAATGGCGGCTTGCTTACTCGCCAAACTCATGCTCTCAGGTCGCACATCGGTATAAATCGCCATAACCTGTGTGCGTACACCGCCCTGAATCAACCAGGGAATTGCACAGACGATATCATCTTTGGCATAAGGATTGGCTTCGGGAACAACGCAGAGGTAGGACAGCAAGTCACAATGCATGTCGATAATAGGCAGACGCATGATATTTGGGCTTTGGAACAAAGTAAACCAAAAAATGGGTGTTTTTTAATACTTTTAACATTGATTCGAATTGCTCAATTTCAAAAAAAGACAACTATGGCTATTTCAAAAGCTTTCAATTTCAAAAAGTGGATTGATGAAAACAGACATCTGTTGAAGCCTCCGGTGGGTAATCAGCAGGTTTTCAAAGACAATGCAGACTTTATCGTCATGGTTGTAGGCGGGCCTAATTCTCGGAAGGATTATCATTACGATGAAGGCGAAGAGTTTTTCTACCAATTGGAAGGTGACATCACACTCAAAATTATCGAGGATGGCACCCCAAAGGATATTGAGATCAAAGAAGGTGAGATTTTTCTCCTTCCTGCAAGAGTCCCGCATTCACCGCGCAGACCGGCCAACACAATTGGTTTGGTAATCGAGCGCTACAGAAGAGCTGGGGAGCAAGACGGTTTTATCTGGTACTGTGAAAACTGTGGCGAAAAACTCTATGAAGAATATGTTGAATTGCTTGATATCGTGAACCAACTTCCCCCGATTATGGATCGATTCTGGAATACTCCCGAGCACCGCACTTGCAAAAACTGTGGAACAGTAATGGAGAAATAGGGTTATTAAATTAAGTGTATGGCCGCGAAGCTGCACATAGCCAAATTTATTGCTGATTTGATTTGAAAAATCTTGTCGACACTTCAAAGAAGGGCTTATTCCATTGGATTCCAATCAATAATTAGCTTCAAATACAAACGGCAAACATAGGAAATTGTCATTTTATTAAATTAAGTGAAAAATCAACTAACTGTCTTTTGAATAAGTTTTATGCTGTGAGGTTTATAAAATTTTAAAAACCTTATTCATTTATTCTTGAATTTTATATTCAGACAGTTTTGAGTGCTTTCAATTAGCTACGGTAGATAAGCTGTTCCAATTCTCAAACTTTCAATTCCAACTAGCTAGCTATCAGTCTTCCAATTTAAAGACCCAAAAAAAATGAACTACGAATACTCCGAAGATTTTGCTCAAAAAATGGATCAGGAAGATTCTCTTCGTTCCTACCGTGATCACTTTCTATTCCCCAAAATAAACGGAGTGGAAGCGATCTATTTCTGCGGAAATTCTCTTGGCTTACAGCCAAAATCTGTTACCAGTTATTTGAACAATGAACTTGGAAATTGGGCTGAAATGGCTGTCGATGGACATTTTGACGGGGAGGATGCTTGGCTGTATGTACGTCAAAAGTCAAAACCTGCATTGGGCGAGATCTTAGGAGCTCATTCACATGAAGTAGTGGCAATGAATAATTTGACGGTGAACCTTCATTTGCTGATGGTTACATTTTATAGGCCTACAAAAGATCGCTACAAAATCATCATTGAGGCAGGTGCTTTCCCCTCTGATCAGTATATGCTCGAGTCGCAGGTGAAGTGGCACGGGCTAGATCCCGAAGAGGTAATTGTGGAGCTGAAGCCACGAAAGGGTGAGCATACACTTAGAACTGAAGATATTCTTGCTGAGATTCAACGTCAGGGAGATTCACTGGCAATGGTGAACATGGCCGGTTTGCAATATTATACTGGGCAACTTTTTGATATGAAATCGATTACAGCCGCAGCCCACGCAGTAGGAGCAGTGGCTGGTTTTGACTTAGCACATGCTGCTGGCAATGCACCATTGAGTCTTCATGATTGGGAGGTTGACTTTGCCACTTGGTGTAGCTACAAATACATGAATTCCGGCCCTGGTAATGTCTCAGGAATATATATAAATGAAAAATATGCCGATCGGCATGACCTTCCGAGACTTGCAGGTTGGTGGGGCCATGATGAGCAACAGCGATTCCAGATGGAGAAAGGATTTATTCCCATGCATGGTGCTGATGGATGGCAATTAGCAAATTCAAATGTCTTGGGATTAGCGGCTCAGCAGGCGTCTTTGGATATTTTTCAAGCCGCAGGGATTTCAAGTCTACGAGCCAAAAGCGAAAAATTAACCGGATACTTAGAATACTTGATCCGTCTAATCAATGGAGATTCGGGGGTTTTGGAAATTATCACTCCAGAAAATCCAGTGGAAAGAGGCTGTCAGTTGTCTTTGCTGATACATCGTGGAGGGAAAGCAGTATTTGATGAATTTTACAAAAATGGAGTGGTTGGCGACTGGAGAAATCCTAACGTGATTCGTATTGCGCCAACTCCGCTTTACAACAGCTTTTCAGATATTTTTCGATTTGCACAAATTTTGGAACAATCCTTAAAAAAATTCGCTTAAGGCAAGCAATGAGTTAATATATCAGAATGAAAAAAAACGAAATAACTATTCTCGGTGCTGGTCTTGTAGGTTCATTAATGGCAATATATCTTAGGAGTCAAGGTCTGAATGTGTCGGTCTATGACAAGCGTCCAGATAAACGCAAGAATTCTTCCGGCGGAGTTGGTAGATCCATCAACATGGCTTTAAGTCATCGCGGCTGGAAGAGTCTGGAGGAAGTGGGTCTAAAAGACAAGGTTCTTCCACTGGCAATTCCTATGCATGGCCGTCGGATTCATGACGAACATGGGGGCACCAGTTTTATACCTTACGGAAAAGCAAATCAAGCAATTTATTCCATTTCACGTGGCAAGTTTAATCAGCTATTGGCTGAAGAAGGTGAACGGCTTGGGGTGAATTTTAATTTTGAACACAAATGTGTCGATGTAGATCTCAGCAATCAGCGAATAACATTTGAGACAGATCAAGGAGAGTCTAAACTTGATGCTCCCGTCATCATTGGGGCAGATGGATCCTATTCTGCGCTTCGTATGTCGATGGAAAAGCAAGTTGAATTCAGCTATAAGCAGGAATATATTTCCCACGGCTACAAAGAGTTGACAATTCCTGCAACGCCTGCGGGAGAATTTGCCATGGATCCGAATGCCTTGCATATCTGGCCAAGGGGTAAGTTTATGTTGATCGCTCTGCCTAATCCAGATAAATCATTTACCTGTAGCCTGTTTTTACCTTTCGAGGATGAAAAAATCTGCTTCGATAAAATTAACGATGAGGAGGACTTGGAGTCAGTATTTTCAAACTATTTCCATGACGCCTACAAGTTGATGCCTGACTTGAAGACCGAATTTTTTAAAAATCCAACTTCTGCCTTAGTCAATGTGGAATGCTATCCTTGGGCACAAGGTCAAAGCGTATTACTTGGAGATGCTTCCCATGCAATGGTACCTTTTTATGGTCAGGGAATGAATTGCGGTTTTGAAGATTGCTCCGTTTTAAATGGTCTGATAGATAAGTTAGGTACTGATAGTTGGGATTTGGTATTTGAGAAATTTCAGCAACAGCGAAAGCCAAATACTGATGCCATCTGTCAACTTGCGATGGATAATTTTGTGGAGATGCGGGATTCTGTTTCTGATCCGAAGTTTATTCTTCGCAAGAAAATTGAAGCCAAGTTGCATGAGCTCTATCCCAATGATTGGATTCCACTTTATTCGATGGTTACCTTTTCGGAGATACCATATGCTCAGGCATATGCTCAGGGCAAGGTTCAGGATATAATCATGAATCGAGTGATGGCCGATCCGTTGATCACAGCGAATTGGGATAAGCTCGACTACGAGGATATTATCAATAAGATGGAAACATCAAAAGCGGTTTAAAAGTGGTTTAACCGCTAAGGACGCAAAGGTTTCACGAAGGGTGCAAAGGATTGTGGGAATTTGAATCAAGAATTTGAATATCATTGCTACTTGTGAAGAAAAGATTGATTGATATTATAGTAAAAAAGGAGACAGTTTTCGAACTGTCTCCTTTTTTACTGAATTTATGACCTAAATCAATGTCCGGAACTGCTTTAAAAACCTTGAGTCATTCTCGGTGAACAATCTCAAATCTTTGATCTGATATTTTAGCATCGCAATTCGCTCAATGCCCATTCCGAAGGCAAATCCGGTATATTTTTTAGAGTCGATGCCACAGTTTTCAAGCACATTTGGATCGACCATTCCTGAACCTCCGATCTCTACCCAGCCACTGCCTTTGCAGACATTACAGCCTTTGCCACCGCAGATCAAGCATGTAATATCTATTTCTGCACTCGGCTCGGTAAATGGGAAGTATGAAGGTCGGAATCGTACTTTGGTTTCCTTCCCAAACATCTCCTTGGCAAAGTGGTACAAAGTATTTTTCAAATCAGCGAAACCTACGTTTTCATCCACATAGAGCCCTTCTACTTGATGGAAAATGCAATGTGCCCGAGCTGAGATTGCTTCATTTCGATACACACGACCAGGAGAAAGTGTCCGAATCGGTGGTTTTTGGTTTTCCATCACGCGTACCTGAACTGAAGAAGTGTGCGTACGTAGGGCGATATCTGGATTTTTTTCGATAAAGAAGGTATCCTGCATCTCTCGAGCCGGGTGGTTTTCAGGGAAGTTCAGCGCAGTGAAATTATGCCAATCATCCTCGATCTCCGGTCCTTCGGAAAGGTTGAATCCAATCCGCTCAAAGATCTCAATGATCCGCTGACGAGTGGCTGTCAAAGGATGAATGCCGCCCATCGGGGAGTTAGATGGAGGGAGCGTCAGGTCAAAATCTGCTGATTTTGACTTTTTATTGCTGGCGTTAACCTTTTCGATCAATTCCTGAAATTTTTCCTCCGCGAGTTGCTTGACGCTATTGACTTCTAGTCCGTAGGCCTTTTTCTCTTCATTGGGAATTTGCCCCATAGCGCCAAAGAGTTCTCCCACCACACTTTTCTTGGAGATAAACTCCATTCTGTATGCTTCCAGTTGGTCGGGGGTATTGGCATCTGCAGTAGCAATGGCAGCTTTGATGGCTTCTATTTTCTCTTGGTACATGGGATTCGTTTTATTCGAAGGGCAAAGCTAAGCCTTTTGAGGTTTTGTGGAAAGTCCAAACTTCAACATTCGAAATTCATCATTCAACATTAGCAATTGAAAAAACTTGTCAGCCGTAGCGGATTTGAAAATTATGTCAACTTAATAGTTCGAGATAATTAAAGGATTGGGAACAGATTGGACCTATACTCCGATATTCATCTTTCGAAATTTGAAAATCCAATTCAGCTAAGAGTTAGATCTAAGTCAAGGTTTGAAGTTCTAATGATGTCGTATCTCGATAATCAGCAGGACGTATTTCGCCATTCGTAATTTTTTTCACCTTCCCTAAATCCAATTCTAAAACTACCCTCGTATCTCCTTCCAAATACGAAATCAAAAAAACCATTCTTAACAATCAACATTATGAAAATTCAAACTTATTTCAAAGTGGCATTAGTAGCCTCCGCATTTCTTTCAGCAAACTTTGCTTTTCCGCAAATGGAAAAGACCAAAATGGTCGGTGGATCAGCAATGTATCCTTCTAAAAATATTGTAGAGAATGCGGTAAATTCTGTGGATCACACTAGACTAGTAGCAGCAGTAAAAGCAGCAGGTTTGGTAGAGACACTTCAGTCAAAAGGTCCTTTTACAGTTTTTGCTCCTGAGAATTCAGCTTTTGACAAGCTTCCAAAAGGAACTGTTGAGACACTTCTAAAGCCAGAAAACAAAGCACAATTGCAGGCGGTATTGACTTACCATGTAGTGGCTGGGAAAATGGGTTCTAAAGAAATCGCTGGAGCCATCAAAAAAGGAAATGGTAAAGCTATGTTGACTACTGTACAAGGCGGAACATTGACTGCTTCGATGAAAGGCAAAGATCTGTATATCACTGACGAGAATGGTGGACAGTCTAAAGTTACGATTGCCGATGTATTCAAGTCCACTGGACTGCTTCACGCTGTGGATACTGTGGTACTTCCTAAGATGTAATTCTCAGAAAAGAATAGTATCTGAAAAGCCTGCCGAGATTCTTCTCAGCAGGCTTTTTTTATGACCAATTTTTATTTCTTCAACAGTTCCTTCGGAATATCAAATACCGCAATTCCGGGTTCTTCGCCTGTGGTGATACCGTAGATTTTGCCTAAAGTTTCGTCTACGGTAATGCTTCGGACTGATTGATCAAGATTTAATTTTGCAACCATTTCACCTTTATGGGTTAAGACAAAAATTGTTTTCGCAATTACATTGTTTTGCCTTATTTCCATCTCATTGAATCCTCCATAGAGGTCATAGATTAGATTTTTTCCAAAATCTACGTCCCGATGCCCATAAGCTTCTTCAGGGTTAAAAATTAATGCCGAGTTGGAGCCCGATCCTGAAATATCAAATCGTGGGCCATCAACTATAATGAAGTCTTTATTTTCATAATTAAAAAGTTCCAATCTATCGCGGAAGATACTGGCTTTAACGAAAAGTCTCTTGTCAGGACTCGCTCGGAACCAACCTTTGTTTAATGTGCTCAATAGGTAATCGTCTAATTCAGACCGACCAGAGATTTTTTCCCAAGTCCCATATCCAGCTATTCTTTCTCCTTTGGTATTTAGTTCGACCAACTTGTTTGGGTCTGAAGCTGAAATACAAAGGAAAGTCGAATCTAGGGTGAAATACATATTGTACATCATATACATTCCCTCAGATTGCCTAAACTCGTTGATAGAGTTTCTTCCAGTATCCAAAATAGAAAATTCGGACATCCTTTTACTTATTGAACTATATACCCAAAAGGTTGAATCACTAAAACCTGACTCAAAAAGTTCAGCATCAGTTATTTCGTTTGGTCCAAATCCTGTAATTCCTTTACTTGTAAAATAGCTAAGGTCTTTCTTTCGGATTAGATGAATAAGGGGTTTGTCAACTGGTATTCGATTAATTTCAGAAATAATTAAATAATCACTTTTTTGATTAACATGCATTGGATTCATTAGCTCTGGGATAAACACTTTTTTACTAGACAAACTGAATATTGGGAGCTTATTTGCAGGAAAATCAAAAGAAGATTTAGGTTTTTCGAAATCACAACTTATCAAGTTGAAGAGGATTGGGAAAATGATGAAATACGATTTTAGTTTCACATGTTTGTAATGTTAAGGCTGTAAGATATAATCCTACAGCCTTTTTTTAATCTAGTGTTTGATTTTTTGTACAAGTAGCAGCAGTCCTAGTTTCATCATTAGGCCAGAAAGTACCTAGCCTATCCGTACACCCTGATGAGTTGGCTAGACAACAAATCCAGTTGCCTGGCAGATCACCCGCTCCTTGAGCAGTAGACTCAGAACTGTTGAACATAAAGGCAACTCCCATACAGAATAGCCCTCCGACGAGTAATTTTTTAATCTTTCTCATAATTATGAAATTTTAGTGGTTAATAATTAAGTTAAGTAGAAAACTCTATTACTCAAAACCTCCTAAAAATACAAGGATGGTTTTTTTTGTGTAAACGGCTGAAAACCAGTTTTAAAATCATCTTAGTCGATTAAGTTGGATGAGATGCATTGACGTTTTGATGAAAAGTAAAAGCCTGCAGAGATTCTTCCCAGCAGGCTTTTCTTATTTTTTTAGACTTCCAATTTAAGCCCTCAGACTTCTCATTTCAGACTTCAGACTTTACCAAGTTCTTCCACCACTCGGTCTGCCGCGCTCCCAAGGGTTGTTGGATGGTTCAGGCTCTTTGAAGTTGCCAATGATATACGTAAAGGTCAGCATGCCATAGCGGGTCAAGACATTGGCAAAGACGTCTGCAATCGCTACGTCAGAGATAGTTCGGCTGATGCTGTTGTTTTGTTTGAGCAAGTCAAAGATCACGACTTTAAGTTCGGCCTTGTTGTTCTTTGCGAAGCGCTGTCCTGCTTCGATATTCCAAAGCCAAACTGACTGATCCAATCCTTCAGATAATCCTCGGTAGAAGGTATTGTTGATATTATTTCCGATGAAAGTCTTGCCGTTATTTGGGGAATAATACAGTCTTAGATTGGACTCTTGGATGTAATAGTTTTGATCCAGATTCTGCTGCAAGCTGGAATTTACGATCGTGTACGTTCCCGTAGTGCTGATGGTGAAGTCAACATTCTTGCTGATGTTACTGCTCAAGGTAAATCCCTGACTCAGGTCGATGTTGTCGTTCAAGTTCAAATCACCATTGATCAAACCTGGAGTTCGGTTGAAACCCAGTCTTGTATTTAGATTCAAGTTGGACTTGATTTTCTTTACAGGCATTCCATATGTCAGGAAGAATCGAGTTCGAAAGTTGCCATCTAAGTTTTCAGGTCTGGTGATTTGTCCACCCGGACGAAGGAGAATGTCGCCGTTGATCAGCGTATCCTGAGCCGTGATAAAGGTGCTATTTCCAATGAAATTTGAAGTAGCAGAATAAGTCAGAAACATGAACAAGGTTTTGGATTTCTGTAGATTTATCTTGCTGATATTTGCAAAAATATTGTGGTTAAAGCTCTGACCCAAGTTTGGATTACCAATTCTTAAATTCAACGGATTTTGATTATTTACCACATTTTGTAGCTCATTTACACTTGGCTCATCGGTATTCGTATTGTAGCGAACTCTCCAAGAAAAACCGGTCTTTCGATTTCTGAAGTTGATATTTGCACTTGGGAGGATATTGTTGAAACTCCGCTTAAAAACACCTTCTGTAGGGAAAAAGGCTTCGTTGTTTAATTGAGCATTTTGATAGTCCAAATTCAAATTGATGCTGTAGCCACTGTTATTGTAAGCATAGCCACTTCGAAGTCGCTGCCTGGTAAATTTATTATCAAACTCATTACTCAAAGCTGTGTCGAGCACATATTGGTTTTCCAGATCCAATACACGGGTTTTCTGATTTGCTTGAGTATTATTATTGCTGACTTGATAGCCTAGGGTTCCAATCGATTTTTCACCGAGAGGTTCTGTAAAGGTTGCGTTGATTCGATAGTTAAATCCATCATTCAGTGTAGTTGTTACTTGTTCGGTGGTATCTAACCGATCCCGTCTGTAATCGACGCTAGCTGCCAATAAATTAGAAAGCTGATCTCGATTGGACCAAGTGGTGTTGATATCTGTAGAAAAGGTTCTTCCTTTTTTGTCAAACTTGTAGCGGTAAGTGATATTGTTGGAGATGTTCAGCGCTTTAGTTTCTGTATTGGAAATAGAGCGAAGCGCACTCAACGAGTCTCCAGTGCTAGTCAGTGTCAAGGCGTCACGGTCACTGAAAGTCCTGTTATCTTGATAAGAAAACGAGGGTGTGATTATCAATGAGTTTTTGTCATTCAGATCTGCCTCGATTCTTGCATTCGCTCGATGATTGAAATTTTCTACTGAGTTGATCAGGTTTTCCTGATAGATCTGACTGAGGCTTTCGTTGACTACAGTCGTTCGATTGGTGATTTGGCTGAGGTTATTTGCGGTGTTGTTGAAGAAGTAGTTACCAGTGAAATTCACTTTTTTACCCCATTTGTCACTGTAGTTTAGACCAATTGCATTGGTGCTGATAATACCAATGTCATTTCCGCCCGAGAAAGCGCTGTTTCCTCCTCTTCCCCTTCGTCTACCACCACCGGCGGAGGCATTAGCACTTACGCCTGCGAGGTCTTGGCTTGAGAAATTTTGCTGATTGATGTTGTTAAAAAGACCTAGAATTGAAATTCGCTGATCCCCTTTGAAGAGGTTGACACTTCCACCGGCTGAGTAGCGGTCGTCTGTTCCATACCCTCCGTAAGTTCTACCAAATTGTCCATTTTTTCGGTCTTCACGAAGAATAATATTAATGGTCTTCGTATAGGTTCCATCATCAAAACCAGTTAATCGGCTTTGATCTGAACGCTGATCAAGCACTTCCACTCGTTCGATTGCGTCAGCTGGTAGGTTTCGCAAGGCAATGCTTGGGTCGGAGCCAAAAAATTCTCTTCCATCCACTAATATTTTCTGCACTGCCTCACCTTGCGCCTGGAGTTGTCCACCTTGCATCGTGATGCCGGGCAGTTTCCTAATCAAGTCCTCTGCCTGTGCGTTTTCTTGCGTTTTAAAAGCTCTGGCATTAAATGAAGTAGTATCTCCTCTTTGCTCGCCCACCGGATTGAGTCCTTCGATCACTATTTCATCTAGTATCTGAGAATCTTCCAAAAGAACTAACTCTCCCAAATTTATTGGATCTCTGAAGTTGTGCGCTTTGGTGATCGTCACATAGCCGATAAATTTAATTTCGATTTTTACATCAGGTATTTGAGGCCTGGTGATTTCAAATTTACCCTGGCCATCGGTCACCGTACTTATTAGCAGTGAATCTGTGACGGTCTTGATCAGCACATTTGCGCCAACCATTGGGGTTTTTGTAACTCCATCTATAACAGTTCCGGTAATAATCCTCGCTGGACGATCCTGTCCAGCAGGTCTTTGTCCAAAGGAAGGGAAAGCCAATAAACTGCTAAAAATCAATAAAATAATAAAGTAGTTGTTTTTCATAGTGCTACAAATGTCCAAGACTTTGACTCTTTGGCAATAGGAAAGGTTTACTTGAGTATTCGATAAAAATAGGAATGGATGTGTGGCAGGATAAATGGTTTTTTGCTCATTTGAACTATGAGAAAATTTAAACTTTAGCCATGATCTCTGGATAGGATATTGCAAAGTGACTATCGTTGTAGATGGCCGCCCCATTTTTGATGATAATAACTTGAGGGGATTCATGCGGGACACCAAATCCTTGAGCCACTAAATTGGATAGTTCGCGGTAGGCAATCAGATCTAGAAAGTATGGAACAACCTTTTCCTCATCACCATTTTTCCATTTGCGAAGCAGGCGATCCAGTGACATGCTACTCACTGAGCAGCGGGTACTGTGCTTGAAGATCAATACGGGAGTCGATTCGCTAAGTGCTTTAATTTCGGCGATTTGTTCGGTTTGGGTCAGTTTATTCCAGTTCATTTGTTTTAATCTTTACTTTTGGGACAATACTTGCAGGGAAGAAATAGTTCCTTTCTAAGCCACAGTTACTCATGAAAACATCTCCTTTTTACCAGTTAATTAAAAGTATTCTTATTCTGGCCTGGTTGGCCAGTAGTTTTTCAGCCTGCAAAAGCCTCAGCCCCACCAGTAACCCTGGCCCCAGTCCGATGCCTCCGCCGGCGATCTCGTCAGTGAATGTGCCGCTTCAGATTCCCAAAGCGACGCTGGATAAAATCTTCAATTCTCAGATTCCAAAAGTCCTTTTTGGAGAGAAGGGGCTTGATATGGGTTCGGGAATCAATGGGGATGTAAAGCTGAGTAGAAATGGAACGATCACCTGGACGGCATTGGATAGCCAATTGATTCAATTGACGGTGCCGGTTTTGGTTCAAGGACAGGTGGGATTAAAAAAGGGAGGTTTGGGAAGTCTTTTCAAATCTAAAATTCCAATCAATAAGCAATTCAATCCGGTATTTGTGGTGGATCCTGAGATCAATTCCAACTGGGACTTGGGAATCAAAGCATTTGAATTAGTCGACTTGGGAGGCTCGCTGATGCTTGATGTGCTGGGGATGCAAATTGATTTGAGTAGCTTGGTAGGAAAGGAAATCCGAAAATGGAGTGAGCAGAATCTGATCGGTAAAGAATCCATTGCTTCCCTAAAGCCTCTGGTTGACTTGACTTGGGCGCAGGTCGGAAAGCCATTTCAAGTGGAACTGGAAGGGGCACAAACCGCATTTTCAATCCAGCCTCAGGAAGTTCGATTCAACGAGTTTTTTGATGCTAATCAGAACTTCAATGTCTGGTTGGGACTTGCTGGAAAAGTGAATTCTCATCCCGCCTCTGCGGCGCCTTCGAGGGCATTCCCTCTGCCTAAGTTGAGCCCAAATCCAAATAACTCAAACGAATTGGAGATTATAATGCCACTCACAATCGGTTACAATCAGCTGGATCAGCTTTTGGCAGAAAATCTAGCAGATAAAGTATTCCAAGTGGATAAGAAAACCACGATGATTCCTTCCACTATCAAAACTCAGGCCTTTGGAGAATTGATAGCTGTAAGTATGGATTTCTTTGCCGAGCAAAGTAATGGCAAGTCTTTGACAGGGACGATTTTTGCAGTAGGAAAGCCAACCTACGATATTGAAAACCGACAGCTGATTTTTGAAGATATTAACTTCAAAATTGAAAGCGGAAACCTTGGAGCACAAACCAGCATCGGGCTGAAAAAGCGGAAAATCATTAAAAATATTGAGCGAAGAGCCATTTTCCCGATAGGTGATCTAATCGACGAGAGTATGGCAAGTATTCAGAATCGATTGGGACTTTCAACTCCCATCGCCGATTTGAAGATCCAAAACTTGAAGATTATCCCTGCCGGTTTCTATCCATTGAAAAACGAATTACTGATCCAATTGAAAGCTACAGGAAAAGTGGGAGTGGATTGGAAATAGGAAAAGCTGTCTTGAAGGGCGGCTTTCATAGGATTTTCAATCTATTTGACATAATCATCTGGCGTGAGTCTTCAGACTTGTGCATTACTGTACTAGTCAAATATAAAAAGCCAAAAAAGTTTCTTCATCGAGCCTTTATAGTAAAAATGGCAGGTCACGAAGCCGCCAAGACTCCAATTCCGAAAAATGAACTAAGATGCGAAAGGCAAAGCTTGGGAACCAAAAAAGCCGTCTAAAAGATGGCTCTTTAATCAAGTTCAATTAATCAGCTTTTTTATAAGGTTCAATGCAGCTATTTTGAACATGGATCGATGGCTTATTCGAACAGAAGTTGGTGTTTCATTAATTCTCAGGCAATAAAAACCCTTACCGAATCAACTGTCCAAAGTTTTTAATGCCTTTGGCATGAGCGATTTTTAAAAGTTTCAGTAAAAGCTGAGCAGTGAGAAAAGCATCTCCAGAGGCGGTATGTCGATCTTCAGTTAGGATTTGATATCGCTCGCAAAGGGCATCTAAACCATAATCTTCTGGATGAATCTGACTTCGATCTGCCTGTGGACCGAGCTCCAATCGAATAGCAAAATTCATGGTGTCCAACAGTGGGTTAGGCAGTCTTTTTAAGCCGAACGGTTTACATGCCTTTTGCATCATTTCTGTATCAAAACCGATATGATGGGCCACCAAAATTGAATTCCCAAAGTATTTCAAGGTTTGGGCTGTAAAATCGGAGATTGGAATTTGATTTTCTCGTACGATCAAACCATGAATTGCCGCTGTTTTTTGGCCGGATTTTGGAGAATTGGGATACAGCTCCAATACCGTTTCGACCTGAATGGCTTCATTTTGAATTTTGACCCCGCCAAAAGATAAAATGTAATCATCCTTCACCGATAGCCCAGTTGTCTCGGTATCAAAAACAGTAAATTCAAGTTGATCAAGACTTCGGATAGCTGGAATTGGCTTTTGATTTTTGAGGATATAGGCTTCCACAAAGTCAGCTTTCTCGACATTTTTCCCAAAAATATTCCACCAGCTCATGACTGAAAATAGTCTACTTGAAAGCGGACTTCTACAATGTTTTGAAGTTCGGTGATCGGTGAAAAGGTATTTTTCAACAATTGCCGCTCGAGTTTCCCGAGACTATCTGGCTGAATAAATCGTCCATTCGATTGATTTTTCAGTCCTTCCAATGCTCGGGTACGCATCAGGATTTCATAGGCTTTTGCCGCCTGCTTGAAAAGCCCCTCATAGTTAGGCTCCAACTCCGCCAACCGGTCAAATCGCTTAAAGGTGTTATTCACACCAATCACTCCATGACTGAGTACAAGTAGCCTGGCCAAGTCAGCTAAAGGCGCCATAGCGCGAGACTTGATATCAAATTCATTTTCATGTTCTCCTGACTTTTCCACTACAAAGCCTTTGAAAAAACCGAGGGGAGGGGGATTCATCAAGGCATTTTTCGCCAAGAAGTTTAAGAAGATTTTTTTGTTTTGAATTTCTTCGTAGATATGAAGACTCAGTGTCTCGCCCAACCTCAAGTTACCAGCAACCGGCCTAAAATCAAAAAAGATTGTTGCACTAAGAATAGCCTCTTCAGTCGGCCTGATGACCCATTCGCTGAAATAGCTCTTCCATTTGCTCATCGGCTGTACCCATTTGGGATTGCTGGCCATGATGTCTCCTGGGCAGGAGGCAAAGCCGCAGGCAAGGAGGACTTCAACCATTGCCGTTCCAAGCTTTAGAAAGTATGCATGGGCCTCTTCAACCAAATTTTCTGACACGTCCTGGTATACCAAGGCATTGTCTTGGTCAGTCCGAAGGAGCTGTTCCTCCCGGCCTTCAGACCCTAGCGAAAGGAAGCAAAAGGGAATCTTCCGAAGCACCTCATCTTCATTAACCAATGAATTTTCTGCAATTTGTAGCGCTTGCTTGATGATGATATCATTGACTTCGGTCATCACCGAAGCTACAAAATCCATGGCCAGTTCATTTTCTAGGTAGTAGCGGAGCATCTGCTCAGCCTGATCCCGGATAAGTCTCATCTCCTTCAAATCCAGCGTATTTATCAATCCGTGGATCAATACTGCAGGACTATTCCCCATAGAGAGCAGCACATCATGATCAGAGATAATTCCGCAAACCGGACTTTGATCCGTCCCGTCTTCGGTCAGTACCAAATGGTGCAAGCGATGCTTAATCATGGTCAAATACAGATCTGAAAATGATGCATCCTTTCCTCTAGTCAAGATAGGTGTGCTCATAATCTTGGCAGTCAACGTTTCGAGTGGAATACCTTTTGAAACTACTTTGGTACGGAGATCTTTATCTGTAATTATCCCAAGAGGTTTTAGATCAGCTTCACACACGACGATACTGCTGACTTGCTTTTTACTCATCATGTCAGCGGCCTCTTGAATAGTTAGCTCTGGGCTACAAGTGAGGACTTTTTTAGAAAACTTAATTTCTGATTGATCCGAAAAAATCATTAAGGAATGATCCTTAGACTGATTTTTAAATAGGCCTCTTGCTTTTTGTCCTTCAGAAAGGTCCTGACGCACCACAACCTGGCCTGATGCAAATCCTGCAGCAAAAAACAAGGCAACTCGACTGTTTTGCTCCAATACTTCTTCGAAGACAGAAACAGGAATTGCATAGACAAGACTATTTTCTTGGACCTTGGCGGAGAGCACATAGGGACGCTTTCCAAGAAGCGCCAATACTCCAAACACATCTCCCTCATCACATTCATCCCGCGTTTCCTCTTTATTTTGGATCGATTCAGTCAGAATAATTCCTCCTTCTTTTAAAATATAAAAATGGGTTTCGGCAGCTTGTCCTTGTCTAAAAAGCACCTCGCCCTTTTCCAGATAGCGGATTTTCACGGATGCTGCCACTTTCTCCAAGACCTCTTTGGAGAGAAAAGAAAAAGGAGGAAATCGCTTGAGAAATTCTGCTACCCGGTGGACGATGACATTCATGATAAGTATCAATTATAAAGTGAGAAATCTAAAAGTTTTTAGACTTCCCACTTCTGCTTTATGATTTTACTTTCTGCCTTCAATAATTTTATCCACCACCTCTGGATCGAGTAAAGTACTGGTATCTCCCATACTGTCAATACTTCCTTCGGCCACTTTCCGAAGTATTCTACGCATGATCTTTCCAGACCTTGTTTTTGGTAAGCCTTCGACAATCTGGATTTTATCTGGCTTAGCAATCGAACCAATCATCTTTGAAACCATTTCCTTGATCTCATTGACTAGATTAGCCTCGGTTCGATTGGTCATATTGCAGATCACATAGGCATAGATTCCTTGACCTTTGATTTCATGTGGATAGCCGACTACAGCGGATTCTATAACCAAGGGATGCTCGTTAATCGCATTTTCAACTTCAGCAGTTCCCATTCGATGACCTGAGACATTCATCACATCATCTACTCGACCGAGGATGCGGTAGTAGCCGTCATGATCTCGCTTGACCCCATCTCCGGTGAAATACATGCCTGGATAAGTGGAGAAATAAGTTTGCTTGCAGCGCTCATGATCGCCGTAAGTAGTGCGGATCATGGATGGCCATGGGAATTTGATACAGAGGTTGCCTTCGACCGAATTTCCTATCAATTCATTTCCCTCGTGATCTACGATGCAAAGTTGAATACCCGGAAGTGGAAGCGTGGCAAAAGCTGGTTTGGTAGGCGTGATTCCTGCGATAGGAGAAATCAAAATCCCTCCCGTCTCGGTTTGCCACCAAGTATCGACGATAGGGCATTTATTCTTGCCTATCTGCGTATGATACCAGTGCCAGGCTTCTTCGTTAATGGGCTCACCGACGGAGCCGAGTACTTTAAGCGAACTCAAATCATAGCCTTCAGTGGGTACGGTGCCATAAGCTTGTAGTGCTCGGATAGCAGTTGGTGCGGTATAAAACACATTGACTTTATGCTTTTCACAGATCGCCCAGAATCGCCCTGGATCGGGATAAGTTGGCACACCTTCAAATATTAAAGTTGTGGCACCGGCAAGCAATGGTCCGTAGACAATGTAGGAGTGACCGGTAATCCAACCGATATCAGCAGTACACCAATAGACATCGCCTGGTGAATATTGAAACACATTCTCAAAGGAATACTTGGTGTAAACCATATAGCCGCCAGTAGTGTGGACTACTCCTTTTGGCTTGCCGGTAGAACCTGAAGTATAGAGGATGAAAAGCATATCTTCGCTGTCCATTTCTTCTGCTACATTTTGATCAGACTCACTGGCAATTACCTCATGCCACCAATAGTCCCGTCCGGATTTCATGATTACCTCCTGATTGGTCCGTTGGTATACAATCACAGTTTCAACGGAACTCTTTTCTAAGGCTTTGTCAACTAGCGATTTTACATCAATTTTCTTGTTTCCACGAAAGTTTCCATCCGAGGTTAAGATCGCTTTTGCTCCGCAGTCAGTGATACGATCGGCCAATGCGTTACTGGAAAACCCTGCAAATACTACCGAATGAATCGCTCCGATTCGGGCACAGGCCAACATGGCAATTGCTGCCTCCGGAACCATAGGCATGTAGATGATGACTCTGTCACCTTTACCAATACCTTTGGATTTCAGTGCATTCGCAAAGCGATTTACTTCATGAAAAAGTTCTCGGTAAGTTAGGGTTCTCCCAGCTTCATTTGGATCATTTGCTTCCCAAATGATCGCCGGTCGATCGCCGATGGTGTAGAGGTTCCGCTCAAAAATATTTTCAGTGATATTCAGTTTTGCATCTACAAACCACTTCACGTCCGGATCTTTGAAATTCCACTGCAAGACACTTTTCCAGCGTTTTCGCCAGTGAAACGAATCGGCTATTTTTGCCCAAAACTCTTCCGGTTGGGCTATGCTTTTTTGGTATTCGTAGAGATACCCGCTCAGTGTATGAATTCGATCGCTCATGATGCTAATAGATTTTACGTTAAGGTATTAAATATTTTAATGGGCTTGGGCATCGCCGGATCCTCTGGGAATCCGAATTTCTTGAATCATATCCTGTACCTCTTTTGGAGGTGCAGGAGTAAATCTGGAGATTACAATACAGATAAAGAAATTCAGAAACATCCCAATCGAGCCTATTCCTTCAGGAGAAATACCAAACCACCAATACGCTTTTGAGTTCAGTTCGGGACTGATGAACTTGAAGAAAATTATATAACTCAACGTGAATACCAGACCCAAAACCATTCCTGCTATTGCGCCTTCTTTATTGATTCGGCTAGAGAAAATCCCCATTATAATTACAGGAAAGAAAGAAGCTGCCGCGAGTCCAAAGGCAAATGCTACGACCTCGGCCACAAATCCAGGAGGATTGATTCCAAAATACCCGGCAATTACTACCGCACCGGCAGCAGCTAACCGTGCAATTCGAAGCTCTTTCTTCTCAGACATGTTTGGTCTGAAAGTTCTGAAAAGGTCCCGTGAAACAGAGGTGGAAATCACCAAAAGCAATCCTGCCGCTGTGGAAAGTGCTGCCGCCATTGCACCTGCCGCCACCAAGCCAACCACCCAATTGGGAAGATTGGCAATTTCAGGTGATGCAAGAACCATGATATCCTTATCGATGGTAAATTCATTTTTGTTTTTATCTGCGACATACTGCACGAGTCCGTCACCATTTTTATCATCAACCTGAATGAGGTTAGTCTTTTCCCAAGTATGGACCCATATCGGCAGACTCTCGATTTTTTTCTCACTGACTGTATCGATCGCATTGTATATCCCAAATGCTGCTACCGCAGGAGCGGTGGTGTAAAGGATAGAAATAAAAACCAGTGCATAGCCTGCAGATAAGCGGGCATCTTTGACTCTCGGTACGGTGAAAAATCGAACAATCACGTGGGGTAATCCAGCCGTTCCCACCATCAAAGCCAGGGTGATCATAAAAATATCTACCATCCCTTTTCTTCCTGACGTATAGGCCTCAAAGCCGAGCTCAGTCAGTACGCCATCTAATTTGTCCAGCAAGTAAGTGCCATCAGAAACTGTACTTCCTAGCCCTAATTGAGGAATTGGATTCCCTGTCAACTGTATGGAAACGAATATTGCCGGAACCATAAAGGCAAAAATCAGGACACAGAACTGAGCGACTTGGGTATACGTAATCCCTTTCATCCCACCCAAAACTGCGTAAAAAAATACAATACACATCCCGATGACAACGCCCCATTCGATGGGTACTTCTAGGTATCTCGAGAATACAATTCCTACACCACGCATCTGTCCTGCAACATAGGTAAATGAGATAAACAGCGCACAGATGACGGCGACCACTCGCGCTTTATTGGAATAATAACGATCTCCGACGAAGTCAGGAACGGTGAACTTTCCAAATTTCCGAAGGTAAGGAGCGAGCAAAAGCGCCAAAAGCACATAGCCTCCTGTCCAGCCCATTAAGTAAACAGAACCGTCATAGCCTGAAAAGGAAATTACTCCTGCCATGGAGATAAATGAGGCAGCAGACATCCAATCGGCAGCAGTTGCCATGCCGTTGGCAAGAGGAGATACTCCGCCACCAGCGGTATAAAATTCTTTGGTGGAGCTAGCTCTGGTGATGATGGCTATACCGATATATAATGCAAATGATAAACCTACGAGAATGTAAGTCCAGGTTAAAATATCCATTGGGTTGATTGATTTTTTTGGTTAATCCTCGTTGACATCAAATTCCTTATCCAGCTTGTTCATCCGGGCTACATAGATAAAAATCAAGATTACAAAAGTGAAAATTGAGCCTTGCTGTGCAAACCAAAATCCGAGTTTAAATCCGCCTAAATTAAATTGATTTAAATAATCGACACCAATTATCCCAAAACCAAAGGAAACTACAAACCAGACTACCAACAGGTAAAACAGGGTTTTTAGATTTTTATTCCAGTACTGTTGCATTTTAGATTTGGACATAATCGGATCAAGAATTTTAATAAAGGGGTGAGGTAAATTAACTTGGTAAGAGATTTAGAAAAGAATAGATTAATCCTCCACGAATTAATCAAAAAAATTTGGTAAGTCACGAATTACCCTCAATTAACTTTGGTGGAAATGGCTTGTTTGAAAAAGTCAAACCTGGTCTTTGGTCTAATTTCTGATTTCTTTTTTCCCGAAGATTTAAAAGAAAGTGGAGAATCAAATCAGTTAAAATTATTTCTTTCGCTTTTACAGTTATGCACCGATTACGGTATGGATTTTTGCAGATCCATCAGTAACTGAAATTAAATCTGTGAAAATTTGCGAATTTTTCGCTGTTAAACAGTTCGAATTTTTTCAAGACCTTCAGAATAATTTTTAAATAAAATACTCCGAAGCGATCGCTAATCCAGCTGCAAAAAAACTGACCAATAACTTATTCCAATGAAAGGTATGATGTGGACTACTTTCGAAAAATATGGTAGTGGAAATATGGAGAAAGCCGCCAACGACCAGCCCATAAAGCATCCCGATTCCTTCTTTTTGCAGAATACCATTTTCAAAAAAAAATGAACTAGCCCACATTCCCATAGGTGAAGCCAAAGCGAATATGGTCAATAAAATTAGGGTCCACTGTTTAGACAGCGAGCTGCTCAAAACTGCTGCCAGTGCAAATGCTGCCGGACCTTTATGCATTACAATCCCGATCAAGACAGATTTACTGCCATGCACATGTGCGACAGATTCTGCATCGATTAAGTTGTCGTGAGAGAGCAAAGTCCCCTCCAGAAAGGCATGAATAAATAAGCCCAGCATCACGGTAATGACTCCGCTTTTGCTTTCCCCGTGGTGGTGGTGGATATGCCCATGCTCGATTCCGCTGGAGAGGAATTCCAAGATTTGCTGAAGCAAAAAGCCAATCAGGATGAATAGTCCCATCTTCCCACTATCAAATCCGCTGGAGAATAACTCAGGCAGCAAATGCAACACGGTGATCGCAAACAGGTAAGAACCAGCGAATACAAGCACAAGTTTGAAATATTTGTCTTTGAATTTTGGGGCTAAAAAAACCAGAGATCCGGCACCCATTGCAGTGAGGAAAAGAAGAAGAAAGTTTAATTCCATGTTTCAGAAGTTGCTTCGCCGTCTTTCAGTAAAGCTTGGAGAAATAACTTCCGCAAAGGTAATAAAATTCAATAATGTTGCATTTATAATTCCTACTCTTGGATAAATGACAAGTAAGGCTTCAGTGATTCACTGGCGAATGTAGCATAGCCACCTTTTCCATCACCATAAATCAGGAAAACCTCAATTTCACTCAATGCTGAGTCCAATTGGATCGCTCGCTCCACACCCATGACCATTAAAGCTGTAGCATAGGCATCCGCAGTCATGCAATCTTTTGCCAAAACAGTCGCACTGAGGAGGCTATGATTGACGGGGTATCCTGTAGCAGGATTGATGGTGTGGGAGATTTTTACCTGATCTTTGATATAGTAATTTCTGTAGTTTCCTGAAGTAGCCATTCCTCTATCTTCTAATGCAATAATGCTGTAAAGATCTGAAGCACTGGCAGATTCATCCGGTCGATTGATACCGACTTTCCAAAGTTCTCCATTTTCATTCACGCCGCTGGCAACGAGTTCTCCACCGATTTCAACTAGGAAATTTTTAATGCCTCTTGTAGTCAAAAAGTCAGCAATCACGTCAACTCCCTGTCCTTTTGCGATAGCTGAAAAGTCTAGATAGACTCCCGGTACAGTTTTCCGAATTTCCTTCGTATCAAAGTTGATCTTATCAAATCCCACTAATCGTAATAAGACTTCAATGTCTGCACTGTCTTTCAATTCTGGCCCGCCGGGGCCAAAGCCCCAAACGTTGACTAACGGACCTACCGTCGGATCAAATGCACCGTCCGTATTTTCATAGACGGTTCTTGAGGCATTGAGCACTTGGGGTAAATAGGGCAAGGTAAAAGCCAAAGTATCCATCCGATTAAATTTTGAAATCTCAGAATCAGGGATGTAAGTCGAGAGGCTCATATTGAAAACCAGCAAAAGGGAATCGACAGAAGATTGAAGATTTTTGCCGGTTTCAGAGAGGTAGGTCAAGGAATAAGTGGTGCCCATCGTTTGACCGGAAAAGCTGATTTGTCCAGAACTTGGTACCTCGCTTTCTTCAGATTCTTGAGAATCAGTCTTAGATCTCCAGAGGTATACACTCAATACAACAACTAGAAGAATTAAAGAGTAAATCGTATTTTTTTGTGCGGTTGAGGCCATAGTTGGTAATGTTTAGTACAAATTTAAGTCTTATTTTTTGTTTTGGCAGAAAAGCTTCTATGGGAAGTCCACTACCGATGGCACGTCTTATTTTCTATATTTGTTCCCTATGAGAGAAGATTATCTAAGTGGAGATGAAGAAGACCTCAGTCCAAAGGACAAGGATTTTGAAAGGGCACTGAGACCACTGAGTTTTGAGGATTTTACAGGACAATTCAAAATCGTGGCCAATTTGCGGGTTTTTGTAACGGCTGCGAAAAACCGGAAAGAGCCTCTGGACCACGTACTTCTACACGGACCTCCAGGTCTCGGAAAGACGACTTTGAGTCATATTATTGCCAATGAGTTGGGCTCGGGACTGAAAATTACCTCAGGTCCAGTCTTGGACAAGCCCTCAGATCTTGCAGGTCTGCTGACCAATCTTGAAGAAGGGGATGTTTTGTTTATTGATGAGATTCACAGACTCAATCCAATCGTGGAGGAGTATTTATATTCTGCTATGGAGGACTTCAGGATTGATATCATGTTGGATTCTGGACCAAATGCTCGATCTGTGCAGATTTCGCTAAGTCCCTTCACACTGATTGGTGCTACGACTCGCTCAGGTCTGTTGACTTCTCCCTTGCGCTCACGATTTGGGATCAATTCTAGGCTGGAATATTATGATGCCAAATTGCTTACTGATATCGTTCAGCGCTCATCCGGAATTATGCACACACCTATAGACGAGGTGGCGGCTTTTGAAATCGCTCGTCGAAGTCGGGGAACTCCCCGAATCGCCAATATGCTCCTTCGCCGAACTCGTGACTTTGCCGAAGTCAAGGGAAATGGAACAATTACATTGGATATCGCACAGTTTGCACTCAATGCACTGGACGTCGATGTCAATGGCTTGGATGAGATGGATAATCGGATCTTACTGACGATCATAGAAAAATTCAAAGGTGGACCTGTAGGGTTAAGCACGATTGCTACGGCTTGTAGCGAGGAAGCTGAGACGATTGAGGAAGTTTACGAGCCCTTTCTGATTCAAGAAGGCTATTTGAAACGGACTTCTCGTGGTCGTATGGCAACGGAGTTGGCTTATAAACATTTGAAAATCAAGCCTAATTTGGGCTTGGGAGGATTATTTGAAGGAGTTTAAAAACTGATTTGAGTTTTTCGCATTTTCGGTAAATAACTATTTTGCGCCAGCTCAAATCTATGATAAATGTGTCCATTTTCTAATCAGAACTTAAATCTTAAACAATCAGCAAATTTACTTCCATTTCAAACAGAGAAACCTACGCTGTAAATAGATTTTCATTAAAAAAGCCACTCTAGAATTATCTGGAGTGGCTTTTTGCGTAATGAAGTTTTGCTTAGTCTTTCAGTGTAGCCATATCAATCACAAATCGATATCGTACATCTCCTGCGATCGTACGCTCATAAGCTTCATTGATCTCGTCCATTGCGATTACTTCCACATCGGAAACAATGCCATGCGCAGCACAGAAATCCAGCATTTCCTGAGTCTCTTTGATTCCACCGATCAGCGATCCTGCCAAACTCTTTCGTCCAAAGATCAAGGCTGTTGCATGGATTTGCTCAGGTGTGGGGGGAACTCCCAGCAAGACCATGACCCCATTTACTTTCAATAAATTTAAATAAGCTGAATAATCATGAGAGGCAGATACTGTGTCTATAATCAGATTGTAAGATCCTTTCAATCGCTTCATATTTTTTGGATCGGTCGTCAACTCAAAATGATGCGCTCCGAGGTAATCAGCATCCTTCGCCTTCTCTGGAGAACGGCTAAGCATGGTGACTTCTGCTCCCATTGCTGCCGCAATTTTTACGGCCATATGTCCCAGTCCGCCCAGTCCTACCACAGCTACTTTATCACCTTTTTTCACATTCCAGTGCTTCAATGGAGAATAGGTGGTGATACCTGCACATAGCAAAGGTGCGATCCCTTCGATTGGTAGCTTATCAGAAACCGAAAGCACAAATTTTTCTGTCACTACGATTTGGGTAGAATATCCACCATATGTAATAGTTTTCTTATCCGGAAGATAAGAACTGTAAGTTCCTGACATTCCTTTTTCACAGAATTGCTCCAAGTCCTCATCGCAACTCTCGCAGCTTCCGCAGGAATCTACCATACAGCCCACACCGACTGTGTCGCCCACTTTATGTTTGGTGACTTCTGAACCTACGGAGATTACTTTACCGACAATTTCATGTCCTGGGACTACTGGAAAAATAGTACCGCCCCACTCATTTCTTGCAGTGTGGATGTCGGAATGACAAACTCCACAGAAGAGAATATCAATCTCCATATCCAATGGTCCGGGAGTTCTTCTTTGAAGTTGAAAAGGTGCAAGCGGTTGATCTGCATGTTTGGCAGCGTAAGATTTTACAGTATTCATAAAAATATAGTTTGGTTAATTTTAAGAATTACGGTTAGAGTTTTTTTGCGGCTTTCTGATCTAAAAACCAAATCAGGTCTGCTGTTGTAGGATTGACCAAACTGGCCGGATAGCTACGAAAATCTCCTTCTTGCTTTACAATTTCGTAAACTTTTTCGGATTTGCTTTCTCCAGTCACCAAAAAAGTGATCCGCTTTGCATTATTAATAATCTTTCCAGTGATCGTTATCCGTTTTTGGTCAGAGTCCGGATGTATTGCTACTTCGCAGTTGCGAGAAGAATCCCAAAGCTGAACCGAAGCTGGGAATATTGATGCAGTATGCCCATCATCTCCCAAGCCGAGCATCACCAAGTCAAACTGAGGAATATCATTTGATTTTGATAGTTGCTGATCTAGAACCGCTCCATAACGAATAGCTTCTTCGGCAGGATTACTTTCGCCATGTATGCGGAAAATGTTTCCAGCCGGAATAGTAATTTTTGATAACAGATGATCAACCGTCATTTTGTAATTGCTTTCCGAATCCGTCGGTGGCACGCATCGTTCATCTCCCCAGTAGAAAAAGACTTTTGACCAATCAATCTTTGCAGCAAAATTTTCGGCCAAATAATCAAAGACGACTTTTGGAGTACTTCCACCTGAAAGCGCAACGTGAACTTTTTCTCGAGATTCAGTCAATTTTTGAAACTGGCAGGAAAATTCATCCGCCAGTTTTTCTTTAGAACTGGAAATAGTTAAATGCATGTTGAAAAGGTTTTGTAATTGATAATTAGCAGAGAATGCAGAAGCCCGATTCATCGGTCAATAAATCTCCTGGATTTCTCCAGCCAAAGCTATCTTCAATTAGCTCATCCGAGTTTCTTGGGCCCCAGGTACCAGCAGAGTAGCCATAGGTATTGACTCGAGGACTATTTTCCCAGCATTTTAATATTGGGTCAACAAACTTCCAAGCCGCTTCAACTTCGTCTGCTCGTGCATAAAGTGTAGTATCTCCTTGCATGGCATCCAATAAAAGCCGTTCATAAGCATCCATGACATGAGCAGACTCTAGGTCTGAATAATAAAAATCCATATTTGCCTGCTCGACAAGGAAACCTAGTCCAGGGACTTTTACCCCAAATTTGATCAAAATTCCTTCATCGGGCTGAATCCGGATAATAAGCTTATTGTCTTTTTTGAAAATGTCCTGACTTTTAAATATGTCATGATGTGGACTTTTAAAATGGATAACCACTTCAGTGACTTTGGTGGGCATGGCTTTGCCTGTACGCACATAAAATGGCACATCGCTCCAGCGCCAATTATCAATGAAAAATTTTATAGCAGCAAAAGTTTCGGTTGTGGATTCAGGATTTACTCCATCTTCTTCCCGATAGCCCTTTACTTTCGTACCATCGATAGTAGAGGCCACATATTGTCCGCGGAGCGTATTTTTGAGGATTGTCTCATCATCCTTCATGATTCGAATAGACTTTAAGGCTTTCACTTTTTCATTTCGAATCTCTTCTGGATCAGCGTTGATTGGCGGCTCCATCGCAATCAATGAAATTATCTGAAGTAAATGGCTCTGAAACATATCCCGCAGCGCTCCTGATTTGTCGTAATAACCGCCGCGTTTTCCCACTCCTACGGTCTCTGCATTGGTGATTTCCACATGATGGATGTAACGTCGATTCCAGACTGGCTCAAAAATTGAATTTGAAAAACGGGTTACCAAGACATTTTGCACTGTTTCTTTGCCGAGGTAATGGTCTATTCGATAGATTTGAGATTCTTGAAAATGCTTATGCAATCCTTCATTGAGTGCTTTAGCTGAAGCCAAATCATAGCCGAATGGTTTTTCTACGATAATTCGCTTCCATCCTTCGTCCTCTTTGGTCAATCCTGCTTCACAAAGATTTTTTGCGATCGGCTCATATAGGCTTGGAGGAGTAGACAGATAAAAGATGTAATTTTCATCGGTGTTAAATTTTTCGTTCAAATGTTGGATCTGATTGGCTAGTAGCGTGTAGCTACTATCGTAATCTTCTCCCAGATCGGTATAAAAAAGCTTGTCTGAAAAATTCTCTATAAAAGATGCGTCTTCCGAGCTTAGTTCGTTCTTTAAAAACTGGCTTTCAATTATGACTTTTTTTCGAAAATCATCATCAGTCATTGAGCTTCGGCTCACACCCATGACGACAAAATTCTCTGGTAGATGCTTATCCTTGTGAAGGTTGAAAAGTGCTGGTATTAATTTTCGGGCTGTCAAATCACCTGAAGCTCCAAAAATAATCAGCATCTGGTTTTGAGTTTTTTTCATTAGAAGATCTAGATTTATTCATAGTATAACAGAGCCATAAGTTGAATTATGGCTAATAGTTTTTGCTAAAAAGCTTTATAGGTCACTTTCATAAGTTATTTTTGAAGTATAAGTTGTCAGAATAAGGCTCATTTATTTCAATCTTTTAGCCGATTAGATGAATTGACTTTGGTTTTCATGAATTGATAAAGACACAACGCAATGCAAGGAACATATGATTTTGGCCTGATAGGTCTAGGAGTGATGGGTAGGAATTTTATTTTGAATGTGGCAGACAATGGTTTCAAAGCTTTAGGATATGATCTAAATGCGGATCAAGTCGCTGCGCTCAAAGCGGAGGGACATCCAGATCAAGTAGCTGCGACTTCGGATATCGTGATATTTACCAAATCACTCACCCTACCTAGAAAGATTATGCTTTTGGTTCCCGCCGGACAAATCGTGGACCAAGTAATAGAAAGCTTACTGCCGCATCTGGATAAAGACGATATTCTCATTGATGGCGGAAATTCATTTTTCACGGATACTGATCGAAGAGAAGGGTATTTAAAAGAAAAGGGAATTCATTTTTTTGGGTCAGGTGTAAGTGGTGGTGCCAAAGGTGCTCGAAGAGGTCCGAGTATTATGCCCGGAGGAGATAAAGAGGCCTATCAGTATGTGAAGCCGATCTTTGAAGCGGTTTCAGCTAAGTACAATGGCGAACCATGTGTTGCTTATTTGGGTCCAAAATCAGCCGGAAATTATGTGAAGATGGTTCATAATGGCATCGAATATTCCATGATGCAGGTGACTTCTGAGATCTATGATTTATTGAAGAAGTCTGTTGGCTTATCAAATACTGAACTTCATGAAGTTTATTCAACTTGGAATTCTGGAAGGCTTCAATCTTTTTTGGTAGAAATTACGGCTGAGATTTTTACCCAAAAGGATTCGCTCACGGATGGAGATTTGCTGGATCTGATTTTGGATAAGGCCAAGCAAAAAGGGACCGGAAAGTGGACTTCTCAAAACGCGATGGATCTGGGAATTCCTGTTCCGACGATCGATATGGCTGTGAGCATGCGGGAGATTTCAGCACTAAAGGAGGAGCGAGTGCTGGCTGATCAATTATATTCTAGACCAGAACCAATTGCTATTTCAAAAGAAGAAATAATTTCTAAGGCGGAGCAGGGCTTGTATTTCTCTTTTATTGTTTGCTATTCCCAAGGATTACATCAGCTGGAAGCTGCCTCCCGAGCGTATGGGTATGAGTTGGATATGGCAGTGATTGCCAAAATCTGGCGAGCTGGCTGTATCATCCGAGCAGGACTGTTGGCGGATATCGCTGATGCATTTACCGCAAAACCTGATTTGGCAAACTTGCTGCTATCACCCGCTTTTGTGGAGAAAGTTCAGGAAACATTGCCGGCCGTTCGCGGCTTGGTAGCCTATGCTGCGCAAAGTGGGATTCCAGTTCCTGGGCTGGCTTCTGCATTGAGTTACTTTGATGCTTACACTTCTTCCAATCTTCCTTTAAATCTGATACAGGCTCAGCGTGATCACTTTGGTTCACATACCTATGAGCGGATTGACCGGGAAGGTACTTTTCATACGGAATGGGGAGAGGACAGTCCGCAGTAAAACAGTGGGCAGTCTGCAGGAAAATAGTAAGCAGTAAAATAGTTGGCAGGAAGTCAGTAACTAGTAAAAATTGGGCAGTTGGCAGAAAGTCAGTAGACAGTTGAACAGCGGGCATTCGGTAGTAGGTGGCGCTACAGTAGGCAGGTTGAGGTTTTTAAGATTTACTCGACTTTCAATTTCAACTCTCCATAGCGCTTAATGATCTTAAGCTCAAAAAACTTGTTGACAAATGCCTTACAAGAATTCTCAGCCCATTCAGAGCGACTTTCGTTATCATAGAGCAGAGTCATTCGGAGCATTGTTTTTACATACTGCTCGTGTGCTCCAAGTTCCCTAGTCCAAGTAATAAACGCAGCTTCCCATTCTTCTTTGAATTTGTCCAAATGATTTCTACCATCAAAAAGGATTTCTAGCTGATTGTTTTCATTTTTAAATCTGTAGATCCCACAGAGCTGACGATAGATTATTTGCACTCTTTCAAATGGAAAATTAAAGGTATTAAGGATATTGATATACGTTTGATCCATCAACAAAAGCGGATTGTACATATAAGTATACGAGCGTTTCAATTCGCAGATCATCTGATCGACCAACTTATCTTCAAGTGCAAACTGGGCTTGCCTGAGTATATAGTTCTTATCTGAGGGATAGATTTTTTCGATCATTTTGAGAATATTGACCAGTGAAAGTACAAAACTTATTTTTTTACTCCCTCTTTTTAGAAGTTTTATGAATTTGATGTGGTTGATACTTAAAAAATAAGCTGCTTATTTTTAGATCTTTACCAGTCAGCACTTCCCTTTGGAATGTATGCTGTCATCTTATCAAGGAGTGCTACAGGATCGGCAGAGACAATCAACAATCCTTCTTGCTCTGGATAAAGAAATCCCTGTTCCATTCCATGCTTTAAGAAATCAATCAATTTATCGTAGTAGCCGTCGACATTGTAAAGTCCGAGTGGCTTCTGGATATAATGAAGTTGATTCAAGGTCATAATTTCAAAAAGCTCTTCAAAAGTACCAATTCCACCCGGCATGGCTATGAAACCATCTCCTTGCTCAGCCATAAGCCATTTTCGATCACGCATCGTTTCTACGATAATCAATTCTGTGCAGCCCCGATGTGCCACCTCTCGGTCCACCAGTTTTTGAGGAATTATTCCAATTACTTCCTTACCACCTGAAAGCATCTCGTCTGCAATCACACCCATGAGACCTACTCTTCCGGCACCATAGATCAATGTATGATTACGTTTAATCATCTCTTGAGCGAGCGACTTAGCAGCTAATTCGAAAACAGAAGAATTCCCTTTACGCGAGCCGCAGTAAACTGTTATTTTTTTCATTTTTTAAAAAACTACACTTTATACTATATCTATCCTCTATTATACCAGTAGCTATATTTTCTTCACTTTTTGAGCGGAAAGACTCAAAACGCCAATTCATCGATTTTACTCAAATTATATTTTGGTTGCTTCTGGCTTCTGGTAGTAAAACTTAGGAACAGACACCGAATTTAGTGGATGCATTGTTTTTCTCAAAGCATTTTATTGAGCGCAAGTGAACTATCCATCTATTGCGTTAGAAATCATCCGAAGACTAATCAGAAAAGAAAGTGTTATTTTTGATCATGAAAATCTGTTTCGCTACGAATAATCATAACAAAATAGAAGAAGTCAAAACCGCCTTGGGTACTCAAATTCAAATTGTTTCATTAGCAGACATCGGCTGTTATGAGGAATTGCCTGAGACGGGAAATACATTGAAATATAATGCTTTCGAGAAAGCTGGTTATGTTAAAAAACATTACGGTGTCGACTGTTTCGCGGATGATACCGGGCTAGAGGTTGATGCCTTGGCTGGTGCACCAGGTGTATATTCCGGAAGATATGCCGGAGAACCTCGGTCTGACCAGCGAAACCTTGATAAACTTCTAAAAGCTTTAGAAGGTGTCCTAAAACCTGAGCGAAAAGCGAGGTTCAAAACAGTCATTGCGCTACTCCTGGATGGAAAAGAGTATCAATTTGAGGGTGTAGCCGAAGGTGAGATATTAGAGCAGCGAACTGGAGACGGGGGTTTTGGATACGATTCGATTTTTAAGCCAAACGGGTTCTCAAAGTCTTTTGCAGAATTGTCAATACTTGAAAAAAATAAAATCAGTCACCGTGGAATTGCCGTTTCAGGCTTGATCGACTTCCTTTCACATAGAATATTCTGAAAAAGGAATTGATTTTAATAAATTGCGGCATGCAAAAACCATTTATTGTTGGGATCACTGGAGGGTCTGCCTCTGGGAAGACTTTATTTTTAGAGCGATTGCTTAGTACTTTTGAACCCGGGGAGGTTTGCCTTATTTCTCAGGACAATTACTACAAGCCAAGGCATCTTCAGCCAATAGATCCACAGGGAGTATATAATTTTGACACACCACACAGCATAGATTTCGAGCAATACGCGGCGGATATTCGGAAGCTTCAGGCAGGAGAGACTGTGTATCGAGAAGAGTATACATTCAATAATGCTGCAAAAACGCCTAAAATGCTAACTTTTGCGACCTCTCCGGTAGTTGTTGTGGAGGGGATTTTTGTGTTGTACTACCCAGAATTAGCTGATTTATTAGATTTGAAAATTTTTATTGATGCTAAAGACCATATCAAGCTAAAGCGAAGAATCATCAGAGATAAAGTTGAACGGGGATATGATTTGGATGATGTACTCTATCGCTATGAGATGCATGTGATGCCTACCTATGAGAAATACATCAAACCATTCAAAAATGAAGCAGACTTGATCGTGACTAATAATCACAATTTTGATAAGGCGTTGGAAGTTATTCGAACATTTCTTCGGTATAAGTCAGAGTCTTAATTCCAAAAAAAAGAGACAAATCTTTCCTTCTTTTATTTATTGGCTATATTTGCATGGAATGAAGCAGGCAAAAACATCAAACAATCGTATTCAACAGCGCATCACTGTGCTACTGGCATTGTTGTTTTGTTTATTTATTTCCAGTATTGAGTATGTGCCTCCCACAGGTTCGGTTGCTAATATCGAAAAGCAGCAACAACCTGCCGATGGAGATCAAAATAAAACTTTTTTAGATGTGGCAGTTGATGCTGTAGTGCCTTTTGCAGTACATGTCTCCCAGAGTGTTTTATATTTTATTTATGAGCTTGTTCAGTTCAACGCTACTGCTGTATTAACCGAATCCACCAGTATTTTTCAGCCTAACCAATTGGTAGAAATCCTATTCGAACGAATAATTTCTACCAAAGGTCCCTGATTTCCCTTCGCTAATCTCGTTTTAATTTACCCTTCGATCCCTCGAGCGGTCGGACTATTCCTAGTATATCTATTCAATTAATTTCTATTACCCATGCAAAATAAAGGTGTCGTTGTGTTTTTGACAGTGATCGTTACAGTGCTTTGCCTGTACTATCTGTCATTCACATTTGTATCAAACGGCGTACAGGAGAAAGCAACAACCTATGCTACTGACGCTACTGGCAATATTGACTTTGCCAAAAAACAAGGCTTTCTAGACTCCGTATGGAGGCAGCCAGTTTATAGTTTCCTCGGAGCTGATTATACCTATCAGGAAGTAAAAGAGACCGAACTAGGTCTGGGTCTTGATCTCCAGGGGGGAATGCACGTGACGTTGGCGGTATCTCCAGTAGAGATCGTAAAGGGAATCGCCGGTAATCCTAAAGATGAGCTTTTCAACAAATCAGTGGAAGAAGCCAAGGAAGAGGTAAAGACTTCAACTTCAAAGTATGTGGATCTTTTTTATACCGCTTGGCAACGAAATAATCCAGGAAAAAACTTGAGTGCAATTTTCGCAACTGCAGCCAATAGAGGTAAGATTTCTTTGGAAACCACGGATGCAGAGATCCTTGAAATCATCGATATTGAGGTTGAAAATGCAATCGAGCGTTCATTCAATATTTTGAGAACTCGAATCGATCGCTTTGGCACTTCTCAGCCAAACATCCAGCGAATCCAGGGCTCAGGCCGTATTCAGATCGAACTTCCGGGAGTAGACAATCAAGAGCGAGTAAGAAACCTTCTTCAAGGAGTTGCAAAACTTCAGTTCTGGGAAGTAGCTGAGTCAAATGAAATCAGTGGAGCACTGGAAAGTATCAATTCATCTTGGGTAGCTGATAATATTGCTAATCCAGAAGTATCAGCTGACTCAGTAGTCACAGAAGGATTGACTGGAGATGATTCCTTAAGAAACGCGCTTGAAAAACAACTAGAGCAGATTGATCCATTGAATCAATCAAATAGCACTTCTCCGATTTTCGCATTGTTGAAGCCAAACTTCGGTTTAGCCTACGACATCCGTGATACAATGACGATTAACAGAATCTTGAAGAAGCCAGAATATAAGTCGCTTCTTCCACGTGACATCAAATTGCTTTGGGCAGTAAAACCAATTAAGGCAGATGATGGGTCAGAAGTTTTAGAGCTTTTTGCGATCAAATCTACCAGAGGGTCAGATCAGGCGCCACTGGAAGGTGATGTGGTAACCGATGCGCGCCAAACCTTGGATCAAACCTCTCGCCCTGCAGTATCTATGCAAATGAATGCTGAAGGTGCTAGAAAATGGAGAAAATTGACCAATGAAAATATTGGAAGAAGAATCGCTGTAGTGCTTGATGACTACGTCTACACTGCTCCTGTTGTAAATGGAGAAATCCCAACTGGTCAGTCAGAAATCTCTGGAAACTTCTCTTTGCTAGAAGCTCAAGATTTAGCAAATATCCTGAAATCAGGATCACTTCCTGCACCAACTCAAATTGTAGAGGAAAGTATCATCGGGCCAACATTGGGCCAAGAAGCGCTGAATCAAGGGTTGATATCTATGCTAGCTGGTTTGCTGATTGTGGTATTATTCATGGTAGCTTATTATGCCAAAGGTGGCTTTGTAGCTATCGCAGCGCTGGTATTCAACATCTTCTTTATTCTTGGCATACTGGCACAGCTGGAGGCAGCATTGACCTTACCAGGTATTGCAGGTATTGTCTTGACTATCGGTATGTCTATTGATGCGAACGTCTTAATATTTGAGCGGATCAAAGAAGAACTCCGTAATGGAGTTGGGCTATTAAGTGCGATTAGCGGAGGTTATGATAAAGCATTTTCTGCTATTCTAGACTCTAATGTGACCACATTTATGACAGGAGCGATCCTTTATGCTTTGGGACAAGGTCCAGTAAAAGGCTTTGCAATTGTATTGATGATCGGTATTGCTTCCTCCTTCTTTTCATCAGTATTCATCACTCGAGTGATTGTTTCGTGGATGAGTAAGAAAGGTGATAAGAGCGCTATCAGCTTTGCTACGCCATTTGCAAAAAATGTACTTTCTACATTGAACTTGGATTTCCTAGGTAAGCGTAAAGTTGCATACTTGATCTCTACAGGTATCATCATACTCGGTCTTGGCATAGCGGCGGTAAACGGATTGAAATTTGGAGTTGACTTTACAGGTGGTAGATCATATATCGTGGCGTTTTCTGAGCCACTGGCAGCTTCCGAATTGAAAACAGGGTTAGATAACGAGTTTGAAGGATCGGTAGAGGTAAAAACCTATGGTGCATCCAATGTGCTCAAAGTGACGACTTCCTATCTTGTAAATGAGGACGATGCCGCTTCTAACTTAGAGGTCGAGAACAAGGTGAAAGCGGGAATTACTACCGTGACTGGATTGGCATTCACAGAAGATGCTGCAAAACTGGCCGCTGGTAAGTTTGCAATTACAGGGTCGTCCAAAGTAGGAGCTACTGTAGCAGATGATATCAAAGCTTCCTCTGCTGAGGCAATGCTTGCGGCTTTGGTGGCGATCTTCCTTTACATCCTGTTGAGATTCCGTAAGTGGCAGTTCTCATTGGCATCCATTATTGCCTTGATCCACGATACCTTGTTTGTAATTGCAGCTTTCGCAATTGCCAGTGCTTTCGGAGCCACATTTGAAATTGATCAGGTATTTATTGCCGCGGTATTGACAGTCATTGGTTATTCGATCAATGATACTGTAATCGTATTTGATAGAATCAGAGAGAATATCGAAAATAGAGGCACACACAAATTGGTGAAGGTATTCAATGATGCAATCAACCAAACTTTGGGTAGAACTTTAATCACTTCATTTACGACATTGATCGTGGTACTCGTACTCTTGATTTTTGGAGGTGAAGTACTTAGAGGATTCTCCTTTGCCTTATTCATAGGGATCATAGTGGGTACTTATTCTTCAGTTTTTATCGCTACTCCTATAGTAGTAGACTTGATGAAAAGAGAGATCGATAATGAGGCAGAGAAGGAGGCTAAGAAATTAGCCTAGGCTGACTAATGAAATTCAAAAAGGAGTAGGATAAGTTCCACTCCTTTTTTTTTGCCTATTCGCAGATAAAATTCTTATCTTTTGGTGAATTATTTCTACAGTTTTAATCCATTTCTAGACTTTACAAAAAACTTTTCTATGAGAATTTCTAAAGCATGAAAGCTAAATATGACAAAGAAGTCAAGAAGGGCAAGCCAGCCAAGGATAAAGAAAACAAGGATAAAACCGACCAAACAAACTGGATCTTTTTTGGTAGGGAGACTTTAGAAGGCTTATTGGTAAAAGCAGATAAAGATCCAAAAAAAGGAGGTATCCAATTTTACATTACAGCATACACAGAAGAAGTGGCTAAAAAGTATCACCCAAAGGATGCAGAGAAACTAACTGGAGCTTTAACACTTGTGATGAGACCTGCAAATTTTGAAAATGAACTGGTTACAGCGACGGTGGATGATAATTATGAGAACCGTGGTAGGATCTGCCCACCCTTTTGTAATCCTAAACCTGAAAACTAATTTTAATTAGGCTATGCAATATATAGATGCATTCCTTAGTGGGTACTTGATTCTTATTGATGTTTTATTGGTATTAGGTCTCGTATTCTTCATACTCCTACCGAAAGTAGAAAGAGCCAACAAGTTGTATTTGCTCCTTTTTTTATTTTGGCATTTACTATTTCGTATGAAAACTTTGGAAGGTATTTAATTTATAACACAGGACTCAATACGAGCATCAATGCTTTTTTGGGGAATACCGAAAATCCAAAATATAATTTATGGCTATTTAATTTGGCTGCTAATTCCATCATCCCCTGCTGCTATTTGCTCATTATAAGGATATATGTCAGTGGCCGAAGAAAGAAATTGATCTTCCTGATGTTTTTCTCCTTTCTTTCGTTTTTAGTAATTTCTCAATTGACTAATTTTGAGCCTGTTTATGGGCTTCAACCAATGAGGTATTCATTAGGAGCTACTTTTGTGATGATTTCCTGTATTCTGTTTTTTATGAATTTGATGAAAGATCTGGCTTATTTGGAAGTAAATCCCCTTCGCTTAATGTCATTTTGGCTGGTGACTGTCCTATTATTTTATTTCTCTCTTACTTTTCTGACGAATAATTCCCGTGAATACCTCTGGCAAAAACAGCCTTTATTGGCTGAGTCACTAGCATTGATTGATATGGTTTTGGGAATTTCTTGTTTGGTAGTTATAGTGCTCATCATTGCGGCTCCCAATCTTAAAGTCAAATTAGAAAAAGAACCCGCTCATGCCTGATCAAGAAGGTCAACTGATTACGATCATTATTTCCGGGATTTTCCTTGCTGGACTGATGTCCACGTTTGTCATATCCATCGTAGTGCTCCATCGACAGCGACAAGTTCAAAACCGCCAGAAGCTGGATCATCTTGAAGAGACACATGAGAAAATTCTCTTGAATATTGAAAATGAAATTCAACAGCAGACACTTACTCACGTAGGAAGAGAGCTCCATGATAACATCGGTCAACTCCTTTCCTTGGCAAAGCTGAATTTTGGTTCTGTCAAACCTGAAAAACATACCGAGGGCCGCCAACTATTAAGTCAAATTATTCAAGAAGTCAGAGGGCCTTCTAAAACGTTAAATCTGGACTGGGTCGAGGAGATTACCATGGATGAGTTTATGGACCAACAATTAAAGAAAATTAAAAGCACTGGCTTCTGTGAAACAGAACTTCAAACTGAGTCGCCAAATAACAAATCTAGAGAAAGATGAGAAACTGGTCTTGATCCGAGTGATTCAAGAAATTCTCAATAATGCGATCAAACATGCTTCACCAAATCGAATTGCCATTAAGACTGCTAAGTTTGGCTGTAAGCAACAAATAGTCATTGAAGATGATGGAAATGGTTTTGATCCAAATCAGAGGACTAATGGTAGTGGAATGTTTAATCTGACTAAGCGAATGGAAACGATAGGAGGAGAATTTAGCCTTCATTCAGAGCCCAGTGTAGGAACTCTAATCAAATTGACCTTGTCTAAGTGAGTATTTAGAAATAACTTATACGCTCTTAACATTCCACCAGCCACTCTAATGATTACAATCGCGCTTGCTGATGACCATAACTTGTTTGCCAAAGGAATAGAAGGTCTTCTAGAGGATGAGGAGGATATGATGGTAGCCGAGACTTTCCCAAATGGAAAAGAATTGGTTGAATTTTTAAAGGGACAGGCTGTGGATGTTATTCTTACAGATCTAAATATGCCAATTCTGGATGGATTTGGAGTTTTAGCTGTCGTGAAGAAAAATTATCCAGAGATTAAAGTAGTAGTCCTATCCATGTACGATGAGGAAAAAATATACAAACGAGTCATCAATGATGGCGCAGATGCCTTTATTCTGAAAGATGCTGATCCCGATGAGTTGATCTTTACCATTCATGAATTCTTCAGAGGACATTACGTTCATAATTTTGAGAAAGTTAAGAAGCAGGCAACACTGGGAGTTTACTTTGATGGGTTTCGTGCAAAATATAGACTTTCGCGAAGGGAAACGGAAATCATCAGCTTGATCAAGGATGGTATTCAAAATAAAGAAATAGCTGAAACTCTCAGCTTAAGTCATCAGACTGTTGAAACCCACCGAAAAAATATTCACGTCAAACTGGGTGTTACTTCCCGAATAGAACTAGTGAATAAAGCTTACGATATGAATTTATGAATACTCCAATTAGGACAGCAATAGTCGGCTTTGGGTCTGTTGCTGAGAAAATGCATGCACCGCTAATCGATGTCTGTGACTCGCTGCTCCTTACTGCTGCGGTGGAACGCAACGGCACCAAATGTCAGGATAAGTATCCGGGAGTTCAGACTTTTCGAAGTTTGGAAGCGCTACTGGCTGACGATACCGCAGACTTGATTGTCATTACTACTCCAAATGAGTTTCACTTTCCCATGGCAAAGGCATGTTTAATGGCTGGGAAACATGTAGTGGTGGACAAACCTGTGACTATTTTTTCGCAGGAGGCAGAAGCGCTGAATCGGATTGCACAAGAAAGAAATTTGATTTTAAGTGTGTTTCACAATCGACGCTTTGACGGAGACGTATTGACTATTCAGAAATTGATTTCTGACAATATTTTGGGTGAAATCGTTTATTTAGAGTCACACTTTGACCGATTTAGACCAGGTATCGCTGAGAATTGGCGTGAACAGGATGTTCCTGGAAACGGCATTACCTATGATTTAGGTGTTCATCTGATTGACCAAGTCGTACTTTTTTTTGGCTTGCCTAATTGGGTTCAAGCGGATATTCGAAAGCAGCGAACTGGAGCAATCGCAGATGATTATTTTGATATTCAGTTAGATTTTGGTTCGATTAACGCTCGGGTGACAGCCAGCGTTTTGTCAGCATCACCCACCCCAAGATTTTTGGTTCAGGGAAAAAAAGCGTCCTACCTCAAATTTGGGCTAGACGTTCAGGAGGTAAAGTTCAAAGCAGGACAGCGTCCCGAAGGTGAGGATTGGGGTGTGGAGCCAAGGGAGAAGTGGGGAAAAATTTTCTACAGCGAAAGTGACGAGTCATTCCCAACCGAAAATGGAGATTATCGAATTTTTTATCAAAATGTTGCTGATAGTATTTTAGGAAAAGAAAATCTCTTAGTTACCATTCCTCAAACTATCAGCGTGTTGAAAATCATAGAAGCTGCGTTTGAAAGCGCCGCTCAAGGAAGAAGAATTTTGCGAGAAGAGGCTGGTTGGTAAAACTTCATCTTTGGCTGTTGATTTGTAAATGCTTTTGAAACTCAGATCAACTTTAATATGAAAAGACTAGTGCTCTTGTTCGCACTTTCTTTTGGGATTCTCGGGTACGCTACTGCGCAAATCAGTGCAGGAATCAATCTTCAAAGTTCAGAAACCTTTGTCACCATAGGCACAAATCCTGACAAACAATTCTTTGGCGAAGGTCGAATCAGTACAGGTAGAGATATCGGGATTGAATTGATGGGAGGATACAATGTGATCCAAAAACAAGATGTCAACTTCTACTTTGGCCTAGGACTTGGGATGGATGGTGACCGCAATAATCGAAACAATGATAACGATGATTTTTACCTCGCAATTCCTTTCGGACTATTGGTGAAACCTTTTGCAAAAGATAATTTCGGAATTGTACTGGAAGCTGCTCCGGTATTTGCAGATGATCGTGGCGACTACTTTCGTGCAGGATTTGGATTCAACTATACTTTCAGATAAATAAATCTTACTGCTAGGAAGAACTCCTGTTCTTTGAAGACAGGAGTTCTTTTTATGCAAGTCATTTAACAGTAATGGGCTCAAGGGCTTCAAGAGTTATAGATGCAAGTACCAAATTTGTTTCAAGCCTGCTTACTGGAGTTTGGCCTTCGGACTTGGACTTTTGTTTCGCATACTCAAGAGTTTAATTCATTCAGCTATTACAGAAATTGAATTCGCTTATTCCCTCGTCCGTATTTTCAGTTCCTGATTCATAAATGGTTTTTGATGGAAAAAAAATCGCTTCGAATTAAATGCAAGCGCTACCTGAACCCAGATTCAATTAGTTTCCCTAATTTTGCAACCATGGCAAAAACAGCAACTCCTGCGGAAAACGCACATCTAAAAGATATTATTTCCCATGCGAAGGAGTACGGATTCGTGTACCCGAGCTCAGAAATCTATGATGGTCTCCAGGCTGTTTATGATTACGGTGCTTATGGGGTCGAGTTAAAAAATAATTTAAAGCGACTTTGGTGGGAAACTATGACCCGGGTGCAGGGTAATATAGTTGGCATCGATGCGTCGATTTTTATGCATCCCACCACTTGGAAAGCTTCCGGTCACATTGATAGCTTTAACGATCCGATGATCGATAACAAGGACTCTAAGAAGCGCTACCGCGCTGATGTGCTCGTAGAAGAACATGCAGCACTATTCGAACGAGCTGGAGATATTGAAAAAGCAAATGCCTTAACTGGAGCTTTGGCGCGAATGCTTGAAGCGGAAGATTTGGATGGTGTAAGAGATTTGATCACCAATGAAGGAATCAAGTGTCCGATTTCAGGAACCAGCAACTGGACAGACGTTCGACAGTTTAACTTGATGTTCTCTACTCAGGTAGGTTCAGTGGCAGAAGATTCCACTATGATCTACCTTAGGCCAGAGACTGCACAGGGAATTTTTGTCAACTTCCTGAACGTGCAGAAAACAGCCCGAATGAAAGTTCCTTTTGGGATTGCACAGATCGGAAAAGCATTCCGTAATGAAATCGTAGCCCGACAGTTCATCTTCCGTATGCGTGAATTTGAGCAGATGGAGATGCAATTTTTCGTACGTCCGGGCACTGAGCTCGACTGGTATCAGAAATGGTCCGATATGCGGATGAAATGGCACTTGGCATTGGGTACTCCGGCAGAGAAGCTTCGTAAGCATGATCATGAGAAATTGGCACATTATGCTAATGCCGCTATGGATATTGAATATGACTTCCCTTTTGGATTCAAAGAGGTTGAGGGAATTCACTCTAGAACAGATTTTGACTTGAAGGCACACCAAGAGTTTTCCAAGAAAAAGCAGCAATACTTTGATCCGGAAATCAATCAAAATTATATTCCTTATGTGGTGGAGACCTCAATCGGTGCGGATCGTCTATTTTTATTGACACTTTGCAATGCATACACAGAGGAAAAGACCGAAGAGAAAAGCCGAACTTACCTGAAGCTTCATCCGGCAATTGCACCTGTAAAGGCTGCCATTCTACCAATCACAAAGAAGGACGGACTTCCTGAAAAAGCGCAGGAATTGGTAGAATTACTGAAGTATGACTTCAATATCATCTATGAAGATGCGGCATCTATCGGTAAGCGCTATGCCCGTCAGGACTTGATCGGAACGCCTTTCTGTATCGCTGTGGATCATCAGACGCTGGAAGATAATACTGTAACGATTCGCCATAGAGATACGACTGAGCAGGAAAGATTACCTATCTCAGCGGTGTATGGAAGAATTGCTGAAGCGACTAGTTTTAGGAGAATCTTCGAAAAGCTTTGAAGCTGAAAAAATCTATTGGTTGGAAATCCAGTAGTATCCCCGAAATGAAAATTTCGGGGATTTTTTTGCCAAACTGTCAACTCTTACCTTGATTGAGTAGTTTAGATTCAATATTAAATAAAAGTGATGAACAAAAAAGCAATAATCATTGGGTCAGGCATTGCAGGAATAGCTTCTTCCATTAGAATGGCAGTAAAAGGCTTTCAAGTTGATGTTTTTGAAGCCAATTCTTACCCAGGAGGAAAGCTTTCTGAGATCCAAATTGGAGATTATCGATTTGATGCAGGACCATCACTTTTTACACTGCCTGAGCAAGTGGAAGAATTATTCAGATTGGCCGGTAAAAATACTCAAGATCATTTTGATTATTTGAAGCTTCCAGTGGCCTGTCATTATTTCTGGGAAGATGGGACTCAGCTCAATGCCTATGCAGATCTTGACCAATTTGCAGATGAAGTAGAATTAAAACTTGGGGCTTCAGGTAATTCTATTCGAAGTGCACTGAAGGATTCGGCTTTTATTTATGACCATCTCTCGCCGCTTTTTATGCATCGCTCACTCCACAAATTGAAAACTTGGATTAACCCTCAAGCGATCAGGTCATATTTAAAAATGGGTAAATTGGGTATTTTTTCAACCATGAATGAGGCGAATGAGCGGCTTTTTGATCACCCAAAACTAGTGCAGCTTTTCAATCGCTATGCGACTTACAACGGCTCCAATCCCTACGTAACTCCTGCTACTTTAAATATTATCCCCCATTTGGAGTTTAATATTGGTGCTTTTTTCCCAAAGAAAGGAATGCATGACATTACTCAAAGTCTTTATAAGCTTTCGAAGGAATTGGGAGTCAACTATCATTTCAGCCAAAAAGCAGATGAAATCATTGTTGAAAATGGAGCTGCTATTGGGGTGAAAATCGGAGATCAGATTCACCAGGCAGACTTGGTTATCAATAATATGGATATGGTCAATGCTTATAAGACCATTCTAAAGAAACAAAAACAGCCTAAGTTGCTCCTTAATCAGCCTAAGTCAAGCTCGGCATTGATATTTTATTGGGGAATCAAGCAACATTTTCAAGAGCTCGACTTACATAATATTTTCTTTTCGGAAAATTACATTGAGGAATTTGATCATATTTTCAACAGAGGAACCATCACATCAGATCCGACGGTCTATGTAAACATCACTTCGGTGCATAAGCCTGATGATGCGCCTAAAGATTGTATGAATTGGTTTACAATGATCAACGTACCCAACAATCAAGCGCAGGATTGGGACAGCTTGATCGCAGAAGCTCGTAAAAATATCATCCACAAGCTCAACCGAATTCTGAAAACAGATGTGGAATCGTTGATCGAAGTAGAGGAGATTTTGGATCCGCGTACGATTGAGTCTAAGACCTCCAGTGCACAAGGCGCACTTTACGGCAACAGTTCAAATAATAAGTTTGCTGCTTTTCTTCGTCATGCAAATTACTCCTCGTCTATTAAAAATCTCTATTTCTGTGGGGGAAGCGTTCATCCTGGTGGAGGGATTCCGCTATGCTTGCTCTCTGCGAAAATTATGACTGAGATGGTTGATTAAAAAGATCAAACATTTTTTTGCCCACTTCCGTATTATTTGAAATTAACTCAGTTGTTAATTGATTGCAATAATTTGAATTTTCTTGATGTAAACCAATTCTTGCTTATGCGATTTATTTTACCATTTATTGCTTGTCTATTGCTGCAAATTGCCACTGCAAACAGCCAGACTAAGATTGGGGTAATGCTTACCCTGGAAGATGCTGATGATGTATTAAGTATTCGACCGGGATTTGGATTGGTGCTCGATCATCGATTTACCAAAAAAACGGAATCGAGACTGGACTTTTTTATCGGACGTTTCGTACTTCAGGTTCTATATTAATGTCAGATGCTCCTAACTTTTACTTTTTGCCGTTCCAAGTGCGGGAGAGCTATATTTCCATACCAATCCTATATAAGTTTCATTCTAGAACAGTCAATATTTCCGTAGGTCCTACGCTTGATTTTTTTGTGGGTTGGTCCGATAAAACTACGACTCCAGACTTAGAGGTTTCAGACTTTTCGGTAGATCCTTCTTTTGCATTTGGGGCAATGCTGAAGATCAGCAAACAGATTCGGATCTCAGATAATCTATTTTTAGAACCTGATCTTCGAATGAATCCGCTTCTCACTTCAGGAAGAATTTACGGTGGATTAGGGATTGCTTTTAGTTATTTGACCAAAAAAGATTAAAAGTCATCTAAAGCTTCCTTAATCAGATCATATTCAAAACCCCTACTCATCAAGTATTGACTTATTTTATATTTCTTTTTGAAGAGGTCTAGTTCCTTCGTGCTTTCCAGTTTTTTCTCGACTTCGTTGAGTAGCACATCGTAATATTCAAATGGGTCTATTTCGGTCAGGGCTAGTTTGATCGTTTTTTCTGGGACTTGGCGCATTTTCAATTCGCGCTGAATTCGGGATTTTCCCCATTTCTTAATCCGAAATTTCCCCCTACAGAAAGATCTCGCATAGCGTTCTTCGTCTACATATTCTTCTGCGATCATCTCTTGAATCAGTTTTTCAGCTTTTTCTCCGTCAATTCCTTTTTCTGCCAATTTTTTTCTTACGTCCCAAGGGCATCGCTCTTGGTAAGCACAGAAAGCGCTGAGCTTTTCATGTGCTTCTTCAAGTACCCAACTTTTTTTTGAGGGTTGATCCTCGTTATATTTTCCCCTACTGGACATTTTCTGTAATTTTAACGTAAAGTAATTTTCAATTCTATTTTTGTTAAACTTAATAAATTTTAATCCCTGTCATGCGTAAGAAAATAATAGCTGGAAACTGGAAGATGAATCTCACTTTTGACGAAGGTCAAAAACTCACTTCTGAAATCGTCAATATGTACAAAGACGAACAAATACAAGATGTGATTGCAGTGCTAAACCCTCCATTTCCACATTTATTTCCTGTCAAAAAATTGATCGGGGATACACCGGGAATTTCTGTTGGAGCACAAAACTGCTCAGAAAAAGAATCTGGTGCATTTACTGGAGAGGTTTCGGCTGAGATTTTGGCTTCTTTCGGAGTAACATACGTGATTATCGGCCACTCCGAGCGAAGAGGATATTTCAAAGAGTCCAACGAAGTCCTTGCTGAGAAAGTAAAGGCTGCCTTAGCAGGTGGACTGATCCCGATTTTTTGCTGTGGCGAATCACTTGATATTCGAAATGCCGGTACGCATGAACCAAATGTTAAATTCCAATTGACAGATAGCCTATTCAGTCTCAATGCATCTGACTTTTCAAAAATAGTGATCGCTTATGAGCCCATCTGGGCTATTGGTACGGGTAAAACCGCGACTTCTGATGAGGCACAAGAGATGCACCTTGCAATTCGGAGGCACATTGCTTCTAAGTACGGTAAGGATATCGCAAATAATACTTCAATTCTTTACGGTGGCAGTATGAACGCTGGCAATGCAGCTGACTTACTTTCCAAGCCAGATGTCGACGGTGGGCTGATAGGAGGAGCTTCGTTGAAATCACGAGATTTCTTGAATATTATCAAATCATACTAATTCATGGATTACCTAGAGTTTAAAATCAATTGCTTGGAGGAATTCAGGGAAATCCTTATTGCAGAGCTATCCGAAATTGGATTCGATTCCTTCCTCGAGCGGGAGGAAGGGATTGACGCCTATTCCCTTTCTGAAGGCTTCAATCGGGAGGCTTTCGATGAAGTCATTTCCAATTATTCTGAGGCAGCTCAAATCCAACTTTCCGAAGGGGAAATGGAAAAAATCAATTGGAATGCTGAATGGGAGAAAAACTATGATCCCATTGCGGTGGATGACTTAGTCTATGTCAGAGCATCATTTCACCCTTCCCAGCCCGGCTTCAAGCATGAGATTGTCATCAATCCAAAGATGTCATTTGGGACTGGCCATCATGCTACTACTTTTCAGATGCTCCGTCATCAAGGTACAATCGACCATCAGGGAAAGCGAGTTTTGGATGTAGGTTCCGGAACCGGAATCCTCACAATCATGGCTCATCTACTCGGAGCAAGTCAAATTCAAGCATTTGATATCGACGATTGGTGTGTGGCTAATGGCAATGAGAATTTTGAGCTCAATGCTGTGTCAGCCAGTATGTGGCTGGGGACAATCAAGGAAGTAAATCCTATTGGGCCATTTGATATCATCTTAGCAAATATCAATAAGAATGTCTTACTGGATGAAATGGCTTTTTATTCCACGCTATTGGTGAATCAGGGTTACCTGTTGTTAAGTGGATTTTATAAGGAAGATGTGAATGACATTGTGGAAGTGGCAAATCAGACAGGACTAATATTAATAGGGCAACAGTCCAAGGACAATTGGGCTGCATTAGTGTTTAAAAAAAAATAAGATGAGTGAGCTTATTCTATATGCAGTTCTTTTTTTAGTGCTAATTGGGCATTGTGTTTTGGCGGGGAAGATGTACCAGGTAGTGCATTTAGATCAAACCTTGAGTGTAAATGAAAAAAATGACTGGAAACTTAAGGCGCTGGTCTTTCCAGCTTATTTTTGGAAACAATACCAAAATCGCTGAAATCAACTTCTGACGTACTTTAATATTTAGCGGCTTGATCTTGTTTCACCTTTAAAGCTAACTCAATTTATTTAAAGCCCCGAAGTTTACTAATTTAGCTGAATGGAGTACATCTGGAAGCAAAAACCTAAAGCTGCACAAGTCGAGATTGATCAACTCAGCAAAGAAATCAATGTAAATTCGATTCTGGCTAATATGTTAATCAATAGGGGAGTGAGGAGTTTTGAAGATGCTAAAAAGTACTTCAGACCGAGTTTGAGTGAACTTCATGATCCTTTTTTGATAAAGGATATGGATTTGGCCATAATACGAATTCAGAAAGCCATCCTCAATGAGGAGCAAATTATGGTCTATGGGGATTATGATGTGGATGGGACTACTGCGGTTTCATTGGTCTTTGGGTTTTTGACAACCTTTTACCCGAATGTGGTTTTTTATATTCCTGATCGTTACAAAGAAGGTTATGGAATCTCTGAAAAAGGGGTTCGTTATGCTGCTGAGCAAGGAATCAAATTAATCATTGCATTGGACTGTGGGATCAAGGCGATTGAAAAAGTAGCACTGGCAAAAGAACTTGGAGTCGATTTTATTATTTGTGATCACCATACACCGGGCGATACTCTACCTCGGGCAATTGCTGTGTTGGATTCCAAGCGAAGCGACTGTAACTACCCATATAAGGAATTGAGTGGCTGTGGTGTGGGGTTCAAATTGATTCAAGCACTGGCAAAAACTAGGGGTATGGAAGATTCCGCGTGGTACCCTTATTTGGATTTAGTGGTGGTAAGCACTGCCGCTGATATAGTACCTATCACTGGAGAGAACAGAATCTTATCCTATTTTGGCTTAGACCGAATTAACACTACTCCAAGACCCGGTCTTCAAGCTTTGATGATCAAAAGTAACTTAGTGAAAGAGGTGGGGATTTCGGATATTGTTTTTAAAATAGGTCCTAGAATCAATGCCTCTGGTAGACTTGAGCACGCTAAAGCCTCAGTAGAACTCCTCATTTGCAATGATCTGGAACTGGCGATGGAGAAGGCGAAATTAGTTGACGCAGTAAATATGACTCGTAGGAATTTTGATGAAAATATCACAAAAGAAGCCTTTGAGATGTTGGCAATTCGAGAGTCGAGTGGGCAATGGAATTCCACAGTTCTTTTTAAAGAGGACTGGCATAAAGGAGTAATTGGAATCGTGGCTAGTCGCTGTATTGAGAAGTATTATCGCCCTACGATCATTTTGACTGAGTCCAATTCCAAAGCTACAGGAAGTGCAAGATCAGTTGTAGATTTCGATATTTATGAAGCAATTGCAGAGTGTTCTGATCTTTTGGAGCAGTTTGGTGGACACAAGTATGCGGCCGGTTTGACCCTTTCGGTAGCGAATGTACCTGCTTTTAAGGAGCGATTTGAAGCAGTGGTGAAAAGCAAAATTCAGGAAGCTCATCTTAAGCCAGTGATCGAAGTGGATGAAGAATTGCTTTTAGATCAGATAAATTTCAAGTTTTATGAAATATTGAAGCAAATGGCACCCTTTGGTCCTGGAAATACCGAGCCGATATTTAAAATCTCTAATGTCAGAGCGAGAAATGTGGCAGTCCTAAAAGACAAGCATTTGAAATTTGAAATCGAGCAGGATGGTCAACTGACCACAGCGATATGTTTGGGATTTGGAATGGCCGATCGAGACAAAGATCCAGAACTTACTACGGTGAATATGCTTCAGAGTAAAATGAGTTTTGACATTGTTGCAGAAATGAGGCAAAACGTCTTTCGTGACAAAAGTAGTTTGCAACTTTATGTGAAAGACATCAAATTTGATTGATATGATCTTACGAGCAGAACATTTGGTAAAAACATATAAAGGCCGTCGCGTGGTAAACGATATCTCCGTAGATGTGAACCAAGGCGAAATTGTAGGATTACTAGGTCCAAATGGTGCCGGTAAAACGACATCCTTTTACATGATCGTTGGACTGGTTCAGCCAAATGAAGGAAAGATTTTTTTGGAAAACGAGGATATTACGAGTCTTCCGATGTACAAACGCGCAAAGCGGGGTATTGGCTATTTGGCTCAAGAGGCATCGGTCTTTCGTAAGCTTACTGTAGAAGAAAATATCTTGGCAGTTCTTGAAATGACTAAAATGCCAAGGCAGGAGCGTCAGGAAAAAGCAGATAGTTTGCTGGAAGAGTTTAGCTTGACCCACGTGCGTAAGAATCTTGGAATAGTACTCTCTGGTGGAGAGCGCAGACGTACAGAAATTGCAAGGGCATTGGCGGTTAGCCCAAAGTTTGTTTTGTTGGATGAGCCCTTTGCTGGGGTGGATCCGATCGCAGTGGAGGAAATTCAGTCCATAATAGCAAAGCTAAAAACCAAAAATATTGGGATTCTGATTACAGATCATAACGTGAATGAAACACTCTCGATTACAGATCGTGCCTATCTGATGTTTGAAGGAAAATTACTGAAAGCTGGTACGGCAGAGGAATTGGCAGCGGATGAGCAAGTAAGAAAAGTATACCTAGGAAGTCAGTTTGTATTAAAACGTAAAACTTTTAACTGATGGAGGTACTCAACACCTTTATGACCTGGATTTTTAAGAATCGACTGGGTCAAATAGAAAATTTTAAGAAAAATCCTATTGAGGTTCAACAGACTATTTTCGAAGACTTAATTGAGGCTGGGAGACGAACTGAATTCGGCAAAGAATTTAACTTCGCTTCAATCCGAAATTACGATGACTTCGTGAACAAAGTGCCCATTCACGACTACGAAAGTATCAAACCCTACATCGATCAGACGATGAAAGGGAGCCAAGGTGTGCTTTGGAATACAGCTATCGGATGGTTTGCCAAATCATCAGGTACCACATCTGGCCGGAGCAAGTACATTCCAGTTACTACAGAAAGTCTCGAAGAATGTCATTATAAAGGTGGGAAAGATATGCTCTCCCTTTATGTGGCAAATTATCCGGATTCCAAACTATTTGCCGGAAAAAGCCTAACCATTGGAGGAACTTTGGAAAAAAATCCACTCAATCCTCAGGGAACTGCCAGAGCAGGGGATATTTCAGCAGTGATGATGCAGAATCTGCCGATTTGGGCGCAGTTTGTTCGTACGCCATCATTAGAAACGGCCCTTATGAGCGAGTGGGAAGCCAAAATTGAAAAAATGGCTTGCGAAACCATGGATGAGGATGTTACTAGTATTGCGGGTGTTCCAACTTGGACAATTGTTTTGCTGCAACGAATTTTAGAGATAAAAAAGGCTAAACATATTTTGGAAGTCTGGCCGAATTTAGAAATTTTCTTTCATGGTGCTGTGGCCTTTGGTCCTTACAGAAGTCTTTTTAAGCAATTGATTCCTTCGGAAAAGATGCGTTATATGGAGACATATAATGCTTCTGAGGGTTTTTTTGGACTTCAGGATCAAAGAGATTCAGATGAATTATTGCTTCTTTTGGACTATGGTATTTTCTATGAATTTATCCCTATGGATGATTGGATGAGTGATCATCCAAAGGTAATTCCACTTTGGGAAGTCGAAGAAGATGTCAATTACGCAATGATCATCAGTACCAATGGTGGATTATGGCGCTACAAAATTGGTGATACATTAAAATTCACATCAACAAAACCCTATCGATTCCGAATCTCAGGTCGGACAAAGCATTTCCTCAATGCATTTGGGGAAGAAGTAATTGTAGAGAACGCTGAGAAAGCGATTCAATATGCTGCAGAACATACTGAGGCTACTATAGCCAATTTCACCGCTGCGCCAGTTTACTTTGAAAATTCAAGTGCAAAAGGAACCCACGAGTGGGTGATCGAATTTCAGAAAGAGCCATTGGACAAAGCAAAATTTAATGCCTTGTTGGATCAGCATCTTCGAGAGATTAATTCTGATTATGACGCTAAGCGGTACAAGGATCTTGCGCTAGTAGCTCCAATTATTCATCATGCACCAAGAGGACTTTTTGAGAAGTGGATGGGCAAGCGTGGGAAACTTGGCGGTCAGCATAAAGTACCTCGACTATCGAATAGCAGAGAGTACTTGGAAGATATCTTGGGAATGATCTAAGACATCATGTGTATCCGCAATCAAATTAGTAAAAGGCAAAAGTGAATAATATATGGTAGACAGTAGTACTGTATTTCTTCCGGTGGCTATCGGGAAGTCATCTGTTTTCCAGCTAGATAAGCAAATAAAAGAGGTTATTGGCATCATTTAGGATAATCACTCAAGATATTAATCGACAAAATACGTAGCTATTATTCCTTCGTTTTTTGCTGCCATTTCCTCTCGACAAGTACAGAAAACTATATTTTTAATCAATTGATAAGTGCTTCCTGAAATATTGATTATTCTAGGTTTGGAGTTTTGATTCATTCTTGCTGCCGTATTGGTATTTACCGTATATTATTTGCTTTTGCTTTTTACTGGTGCAACTGCGGTTAATATAAGAATAATGGGAAAATGCCATAAAAGGAAGATTTTAATTACACTATTTTTAGCTTAAATGAAAAAAGCTCGACGATTAGTCGAGCTCTCTATTTTCAGCTTTTTCACTTAAGCTTTCAGGCTTTAAACTTCAAGCCCCTTATCTCGCATCTTTTTAAATTCATCAAATCTTCTGAAGATAGCGATTGAGAATCCAGTAAGCATAATTATTGTTCCTATCCATAATATGTTGATATAGGGCTTCACAATGGCTTTCATCACCACGTAATCTTTTTGGTATTGATTGACCTTGAATACAAACTTGTTGTCTTCTGGCAGTATATTTTCCAAACTGATTTTTAGTCCAAGTTCCGAGTCAATTACCGGTATTTTACCCACCTGATTGTTTCGAATAATAAAAGTTGGTTCGAGGATTTTCTCTACATCATAATCCAAGATTCGGAGCTTTGCCTTCACTGCAACATCTCCTTCCTGCAAGATATAGCCATCGATTTCTTTTAGAACCTCTGCTCCGTCAAAATAGGTAACAAAGTCGGCCACGTGGAATTGATCTCCCGGTGCTGCCTCATAGATTTCATCTTCTTTCCAATCTGGATCAGAATGATCATTCATTGCCGCTACATAGGTGTAAAGATCTTCATCTAAATATATCTTTGAGTCTGGTGAAGAGATCAATCCTCCCATTCCTTCATTGAATTGGGACATGGGATTCAAAGAAAACTTTAAAGTCTCATTTTGGTAGTATTCAACATTGAAGTAGTCGTTTTCCTCAAGTACCAAATTCACCATTTCGCCTTTTTTGAAATAGTCTTTGTAATCGGCTAAGGCTAGCGCTTCATTGACATTGTCAGTAGATTCTAAAATTTTGGCAGGCACATATTCGGGAATACCCACTATTTTTTTCTGACGTCCTCGGTAGATTACAGTATAGTCTTTCATCTGCGTAGGCTTATTGATCCAAAGTAGCACATGCTCTTTGTTCAGTTCGTCTTCCCAGCTGTTTGAATAGGTGAGTCCTGACATATTGATCGAAATTACGTCTGAATAGCCAGAACTGAACATAATGCCAATTAATACCATTCCCAATCCAATATGGGCTAATGACCCTCCAGCCAGTTTGAAAGTAGCTCTTCTTACTAACCTCAAAAGTATAACCGAATTGGCAGTAATCGTAAATGTCCCTGCAAGCACCACAATGATGTATTGCCAATCATAGACCTTTGTCAGAACGATAATTGCCGCAGATATCAAAACCGAAATGATATATGGAGTAACTAAGGCATCTTTCAGCATTTTTGCATCAATTTTCTGCCACCAAAAGAACTGACCAACGGCTGTCAACAGCGCTAGCGCTACTGCAAACCACAATTGGAATTTAGTGTAAAATTCTACTTGATCCGCTGGAGGAGCCATGTTGGAGATTCCTCCAAAACCTTCTATAATAGCGTTCCATACTGGAATTGAGGTAGGCAAAATGACCTGAAACGCCATCAATCCCAATGTCGTAGCACCTATGAAAATCCAAAACTCACGGGAATAAACTGAAGCTTCTTTGTCTGAAGTTGGGATATGCTTCCATGCCCTTGCGGAAAGGAAAATTGCAATCGCTGCGAAGAAAAGCATGTAAATCAGTAATTGTCCTGAAAGACCCAAATCTGTGAATGAATGGACCGAAGAATCACCTAAGACTCCAGATCTAACTAAGAAAGTAGCATAAAGCACCAAAATAAATGATAAAATCACTAAGACGATTGAAGTCTTTAGCGCAGTTGCACTTTTCTTAAAGGTGATCATGGTATGGATAGCAGCCACCATGATCAGCCAAGGTACGTAGACCGCATTTTCTACCGGATCCCAGTTCCAATATCCCCCAAAATTCAAAGTCACATAGGCCCAATAAGCACCCATGATGATTCCCATGCCAAGTATCATCGCAGAGAAAATTGCCCAAGGCAAGGCTGGACGAATCCATTCAGAATAGCGCTTAGTTATCAATCCCCCCATCAAAAATGCGAATGGGACGAGCGTTGAAGCATAGCCTAAAAATAGCGTAGGCGGATGGATCACCATCCAAATATTTTGAAGTAATGGGTTCAAACCTGTACCATCTTCTGGTACGAAATTTGGATTCATCTGGAAGATTGGTGCTTGGGTGGCGTCGCGGAGAAGTATGAACGGTGAACTTCCTATTCTCAAATCTCCGATCACTACACCCAAAATCATAGAAACTAAGAAGGCTTGTACCAGAGCAAAAATAATCATTACGGGGGCTTCCCATACCTTATTCACACGAATAAGAATTGCTCCCAGAACCACATTCCAGAAAATCCATAAGATAAATGCACCTTCCTGGCCCTCCCAGAAACTGGAGATCATGTAGTGAACTGGTAAAGCTTTGCTTGAATGCGAGTACGCATAGAAGTATTCGAAGCGGTGACTATAAATGATTTCGAAAAGCGAAAAAGCTATCAGCGTCGCCGAGACACCATGAATGGCAAAGCTGATCCTGCTAAATCGCCGCCAACCCACTTTTTCAAGTTCATTAGCTTTTAAATAATTATAATATGCATAGGCCGTGACAATTGCGCTTACGAAAGCTACAATGGTCATCAGATGGCCAAGATTTCCTACAAAGTTATTGATCATGTTTTGTTAATTCTGCTGCCCCTATTCACATCCCTGCTGTCTGCACTTCAGTCTCTTGATATTTGGATGGACACTTCATCAGGATTTTATCTGCTATGAAAATCTCCTCAGTCTTATATGCACCGATTACCACTACGGATTCTGATCGAGTGAAATCAGCTGGAACAGGTTCGTTGTAGAAAACTTCCTGTTCGATTCCTTCATTATCGACTAGCATAAAGGTGAATGAGACTTTATCATCTCGGACATTAAGTCCTAAAACTTCTCCAGCAGGATCTTTCTTGAGATGTCCAACCACATGTATGGCTTTATCTTCTCCTCCTTTTTTCATTTCTAGGGCTGTGGTGAAGTTTTCATAACTACTGGCATCACCTATTGAAGTCATGATTATGACTATGGCGATAGCAATGATTCCCAATCCGATTACATGTCCTCTTTTCATAGTTTAAGCCTTTAAGAAGGAAGGTTCCTTTCAAGTTTACTGATCTTTCGATCTGTATTGATCAGGTAAACGATTATACCTGTAAAAACGATTACAATGATTCCTACTAAAACGTAAATTTTTCCTTCTGATCTCATCACATCTGCCATATCAACGGTTGAGTTTGAATAATCAGCCTCTGTTACAGGAGTTTTTTCTTGGGCCAAAGCTGAAAGACTAAAAACTAATAAAACGATTGTTATTAATTTTTTCATGGGTTATGAATTAAGGAAACGATCTTCCAATGTTCTTTCTATTCTCCTTGTTCGGACTCTCAATGTTGCCATCCAAGTACCTAGTAGGGTCCATCCTAGTATCGCAGGGTAGAAAATCATCCGAAGGTTGGAGTCCAAATCATAAGCATTGAAGCCAGGATTTCCACCATTTCCCGGGTGAAGGCTGTCAGTCAATCTAGGTAATACAAAGATCAAAGGTATAAATGCCGCAAATGCGAAAATATTGTAAACTGCGCCTATTCTAGCGCGTTGCTGCGTATCGGTAAGGGAATTTCTGAGAATTAGGTAAGCGAAGTACATTAATAATCCGATGGCAGAAGCATTTTGTTTTGGATCACCACTCCAATAATCTCCCCAGGTAAACTTTGCCCAAAGCATTCCTGTAGTGATTCCTAATACACCAAAAAGAATGGCGGCATTGGTAAATTCGATAGCCAAATCATCAAAAAGCATATCGTTTGTTCTAAGGTACTGAATGCTATAATAGACTGCTCCAAAAAGCATCAAAATCATTCCAAACCACATGGTCAC